>Ga0268265_10000556_pt1 | contig 38084 bp, 35 predicted proteins | sample KBSSwiS52_FD_190355 | JGI IMG/M metagenome (GOLD analysis project Ga0268265, IMG submission 190355) | Switchgrass rhizosphere microbial communities from Kellogg Biological Station, Michigan, USA - KBS Switchgrass S5-2 (SPAdes) (version 2) | ecosystem: Host-associated > Plants > Roots >...
TTCGCCGCCCGCGCCCAGATCGCTCTATTCGCCGCGGACGGGGTCGAGCAGCGCCTCCAGGGCGCGGCGCTCGGCGCGCTGCTTTCCGGATCCAGGGAGTTGGCTTCAGACGGGTCTCCGCAAACCACTCCAGCACTGCTGCTTAGAGACTTTCGGTGGCTGGCCTTTGGCACGGCCGCGTGATCTGGGGCCGCACAAGGGCCCTCACGGAGAGGGCGGTGGCGACGCCGCAGGGGCGGGCGTCGAGAGGCCAGGGGGACGACGGAGACGGAGGCCGACCAGCGGGCGACAGGGCTTGAGGCGCTCGACTTGCCGGCCTTTGGTGGTTCGAGGAGCGGTAAGAGACGACCGAGGCTACTATCGTAGCCACCACTGCGAGCCCGGCCGGCTAGCACTCACAAGTATAAAAATCAGTAGGACAATGTCTGCAGGTCTCGCAGGTGTCGGTTACGCCCGAGCAAATCGTACCTGTTTGGCCGCCATGGACGTCTCTCAAGGCAGGCCCGGTCAGCGTGCGGAGCGTTTCTTTACTGAGCTTGAGTACCCGATTCAGCTTCTTCTTCTTCATGGTGAAAGTCTCCTTGGAAGCCAGTCTGGTTTTACTACACGAGCAACGGTTATTATTCCTACATTACTGTAGCATTCTTCAGTATTGAGGTCAAGGCCTGCACGGGGCTCACTCTGCTCTTCCCTTCGAGCGCGGGGAACGCACGGACGACGAGTGGCATAGGTGATCTCCTTTTTCCTGAGTCTACACGGTGAGCTCGAACCCTGCTTTTCCCTTACACCTGGCAGCAAGGGATGCGGTCCAACGAGACCAGAGGGGGGCTCCTTTGAATTTCGTGTCACACTCCACCGCCGGAGGAGGTGGCCCGATGCAGTGGGACGTTCCTTACGTGGTATCCCGTTCCCTGACCTTCGAGATCCTGCGCACCGGCAGGCTCGCCGCCACCAGCTCGATCTCGCGCCCGCCCCAGGACATGGATCTCGATGCCCTGCCGGTGCTGATGGCGTTCGCGGCGGGAGCCACCCCGCGCGCAGCGCTCGCCTCCCTGCAGGCCGAATGGGAGCTCGACGACGAAGGGTTCGCCACCGTCGTGGCTGCCCTGATCGACCAGGCGTTCCTCGTGCCGGTCGGACAGGAGGGCGCGGTTTCGCTCGCCCAGGAAGGCTTCGCCTCGGTCCTGGCGCACCACAACATGCTCCAGGACACCGTGCGGGTGATGGCCTATCAGGCTGCGATCGCCCGCCACAGTCGGGGTTGCACGGTCGTCGAGGTCGGTTGCGGGACCGGGATTCTCTCCATCTTCGCGGCCCGCGCCGGGGCTCGCCGCGTCGTGGCCATCGAGGAGAGCGAGATCGCCACCCTCGCCGAGCGGATGTTCCGCGCCAACGGCTGCGACGGCGTCGTCGAGCTGCGGCGGGCCAACAGCCGCGACGTGGAGCTCGACGAGCCGGCCGACCTGCTGATCCACGAGATCCTGGGCACCGACCCCTTCATCGAGAACATCCTGCCGGCCGTGCTCGATGCGCGCCAACGGCTCCTGCGGCCGGGCGGACGGCTGCTGCCCTGGCGGATCCAGACCTTCTGCGTCGGGATCGAGATCGAGACGAAGCCGCACCGCGATCAGGCATATCTCCTCGCCGAGGCGGAGGAAGCCCAGAGGCTCTATGGTCTGGACATGACTCCCCTCTCGGAGCTCCTCGCCGCGGCCGATCCGCGGCTGCTGGCGCCGCCGTTCGAGGACGCCGATTCGAAGATCTTCAAGCCGAAGGTCCTGTCGGAAGAATGCTTGCTGCTCGATCTCGACCTGCGGACCGACGGCCTCGACCGGGCCGGTGAGCCCTCCGAAGCAAGCCTGCGCATCCAGAGCCCGGGGACCCTGGGCGCGCTCGCCGTCTACTTCCGCGCCCACCTGGACGAGGACATCCAGCTCGCCACTGCGCCGTTCGCGCCGCTGACGAGCTGGGGGCGGAGCCTGCGCCTGCTGGCGCGCCGCGTGACGGTGGCGCCCGGGGATGAGGTGCGGCTGGCGCTCGGGCTGAAGAGCCGGCGCGGCCGGCAGAGGCTCGACATCGATCTGGCGTAGACGCTCAGGCCGGGCTGGTCGGCACCTCAGCCGCGCTCGCTGTCGAACGTTGCCATGGCCTGCTCGTTGTGGCGATCGCCGGCCACGGCTTCGGCCGGCACGGCCCCAATTCGTAATTGACGTCACGCTTCAGATGCGGCGAACACCTCTATTTTATAGAGGAGATCCGTCCCACCCAGGACCGACGCAAGGAGAGCCCGATGAAGAAGAAAATCAAGAAGCTCGAACTCCACCGCGAGACCCTGCGCAATCTGACCGAGCACAATCTGAAGGAAGTGGCTGGGGGAAGGACCGCCCGAACTTGTGAAACCTTCACTTGTGACGCCACCTGCGACTGCAGTTTGCCGCCGACTTTCGTCTGCGGCTGCTAGGAAGCGGCCCCTGGTTCCAAGGCTTGACCCCCTCTCCCGCGAAGGGCTGGAGAGGGGGTATCCATGAGCAACGAGCGCTGGCTGACCATGAAGCCGAGGCTCTGGCGCCCGTTGCTCGATGGGGACCTTGCGGTCCAGGCCTGGGAGGCGGTAAACGCCATCGCCTTGGCCCTCGAAACCTGGTCCCGCGGCGACCCCAAAGAAGATCAGATCGAGACTTGGTTGGACCGCGGTGTCTCCTTGAGCGGCGGCGCGGCGGGCCAGGCGCTCTTCCAGGGCTATCTCTTCAAGGTCACGGGGGCCGAGCGGCATGCCGCGCGGGCGCAACAGCTCCTGGATGAGGCGATCGAGGCTCTCGCCATGACCCCGATGCATCCGGGCCTCTACTCCGGTTTCACGGGCGTCGCCTGGGCCGCGGAGCACCTGGGCTGCCTGCTGGACGGCGAGGAGGAGCAGGAGGCGGGCGAAGTCGAAGACGAGGACATGAGCGAGGAGATCGACCAGGCCCTCCTGACGGCGCTCGACCGCTTCTCCTGGGCGGGCAACTACGACCTCGTCAGCGGTCTCGTCGGTTTCGGCGTCTATGCCCTGGAGCGCTTCCCCCGCCCGACGGCGGTGCGTTGCCTGGAGGCCGTCGTCGACCGGCTGGACGAGAGCGCCGAGAGGAACGGGCAGGAGGTCACCTGGCTCGGGCCCACCGAGGCCCTGTCCGGCGCCGATCAGGAGCGCACGCCCCACATCTATTACGACCTGGGGGTGGCGCACGGTGTCCCCGGCGTCATCGCACTGCTGGCCGACGCCTGCCGCCTGGGAGTCCGGCAGGACCGGGCGCGCCCGCTGCTCGAAGGCGCTGTACGCTGGCTGATGCTGCAGGCTCTCTCCGGGCAGAGGGGGGCCTGCTATCCCTCCCGGATCGGCCCGGGGATCGAGGCGACGCCCTCACGGCTTGCCTGGTGCTACGGCGATCCAGGGGTTGCCGCGACCCTTCTCTACGCTGCCCGCGCCGTCGGAATGAAGGAGTGGGAGGACACGGCGCTGGCGATCGCCGCCCACGCGGTCAACTCCACGCCGGAAGATGCCGGCGTGCAGGACATGGGGCTGTGCCACGGCGCTCTCGGGCTCGCCCACCTGTACAACCGCATCTACCAGGCCGGCGGCGGCGAGCTGTTCGCGGACGCCGCGCGCCGGTGGTACCGGCTGGGGCTTGCGATGCGCGAGCCGTCGCAACTGGTCTGGGCGACGGACTCCGGTTTCCTGACCGGCGCCGCAGGCGTTGGCCTGGCGCTGCTCGCCGCGGTCACCCCGGTCGAGCCGGAATGGGATCGCCTCCTGCTGGTCGCGATCCCACCGCGGGAGTAGAGGGAACGCTCCCTCCGGCGAAACGACCGGAGGGAAGCAAGCCGGCAAGTGCGGTTGGTCCGCCAGGTCACCGTTTCTAGCAGATGCAGTTCGAGGCGCAGTAGGTCCAGCAGACGGTCCTGCCGGTCTCACATGCGCCACCGGCCGTTTCGCCACCGGCAATAACCCCGAGGGTCGAGGGATCGAGCGCTCGCAGCGTGTCACGATGGAGCACGAGCTTCTTGACCTTCTTTTCACCATGGGACTTGATTTTCATTGACTCCCCTTTCGAACCTAGGATAGCACTCCGGCCCGCGCCGCCTTGGCCGCCCGCGCCGTCCGCGAGTCGAAGATCGCTCCCAAAAGGTCGTAGAGCACCAGCTCGTGCGCCCGCTGGGCGGAGCGGATCAGGCGGTTCACGTGCATGTGCACCAGGCTCGGCGCGATCTGGGCCACGGACGAGGTCAGGCGTCCCTCCTTCTCAAGGCGCCGGAGCTCGGCCACCAGCAGCGCATTGTGCTGCGAGCGGCGCCTCAGGACGGCGAGCCCCGGGGCCAGGTCGCTCTGCTCGCCGCGCACGGGATCGAGCAGGGTCTCCAGGGCGCGGCGCTCCGCGCGCTGCTTCTGGTCGAGCTGGACGCGCAGCGGCTTGCCCCCTCCGAACTCGCGGAAGAAGCTCTCGCGCACCCGGCCGAGCACCGCGCGCTTGCCCTCGGCGTCGAGCCCGAGATCGCCGAGCAGCAGGTCGGTACCGGACAGCGCCAGGCGCCAGCGGGCGTCGGCGCCCTCGTCCCCTTCCAGCAGCTCGACGATGGAGAGCGCCGCCTCGCTGTCGGCGTGGAACAGGCGCTCGCACAGGCCGATGCCGGCCGCGCCGCCATAGCGCTCGACCTCGCGATCGTAGGTGTCGAGCTGGAAGCGCCAGAGGCGGCCGTCCGCGAGCAGGGGAGCGACCGCGGCCTCCAGCGCGGGCAGGACATCCGCCACGAGCCGCTCCGGGGCGCCGTGGAAGCGGACGCGCAGGTGCCACTGCGGATCGCCGTAGCGGATGAAGAACCAGGAGTCCGCCGCCCCCGAGGCCTGGACGCCGCGCACCAGCGGCCCGACCACCTCCCGCAGCACCGCGTCGGCGGTCGAGGTGCCGACGTAGAGCTTGGCGTACAGCCATTCCGAGCCAGGGAGGAAGGAGCGCTGGACCGTCCCGCCGATGGCCCGCGCGGCCGGGCGCACCGCCTCCTCGGCGCGCTCGCGCACGAACGGCACCACCAGCTCGTGGACGAAGCGCCCCTCCGGACCGTGGGCGCAGAGCTCCTCGGGCCGCGGGAAGAGTTCGACGAGCAGCGCGTCCTTGCGCTCTTCGATCACGTCCAGCCAGGCCTCCACCGACAGCACGTTGTCGAAGTCGACCAGCAGCTCGTTGTCGCCGTCGGCCAGGAGGACCCGGCGCGGCAGCCGGCGCTCGGCCCGGAGGCGCTGGACCGCGGCGAAGCGTGCGGCGCCGGACTCGCGCGCGAGAGCCTGGATCTCCTCCTCGCCCAGACGCCAGCGGGCGCGGTCGAGCACCAGCCGGCCGCACTGGACGCGCGGCAGGAAGGCCGCGGTCTCCAGGGGACCCCAGCTCCAGCCGAGGCCGCCCAGCACACCCTGATTCTGCAAGGCGCAGAGGAACCGGTAGATGCCGAGCCCGCGGGAGAAGTTGTGGGCGCTGGTCAGGCGCGGGATCACCTCGCGCCCCAGCCGCTCGGAGCGCAGCACGATGCGCTGCTCGGCGACCGTGACCGCCAGGTCGGTGAGCGGGATCTGCCGCTCCGGCGGCGCTCCCGACCGGCCCAGGAAGGGAATTTCATAGGCGCGCAGGACCGGCCGCGAGAGGATGTTGCCGATCCTCCCCTGGGGCAGATGGACGATCTCGGCGAAGACCGCGTTGGGCCGCGCGGCCTCCTCGGCCTCCAGGTGCTCGCGGACCCGCGCCTCCAGCTCGGGATCGGCATGGCAGAAGCGGCCGAGCAGGCGGGCGCCCGAAGGTCCGCCGGCGCCCTTCCACAAGAGTAGGAAGCGCCCCGCATCCACGTCCTCCTCGGAGGCTGCGGCGAGCACGGCCACGGCCTGCATGGCGTCGGGCAGCGGCAGGGACTCGCGGGGCGCGAGCTTTTCGACGTCCTTCTCCGTCAGCTCGACCTCCTGCTCGCCGCGCGCCAGCGCGGCTTCCAGCTTGCGGAGCTGCCAGACTTGCAGGGGACCCCAGGAGACCGAGCCCTCGGCGGCCTGCCCACCCAGGGCCAGGCCCTGGAGCAGCGGCGAGGCTTCCCCTCCTTCCGCGCGCTCGAAGCCGATCCCGGTCTCCTCGTCGAGGACCTCGGCGAGCGGCACCCACCGTCCTTCCCCGTAGCGGTCGACGAAGTCCTGCCGGAAGCGCTCCAGGGAGTCCTGGCGCGAGCGCCCGAAGAGCCGGTGGAGGAGCGTCATGCCCCGGCGCAGCTCCTCGACCACCGCGGGCCCCAGCCGCGGAGTGTTCGCCGGGTTGGCCGGCTTGACCATGTCCACCTGGAAGAGCCGCGACAGCTCGACGCTGGTGGGAAGCTCCTTCAGGGAGTCGGCCAGGTCGCGGTAGCGCTCGGGAGCGGCGCCGAGCCCGGCCTCGTCAAGCTCCGCGAGCGTCGAGCGCGCCCTCGCCAGGGCCGCTGCCGCCACCCGGCCCGAGGGCAGGGCCGCGAGCCGCTCCTCCAGGCCGTGGATGGCCTCCGGCCCGGTGACGTCGGGCGTCAGGTCGGAGACCAGCACCTGGCTCTCGATCAGCTCGCCGACATACTCCTCGGCCTCGTCGAGAGCGATCTCGCCGTCCGGGTCTGCCGCGACCAGGGCCGCGGCCAGGTCGGCCGGCAGCGCGCCCGCGGCGGCGCGCTCCAGGGTCTCCTCCAGGTACGAGGTCGGCTCCAGGGCGACCAGGTGATGGGAGCGCGCCTTGCCTTCGAGCCGCGCCTCGGCGTAGCGCAGGCGGCCGGCTGCGCGGTAGAGGCTGGAGTTGGGCCGGTACGACAGCTCCCGGCGCAGGGCCGGGTCGCGCCCCAGGTCCTCGCAGAGCGCGAAGAGATAGTCCATGTCGAGCCGGGTGTGGCGCTGGTAGCCCTGGCGGTGCCCCAGATGGAGCCGGGTGGAAGCCGCGTCGAGCGCTCCCAGGGAGCAGCCCGAGAACAGGCCGAACGGCGTCGGCCGGGACGCCATGCGCTGGAGGTAGCGCACCATGGCGTTCTCCGCGCGCTTTCCCTTGCGGGAATCCGGATCGGCCCGCCAGAGCGCGAGCGCGTCGAAGAGGGAAGGGGAGGCGAGGAACAGGGCCTCGGCGATCTCCGGCCGCTCCAGGGCCTGCCGCAGCCAGGCCCGCAGGCGCTCACGGTCGCGCGCCAGCGCCGGCTCGAGCCGCTCCGGGTTGTCCAAGGCTGCGCAGGCCTCCAGGCCCGTGGACCAGGCCTCCAGCTCGTCGAAGGAGAGCAGGGGGGAGCGGAAGGCGAAGAAGCCGGAGGGCTCGTAGCGCAGGACGTCGGGCGGCCCGGTCATGCCTTCACCTCGGCCCGCTTCACCTGCTGCGCGATCAGCTCGGCATAGGCGCCGCCCAGAGCCGTCAGCTCGTCATGGGTCCCACGCTCCAAGACCTTTCCCTCATCCATGACCAGGATCAGGTCGGCGTCCTGAATCGTGCTCAGCCGGTGCGCTACCACGATGCGGGTGGAGCGCAGCTGCGCCAGCTCGCGCTGGATGGCGCTCTCGGTCATGGCGTCGAGCGCGCTGGTGGCCTCGTCCAGGAGCAGGATCGCCGGCTGCCGCACGAGCGCCCGGGCGAGGGCGAGCCGCTGGCGCTGGCCGCCGGAGAGCGAGGCGCCGCCGTCGGCGAGCAGGGAGTCGTAGGCGAGCGGCATGGCCAGGATCTCGTCGTGGATGTGGGCGAGCCTGGCAGCCTCCACCACCCGGCTCAGGGGCAGCGTGGGATCGGAGAGGGCGATGTTGGCCCGGATCGAGAGACCGAAGAGATACGGGTGCTGCGGCACCACCCCGAGCTGCTCGCGCACCGACTGGAGATTCAGCTCCGCCAGGTCCGTGCCGTCGAACAGGATGCGCCCCTCCGACGGCCGGTAGAGCCCGACCAGCAGATTGGCCAGCGTCGACTTGCCCGCGCCGGAGCGGCCGACCACGGCCACGAAGCTCCCGGGAGCGATGTCGACCGAGACGTCGCGCACCACCACCGGCGCGGCCGGCCCGTAGCGGAAGCTGACGCGCTCGAGCCGGATGCCGCCGCGCAGCCGGCCGGCCGGGCGCCCGGCGCCGGGCTCCTGTTCGCGGGGCGTCTGCATCACATCCTCGATCCGCTCGAGGTAGCTGTCCAGGAGCTGGAACTGGAAGGCCGTGGTGACCAGTTGCGTGAGCGGGGTGAGGAACCCCGCGGCCAGCGCGTTCAGCGCCAGCATCTCGCCCAGGGTGAGCTCGCCCGCGAAGACCTGGTGGGCGCCGTAGATGAGGACCGCCAGGGGCGAGGCCACGGCGAGGCCGGCGAGCAGCGCGTCCACCATGGCCTGCAGCCGTCCGCGGGCGATCGAGACGTTGAGCGTGTCCACGAACAGATTCGACCAGTGCTCGATCGCCCGGTGCTCGGAGCCGCTCGCCTTGAGCGTCTCCATGCCGGCGAGCATCTGCACCTGGTAGGCCTGCGACGAGGACTGCGTCTCCAGCGAGCGCGACATCAGCTCCTTCTGGCGCCTTCGGGTGGCGAGGAGCAGCACGATCCGCAGCAGCGCGAGACCGAGGACGAGCAGGCCCATCTTGGGGCTGGCGAAGAACAGCACGATCAGGTAGAGGCTCACCAGCAGGCCGTCGAGCACGGTCGACAGCGCGCCCGCGGTCAGGATCTCGCGCACGGTGGCGTTGCTGTTCATGCGCAGCATCAGGTCGCCCGCCGAGCGCTCCTGGAAGAAGGAGAAGGGCAGGCCCACCAGGTGATCCACGAAGTCGAGCGTGAGCTGGGCGTCGAGCCGCGTGCGCAGCTCGAGCAGCAGGTGCGAGCGGATCAGGACGGCGAGCAGGTTGAAGCCCACCAGCCCGGCCAGTCCTACCGCGAGCACGGTCAGCAGGTCGACGTCCTGCTGCGGCACCACGCGATCGACCAGCACACCGATCAGCAGCGGCACGGCGAGGGCGAAGAGCTGGACGAGGATCGAGGTCACCAGGACGCGGATGAGGGGGCCGGAGCGGGCGAGCAGCGGCTGGAGGTAGCGCTGGAGCCCCTGGCGGCGCGCGCCGGCCTCCCCGGGCTCGAACTCCTCCGCCGGCTCGAACAGGAGCGCGACGCCGGTGAACGACCGGCGCGCCTCCTGGGGGGAGACGACGCGCCGGCCGCCGGCCGGATCGACGATGTGCAGGCCGTCGCGGCGCAGCCCTTCCAGGACGACGAAGTGATTGAAGCGCCAGTGCAGGATGGCGCCCGGATCGAGGGCGCCCAGGGCCTCGACCGTGTCGGCGCGCACGCCCCGGCCGCGCAGCCCGAACCAGCGCCCGGTCGCGAGCAGGGCCTCGGCGTTGGCGCCGTCGCGTCCGCTGCCGGTGATCTTCCGCACCTCGGCCAGGGGCAGCTCCTTGCCGTGATAGCCCAGCACCATGGTGAGGCAGGCGGCGCCGCAGTCCATGGTGGTGGTCTGCTGCACGGCAGGGATGCGCCGTTTGCCCAGGCCGAGACGGCGCAGGGCAGGAAAGCGGTCGAGGGTGCCGGTCCGTGGTGTCGGAGGGGTGGGCGGGGTGGGTTCAGTCACGCAGGCGCTCCAGTACGGCGCGCAGGCCCGGCACCAGCGCGGCGAGCAGCGGCTCCGAGCGCACGCGCACCTCGGCCGTGCCCCACATGCCGTCGTGGAGCTCGTAGCGCTCGCCGCCGGCCTCGAAGGTGGTGCCCGGGAGGCGGGCCTCGACCAGCACGAGCGGACCGTCCAGGGGGATGGCCGCCGCCACCTCGGGACCGAGCAGGCGCCGCGCCTCCTCGGGGCCGACGACCTCCTCGGCGATCGCGGTGATGGCGAGGTGCTGCGGCGCGTGGCCGTAGCCGCGCAGCTCCAGGGTCAGGGGCATGCCGGCCCGCAGCAGGGGCCGGTGCTCGCCCGGCAGCAGGGCCATCAGCGACGGCCGGGAGGCGACGCCGGTCAGGGAGAGAAGGATCGCGCCCGGGACTACGCGCTGGTCCGGCCGGCTGCGCACGTCGCGCACGACGCCCGCCCGGGGCGCCCGCACCACCCGTTCGTCGAGGCGGGCGCGGGCGAGATCGCGCTCGGCCTGAAGCGCGATCAGGGCCTGCGATGGCGCCGGTGCCGACAGGTCGCGCAGGTGCTCGACGAGCTGCAGCTCCCACGCGTGCTCGATGCGCTCCAGCTCGGCGGCCTCGCGCGCGCTCTGGAAGCGGACCAGCGGCTGGCCCGCGGCCACGCGGTCGCCCGGCCGCACCTCGACCGCGGTCACGAGCCCCTCCTGGCTCGCCGTCACCTCGGTGCGTCCGGAGAGCCGCACCACCGCCGGACCGGTGGAGTGCTCGTCGACCGTGCCCACCAGGGAGTAGATCAGGAAGGCCGCGACCAGCCCGACCAGGAGCCAGAAGGTCGCGTTCGTCCAGCGCGGCGAGAGGCGGAGCCAGTCCCCCTCCCGCGCGGCAGCCGCGACGTAATGGTCGAGCGCCTCCTCCCGGAAGACCTCGGTGGTCCGCTCGCGGAGCACGCGGTCGCGCGCCCGGCCCTCGGCCTCCAGCCGGGCCGCCAGCCCGAGCTGCGCCAGGGGCGGAGCCACCGTGGCGGCGAGCAGCGCGAGCGCCTCCTCGTCGGCCGCGGAGAACGGAGCGCGCCCAGGATGGAGGTCAGAACCGCGGACCGCGCAGAGCACCGCGAGCACGCGGCCCTCGGCCTCCGCCTTGACCGGCACGGCGAGCAGGTGAGCGGACGGTCCGCCGGCCGGATCGTCGGCCTCGCGCTCGTAGCGCGGGTCCTCGGTCGCCCGCTCGACCCGGACCGGCCGGCCGGTGCGCGCCACGAAGCTCACCAGCCCGACGGCGGAGCTCTCGTGCCGCTCCTCGCCTTCGAGGCCGGAGGCCCGCGACCAGAGCACGCCGTCCTCGGGATCGTAGAGCAAGCAGTAGGCGCGGTCCGTCTCGACCGCCTCCTCGACGGCGAGCGGCAGCAGCTCGCCGGCGCTCGCCAGGTCGGGCTGGACCGCGACCCGCCGGGCCGCGAGCACGGCCTGGCGCAGCCTGGCCGGAGCCGGCTCGGCTTCGAGCGACTTGCGCCGGCGATCGAGCGCGCTGCGCACGAGGTCGGACAGCTCGCGGGCCGGCAGCTCCCCCTGGCTGAGGTAGAAGAGCCGGTCCTCGTCGATCAGGTCCTGAAACATCGCCGGGTCCGGGCCGGCGGCGGTCAGCAGCACGAGAGGGCCGGCCGGATCAGGCGTCCCTGCGAGCAGGGAGCGTGCTTCGACGGGGGAGAGGAGCTTGCCGAGGCAGAGGACCGCCGTCTCCCTGGCTTGCAGCGTCAGCCGCGCCTCGCGCAGGGAACGCGCGGCCGCCACCCGGCAGTCGCCCTCCAGCAGCGAGCGCAGCTCCGCCGCCTCCGGCTCTTCGAAACCGGCGAGCAGCACCAGTGGCAATACCTGCGCCCCGGAGGCCGGAACCCCTGGAAAGTGCCTCAGCGGTTCCGCCTCGCTTGCCATAGGTGTCTTCTTTCGCGGATTCTCCAGAGCAGGAAAGTCTAGAGGCCGGGGTTTGCCGGGTCAAGCGCACCAAGCGAAACGTTTCCACTCAGACCGCCATTCAATTGAGGAGGTACACACTTCAAAGGAGGTCTGAAGTGAACAAGAAGGCCAGGAAGCTCACCCTCAACCGTGAGACATTGCGCTCTCTGGAGGATCGAGGTCTGAGAGCTGTAGTGGGTGCAGCCTCATACACGCCAGGATGCCAATCCCGGAGGTGCGGCAGCATGGATACCTGCACCGCGTGGACCGATTGCATGTCCGCTGACACCTGCGCAGACTGTCCTCCTACCTTCTACCCTGGAAGCTGTAGCTGTTGAGACCAGAGGCACGGGCCGGTTTCGAGAGGACGCCGGCCCAGGCGAGCCCGCAGCCATTCGGCATACAATCGCGCCGTGAAACGCATCTCACCGGTTCTGGCATCCTGCGGCGCCGTGCTCCTTGCCTGGAATGCCGGCTGTGGGAGGGCTCCGCAGCCGTCCGAGGTGGATCGGGCTGCCGAGACGCGCCCTGTCGTGCAGGCCCCTCTTACGCAGGTCGAGCGGGACGAGGGTTTCCTCGGCGTCGTCCTCCCGCGGCAGAGCGTGGATGTGGCGCCCGAGATCGCGGGCCGGGTGGAGCAGATCTACGTGCGGGAGGGCGATCCGGTGCGGCGCGGGCAGACGGTGGCCGTCCTCGGCCTGGCGGAGATCCGGCAGGAGGTGGAGATGGCCGAGGCCAACCTGCGCGCGACGGAAGCGGAGGTCGCGCGGAGCCGGCTGGAGCTCGCCGATGCCGACAACCGCCTGTCGCGCCGGCAATCCTTCCCCGAGGCGTTCCCCGAGGAAGAGATGCGGCAGGCCGAAATCCAGAAACAGATGGCCCAGACCAGCCTGGAAGCCGCACAGGCCCGGCTTTCGGAGCAGCGGGCGCGCGTGTCCCAGACGCGGGGCAAGCTCGCCAAGGCCGAGCTGCGCGCCCCCGCCGACGGCACGGTGGCGCGCCGCTACCTGGAGCCGGGCGCGCTCGCCGGCCCCGGGCAGCCGGTCGTGCGCCTGATCAGCGGCGGGAGCCTGATCGTGCGCTTCGCCGCGCCCCCGGAGCAGGCCCGGTCCCTGAGCGCCGCGGATCCCGTGCGGGTCGAGATCGGCGCAACGAGCCTGCCGGCGGTCATCGAGCAGGTGTCGCCGGAGGTCGATCCTCCTTCCGGCATGGTGATCCTGGTCGCGACCCTGAGCCCCGCGGCCGACGGACGCCTCAAGCCCGGCTCGGTGGTCAGGGTCCATCCCAGGGAGAACGGCTGACCGTGGGATCGAGACACTGGCGCCCGCTGCTCGAAGGGGACCTCGCGGCGCAGGCCTGGGAGACGGTCGGCGCCATCGCCCAGGCCCTGGAATCCTGGTCGCCGGGCGGGCCGGAGGCGGGGCAGCGCGAGGACGGCGTCTCGATCGGCGGCGGCGCCACCGGCCGGGCGCTTTTCCACGGCTATCTCGCCCATGCCGGGGGGCCGGGAGCCGAGCGCCATGCCGCGCGGGCGGAACAGCTCCTCGAGGAGGCGATCGAGGCTCTCGCCACGACCCCGCTGCTTCCGACCCTCTACTCCGGCTTCACGGGCGTCGCCTGGGCGGTGGAGCACCTCGGCGGCCTCGCGGGGGACAGCGAGGAGCCGGAGGCGGGCGAAGCCGAAGAGGAGGACATGAACGAGGAGATCGACGAGGCCCTCCTCACGGCGCTCGGCCGCTCCTCCTGGTTGGGTGACTACGACCTCATCAGCGGGCTGGTCGGTTTCGGCGTCTATGCTCTGGAGCGCTTTCCCCGCCCGTCGGCCGTGCGCTGCCTGGAGGCCGTCGTCGACCGGCTGGACGAGAGCGCCGAGAAGAACGGGCAGGAGGTCACCTGGTTCACGCCCCCCGAGATGCTGACCAGCATCAACCGGGAGCGCACGCCCCACGGCTATTACAACCTGGGAGTGGCGCACGGAGTGCCCGGCGTGATCGCCCTGCTGGCCGATGCCTGCCGCCTGGGAATCCGGCAAGACCGGGCGCGCCCCCTGCTCGAAGGCGCAGTGCGTTGGCTGGTGGCGCAGCATCTCGGAGAACGGAGGGGAGCTTGCTATCCCTCCTGGGTCGAGCCGGGCATCGAGCCGCAGCCCTCCCGACTCGCCTGGTGCTATGGCGATCCGGGGATCGCCGCGACCCTGCTCTACGCTGCGCGGGCCATCGGAATGGGGGAGTGGGAGAGCACGTCCCTGGCCATCGCCACCCACGCGGCGAGCTCGGCGCCGGAATACGCCGGCGTGCGCGACGCCGGCCTCTGCCACGGCGCCTTCGGGCTTGCCCATCTCTACAACCGCATTTACCAGGCTGCCGGCGACGAGCTGTTCGCGGACGCCGCGCGCCTGTGGTACCGGCTGGGGCTGGAGATGCGCAGACCGGAAGGCGGCGTCGCCGGCTTCGAGGCCTGGCTGCCGAGCCGAGAGAACCCGCAGTCGGGCTGGAGCCCGGACCCCGGGTTCCTGACCGGCGCCGCCGGCGTCGGCCTGGCGCTGCTCGCCGCCGTCACCCCGGTCGAGCCGGAGTGGGACCGCCTGCTGATGGTGGCGATCCCACCGCGGGGGGTAGTGCCAGCCGCGTCTCGTGCAGAGAGCGCGCGTCGCCACGGAAAGAGCACCAATGCGAAGCGCGGCTAAGCTAACAGTTGAAACACGTGCCGCAATCGCTATGGCAATTGGTATGGCAGCTCACATAAGTGTTGCAATCAGAGCAAATCGACGCTGTTTCGCAGCCAAGTGTCGCGCCGCCATTGGCGGCGTGCAAGACGTGCTCATCCAGCCTGCGGAGCGTTTCTTTATTGAGCTTTAGTACCCGCTTCTTTTTCATGGTGAATCTCCTTGGCTCCAGTCTGGTTTAACCGACACGAGTAACAACCCCTACAAACACCCATCAGGACACCTGCCTCACCAGTTTCCTTGCCGCACTACAGCACTATAGCACTTCCAGCATGAGGTCAAAGGATCCGGGGCTCCATCTGGAGGAGCAGAGCCCTTACGGCGCTTTCCGGTACAGCGACTCGTGGTACGCCCGCCCCTCCCGGACCTGATGGAGGAGCCCGGCTTCGGCCCAGCGGCGGAGGGCGGCGGCGACGCTGCGGGAGTCGGGACGGCGGCGGAGCTTCGCGCCCCAACGGGATTCGATCTCGCTCGTGACGATCGTGGCTCCGAAGACCGCGGTCGGGGCCTTGCCTTCCAGGACCTTCGCGACCATCTGGCTGAGCGATCTCTTGCCCCGGAGGTCGATCTCCTCTTCCGCCTGGGCCGCGGGCTTCCGCAGCGACTCGTCGCGCTCCAGCAGCTCTCCCGCCGAGAGCGAGGCCGCTCGGAAGGCCTCCAGATGCGCCAGCGCGGTGTCGAGCTCGGCGGCGTGGACCGCCGTCTGGTCGCGGTGGATCCTCTCCTGCTCGGCATGGAACGCCTTCTTCTCGCGATGGTGCGCGACCTTCGCCTCCAGCTTCGCGAGCATCTGGGCGATGGACAGGTTCAGAGCCATCGGATACGCCTCCTTCGTCGCAGAGACCGGTGTCTCTGGCGCAGTGGCAGGTGCCTCTATCGCAAGGACAGGTGTCTCTGGCGCAGAGACAAGGACCAATGTCACAGGGGCAGCCTTTTCTTCCGCAATTCTACCGGAGCCTCCGGTTGAGAGTCCATCACGAGTGACGGAGTCCGCCTGGATTGCGATGAAGATGCCGGACTCTGAGACAGCTCTGACGGAATGGGCGACGCGGGACGGTGACGGTGCTACACATTGAGGAAACTCTGCAACTCTTCCGAAGGGCTTCGCCACATTTACCGGAGGCACTGCTGCGCAGTGCGAGGGCAATGCGATGAAGACGGGAGTCACCGCGACGATCTGCGGTGACTCCGCGCTGTTCTTGGAGGCCTGGGAGGCCGGCGACGTCGTCCTCGTAGCAAAGGAGGCCGGTCCGTGAGCCCGGATCTCGGCTTCGACAGCTTTCATCGGCGTAGATGTAGCAAAGTGGCCCTACATTGCGCCACGTGGCGCGGCCGCTGCGACGTTGCTAGAGGTATCCGAGCGCCTGGAGCTGCTTTTCGAGCTCGGGATCGAGCGGCGGGGCCGTGGTGGGGGCGACCGGCTGGGGTTTGAAGGCGGTCAGCTCGTTGAGGAGGGTGCGCAGCCTCGACCGGTCCTCGGAGAGGTCGCGCTTCTGGGCGGAGTCTTCGTCCACATCGTAGAGCTCGGCCCGGCCCACAAAGAGGAGGACGCTGTCCAGTTCCTCCCGCTCTCCCTTATAGAGGGCTCTTTCGTCTCCAAGGTTCTCGGCAAAGGCGTTTCCCGGGCGCGGCGGGGACGGGTGGCCGAGGAGCCTCGCGAGGCTCTTGCCGGTGGGCTTGCCGGCCGGCTTCAATCTCGCCAGCTCGTAGAGCGTGGGGGCGAGGTCCACGAGCTGCACGACTCCGGCCTGGCGCACGGCCTCTGGCTTGTCCGGATGAATCACGAGCAGGGGGACGCGCAGCACCTCGCGGTAGAGCTGGGTGTGGTTGAAGCGGCCGTGGTCCTGGAACTCCTCTCCATGGTCGGCGGTCACCACGACGGTTACGTCATCTATGAGGCCGAGCCTTTCCAGGTCCGCGAAGAAATGCTGGATGACTTCGTCGGTCTGGCGGATGCCGGCGTCGTAGAGCGCGGCGAGCCAGTCGACGGCGGGTTGGGGGAGCGGCTCGCCCAGCTTATTCTGGCGGGTGAGCGCCGGGCCGGTCGCGGGGATCGCCCCGGGTGGGGGAGGGCCGGGCCAGAACGGCTTTCGATATCGGTCCGGCGCGTCGTAGGGCGCGTGCACGGCGTAGGTATGGAGGAAGAGGAGGAAGCGGTCGTCCTTCTTTAATTTTTCCAGGAACTCGACGCCGCGGCGGAAGGTCCCTTCGAGCGGACGGTTGCGGTTGCGGTCCCGCGCGTGGAACTGGTCGAAGCCGCGGCGGAAGCCGAAACGGCCGCTCATGAAGCCGCCTTCGGTGAAGCCGGCCGTGCGGAAGCCTTGGCGCTGGAAGACCTCGGGGAGCAGCTCGACCTTGGGGGAGAGCACGGCGTTCGGCGGGAACACCCCGTGCTCGCGCGGGTGGAGACCCGTGAGCATGGACATGTGGGAGACCAGCGTGCTCGGGAACTGCGCGTAGGCCTCCTCGAACAGAGTGCCCCGCTTCGCGAGGGAATCGAGGAACGGGCTCGTGGGCTTGCCGTAGCCATAGCAGCCCAGGTGGTCGGCACGCAGCGTGTCGATCGAGATGACGATGTAGCCGCGGGTGGCGCGGGGGACCGGAACCTCAGACAGATCTTCCGGTCCCCGGCAGCCGAGCAGGAGAAAGACGAGCGCGAGGCGCCTCAGCCCTGCCAATCGAGGATCTCGTCCACCGTGTTGCGCGAGACCGAGTGGTAGCCCGGCCGCGCCTTCTTGTAGATGCGCAGGGCCATCTCGGTGCCCTCGGGGGTCTTCGCCAGCTCTTCGTAGAGGGGTTTGAGGAACTTGCGGCGGCCCACGCTGGTCAGGAACCGCTCCAAAGCCGGGTAGGCCGGCTCGTAGCGGTTCGGGATCGCGAGCAGGAGCCAGGCGCTCAGGATCTCCGAGTTGCCCGATCCGGTGAAGTGGAAGGCGGCGTCGAGGTCCGCCATCTTTTGCGCGTCGAGCGGCTTCGGCAGGTTGCGCAGGAAGTGCAGCCAGTGATGGGTGGTCCAGTCCTTCGTGTCGAGCTGGGCCGCGGGCGTCCTCTGCTGGAAGGCGGTTACGGCCTGGTCCACCTTGTCGAAGGCGGCCGAGCGCAGCTGCGGCGCGTTCGAGGGCACGCCGGGACCATAGACCCACTGCTCGACCTGCAGCTCCTTCATCTTCTCGTCGCTGCCGGCGAAGAGGTTCTGCTTCAGGTAGTCGAGGAAGCGGCGGGTGTCCATGGACTGGAAGGCGAAGGTGTCGAAGTAGGTGCGCAGGAAGCGGTCGAACTTCTCGCGGCCGACCGCCTGCTCCAGCATGCGGAGGAAGAGCTTGCCCTTCTCGTAGGCGATGTCGTTCATGCCCTCGTCGGGATCGCGGCCGGCCAGGCTGAGGAAGAGGTGGGTGTCGGGGCTGTCGGCGCCGAGCTCTTCGATGGTGCTGCCGAGCTCCTGCCGGCCGAGCACGGTCAGCATGTCCGCGTATTCCTTGCCGAAGAGGGATTCCATGATCCGGCTCTCGACGTAGGTGGTGAAGCCTTCGTTGAGCCAGAAGTCGTTCCAGGTGGCGTTGGTCACCTGGTTGCCCGACCAGGAGTGGGCCAGCTCGTGCGCCACGAGCGAGACGAGCGAGCGGTCGCGGGCCAGAATGGTCGGCGTCGCGAAGGTCAGGCGCGGGTTTTCCATGCCGCCGAAGGGGAAGCTGGGCGGCAGGACCAGGATGTCGTAGCGGCCCCAGCGGTAGGGGCCGTAGAGCTTCTCGGCCGCGTCGATCATCTTCGGCGTGTCGGCCAGCTCCCAGGCGGCGGCCTCGACGACCGGGGGCTCGGCGTAGACGCCGGCGCGGGGGCCGAGCGGCCGGAACTCCAGCTCGCCGACCGCGAGGGCCAGCAGGTAGGAGGAGATCGGCTGCGGCATGTTGAAGCGGTAGACGCCTTCGGCGTTCTTCTGCGTGGGGTTCTCGGCGCTCATGACCGCGAGCAGGTCCTTGGGAACGCGCACAGTGGCCTCGTAGGTCATGCGCACGCCCGGCGTGTCCTGGCAGGGGACCCAGGTGCGGGCGAGGATGGCCTCGGATTGCGTGAGCAGGAACGGCCGCTTGCCCGATGCGGTCTGCTCGGGATCGAGCCACTGGATCGCCGCGGCGTCCGGGCTGGTCACGTAGTCGACGTGGACCCACTTCGTATCCGGCTTGATCTGCACTTCCAGCGGCCGGCCGAGGAACGGGACCGGCTCGCCAAGGGTGTACTGCGCTTCCGCGCCGTCATCCAGGGTGACCTTGCTGATGGTCAGGTCGCGGGTGTCGAGCCAGACGCGGTCGGCGCCGGTGCGATTGTTGAGGCGCAGGCTGGCCCGGCCGGCGAGCTGCTTCCTGTCGAAGTCCACGTTCAGGTCGAGCTTCAGGTGCTCGACCGCGACTTCGTCCGGATGCGAGAACGAGTGCGGATCGCGCGTCGCGGCGGTGAGCTGGGGGGCCGGCGGCGCGGCCGGGGCGGAGGCGGGGCGCGGCTGGTCCGCGCAGGCCATGAGCCAGGGCAGGACGCCGAAGAAGAGCAGCAGGGCGAGAAGCTTCATGGCAGGGTCACCTCTTCGTTGCTACCACACCGCCGGGATCGGCTCGGTGGGATCGGTCACCGCGGGCTCGTTGCGATCGAGGGCGCGCTGGAGACGGTGGAGGATGGCGTAGACCTCGGGACGGGTGAGCTTGGCGCCGGGGCCGGCGGTCTCCACCCGGTCCAGGGTCGCATGGGCGAGCTGGACGGGGAGGGCGCTGAAGGCCACGAGCCCCCGCTCCGCTCCCGCTCGCTGCAGGGTCAGGACGTAGTCGGTGGCGGTGCGCAGGTCCCCCCGCGCCAGGGTCAGGACTTCGGCGCGGTCCACCGTCTCCGGGAGGTAACGCCGGCCCTGGGTCGCGTCCGAGGCCGAGTCCTTGAGGATGTTGACCAGTTGCAGGGCCTCGCCGAAGGGACGGGAGCGCTCGCGCAGGGCTCCTGCCACGGCGTCGAGGCCGGGTCTGTCGAGCAGGAAGAGCTCGGTGAGCAGCTCGCCCACGATCCCTGCCACCACGTAGCAGTACTGCCGCAGGTCGGGCAGACTCTCCAGCCGCAGCTCGCCCTCGGCGGTGACGCGGCCGACGAACCCGGCCATGCCGTGCGTGGTGCGGAGCGTGTGCGCCGTGATCAGCTCGACGGCGGCGGGAGAGAGGGTGAGCAGCTCGTCGAAGACGTAGGGCATCTCGGCCAGCAGGTCGCGGTAGCCGGCCTGCTCGCAGGGGACCTCCACCGCCCAGCGCCGCGCCACTTCCCGGATGTCCTCCGGGTCAGGCCGCTCCAGCAGTCCTGCGAAGCGCTCCAGGGCTTCGATGCGCCGCGCGCTCGGCCAGGCCGCCGCGTCCTCGAAGGTGTCGGCGATGCGGAAGAGCAGGTAGGCGATCGTCACCTCCTGCCGCGCGGGCTCGGGCAGGAGAGGGATGGCCAGGGCGAAGGTCCGGCTGGAGGCGACGAGGAGCCGCTCCAGCTCTTCCGGCGTGTGATGGGGTTGGGGCTCCATGGGGAGAGGAGATTGTACCGGAAGACCCCTCACCCCCGTCCCCTCTCCCATCGCACCCCCTTCCCCCGGGAGAGGGGCGCCCCCTCCCAATCTGCTTGTCCGGTTCCCCCTCTCCCGGTAGGGCGGGTGTGCGATGGGAGAGGGGGCCAGGGGGTGAGGGCCCGCTACTCGATGACGGTCCCCGGCACCTCTTCCCCCAGCAGCGCCCGTTCGAGCAGCCCCGGGGTGAGCCCGTTCAAAAGCAGGGAGCGGATGCCGAGGCGGGTCAGGGCGAGCGCGGTCTCGACGCGGTGGCGCATGCCGCCGGTGACGTCCGTGCCCGCGGGCGAGCCGATCGACTGGAGCGCCTCTTCGAGGCCGTCCGCGGAGAGGCGGGGAATCGTGCGGCCCTGGCCGTCGTAGACGCCGTCGGTCTCGCCCAGCCAGAGCGCCCGGCGGACGGGGAGGCGGTGGGCCAGGATCTCCAGCATCCGCTCGGTCGAGCAGATCGCGACCCCCTTGTCGAGGTCCATCACCACGTCGCCGTAGACCACGGGGAGCAGGCCGTTCTTGAGCGCCAGGAGGAGCGGCTTGAGCGCCAGGTCCGGCTTTCCGCCCTTGAAGATCAGGCAGCTCGACGGCGCGATCGAAAAGGGGGAGAGGCCGGCGGCGAGGAGCTTGTCGAAGACCTCGCGGTGGAGCGCGGCGGCGCGCTCCTGGGTGCGGGAGATGCCGGGAAGCTGGGCGGGGGAGCTGAGGCCCGCGGCGATGCCGTGCTCCTGCGCCGCGACGTGGCCGAAGGAGCCGCTGCCATGGCCGAGGAGGAGGCGCTCGGGGATGCGGGCCGCGGCGCGGGCGATCTCCCCGGCCAGGCGGGCGATCACCTCGGGCCGGGCGGTCTCCCGGAGCGCCTTCTCGGTGATCAGGCTGCCGCCGAGCTTGAGGAGGATGACTTCCATCAGAACAGATGTGTGGTCTCGTGCTCGGGGCCGTCGCCCACGCCGTCGCGGATCACGAAGCCGACGGCGGGGAGGTCTTCCAGGCGCTCGGCCACCTCGTCCTCGGAGTCGGGATCGCAGATCACGTGCACGTTGGCGCCGGCATCCAGGGTGGCGAAGGCCGCTAGCCCCTCCTGGCGCAGCTCGCGCACGGCGCGCAGCACGGCCACCGTGCCCGGGCTCCAGTAGAAGATCGGCGGCTGCGAGGTCATGGCGATCATGTGGAGGTCGGTCGACTCCTCCTCCAGCACCGGCCCGAGGAGGTCGAAGTCGCGGGTCTCGATGGCGCGGCGGACCTTCTGCAGGCGCTCGGGCACGAGCTCCAGGCGCTTGGTGTAGTAGGGGCTGGTGTGGGCGAGGCGGTGGCCGTCGCGGGAGGAGACCACCTTGGGGCCGATCTCGACCACGGCGATCACGTCGCGCAGGTCCCAGTGCGAGGCATCGGCGAGCTGGATGGCATAGCTCGGCTCGTCGTCGATGCCGCCCACCTTTCCGATACCGCCGGGGTCGGGCCACTCCACGTAGCCGCCCAGCACCGAGCGCGCGGCCGAGCCCGAGCCGCTGCGCCGCGAGAGCTGCGACAGCTCCCTGGCCGGCGCGTCCTTGCGGCCGAGGGCGCCGGCCGCGGCGAGCGTCAGCGCCGCGAAGCCGGACGCCGAGGAGGCCAGCCCGGCCGCGCTCGGGAAGGTGTTGCGCGTGGCCACCCGGAACGGCTCCTCGCGGCCGGCCCACTGCCGCACCCGGTCGAGCTGCTCCACCACGCGCCGGGTGAACTCCGCCTCCGGCGAGCCGAAGCCGCCGTCGGGCTCGCTCAGCCAGACCTCGTCATGTCCGCCGTCCAGGATCTCCACCGTGCACCGGGTCACGCAATGGTCGAGGGTCATGGAGATGGACGAGTTCATCGGCAGCGCCCGCTCCAGGTCCCGGGCCCCCCAGTACTTGATGAACGCGATGTTGGCCGGAGCGGCGACGGTGGTCTTGCTCATCCAGCAGCCTCCTCACGGAACCCGGGGGCTCCGAGGTGAACGGCGTGAAAAGGAAAAGATTTCAACATGGTGCAGCCGTGCAGCTTCCCGGGGTCGGGATGATAAACCAGAAGCGACCCGGCGCCCGGCCCGGCGAGCGATCCCGCGCCGGAGATCTTCGCGGCGCCGCCCGCCCCCTCGATCTGACGGACCGCGGCGCAAACCTTCCCGGGAACGACCCCCAGCTCTTCCAGGCAGGCTTGTGCCTGGCGAAGGAGATGCAAAGCGCGGTCCCGGTCCTCTTCCTCACGCTCCAACTCGCCGCGGAACGCGATCGTGGCGGCCTCGATCCGGTCGAGGACCGACTCGATCCCGGCCGGATCGGCCTCGCGCCGGCCGCGCACGGCCGCGACCACCGCCCCCGTGGCCTCGGGCGGCATCCCGGTATCGTAGACCCGGAGCCGGGCGAGGAGGGGGGAGCGGGCCCGCACCGGCTCGATCTGCAATCCCTCCGGCCCGCGCACCGCCCAGAGCACGCCGCCGCGCAGGATCGCGGCGCCGTCCACCCCCGACGGATTGCCGTGCTGCCGGCGCTCGACCTCCAGGGCCAGGCGCTCGACCTGTCCGAGATCGAGCGGCGCTCCCAGCCAGCGGAAGGCTCCGGCCAGCACCGCCAGGGCCGTGGCCGCGGAGCTGCCGAAGCCGGAGCCGATGGGAAGATCGGATTCGACGAGCAGGCTGAGCCCCTCCTCCGGCTCGCCCAGCAGCGCGATCGCCTCGCCGAGCGCGGCCTTGACCACGTGCGCGGGGTCCTCGCCGCGCATCTCCCGGAAGCTCGCGGAATCTGGATGGAGCGCGTACTCGCTCCAGCGCTCGCGGGCCGCCGCGGCGTAGGCGCGAACCTCCCTCCAGGAAAGGTGCTCCGAGTGGCCCAGACCGGGAAGATCCAGGATCACGGGATCATCGGGGGAGAGGCTGACCCTGAGCCGGAGGTCGATGGCCGCCACCAGGGCGGGGCGGCCGTAGACCACGGCGTGCTCCCCCATCAGGATCAGCTTGCCGGGGGCCGAGACGGTGAGGGACCGCACCGCCTAGGGAAGAGGCTGGCCGGGGACCTCGCCGCGCCCGAGCTTCTCGTGGGCGCGCGCCAGGTCCTGCGAGGTGAAGGCCGCCATGAGCGACAGCTCGCCGGCGAGCACGACCGCGCCGAGGATCTCGGCGAGGCGGGTGACGGCCTCGCCGCGGCGCTCCGGGTCGGGGGAGACGCCGAGCATGGCGAGCGCCTCGCGCTGGGTGTCGAGCGCGGTGCCGCCGCCCACGGCGCCGAGCGGCACGTCGGGCATGTAGATGGAGGCGAAGACCGAGTCCGGCCCGCGCGACTCGATGCAGGTCACGCCCATGGAGCCCTCGACGACGTGCGCGGGGTCCTGGCCGGTGGCGATGAAGAAGGCCGCGAGCACGTTGGCGTAGTGGGCGTTGAAGCCCATGGAGCCGGCGGCGATCGAGCCCAGCAGGTTCTTGCGGTACTGGACCTCCACCAGGTCGCGGGCGTTGCTCTTGAGCTGGTGGTGGAGGATCGGGGCCTCCAGCAGGACCTCGGCATAGATGCGCTTGCCGCGGCCCTCCTGGAAGTTGATGGCGGCCGGCTTCTTGTCCACGCAGTAGTTGCCCGACAGGGCCACGCAGGGCACGCCGGTCGCGGGCTCGATGAGGTCGTTGACCGCGCGGTCGCAGGCGATGGTGGCCATGTTCATGCCCATGGCGTCGCCCGAGTCGAAGCGGAAGCGCAGGAAGACCGTGGTGCCGAAGGTGTACGGCCGGACCTCCAGGAGCTTCAGGTGCCGGCTGGTGTCCTCGGTGATCTTGCGGATGTCCGCGTCGTGGTCCTTGATCCACTGCAGGAACCACTGGGTCTGCACGATGCCGGAGGTGCGGAACACGGGCGCGCGGGTCATGCCCACGTCCTCGACGCGGACGACGGCGCCGCCGGCGTGGGTGATGGCCGAGCAGCCTCGGTTGGTGCTCGCCACCAGGGCCGCCTCGGTGGTGGCGAGGGGCACCCAGAAGTCGCCGTCGGCGCAGCGCCCGCGCACGCGCAACGGGCCCACGACGCCCATCGGCACCTGGGCCACGCCGATGAAGTTCTCGCAGTTGCGCTTGGAGGCGCGCTGCACGTCGAGCGAGTGGTGCGCGATGTTGTCGAGCGGCGTCTGGGTCATGAGCTCCAGGGCGCGCCGCCGGATCTCCGCCGCCTCCTCGGCGGGGAGGTCCTTGGGAAGCTCGTGGAAGCGCAGCTCCCGGCGCACCAGGGAACGGACCAGCTCTTCGCGCCGCGACGTCGGCAGTTGGATCGGGTTGCTCATCAGAAGGACCCTTTTCGAAGCTCGACGGTTCGAAGCCCCGCGATCGTTTTGACACCCAGGCAGAACATGCAGATCTTGAGCTCTCGGACGATGCGCCGCACCTTGTCGCCCACCTGGTCGGCCGACTCCGTGGCCGCGGCCAGGAACGGATATGCCATGCCGCCGAGGTCGGCGCCCAGGGCGAGGGCCTTGGCCAGATCGAGGCCGTTGCGCAGGCCGCCGCTCGCGATCACGGTCACCCCTTCGACCCGGCGGACCTCCTGGATCGACAGCGGCGTCGGGATGCCCCAGCCGGCGAACAGCTCGCCCAGGTCGAGCTCGCCGGAGCGGGCCGCCTCGATGCGCGCCCAGCTCGTGCCGCCCGTGCCCGCGGTGTCCAGGATGCGGACCCCGACGCCGACGAGCGCGCGCGCCACGCTCTCCGACAGGCCGCTGCCGACCTCCTTGGCCACGACCGGGACGCCGACGCCGCGCACCACCTCGCCGATCTTCGGCAACAGCCCGGAGAAGTCGCACTGTCCCTCGGGCTGGAGAGCCTCCTGGAGCGGGTTCAGGTGGAGCGCGAGCGCATCCGCTCCGATCATCTCGACCGCCTGCCGGCACTCTGCGACGCCCATGCCGTAGTTGAGCTGTACGGCGCCGAGGTTGGCGAGCAGGGGAGCGGTGGGAGCGACCTCGCGGACGCGGAAGGTATCAGCTTTATCCGGATCCTCCAACGCTTTGCGCTGCGAGCCGACCCCGACCGCGACGCCCGTGGCCTCGGCCGCGGCAGCCAGGTTGCGGTTGATCCGGCCAGCGATCTCGGTGCCGCCGGTCATGCAGGAGATGAGGAGCGGTGCGGACAGGCGCCGGCCCAGGAACTCGACCGAGGTGTCGACCTCGGCCATGTCGATCTCGGGCAGAGCCGCATGGCCGAAGCGGTAGTCGTCCCACCAGCTCTCGCCGAGCTGCATGCGCGCGTCGAGCGCCAGGCGGATGTGCTCGGCCTTGCGATCACGCAGGTCGGTCATCGCGACGCTCACAGCTCGCGCTCCCAGAGGTAGTCGAGCAGCCCTTCGAGGAAGAGCCGGCCTTCCGGCCGCAGCCCGCCGAGCCCTTCCAGGGCCAGGCGCGCGGCGCGCAGGCGCTCGTCGATCATGGCCTCGACCCGGGCGCGCGCGCCGGTCTCTTCGAGGATGCGCTGCACGCGGGCCACCTCGCCGGGCGTGACATCGGGATCCCCGAGGGCCTCCTCGAGCGCCTCGCGCTGCTCCGGCGTGGCCGCGGCCAGGGCGTGATGGATCAGGAAGGTGAACTTGCCCTCGCGCAGGTCGTCGCCCACGGGCTTGCCCACGGTCTCGGCCTTGCCGAACATGCCCAGCAGGTCGTCCTGGAGCTGGAACGCTTCGCCCACGGCCGCGCCGTAGCGCGACAGCGCGGTCATGACCTCGGGCGCGGCTCCCGCGAGGATCGCGCCGAGCTGCACCGGCCGCTCGGCCGTGTAGCGCCCGGACTTGAGGCGCAGCACCCGGGTCAGCTCCTCTTCCCTGGCGCTGCGGCGCTGGGCCACGAGCAGCTCCAGGTACTGGCCGCCGATGACCTCCTCGCTCATGGCCGCGAAGCAGCGGGCGAGCTCGGGCCGGCCCGCGGCCGCGCAGGAGGCCAGCTCGACCGCCCAGGTATGGGCCAGGTCGCCCAGCAGGATCGCCACGGAGAGCCCGAAGTCGCGGGCGTCGCCGTGGAACCCGCGCTGCCGGTGGGCGTTCCGGAAGCGCACGTGCGCCGCGGGCTGGCCGCGCCGGATTTCGGCATGATCCATGATGTCGTCGTGGATCAGGAGATAGGTGTGCAGGAGCTCGGTGGCGAGCGCGAGGGGCAGAATCTGATCGCCAACTGGGCCGTCAACCGTGCCGCCGCAGGCGCGGTAGGCGTGATAGACCAGGGCCGGGCGCACGCGCTTGCCGCCCTGGGCCACGAGCTGGCCGACACCGTCGATCAGCTCGAGCATCTCGGGCGAGCCGGCGTCGGACGCCGCCCGCCGCCTGGCGTCGAGCCAGCCGTGCAGCTCGCGGTCGAGCCTCTCCCGGAACCCCTCGAGGAGCGCCGGAAAGCCGTCCGGAACCGGATGCGGCTCGGAGGCCGCCGTGGACAGTCCCATGCCTGGAGTTCGCTCTCTTTCGCCTCGTGCTCGGTTTTGGCCAGGTATTCGCTCGATAATGGCCCGCAGAGCATAACCGAACTGCCCCTGCGGATCGTTCCCGGGCGTATGCTTCGGGAGTATTGTAGACGGAGAGCACTTTGCGATGCAAAGTGCCTGGTTTTCCTGGCGGGTTGTGACGCCGCCTCCCGTAGATACCGGACGACTGGCGCGCTTCTACCGGCTGGACGTACCATAGAGGGTAGGAAAGCCCTTAGAAAGACGATGCGCGGTCCTAAAGAACCGAAGGACGAGATGATCGACGCTGTGCAAGACACTTCTGCGTCCCGGACGAGCCCGGCTCCGGCCGAGCTCAGGGAGCTCCTGGAGCTCCCCGGGGTGCTCTCGCTGGCCGCCGACCTGCCGGCGGCCGAGCTGTTCCCGATGAGCGCCGTGGCGCAGGCTTCGGCGCGCCTGCTCGGCGAGCCCGGACCGCCCGACTTCGGCGCTCCCTTCCAGCCGCTCAAGACCCACATCGTGGAGCTGATGGCCCTGCGCGGGGTCCGCTGCCGGCCGGAGCAGATCGTGCTCACCACCGGCGTGGAAGGCGCTCTGGACCTCCTGGGACGATTGCTCGCCGATCCCGGCTCCCCGGTGCTGCTCGAAGAGATCCTGCCGGAGAAGATCCGCGCCGCGATCCCCCCGGAGGCGGAGATCCTCACCGTCTCCACCGACCCCGGGACCGGGATCGACGTGGACCAGGTGGAGGCGCTCCTCGCCGGCGGCGTCCGGCCCGCGTTCCTCTACGTCATGCCCGAGGGGCACAACCCGCTCGGCGTGAGCCTGAGCCTGGAGAAGCGGCTGCGGCTCCTCGAGCTGGCCCGCGCGTACGAAGTGCCGATCCTGGAGGACGACACCTTCGGCTTCCTCACCTACGACGGGCACCCGGAGCCGCCGCTGCGCGCGCTCGACGCGAGCTGGGTGGTCTATCTCGGCTCCTTCTCCATGCTCCTCGCCCCGGCCCTGCGCGCCGGCTGGATCGTCCTGCCCGACGATCCGCCCGCGCGGCTCTCCCTGCTGCCGGACGCCGCGGAGCTGGACGTGCCCTCGTTCAGCCATCGCACGATCGCGGCCTTCCTGGAGGCCGGATACCTGCCCGAGCACCTGGAGACCCTCCGGGCCGCCTACCGCCGCCGGCGGGACACGCTCCTGCGCTACCTGGAGGAGCACTTCCCCAGGGGGACTCGCTGGAGCCATCCGTCGAGCGGCCTCTACGTCTGGGTGGAGCTGCCGGGAACGATCACGTCGACCGAGCTGCTGCGCGACGCGGTGACGCTGGAGAACGTGGCCTTCGCGCCGGGCCCCGTGTTCGCGGCCCGCGGCGGCAGCCACGCCGACCAGGCCCTTCGCCTGAGCTTCGGGAGCAACCCGCCGCACCGGATCGAGGACGGGGTGCTGAGGCTGGCGAGGGTGCTCCAGGCGAAGCTGGCTCCCAGGGACTGACACGGACTCACACGGACCTTCACGGACAGACGGACCCGGTCCGTGTTTCGTCCGTGTCTGTCCGTGCTCGTCCGTGTCTCGCTCCGCCAACGACCCGGGCCGGCCCGCCGGCCGCCTCGGAGGGAGGGAAGGCGACCGACGGGACCGGCCCGTTGACGTCAGGGTTCTGTGAGGCTACGAGCTTTCGCCCGCGGGCCCCTCGTCACCCTGCGGGCGTCGTTCGAACGCCCGGTGCATGTAGCGGATCAGCTTGTGAAAGCCGTCGAGGAGCTGCCCGAAGGCGCGCTCCAGCTCCGGCGGCAGCGGCTCCGTCTGCCCGAGCACGCTGTACAGGTCCGGGAACCCGCGATCCCGCCCGCCGCCCGAGTCCGCTTCGAGCCGGCCCGGCCGAATCGCGGCCGGCCGGCCGTTCACGATCTGGATCGCGTTGTGCAGGTCGTGCAGGTCGCACCCGAGGGTGCCCAGCAGCTTTTCCAGCGTCTCCAGCGATGGCCGTTGGCGACCCGTCTCGTACGCCGAGAGCATGCCTTTCGTGATGCCGGCGGCTTCCGCCACCTGGTACTGCTTCTTGCCGAGTCGGTCTCTCAGCCAGCGCAGTGCCTGGCCGATGCCGTTCAGGACGCTAGTGGCCACGGCTGATGCCTCCTGAGGTTGAGTAGGGTTCTCTCCAACATGGAGGAAGCATAGGCGTAACAAGGGCGTAAGTCAAGCGTACAGATGGCGGAAGTTACGCCCCTGATAGCATCGCGTTCCGTGGTCGATCTCGCCGCAATCCGTAGGCCGGCTGGCTGGCGAAGGTGCCGGCGACGATTTTTCTCCCCTCGAACGTCCCGCCGTTCAAGATCGCCCGCCTGGAGAGCTGGGGGGCGCGAGTGGGGGAGGGGGAGAGCGTCTGCGGTCTCGTCTGCGGCGCGGGAAGCGAGGGAGTGGGGTAGGGGCGCATCACGCGCCCCTGTCCCCTTGCTGCTACTTGAGCCGTCCGCTCGCCCGCGCCATGGAGATCCTGCCCACGTGCTGGAGGGCGAGGCCGCCGGCGGCTTCGAGGAGCCAGGCGAAGTCGTAGGGCGAGGCCAGGAGCGCGTCGAGCACGTTCAGGGCCGCGACCAGCTCCTCGTCGAACAGCCGGATGTGCCCGGCGAGCTCGCCGGAGCGGTACACCGGAAAGCCGCGGCCGGAGTCCTCGTCCTTGCCCAGCCGGTAGCGCTTCTCCCGGCCCGTGCCGGGCAGGACGGCCGCGGCGATCTGGGCGATCTCCACGGCCTCGAAGACCGCGTAGGGCTCGTCGCCCCGGGCGAGGTCCTCGGCGGCCCGCAGCACGGCGTGACCGCCCTGGCGCCGCGCTTCCACGCTCCAGGGGCCGGCGTAGTCGGCCTCCGGCGCGGTGACCGGCTCGTCCCGCTCGTCGAGCAGGGCGAGGTAATCCTCTGCGAACGCGTTGCTGCCAATCGTCTTGTTCGTCACGACCGCTCCTCCCGATGGAAGTTTACGCCTCTGTTACGCCGACAAGCGTAAGAGAAGGCGGAGCGGAAGTCAACAACTTTTGTAACGCCAGGCGATCACGTTGCACAGCCGCCGGATGCCCTCCTCGATGGCCTCGGGAGTCGGGTACGAGAAGTTGAGGCGCATCGACCTCTCGCCGCCGCCGTTCGGGTAGAAGGCGGAGCCGGGCACGTAGGCCACCCTCTCCTTCAGAGCGTCGGGGAAGAGCTCCCGCGAGCTCATCCCTTCCGGCAGCGTCAGCCAGAGGAAGAGGCCGCCGGCGGGGCGGGTCCAGCGCACGCCCGGCGGGGCATGGCGCTCGAGGGCCGCGAGCATGGTGTCGCGGCGCTCCCGGTAGACCTGGCGCACGCGCCGCACATGGCGGTCGAGGAAGCCGCCGCGGGCGGTCTCGCAGGCGACCATCTGGGTGAAGGTGCTGGTGTGGAGATCCATGCCCTGCTTGCACTGCACCAGCTTCTCCATGACCTCCTCGGGAGCCACCACCCAGCCCAGGCGCAGGCCCGGCGCCATCACCTTCGACATGGTCCCCAGGTAGATCACGCCGCCGCGGAACTTCGTGCCGCCGTTGCAGCCGTGGTGCTCGGCGTCGATCTGGACCAGCGGCGGCAGGTGGTCGCCCTCGTAGCGGAGCTGGCCGTAGGGGTCGTCCTCGACGATCGGCACGCCGTGACGGGTGGCGAGCTCGACCAGCTTCCAGCGCCGCTCGACGCTCAGGGTGACGCCGGACGGGTTCTGGAAGTTGGGCAGGATGTAGAGGAACTTCGGGCCGGCGCGCAGCGCCTCTTCCAGGGCCGCCATGTCCAGCCCGTCGTCGTCCATGGCGACCGGCAGGTACTGGGCCTGGTAGGCCGTGAACGCCTGCAGCGCGCCCAGGTAGGTGGGCTCCTCGGTCAGGATGCGGTCGCCCGAGTTGAGGAACACCTTGCCGAGCAGGTCGAGCGCCTGCTGCGCGCCCGACGTGATCAGGATGTTGGCCGGCGTCACGTGGATGCCGTAGCGCCCCATGTGCCGGACCAGCAGCTCGCGCAAGGGGAGGAACCCCTCGGTCGTGCCGTACTGCAGGGCCTGGGCGCCGTGCTCCTCCAGGACCCGGTCCGCGGCCGCCTCGATCTCGGCCACCGGGAAGACCTCCGGGGCGGGCAGCCCGCCGGCGAAGGAGATGATCTCGGGATCGGCGGTGACCTTGAGCAGCTCGCGGATGGCCGAGCTGGTCATGCCCCGGGTGCGCAGGGCGAAGCGGTCGCGCCACGGGGTATCCGCGGCGGCGGGTTGTCCGTCGGGGCGTGCGACGGCCTTCACGAACGGCTCGAGGGCCGGATCTTCCACTTTCAGCTCCAACATGGATCTCCTCCCGGAAGTAAAAACCAGCAGCCCTTTTCTAGCGCGTGGGAGGAGTGGGGCACCACCTTCCCCGGGGTGGGGGAACGGGCGCGCCGGGGTGGGTCAGAACTCGCCGACGAAGCCGACCTCGGGCTCCAGGCAATGGCCGGTGCGCTGCTCGACCACCTCCTGGACGTGGGCGATCAGGGCGCGGACGTCGGCGGCCGTGGCTCTTCCTGTATTGATCAGGATGTTGGCGTGGCGGGGGGTGACCATGGCGCCGCCGATCCGCGTCCCCTTGAGGCCGCACTCGTCGATCAGGCGGCCGGCGCCGATTCCCTCGATCTTCTTGAAGATGGAGCCGGCGCTCGGCTCGGTGTCCAGGGGCGGGTGGCGCTCGCGCCGCCACTGGAGGTTCTCTTCCATGACCCGGCGCAGGCGGACCGGATCGTCCGGCACGAGCTGGAAGGTGGCGGCGAGGACGACGTCCGGGCGGTGGTGGAGAATGGAATCGTCGTAGCCGAGCTCGAGATAATCCACGCCCACGGTCCTCCGCTCGCCCTCCGCGGTGAGGATCTCGGCCGAGTGGGTGACCTCCGCGATGAACATGGTCCGCTCGCGCGCCGGGGCCGGGGCCAGGAAGTGGAGGTTCTGCCAGAGCGCTCCGCCCACGGTCGACGGGATGCCGACGTAGTGCTCCAGGCCGGACAGGCCCTTTGAAACCGCGAGCTCGATCAGCTCCGGAAAAACCACCGCGCCGCTCTCTGCCCATACCCTGCCGTCCGGGAGGACCTCCATGTGCCGGGCCGTGTTGCGGATCACCAGCCCGCGGAAGCCGCGGTCGCCGACCAGGATGTTCGCGCCCATCCCGAGGAGGAAGAAGGGGATTCCCTGCTCGCGCGCCGCGAGGATCGCCCGCGCCAGCTCGTCCGCGGTCCGCGGCTCGTAGAAGAGGTCGGCCGGCCCGCCGATCCGGAAGGTGGTGTAGGGGGCGAGGACCTCGTCCCGCCGCACCCGGTCCGGCCCGAGGGCATGGAGCAGGGACTGAAATGAGCCGTCGCGCATCGGAGGGGGAGTATAGGGGATGGACGGGGACGGCCGGGCTGTGCGAGGATGCGCCGTCCGTCCCATGGAAAGCATCCGGTCTCCCGGCCTCCCCGCCGTGGCGGCGGTGTCGACCGCCGGCCGCGTCCCGGCCCTCGCCCTCGCGGGCTTCGGGCTGCTGGTCCTGGTGCGTGCCCTCACGCTGCCGGGCAGCCTCTGGGAGTTCGACGAGATGCTCTTCGCCCTCTCGCTCGAGCGCTTCGAGCCCTGGGCCTACCATCCACATCCCCCGGGCTACCCGCTCCTGATCGGACTGGGCAACCTGTTCGAGATCGTCTTCCGCGATCCGTTCCGGAGCCTCGTCGCCCTGAGCTTCGTCTCCTCGCTGGTCAGCTATCCCGCGCTGGTGTCGGCCTTCCGCCGCATCGCGGGCTCCGAGCGGGTTGCGGTCGCCGGGAGCCTGCTCTTCCTGCTCTCGCCCGTGATGCTCGTGCAGGGGCCGCTGCCGATGTCCGATCCGCCGTCGCTGATGTTCCTTTGCCTCGCTCTCGCGGCGGCGGCCGGGCTCGCGGGCGCCGCTGAAGACAGTGGATCCGCATCGGCGATCGCCCTCGGAGCCTTCGCCTCGGCGGCCATCGGCTGCAGGCCGCAGCACGCGGTGGCCGTGATCCCCATGCTCGTTGTCGCGCTCTGGCGGGTTCCGCGCCGGCGGCGCGCCGAGGCCCTGGCCGCGTTCACGCTCGTATCGCTCCTCTGGCTCGTCCCGCTCGTCCGCGCCACCGGCGGCCCGCGGGGCTTCGTCGACTATCAGGTCAGGCAGGCCGCGCAGGTGGCGGAGCACGACGCGACCGCGTCGCGCAAGGGCCGCGATCCGATCGCGGTCGCTTCGCGCTTCGTCCTCAACGGCTGGGGGCCGCGCTGGCTCGCCCTGCCGGTGCTCGGCCTCGCCGTCGCCGGCACGGTGCGCCTGCGCCGGCGCCGCGCGAGGCTGGCCCTGCCGCTCGCGGTGCTGAGCCTCACGCACCTGGTCTTCTGCCTGGGAGTGATGGATCCAGGGGACGGAGCGCGCTATGCCCTGCCGTTCCTCCTCGGCATGGCGCTCGCCGCGGCCGTGGGCTGCGAGGCGGCGGCCGAGAGAGCGCGCAGGCCCGGGCTGGGCTGGGTTCCCGCTGGCGCGGTCATTGCGGTCTCGATCCTGTACACGGTCCCGGTCCTCGCGGCGCGCGCCTCTCCTTCGCCCCCGGCGCAGGCCGCCGAATGGGCGACGCGGCACCTGCGGCCTGGGGCGATCCTCCTCGTGTCCCCGGAGATGGAGCCTCACGCCGGCTATCTGCTGCGGAGGTTCAAGCGCGCGCCGGTCGAGGAGGGCCTGCGCTACGCCGCCCGCCATCCCAAGGCCGCCGTCTACCTCCTGGCCGAAGGCGAGAGCGGATGGGAAGGCGCGCAGACCTTCCGGTGGCCGGACAGCAAGGCCTATCGCCGGGTGACCCGCAACCACTACCGGGCGGTCTCGCTGAGCCCGGTGCCGGCGAGCCGGCGCTTCCAGATCCTGCGCGGCGTTTCCGGCTGGGGGCCTGACGGCGACGTCCGCCGCGCAGAGTGGCGCTGGATGGACGCGGATGCCGCCATCCGGATCTTCCCCCGCCGTGCCCGCGCGGCCTTCGTGACCCTGGGGCTCGACCGGTCCGGTCCCTCCCAGGCCACGGTGGAGATCTCGGTGAACGGTGCGCCCGCGTCCCGCGTCGAGCTCGCCCACGGCGTCCGGACGCGCGTCGAGGTGGCCCTCCCGGCCGCGAAAGCGGTGGAGATCGCCTTCCGGTCGACCGGATCGCCGCTTCAGCTCTTCACGGTCGAGCTGGCCGGCCGGTGAAGGGCCGCTCAGGCGTCGAGGAGCTGGATGCGCCGGACGTGGCGCCCGCCTTCGAACGGGGTCTCCAGCCAGATCCGGACGATGTCGAGGGCGGTCTCCAGCGTCATCATGCGCTGGCCGAGCGAGATCATGTTGGCGTCGTTGTGCTGGCGGCCGAGGCGGGCGGACTCGGCGTTCCAGCACAGGGCACAGCGCACGCCGCGCACGCGGTTGGCGGCCATGGCCTCGCCGTTGCCCGAGCCGCCGAGCACGATGCCGCGCTCCAGCTCGCCGGCGGCGACCGCCTCGGCCACGGGCCGGATGTAGACGGGGTAGTCCACCGACTCCTCCGAGTCGGTGCCGAAGTCGCGCACCTCGTGGCCCAGGCCGGCGAGGTGGCGCTTGATCTCTTCCTTGTAGCGGTAGCCCGCGTGGTCGGAGCCGATGCCGATCTTCATGACTGGGGTATTAGACCACGTCGGCGCTTCACCTCGAAGAGCACGAGGGCCGCGGCGACCGTGGCATTCAGCGACTCGACCGGCGGCTCGATCGAGATGGTCAGGCGCAGGTCGGCGCGCTCCAGAAGACCGGGGGAGAGGCCGGGGCCCTCGGCCCCCAGGGCGAGGACCAGGGCGCCGTCCAGGGAGGCCTGCCAGAGGTCCTCGCCCGCGCGGGGCACCAGCGCCATCCAGCGCGGCCCGACGGCCGCGAGGTGGCGGTCGAGCGCCGCGGCTTCGGCGGCGACCGCGACCGGCAGCCGCAGCAGGCTGCCCGCGGAGGCGCGGAGGGCGCGCGGGTGGTTCGGGTGGGCCGTGCCCGGAGAGAGGGCGAGCCCCACGGCTCCGGCGGCCTCCGCCACCCGCGCGAGCGCTCCCAGGTTGCCGGGGTCCTGCAATCCGTCCAGAAAGAGATAGACTCCGCCGGCGCGGACGGGCAGCGACCCTGTGCCGGAGCGGGGGAGGCGGGCCACGGCGAGGATGCCGCGGGGGGAATCGGAGTCGGTCAGCTCTTCCAGCAGGGGGGGCTCGATCTCCAGGGGCGCGATCGGGAGATGGCGGGCGAGGCGCAGCCCTTCGGGCGTCTCCAGCCAGGCCGGAGTGGCCAGGACGGTCTCCAGCTCGTGGCCCGCGGCGACCGCCTCCGCGACCAGGTGAGGCCCCTCCAGCAGGGCGTGGTCGCCTTTACTCCGCCGGAGACGGCGAATATCCTTCAATCTTGGATTGTGACGGCTGCGAATCATGGCGACAGATCTTAGAAACTTCTGGCAAAAGCTCCAATCGGGTGTCGAGATCGCGGTGGCCGGGAACAACCCGGAGACCCTGCTCGGCGTCCGCGACGCGTTCCTGCGCTACTTCCACGACGGCCACGACAAGATCGTGCCGGTGTCGGTGGTGGCCCAGGCGGTGGAGCCGCCGCCGATCGGGCTGCCGGTCTCCGACGAGGAGACCCTGGGCTTGGCGAAGAGCTACGTGCGCGAAATGGAGGAGCGGCTCGGGGAGCTCTACCACTTCTACCTGGCGGCCGAGGGCGGCATCCAGGCGCTGGAGGTGGACGGCAGCCTGCGCTATTTCATCCGCAACTGGGCCGTGGTGCGCACTCCGCTCGGCGAGGCCTGGGGCTCCAGCGGGTCGGTGCAGCTCCCCGACCGCCTGATCGCCGGTCTGGACAGCGCGCAGATCCCGTTCGCCATCCCCGGGACGCGGCGGGGCGGCGGCATGATCCGGGGGCTCACCGGGGGTCTGGAGACGCGGCGCAAGGCGGTCTCCACCTCGACGCTCCACGCCATCTCCAGCCTCTTCTACGGCGTGCTGGAGAGCCGGCCCATCCGCTAGTCCCGTTCCGGCCGGGATCAAGCACCATAGACTGGTACGCGGGTCCGGTGTTTGACCGGCTCCTGCGACACTTGGTAGCATGCGCGGCCAGCTCGACCGGGCCAGGCTCGAACGGGATAGCCATGCTCGACTGAAGGAGTCGACGATGAAAGATTATGAAGCCCACCTGTTTACGTCGGAGTCCGTGACCGAGGGTCACCCCGACAAGGTGGCGGACCAGATCTCCGACGCCATCCTGGACGAGGTTCTGCGCCAGGACGCCACCGGGCGCGTGGCCTGCGAGACCCTGGTCACCACGGACATGATCGTCCTCGCGGGCGAGATCACCACCCACGCGCACGTCGATTTCGTGGGCGTGGCCCGCCAGGTGGTCCAGGACATCGGCTACGACCGCTCCGACTTCGGCTTCGACAGCCGGAGCTGCAAGGTCCTCCTGACCATCAACCGGCAGTCGCCCGACATCGCCCAGGGAGTCGATACGGGCGGCGCGGGCGACCAGGGGCTGATGTTCGGCTTCGCCTGCCGCGAGACCCCGGAGCTGATGCCGCTGCCGATCCTCCTCTCCCACCGCCTGACCCGCCGCCTGGCCGCGGCGCGGCGCGACGGCGAGATCCCCTGGCTGCGCCCCGACGGCAAGTCGCAGGTGACGGTGGAGTACGAGGGCAAGAGGCCGGTCGGCGTGCGCACCGTGGTCGTGTCCACCCAGCACGACCCCGACGTCTCCCAGGAGGAGATCAGCGACACGGTCATCGACAAGATCGTCAAGGCGACGATCCCCGGCGAGCTGCTGGACGCCGGGACGGTCTACCACATCAATCCGACCGGCCGCTTCGTGACCGGCGGCCCGCACGGCGATTGCGGCCTCACCGGCCGCAAGATCATCGTGGACACCTACGGCGGTTACGGCCGTCATGGCGGCGGCGCCTTCTCGGGCAAGGATCCGACGAAGGTGGACCGCTCGGCCTGCTACATGGCGCGGCACGTGGCCAAGAACCTGGTGGCGGCCGGCATCGCCGAGCGCGCCGAGGTGCAGCTCGCCTACGCCATCGGCGTGATCGAGCCGGTGTCCGTCCGCGTCGACAGCTTCGGGACCGGCCGCATCAGCGAGCCCGAGATGGAGAAGCTGGTCCGCGACCACTTCCCGCTCTCCCCGCGCGGCATCATCGAGTATCTCGACCTGCGCCGGCCGATCTACCGCGCGACCGCGGCCTATGGCCACTTCGGCCGCTCGGAGGAGGGCTTCACCTGGGAGCGCACCGACCGCGCCGAGGAGCTGCGCTCCGCGGCCGGCGTGGAGGAGATGGTCTCCGCCTGAGGCGGCTCACTTCTCACTCCACGTCTTCCCGTACTTGAGCACGTCGTGCCGGAGGAGGTCGAAGTCTCCCTGCTTCGGCCCCGGCACGGCGTCCCGGTACACCGTATCGCAGCGGTAGCAGACCACCGCGTCCTTGAGCCTCCGGTAGAGCCAGAGGTCCACCAGCCCGAACACCGGCAGCGAGAGCCCGAAGGTCCACGGCACCAGCGCCGCGCCGGCAACCACGAGCAGGCAGCCGAGGGCGCGGTTGAAGTCGCGCTGGCGGTAGAGGTGCCGGCAGCCGCAGAGCGGGCAGACCTCGACGGACGTCTCCGTCCAGCCTTCGCGGGCCACGGGCCGCGCCGTCCCGCAGCCCGGGCAGGGAAGCTCCGCCGTCTGGGGAGAGAGGACGGCGGGAAAGGGGAGTCCGCAGGAGCGGCACTGGGTGCGGACGCGCATCCGTCAGACGGGCACGCCCGTGGTGACGCTCAGGTAGTAGGCCGTGATCTCGCCGATGAAGGCGCCGACCACCACCACGTAGAGGATGCCCGTCGCGGACTGGTTCGAGCGCTGGCGCGCGCAGTGGAGCGCCATGAGCGTGAGCGGCAGCACGATCGCGAGGCCCCAGAGCAGCCGGAACCAGAAGAAGATGCCCTGCCCCTCGAAGCCCGCGAGGACCCGCAGAGGGTGGGGCTCGACCAGCTCATCGACCCCGGCCGCGACCGCCAGGCTCGCCGCCACGGAGAGCACCCGCAGCACCACGGTCGCCAGGAGCACCCAGGAGAACACGGTCAGGTGGCGGAACGTCAGCCTGGGCGCGACCAGGTACCAGTGGCCGAGGAGCATGGTGATGAGCGACCAGCCGAGGAGGAGCGACGAGGCGAGGAGGCTCGCCGTCAGCAGCGCGCCGCGGTAGGGGAGCGGGGTGAGCGGCGCCACCACGTGCGGGCCGGCCAGGAGGAGCGCCGCGAGACAGCCGAGGGTCGACAGCGCCAGCGGCCAGCGGCCAGCGGCCCAGCGCTCGCGCCAGACCGCGGCGTAGTAGAGGAAGCCGCCCAGCAGAGCAACGGCCAGGGCTGCCACGCCGGGCCCGGATCGGGTCCCGAACGGCCGGAACGGGTGGAGGAGGACGACCGCCATGGCGAGCCCGAGAAGGCCCAGGACCACGAGCGCGTTCATCTGGAAGTAGCCGCGCCCGAGATCTTCCTCGGGAATCCAGTAGAGTGTGGTCAGGGAGCCGAGGCTCACGGCGAGGAGAAACAGCAGGAAAACGCCCATTTGCCGGGCATAGTATCAGGCTCGGAGCAGGCTCGGGAGCAGGCCCCGCGGGTGCCCACGGCACGAGCGGAGGCTCATCTGGACTTGGGACCACCGGGGTGTTAGCCTTGCCCAAGTCGATAGACGACATTCTGGTGGATATGGCAACTCTGGATCATCCTGAACTGCGGGAATCGCTGAACACGCTCCTGAGGACCTCCAGGCCCCGGCTGGAACGGGTCCTGCGGAACTTCGAGATCC
>Ga0268265_10000562_pt1 | contig 37746 bp, 27 predicted proteins | sample KBSSwiS52_FD_190355 | JGI IMG/M metagenome (GOLD analysis project Ga0268265, IMG submission 190355) | Switchgrass rhizosphere microbial communities from Kellogg Biological Station, Michigan, USA - KBS Switchgrass S5-2 (SPAdes) (version 2) | ecosystem: Host-associated > Plants > Roots >...
CCCGGCGGTGCTCACCTACCATCCGCGGGCGGCGGTACCGGTCTGGAACTGGTATCTCTACACCTACCTGGTCGCCGCCACGGCGCTCCTCGCCGGGGCCTGGCTGCTGCGCCGCAGGGAAGACCGCCTGGCCGCGGGGTTGCCGCGGCTCTCGACGCTCCTCTCCGCCGCGGGCGGCGTGCTCCTGTTCCTGCTGCTCAACATCGAGATCGCGGACTTCTTCTCGACCGGCCCGACGCTCACCTTCAGCTTCCTCTCCGGGCGGGCGACCCTGGCGGAGGGGTTGACCTACACCCTCGGCTGGGGGATCTTCGCGCTGGCGCTGCTCGTGACCGGCATCGCGGCAGGGAGCCGCGGCACGCGGATCGCGGCGATCGCGCTCCTGGTGCTCACCGTGCTCAAGGGCTTTCTCCTCGACTCCTCCGCGCTCAGCGGCCTGTACCGCGTCGCCAGCTACCTGGTGCTGGCGATGTGCCTGCTGGCGGTGGCGGTGCTCATCCAGAAGTTCGTCTTGGCCCGGACCGCGGAGCCGGGAGAGTGAGGAAGTCTGCACTCCTCGTCCTCCTGGCTCTTCCTCTCGCGGCCCAGAGCCCGGACGCCGGCCGGGCCGGCGCTCCCCTGGCCGTCGAGGAGTTCCGCTACGCGCGGGAGATCCTTCAGCGCGAGCCCGGCCTGGCGACCCTCACGCTCGACGATTCGGCGCTCGCCCACAGCCATCTCGGAGACCTGCGGATCGCGGACTCCAGGGGCCGGCAGATCCCATACCTCCGCGAGCGCAGCCCGGACCCGCTGATCGTCGAGCTCCCCGCGCCCGAGAGGGTGGAGGATGAAACGCGCTCCCACTACCGTCTGACGATGCCCCACCCGCGCCTGCCCGAGGCGCGCCTGATCGTGGACACGACCGCCGGAGTCTTCGAGCGGAGCGTCCACCTGGAAGGACCGCTCTCCCGCCGCGGCCGGCCGGAGTGGATCGGCGCGGCCCGCACCTGGCGGCACACGGAGCCCGGACCCGCGCCGCCGCTGACCCTGGAAGTCCCGGACCATGCCGGGAAGACCATCGACCTGGTCCTCGACGAAGGGGACAATGCGCCGCTGCCGCTGGGCCGGATGCGGCTCCACCTGGAGACCTGGACGCTGCGCTTCTTCCATCCGGGCGGGCGCGGCGTCCGGCTCCTGTACGGACGGGACCGCCTGGGGGAGCCGCGCTACGACCTCTCCCTGATCGCCGCGCAGCTCGATCCATCCCGGGCCCGGGAGGTCACGCTCGCTCCCGAGCCGCCCGCGGACCGGGTGAACGATCCCGCCCGCGTGCCCCGCGGCCTGTTCTGGGGCGCGCTCGTCGGCGCCGTGGCCGTGCTGCTCCTGGTGCTGGCGCGGCTGGTGAGGGGAGAAGGAACGGGGTGAGCGATCGCAAGGGTAGGTGTTAGGATCGTACCGGATGATCACGCAGCTCCAGATCAAGAATTTCAAGTCCTGGCGCGATACCGGCGACCTCCGGTTCGCCCCGCTGACGGGTCTTTTCGGCGGCAACAGCTCGGGGAAGACCAGCATCCTGCAACTCCTCCTCATGCTGAAGCAGACGGTCGAGTCGCCGGACCGGAAGCAGGTCCTCAATCTGGGGGATGACCGGAGCCTCGTCTCTCTGGGCACGTTCCGCGACGTCATCTTCGGGCATAGATCTGCCGCTCAACTCTTCTGGCACCTGGAGTGGCAACTCGGCCAGGACCTTCAGATTGCCGATCCCGAGAGACAGGGGAGCACGCTCTTATCCAGCCGGGAAATGACCTTCGACGCCTTCGTATCTGAGCAGGACGAAGAGGGTCTGCTGGCCGTTGATTACTTCGCTTACGGACTGCGCGATGCGCTCCTCGCCATGCAGCGCCAAGCGCAGAGGTCGGCCAAGTACGACCTGTTGGTTTTGGGCGAGGACAGGTTCAAGCTCCGCCGCACAAAAGGAAGAGAGGGGGACCTGCCGGCTCCGGTCAAGTGCTATGGCTTCCCCGACCAGGTAAAAGCCTACTACCAGAATGCCGGCTTTCTCTCTGATCTCGAGCTAGCGTTTGAGCAGCTCTTCTCTGGAGTTTTCTATCTGGGACCGTTGAGGGAGTATCCCAAGCGACAGTACACCTGGGCCGGAACTCTGCCCTCGGACGTGGGGTACCGGGGTGAGAAGGCCGTAGAGGCCATCCTGGCTTCGCGCCAGCGTGGAGAAAAGATCTCTCGCGGCAGAGGCCACAAGAAGCTGACTCTTGAGCAGTATGTCGCCCAATGGCTCCAGGACCTCGGGCTCATCCATGACTTCACCGTGAGCCCCGTCACAAAAGGAAGCAACCTTTACCAGGTGAAGGTGAGGAGGACGCCCGGCGCCGCCGATGTCCTCATCACCGATGTGGGCTTCGGTGTCTCCCAACTGCTGCCGGTCCTGGTCCTCTGCTACTACGCCCCGGAAGGATCAACGCTCATCCTGGAGCAGCCGGAGATCCATCTCCATCCGTCCGTGCAGGCCGGGCTCGCGGACGTGTTCATCGACGCGATCCGCACGCGCAACGTCCAGATCGTTCTGGAAAGCCACAGCGAATACCTAGTCAAGCGGCTCCAGCGGAGGATCGCCGAGGACGAAATCACCAATGACGACGTGGCGCTCTACTTCTGCTCGATGGCCGGGGACGAATCGATCATCGAGCCGCTGGACGTCGATCAGGACGGCAACATCCGGAACTGGCCGACCGACTTCTTCGGCGATGAGATGGGAGACATCGCCGCCCGCACGCGCGCGGCGATGAATCGCAAGAGGCTGGCCGGTTGAGCTCGCTGATCGTGGATACGAACGTTGGTGTCGTCGCCAACGAGCAGGCTCCTCATGCCTCGCCGGATTGTGTGATCGCCTGCGTCGATGCTCTGGAGCAGATCACTGCGGGGAGGGCTCGGCTCGTGCTGGATGACGGCTGGGAGATCCTGAACGAGTACCTGCGGTACATGTCTTCATCCGGCCAGCCCGGCCCCGGCGATGCTTTTGTCAAGTGGGCCTTGAACAACCTGGCGAATCCTGCCCGTTGCGAGCGCGTGCCGCTCGATCTGGGAGTTTTTCCCAACGATCCCGACCTCGCAGCATTCGACCCCGCTGATCGGAAATTCGTGGCGTTGGCCCTCGCGAGCGATTCCCGTCCTCCCGTAGCCAATGCCGTGGACTCCGACTGGTGGCATTTCCGTGAAGCCCTCCGGCATGCCGGCGTCGAGGTGATCTTCTTGTGCCCGGATCGAGTGGCTGCGTGGGAACAACGACCGCGGAGACGACGAAAGGCATGAGCGAGATCCACGAATCGCGCGAGCGTCAGCGGCTGTACGTGCCCACCCGGTCGGCGTCTCCGGCCGATCCCTGGCGCCCCCAGGGGCAGGGGCCGGACTACACGCCGGCGCCGCGCCACGCCCTGCCCGCCCGCGCGGCCGTCGTGGTCCTGATCGTCGCGCTCAACTTCCTTCTGCCCCTGGCCTCGCCCGGCCTCGAGATCGGCATCCTGCTCGTGGACATGATCGGGCTTCTGGTCGTCTTCGACACCCTCAACAAGCTCTGGTACGGCTTCCGGAATCGCAGGCCACTGCTGCGTTGGATCACCTTTCCCGCCCACACAGGCGGCCGGCTGGAGGCGGTGCTGATGGCCCGGCCCTCCCCGGAGGTGGTGGGGCCGGTCCTGGCGGTCCTGCGCTGTGTCCGCGACGAGCTGGTGGAGGGGGAGGGCCGGGTGCCGATGGTGATCTACTCCCAGACCGCCGAATTCCCCATCCCCGGGGTGCGCCTCCGGGAGGTCACCCTGACCTTCGACATCCCCTCCGATCTCCCGGGCACGGAGATGGAGCGAGAAGACGCGGTCTACTGGCAGATCGCCGTGCGCATCCCCGTGTTCGGTCCGGACCAGGAGCTCGTCTACCTGGCGCCGGTCTACGCCGAGGCGCGAACGGCGTTATAGTCATCCCGATCCCATGCCCGAGACCGCGACCACCCTCGTTGCCGTCACCGTGTTCCCCGACCGGGCGCGCGTGACGCGCCGCGGGCGGATCTCGCTCGCGCCGGGCGAGCACCGGCTGGCCGTCTCCGGATTGCCCATGGCTCTCCAGCCCGACAGCCTGCGCGCCTCCGGCCGCGGCACGGCGAAGGCGAAGATGCTGGGCTTGAGCGCCCGGATCGAGAACTACCTGGACACGCCGGCCGGCGCCGCCCGCGAGCTGGAGGCGAAGATCCAGGCCGCCGAGGACGCCGACGCCGACCTGGGGGTCCGCGCCACGGTGCTGGAAAAGGAGCAGGGAGCCCTGGACGGGCTGGCCGCCCAGAGCGAGGTCTTCGCGCGCGGGCTCGCTCTGCGCAACCGCTCGACCGCCGACCAGGGCGCGGTCTACGACTTCATCACCGGGCGCGGGAGCGCGCTGCAGGCCGAGCTCCTGGCCCTCGCCCGCCAGCGCCGGGACCTGGCCAAGGAGCTCGACCGGCTCCGGCGCGAGCTGCAGCAGCTCCAGGCCGCGCGCCCGCGCCAGCGCTACGTGGCCACGGTCGAGGTGGACGTGATCTCCGCCGGCGAGCTGGAGATCGAGCTGACCTACGTCGTCCATCCGGCCCGCTGGCAGCCGCTCTACGACCTGCGGCTCCAGGAGGCCGACCTGGAGATCACCTACCTCGCCGAGGTGTCGCAGAGCACCGGGGAGGACTGGGAGAGCGTGGAGCTGACCCTGTCCACCGCGCGGCCCGCGCTGGCGCTGGTCATCCCCGAGCTGGACCCCTGGTACGTCGCGCCGCAGCCGCCTCCCGCGCCTGTGGCTGCGGCGGCTTCGGCCGCAGGAGGGATCATGTTGTCGGAGATGCGCAGGGCGCCCAAGATGGCCCAGGCCCCCGCAGCAGCGTTCGAGATGGAAGAGGAGCTCGACCTGGAGATGCCGTCGGCCGACGTGTCGGAATCGGGCGCGGCTCTGACCTACCGCATCCCGGGGCGCGCGGACGTGCCCGGCGACGGCACCGCACGGAAGGTCACGGTGGCGGGCTTCCATCTCCGCCCCGAGCTGGATGCCGTGACCGCGCCCCGCCGCGAGCCGGTGTGCTACCGCCGCGCCCGGGTCTGCAACGAGAGCCCGTACACGCTCCTGCCCGGCAGGGCCCAGCTCTTCGAAGGCGAGGACTACCTGGGAGCCACGCAGATCAAGCTCACGGCCCCGGGCCAGGAGATCGAGCTCGCCCTCGGAGCCGACGAGCGGCTGCGGGTGGAGCGCAAGCTCGCCGCCCGCGAGGTGGACAAGACCTTCCTCGGCGACCGCCGCCGCATCCGCTACGCCTACATCATCGAGGTCGAGAACCTGCGCGATGCCCCGCAGACGGTCCTCGTCCGCGATCAGCTCCCGGTCTCCCGGCACGAGCAGATCAAGGTCCGTCTCGACTCGGCCGAGCCGAAGCCGGACAAGCACACCGACCTCAACCAGCTCGAGTGGAAGCTAATCCTCGATCCGCGGGCAAAGCAGACCGTCCGCTTCGCGTTCAGCGTGGAAGCCCCGCGGGCGATGGACGTGGTGGGGTTGACGTAAAGGACACCAAGGACCCCAGGGACATCAAGGACAACAAGGACGTGAGAGGCTTTCCTCGTCCTTGGCGTCCTTGGCGTCCTTCCCTTGCCTACCGGATGCCCTGCACCAGCCGGCGCGTGTTCGGCGCCTGCTTGACGTCCGGCACCGTGAGGGGCCGGATGCCCGCGATCTGCTCCACCACGTGCTCGGCGGACATCATGGCCCCCTCCTGCCAGCCGGGCAGGGTGGAAACCTGGTCGCCGACGACGTGGAAGCGGCCGTCCGGCGCCAGCAGGCGCTCGTAATACTCGTCGTCCTCGGGCTTCCAGTCCGCCCAGCCGCCGCGCTGGAAAGGCACGTTCTGCCAGGCGATGGAGAGCCCGAGGTCCTCGGGCACGATCGCGGGATCGCCGATCTCGGGGTGGAGGCGCGCACCCTGCTCGCGCGCCAGGCGGAGCCGGTCCGCGAGCTTCATCCGGCCCAGAGCCAGGGCGTGGTTCGAGTAGTTGTAGGCCCCGGTCAGCGTGCCGTTCGCCGTGAAGTAGCCGTTGGAGGGGTACCACATCTGGGTGATGGTGTCGTCGACGTAGCTGATGCCGCCGTAGATCTGGGACTCGTCCGACTCCCAGAAGCGCCGGTTGGCCTGCCAGCCCACCTTGCAGGTGGGCGCGAACTTGCCATGGTCCACCGCGTCCTTGAAGCCGGACGAGAAGTTGGCGGGGATCCCCTGCAGCAGCGGCAGCGGGATGTTGCTCAGGCACCAGTCGGCGCGGGCGCTGCAATGCTGGCCGCTGAAGCGGTCCACGTAGTCGACCTCGACGCCGCCGTCCGAGATGCGGATCGCCCTCGCCTCCGAGCGGTAGGAGATGAGATGCCCGATCTGGCGCTTGAAGCCCTCCACGATCTGGTCCATCCCGCCGACCGGCTGGAACAGCGTGGGCTGCCACTCGAACTCCAGCGGCTGGTAGAAGGAGGCGTCGCCCGTGATGTCCCAGAACCGGGACTGGAGCAGCGTCTTCAGCGGGATCGGCTTGCCGGCCGTGCAGGCCTCGTAGATGGTGAGCGTCTCGCAGCCGGCGCGGGTCGAGCCGCAGTATTCGTAGCCCCCGGGCCGGCCGCAGGCCGGGTCCTTCTCGTAGCACTCCGAGCCCGTGGCGTCGAGGTCGCCGAAGACGTGGAGGAGCTCCAGGAGATCCTTCCTCTCCGCCGGCGTCAGCTCCTTGTCGAGGCTGCCCCTGCACACCTGCTTGGCGAGGAGCTCCGAGATGTAGCCCTGGGCGTCGGTCTCCAGGCGGCGCCGGAGCATGGCCTTGCCGCCGAACGCGTCCTGCGACTGGAACAGGTTGGCGGTCGTGGACATGACGTAGATCTCGAGCGGCACTCCGAGCTCGTGGCAGTAGTGCAGCACCCGGCGGTGGTGGTAGGGGAGCCGGCCGGGGCCCATGTTGAGGTAGAGCCCGTCGTCGAACTTGCAGTGCTGCTGGGTGACGCCGTTCTCGGGGCTCTGCTCGGTGACCGTCGTGCCCCGGCGGGCGGTGAGGCTGCGCCCTCCGGCCCGGTCCTGGGCTTCCAGGATCAGGCACTCGTAGCCGGCTTTCGTCAGCTCGTAGGCCGCCGTGAGCCCGCCGATGCCGGCGCCGAGGATCAGCACCTTCCGGCCCCGGCCGGAGCCCTTCTCCAGCTTCGGCGGTCCGGCCCAGGCCTCGGGCATCCGCATCCAGCCGAGGGCCGTCATGGTCTCGTGGACCGCGGCCGCGCCCCCGACCCGTCCCACGAGCGAAAGAAAGCTCCGTCGCGTCCAGCCTCCGCTCGAATCGGTCATCTCTGCCTCCCCAGAAAAATCGCTTCTGGGAGGGAAGTGGGACGAGCCGCGGCCCCGTTGCACCGCGGCGTATTGACGGCCTTTTGCGCGGGCCATAGGCTCTCGCCACCAGTCCGGTTCCCTGGGGGGCACTTGGCATGCAGCGCTGTTTCCTCCTCCTGTCCGTCGCCCTGGCGGCCGTCGCGTGCGGTCGCGAGACGGCACGGCCGCTCACCATCGGCCTCTCGCTCGACACCCTGCGCGAGGAGCGCTGGCAGCGCGACCGCGACCTGTTCGTCGCCCGTTGCGAGGAGCTGGGCGCGCGCGTCCTGGTGCAGGCCGCCAACAACAACGAGGTGGTGCAGAACGCCCAGGCCGAAAACCTCCTGACCCAGGGAGTCGACGTGCTGGTCGTGGCCCCCCACAACAGCAAGACGGCGGCGACGATCGTCGAATCGGCGCACCGGGCCGGAGTGCCCGTCATCGCCTACGACCGCCTGATCAACGACTCGGACGTCGACCTCTACATCTCCTTCGACAACGAACGGGTCGGCGAGCTGCAGGCGGGCTACGCGGTCGAGCGCGTGCCGCGCGGACGCTACGTGGTGATCGGCGGCTCGCCCGCCGACAACAACGCGCTGCTCTTCCACAAGGGCCAGATGAACGTGCTCCAGCCTTTCGTCGACCGGCGCGAGATCGAGATCCTTACCGACCAGTACGCGGCCGACTGGCAGCCGGTCGCGGCCCTGAAGATCATGGAAAACGCGCTCACCCGCCACGACAACCGCATCGACGCCGTCGTGGCCGCGAACGACGGCCTCGCGGGCGGCGCGATCCAGGCGCTGGCCGAGCAGGGACTGGCCGGGAAGATCGTGGTGACCGGCCAGGACGCCGAGCTGAGCGCCTGCCAGCGGGTCGTCGCCGGCACCCAGAGTATGACCGTCTACAAGCCGCTGCGCGAGCTGGCGCGCAAGGCCGCGGAGATCGCCGTGGCCATGGCGAGGAAGCAGCCGTTCGACCTGCCCGCCGAGCGGCTCGACAACGGCTTCAAGCCGGTGCCGAGCCTGCTGATCGCGCCGGTGGCCGTGGACCGCGACAACCTGGTCTCCACCGTGATCGCGGACCGCTTCCATCCCCTGGAGCAGGTCTACGCCGGCATTCCGCGGGAGCAGTGGCCGCAGCGCTGAAGACATGGCTCTCCTCGAGCTGCGCGCGATCACCAAGGACTTCCCGGGCGTCCGCGCCCTGGACGGCGTCTCCTTCGACCTCGAGCCCGGCGAGGTGCACGCCCTGTGCGGCGAAAACGGCGCGGGCAAGAGCACGCTCATCAAGATCCTCTGCGGCGTCTACCCGGCGGGGAGCTTCGGCGGCGAGATCCGGCTGCGCGGCGAGAGCGTCCACTTCCGGAATCTCCGCGCCGCCGAGGAACGGGGGATCGCTCTCATCGCGCAGGAGCTCGCTCTCGTCCCCGGGCTCTCGGTGGCCGAGAACCTCCTGCTCGGGCGCGAGCCGCATTGCTTCGGGCTGGTGCGCTGGAGCGAGGTGCGGGCCGCGGCGCGCCGCGCTCTCGAGCGGGTGGGGCTGGAGATCCCGGTCGAGACTCCGGTGCGCGAGCTGGGCATCGGCCAGCAGCAACTGGTGGAGATCGCCAAGGCTCTGGAGAAGAACGCCGGCATCCTGGTGCTCGACGAGCCGACCGCCGCGCTGCCCGAAGCCGACGCCCGGCGCCTCCTCGGGCTGCTCGCCGACCTGCGCCGCCGCGGCGTCGCCGCGATCTACGTCAGCCATCGCCTGGAAGAGGTCTTCGCCATCGCCGACCGGATCACCGTGCTGCGCGACGGCCGCTCCGTGGGCACCGCGGGGCGCGCCGAGACCACGCCGGACCGAGTCGTCGCGCAGATGGTGGGCCGCGAGCTGGGGCAGGCCTTGCCGCGTGGCGAGCGGCGGACCGGAGAGATCCTGCTGCGCGTCGAGGGCTGGTCGGTCGCAGACCCGCAGAACCCCGGCCGCCGCGTGCTCGACGGCGTCTCCCTGGAGCTGCGCGCCGGCGAGGTGCTGGGCATCGCTGGGCTCATGGGCGCCGGCCGCACGGCTCTCCTGGCCTCGCTCTTCGGAGCGGCGCGCAGCCGGGTCGAAGGGAGGATCGAGATGGCAGGTACGGGGCGCGGGCCTTTCCGCAATCCCGCCGAGGCGATCGCCGCCGGCCTGGCGCTGGTCGGCGAGGACCGCAAGCGCTACGGCATCGTCCCCTACGGCTCGGTCCTCGACAACATGACGCTCTCCACCCTGCGCTCCTTCCGCCGCGGAGGGCTGCTCGACGACCGCTCGCGCCGGGCGGCGGTCCGCGGCCAGGCCGAGGCCCTGAGGATCAAAGCGCCGGGCCTCGATGCGCCGGCGGCGCAGCTCTCCGGCGGCAACCAGCAGAAGGTGCTCCTCGGCCGCTGGCTCCTGCGCCGGCCGCGCGTGCTGCTGCTCGACGAGCCGACGCGCGGCATCGACGTCGGCGCCAAGCGGGAGATCCACGAGCTGATCGGCCGCCTGGCCGGCGAAGGGCTCGGCGTCCTGGTCGTCTCCTCCGAGCTGCCCGAGCTCCTCGGCCTCTCCGACCGCGTGCTGGTCCTGAGCCAGGGCCGGCCGGCCGCCGCTTTCGAAGGCGACGCCGCCACTCCCGAGCGCGTCATGGCCGCGGCCACGAGAGCCTGAGCATGGATCGCAAAAGGTTCCGGCTCGACTGGCGCGCGCTGACCATGATCGGGGCTCTGCTCGTCATCTGGGTGGTCTTTACAATTGCCACGGACGGGACCTTCCTGCGCCCGCGCAACCTGTCCCTCCTGGCCCGCCAGATGTCGGTGACGTCGATCCTCGCGGTTGGCATGGTGCTGGTGATCGTCGCCGGCCAGATCGATCTCTCGGTCGGAGCGCTCTCCGGCCTGTGCGGCGCGCTCGCGACCCTGGCCTGCGTGCGGCTGGAATGGCCGCTCGCCCTCGCCTTTCTAGCGGCGCTCGCCGTGGGCGCGGCGCTCGGCGCGATGCAGGGGAGCCTCATCGCCTGGCTGCGCATCCCGCCGTTCATCGTCACCCTGGGAGGGATGCTCCTCTTCCAGGGAGCGCTCCTGGGTGTCACCCGGGGAGTTTCGATCTCGCCGCCGCGCTCGTTCCTCTCCGTCGGCCAGTCGTACCTGCCGAAGCCGGCGGGCTGGATCGCGGCCGGGCTGGTCGGCGCGGCCATGGCGCTCGCCGCCCTCCGCGCCGAGGACCGGCGCCTGCGCTTTGCGGGGTACGGTGCCCTCGCCGCCGGCGTCGTAGCGGTGATGAGCGCCTATCAGGGAGTCCCGGTGCCGGTGCTGCTGATGTTGGCATTCGCCGCCGTGCTCTCCACCCTCGCCCATCAGACCCCCTTCGGGCGTCATCTCTATGCGATCGGCGGCAACCGCGAGGCGGCCTTCTACTCCGGCATCGCCATCGAGCGCCACTTGGTGGGGGTCTTCACGCTCATGGGACTCCTCGCCGGAGCGGCCGGCGTGGTGCTCACCGCGCGCGTGGGCTCGGCCACGCCCAACGCCGGCCAGCTCATGGAGCTCGACGCCATCGCCGCCGCGGTGATCGGAGGCACCTCGCTCCTCGGCGGCCAGGGCACGGTCTGGGGAGCGCTGCTCGGCGCCCTGGTGATGGCCTCGCTCGACAATGGCATGAGCCTGCTCAACACCGAGTCCTTCTGGCAGCTCATCCTCAAGGGCGCCATCCTGATTGCCGCGGTGGCCGTCGACATGGCGGGCCGGCGGGGCAGGTAGGCGGCGGCAGGCCCCGGGTAGAGGGGTCTACCCAGAAGGGGAAGCGTTCCCCCATTGGGTAGAGGGGTCTATCCACTGGGTAGCCATGCCTACCCATCGGGTAGAGGGGTCTACCCAGAAGGGGAAGCGTTCCCCCGTTGGGTAGAGAGGTCTACCCACTGGGTAGCCATGCCTACCCATCGGGTAGAGGGGTCTACCCAGAAGGGGAAGCGTTCCCCCGCTGGGTAGAGGGGTCTACCCGCTGGGTAGCCATGCCTACCCATTGGATAGAGGGGTCTACCCCGAGGGGGAAGCGTTCCCCCACTGGGTAGAGGCGTCTACCCGGTGGGAGGACGGGCAGGGAGTTTGCCCCGTGCTTCGGTGGCTTTGTTTTCTTATCCCAACTGATACCATCTCTCCGGCTCATGCTGAAAAGGTGGCTCGTCCCCGGCGCGCTGGCTCTGGTCCTGCTCCTCCTGGGGCTGCTGGCCCCGTGGTGGTGGCCGCGCCTGCTGAATCTGGCCGGCACCCACTCGGCGCAAATCGCAGGGCTGGCGGGCCTGGTGCAGATCGTCCTCTGTCTCGGCGCCGCCGCGGTGTTCGTGGTCCGCCTGTGGCTCTCGCGCAATGCCCCAAAGGACGAACCGGAAGCACGCCCCTCCTTCGTGGCGCAGGGAGCTTCCCAGGTCGCGAAGGATCGCGGGGTCGCGGGCGGGCAGGTGGCCGTGGGGGGGACCGTGGGCGGCGACGTCATCGCGCCCTCGATCGAGCATCTGGAGGTCAACGTCCAGGCCCCGGATGCCGCCGACTTCCTGCGCCGGCTCGGAATGGGACAGCCCTCGCCGGACCTGGAGGAAGCCGCCCGGGTCTACCTCAAATTCCTGGTGGAGGCCTACCAGTACCTGGACCTCCGGGGCATGGGCATCTCGGACCGCGTCGCCCTCAAGCTGCCGCTCCTGGAGATGTACGTCCCCTTGGAGGCCCGGCTGCATACGCCGGAGGGGGAAACCTGGGCGCGCGAGCTTCTGGTCGCAGGCCGGCTGCCGGCTAAGGAAGAGAGCGCGGATATGGGAGGGCGCCTGTCTCGGCCGGTACCGGTTTTGGATCTCCTTCAGGATTACGATGGTCTGGTCCTTCTGGGAGACCCGGGCGCGGGCAAAACCACCTTCCTCAAGGTACTCGCTCTGGCGCTCTCCTCTGGTCAGGGAGAGGCTCTCGGACTGGGCGGAAGGCTGCCCATCCTCCTCCCCCTGGCCGCTTATGCCAACGCCCTGGCCGACCGGGACGTGTCTCTCGACGCCTTCATAGCCCGCTACTACGAGGAGGAGCGGAAGATCCAGGTTCCTCTCGGAGCCCTGCTCGAGCGAGCGTTGGGGCAGGGGAGCGCTCTCCTCCTCCTGGACGGTCTCGACGAGGTGCGCGACACGGGGCGCCGGCATCTCGTGGTCGATCGACTGCGGGACTTCTACTCCCGCCACCGCAAGGCCGGCAGCGGCGGCAACCGCTTCGTCCTGACGAGCCGGATCGTGGGCTATCGTGAGGTCCGGCTGGCCGCCGAGGGCCTCGTGGAAGCCACCCTGGTGGACTTCGACTACGGGGAGATCAAGGAGTTCCTCGGCAAGTGGACGGCATCCATCGAGAAGGCCGTGGGCGGGGAGACCGGGGTGGCGCAGGCCCGGGCCGAGGAGGAGCGCCGCGAGCTCCTGGCGGCGGTCGAGGTCAATCCCGGGGTGCGGTCGCTCGCCGCGAACCCGCTGCTCCTCACCATCCTGGCGTTGATGAAGCGCGGCGGCATCGCCCTGCCGGACCGGCGGGTGGAGCTTTACAAGAACTACGTCGAGACGCTCCTCAAGCACTGGAACCTGGCCCGCAGCTTGGCGGGCCGGTCCGGGCGGGAGGTGGACTTGGTCGAGACCATGAAGGTGCTGGAGCCGCTCGCCCTCTGGATGCACGAGGTCTCGCCCGGCGTCGGCCTGGTCAAGGAGGGGGAGCTGCTGCGCAAGCTCGAGTCCCTCTGCGCCGGCCGCGGGCACGCGGACCCGGCGCGAGCGGCCGGGGAGTTTCTCAAGGATGTCCGGGACCATTCGTCGCTCCTCCTCGGTCGCGGCGAGCACCAGTACGGCTTCATCCACTTGACCTTCCAGGAGTACCTGGCGGCCGTGGCGCTGGCGCGCAAGGCCCGGGAGGGGACCGGCGCGCTGGTCGAGGCTTTGGCTTCCCATGTCGGCGAGGCGCCGTGGCACGAGGTGGTCCTCCTCACTATCGGCCACCTGGGGATCATCGACCAGTGGGAACAGGCGGCGAGCGAGGTCGTCGAGGGGCTGCTGGACCGGGCGTCTAGTCCGCCCGGCGATGGCGCGGTCTGGATGGGGCAGGCGGTGGCGGATGCCGGACCGGGCGCCGTCTCGGTCGTCTGTCGGCAGAAGGTCGCCGCCGCTCTGCTCGCAACGATGCGGGCCTCCGGACGGGTTGAGCCCACGCACCGGGCCGCTGCCGGCAAGGTCCTCGCCGCGGTCGGAGATCCCCGGCCGAAGGTCATGACGGTGGAGGGCATGGAACTCTGCACTGTGCCTGCCGGTCCGTTCCGGATGGGGAGCGAGGAGGACGACCTGGAGGGCTTCAAATTCGAGAGGCCCGCGCATGACTGCGATCTCCCCTATGAGTACCGGATCGGCCGCTACCCGGTGACTGTGTCCCAGTTCCGGGAGTACGTAAAAGCGACCGGAGAGTCGCCGCAGGACCCGAACAGCCTACGCGGTCCCGGCAATCAGCCGGTGGTCTGGGTGAACTGGTCCGAGGCTCTGGCATTCTGCCGCTGGCTGGAAGGTCATTGGCTCAAGGAGGGCCGGCTGTCGGAGGGATGGAGCGTGACCCTGCCGTCCGAGGCGGAATGGGAGAAGGCGGCCCGAGGGATAGATGGGCGTAGGTATCCCTGGGGGTCGCATTTCGACCGCGACCGGGCCAACACTGCGGAAACTCAGATTCGTGGAATCAATGCCGCCGGCTGCTTTCCCACTGGAGCCAGCCCCTTTAGTTGCGAGGAGATGAGCGGTAACGTATGGGAGTGGACGCGGAGCGCTGACAAGGCATATCCCTATGTGAGCACAGACGGCCGAGAGGATCTCGAAGCATCAGCGCAGCCCTTTCGTGTTTTGCGGGGTGGCTCGTGGTTCTATGACGCCGGGTTCGCCCGCTGTGCGTTCCGCAACAGTTACGTGCCGGGCTTCCGCTACGACTACATTGGCTTCCGCGTGGCGGTGCTCCCATTCTCCTCTGAGCTTTGATTTCTCTGGCCCTCACCCCCATCCTATCTCCCATCGCCTCCCTTCCTCCGGGAGAGGGGCGCCACCACCCACGAACCGGCCTGATAGCGCGATAGGATTGGCAGAACCCGGAAAGGAGGTCTGCATGGACCTGAAGCTGCTCGCCGATGCCCTGGTGATCACTCTCGCGCCGGTCTTGCCGTACCTGATCACAGGCGGCACGGAGGCGGTCAAGGCGGCCGGAGAGAAGGTGGGGGAGGGGGCGGTCGAGCTGGGCCGCAAGCTGTGGGCAAAGCTCCGCAAGCCGGTGGAAGAGAGCCCCCGCGCCCTGGGAGCGGCCGAGGAGGTCGCCGAGGCTCCGGACGACGACGATGCCCGGGCAGGGCTGCGCCGCCAGCTCGTGAAGATCCTCGAAGCCGATCCCGATCTGGCTTCCGAGGTGGCGAAGCTCCTCGACTCCGCGGGACGGGGCACGTCCTACCAGGCGACCCTCCAGGGCTCGGGCGCCATCGCCCAGGGGCGGGGCGCCGTCGCGGCGGGAGAAGGAGGTATCGCCGTGGGCGGAAGCGTCACAGGCGACGTCACCGCCGGACGGAAGGGCGATGACCGACCCTGACTCCGCGAGCGAGCTCGAGCGCCTCCGGGCAGAGGTGGCCGCTCTCAAGGCCCGGCTCCAGGGCTCGGGTGCCATCGCGCAGGGGCAAGGAGCCGTGGCGGCAGGGGCGGGTGGGCTGGCGGTGGGCCGTGACCACATCACCTATGTCCAGCCCGGCCCGGGAGCGGACGCAGCCACGCTGCGCGCGGCATATCTCCATCGTCTCGTGAGTCAGACGGAAGCCCTGGCTCTCTCGGGAGTCGATCCGGCCCTGGCGAACGACCGCGAGGCGCGGCTCCGGCTCGATGCCGTCTACACCGCCCTGCTCACCACGAGCGTCGAGGAGAAGCGCCCCAAGGGACCACCTGTCGCGGTTCCCGAGGATCGACCGCGCCCCCTCTCCGCCCTGGCGCTGCTCGACCGGCACCCCCGGCTCGTCCTGCTGGGCGACCCGGGGAGCGGCAAGAGCACCTTCGTGAATTTCGTCGTCCTCTGCCTGGCAGGGGAGGCCCTCGGCCGGAAGGACGTCAACCTGAAGGTCTTGCGCTCGCCCTTGCCGGAAGAGGAAGAGGAGGAAGAGAGGAAGCCTCAGCCCTGGCGGCACAAGGCGCTCCTGCCGGTGCGGATCGTGCTGCGGGACTTCGCGGCCGCGGGGCTTCCGGAGCCGGGGGAGGTGGCCACGGCGGAGCATCTCTGGGCGTTCCTGGAACGGGACCTGAAGTCGTGCGGGCTCGGCGAGTACCTGCCCCTCCTCAAGGAAGAGCTGCTCAAGAAGGGCGGCCTGGTGCTGTTCGACGGGCTCGACGAGGTACCCGAGGCCGAGACGCGACGACAGCAGATCCGGCAGGCGGTCGATAGCTTCTGTCAGCCGCTGGATCGATGCCGGGTCCTGCTGACCAGCCGCACCTACGCCTACCGCAACCAGGGCTGGACGCTGCCGGGCTTCGCGAAGGGGGAGCTGGCGCCGTTCAGCCGCGGCCAGATCCGCCGCTTCATCTCGCGGTGGTACGAGCAGATGGCGGCTCTCGGCCGGCTGCCGGAAGAGGACGCCCAGGGCCGCGCCGTACTGCTCGAGCGCGCGGTCTTCACCGGCGACCGCCTGCTCGGCCTCGCCCGCCGGCCCCTGCTGCTGACCTTGATCGCGAGCCTCCATGCGTGGCGCGGGGGCAGCCTGCCGGAGCGGCGGGAGGAGCTGTACGCCAGCGCGGTCGACCTGTTGCTGGACGTCTGGGAGAAACAGCGCGTGCGATTCGATGCCCATGGCCAGCCGGTGCTGCCGCAGCCCAGCCTCAGCGAATTCCTGAACGTGGGGAAGGAGAAGGTCCGCGCAGTGCTCGAAGAGCTGGCCTGCGAGTGCCACGAGCACCAGGGAGGCACCGCCGGCGCAGCCGACCTGGGCGAGGGACGCCTGGTGTCGGCACTGCTGCGCCTGAACCCGGAAGCGAAGCTCGGCCTTCTCGTCGAGTACCTCCGAGACCGGGCGGGTCTGCTGGAGCCTCGCGGCGTGGGGGTGTACACGTTCCCGCACCGGACGTTCCAGGAGTACTTGGCGGCGTGCCACCTCACCGGGGAGCGCTGGTGGCCGGACCGGGTGGCCGATCTAGCCCGCGGCGATCCGGCCCGCTGGCGGGAGGTGGTGCTCCTCGCCGGGGCCAAGGCGGCGCGGGGAGCGGTGCCGAGCGTCTGGCAGCTCGCCGAGGCTCTCTGCTGGCGGGAGCCGGAGGACGCGGCGAGTGATCTGGCGGATGCCTGGGGAGCGCGACTGGCCGGTCAGATGGTGGCCGAATCGGCCGATCTGACGCTTGTGAGCCCCGCCAACCGGCCGAAGCTGGATCGTCTACGGCGTTGGCAGGTCCGGCTTTTGAGCGACGGCCAGTTTCCCGTCGCGGAGCGGTTGCTGGCTGGCCGCACTCTCGCGAAGGTGGGCGATCCACGCTTCGAGACGGATCGCTGGTTTCTACCTCGGGATCCGCTCCTGGGATTCGTGGAGATCCCGGCGGGGTCGTTCCAGATGGGAGAGGGCAAAGAAGTGCACGAGGTGAGCCTGTCGGCATTATATATGGCCCGGTACCCAGTGACGGTTCAGCAGTTTTCCGCGTTTGTCGTGGATAGCACGCAGGAACTTTTCGACCGCAGGGCGCTGGCAGGCCATGCAAACCATCCTGTGGTCTGGGTGACCTGGGGCGAGGCCCTAGCGTACTGCCGGTGGCTTGGGGAGAAGCTAAAGACTAAGGCGGCGGACTGCCTGGGGGCGGGAGCGGAGCCGGGTGATTTCTGGGAAGGTCTGGCGAGCGGCCGGCTGGTGGTGAGCTTGCCGTCAGAAGCGGAGTGGGAGAAGGCGGCGCGAGGGTCGGATGGAAGGAAGTACCCGTGGGGCGACAGCTTCGATCCGGATCGGGCGAACGTCTGGGATAGTGGCATCCGCGAAATCAGCGTCGTGGGCTGTTTCCCTGGAGGAGCGAGCCCTTATCGCTGCGAGGAGATGAGCGGCAACGTGTGGGAGTGGACGAGAAGCGTCTGGGGGGATTATCCCTACATGAGCACGGATGGCCGGGAGGATCTCGAAGCATCCTCGCAACTCTTCCGTGTTCTGCGTGGCGGCTCGTGCTTCCGCGACTCCTGGGGCGCCCGTTGCGCGTTCCGCCTCAGGTGGGGTCCGGGCAAGCGCGATGGCTACATCGGTTTCCGCGTGGTCGTGCTCCCATTTTCCTCTGGCCTCTGATTTCTCTGATCTCTGGACGAAACCTGAATACCTCTGGGCGCTCCTGCCCGTTGCCTCGACAGTGGCCGGCGGGTAAACGCCGCGCGGGTGTCCCGGGTCTCCTTTCGGCAAGCAGTCGTGTATCCTGAACCGCAACGACCGGCCCGCTGAAAGGACAGAGACATGCTTGGCTTGCTGCCCAGTTGGTTGAGGGATTCCCGTCTCGCCGTGATCATGCTGGCCGTGTTGCTGCCGGGAGCGGTCTCCTGCGGCCGTGCCGAGTCGGAGTCGTCGCCGAGCCGCTCCGGACCGGAGGCCCTCCTCGCGGCGGCGCCGGCCGATCTTCCGGCCCTCGTGCGCGACCGGTATCGCCTGCGACCCGATCGGCGGCTGCTCAAGGCCCTGGTCGAGGTCGAGCGGCTCCGGACCGGCGCGGCACCGGCGCCGGTCAAGGCTGAGTATCAGGATCGCCGCTGGCGCATCCTCCTCGGCGGCGAGGAGGTGGGCGTGCTCTCCGAATTCCCGACGTTGGAGGAGGGCACCGGCCTGCTCGCGCGCCGGGCCGGCCGCACCGCTCCCAAATCCGATCCCGCGTCCCTGCGCGAGGCCCTCGCTCCGCTGGGCGGCGCGGCCGGCTCGACGGCCTCGGGCCTCGCCTGGCTCTCCACGATCACCGTGGACCAGCTCGAGCAGGCCGACGCCCTCCTTGCCCAGGCCTGGGCTTGGCTGGCGATCGAACGCGACGCGGAGAGCGAGGCGCTGGTGGCGCGGGCGCTCGGCTACGAGGCGGCTGCCGCGAAAGCGGGTGCGAAGCTCGCCGAGGACGATCCCGTCCGGCTCTACACCGCGGGCGACGAGCCCGGCCTGGCTGCCTTGTGTGCCGGGCGCCCGGCGGACCGCCGCTGCCACTACCTCCGTCTCGCGCTGCTGGCGGAACGTAAGCAGGACGAGCGCTTCCGCGCCGCGCTCCACGCATCCCCGTTCCGGGGCGAGAAGAGCCTGACCACGCTCGGGCTGGAGGCGCGGCTCGCGGACTTCGACCAACCGAACGTGGGCAGCGACCTCGCGGCTCTCGCGAGCCAGAAGGTCTCTTCGGCAGGGCCCGACGGCATCGAGGCCGCCGTCGCGTCGTCGTACCGGGCGGCCTTCTGCTCCGGGCTCTTCCGCAGCGCGGTCCTCGTCCTCGATCAATACGCGTCCGGCCCGGCCGCGCAACGGTTCGCCGCGACCCTCGAGCGTGGGGATGGGACGACCGACGAGCTACGGCGCTGGATCGAGGTGACAGCCGCGGTGCTCGACGGATCGACCGACATGCAGCCCGTGGCCGAGCTGCTGACGTCGGCCCGCTCGATCGGCGCCGCGCCCCTGTTCGACCTCAGCCTCATCATCGTTCGCCACGTGGCGAGCACGGACCCGCTGCGGCGGGGGCCGATCCCGGCCCTCTTCGAACGGCTGGACACCCGGCCGGCCCATCTCGTGATGGCGGCGCGAGTGGCGCGCCGCAACCTGACCAGTCCCTGGCTCCACGAGAGGCTCGCGCGGGCCGCGGCCGAGGCGGCGCCGCACCTGAGCGAGGAGCTTCCGGCCCTGGTCGCGCAGATGAGCGAGGACGCGGCCCGGCTGCGCGAGATCGCGGGCGACCCCGCGATGCCGCAGTACGGGCAGGTCATCGCTCTCGATGCGCTCGCGCGCCTGGGCAAGGCCGACGACGCGTTCGTCCGCGCGCGCTACGAGGCGCTCGCCGCGGACCCCGACGGGACCGTGGACTGGCTGATGGAATATCTCGAGGAGCGCGAAGACTTCGCGGGCGCCGTCGCGGCGCTGGACGCGGCTCTCTCGCGGACCGATCACCCGAACTTCGACGCCTATCTGCGCAGCGAGAAGGCGCGGCTGCAGTTGAAGCTGGGGCATCCGGACCGCGCCTGGGCCACCATCCAGCCGGCGCTCGCCTCGTGGAAGGAGGACGCTCTCCTGCAGGGCGCGAAGGTCGAGCTGGCGCGCCACCATCCGGAGAGGGCCCTGGAGCTGGCCCAGAAGGCGATGCAGCGCTACCCGGGCGACAGCTCCGAGACCGCGGGCCTGATCGCCCGCGCCCTCTGGCAGCTCGGCGACCCTGCTGCCGCCGCGAGGGAGCTGGCCGCGGACCCCGGCGGCATCCTCGGTCCGTGGAACCGCTATCTCCCCGAAGCCTTCGCCGACGCCTTCGCGACGGCGCCGGAGGAAGAGGCGCGGAAAGCCTTCTCCGAGCTCATGGCCGCGGGCATCCCGCATCGCGTCCTCGCCCGGGCGGCCATCGCCCTGGGCGAGAAGCGGGGGCTCGAGATTGTGCTGCCGCTCCTCGAAAGGCTCCACGAGCCGGCGCCGGAGTGGCGCGACGAGATCCGGCTCGCCACGTACGACCTGGTCCTCGCGAAGTCGGGCCCGGACGAGGCGCTCGCCTGGGTGCGCAAGGCGATCCCCGAGCGCTCGCACAACTTCGCCCTGAACCTCTACCAGAATCGCAGGTACGAGCTGCTGCTGGGGCTGTTCGCGAACGGCGAGGAGGGCGAGAGCCCGCGTATCGTCCGGCTGGTGAAAGCCGCCGCGCTCCAGCACCTGCGGGAGACCTCGGGGCCGCGCTGGGACGGGCTCGTGGCCGCGATCCTGAACGAGCCGGCCGACGAGTTCTTCTCCCGCGCCGACCGCATCCTGATCGATCCGAGCGACGGCACCGGGATGCTGCAGTCGATCGCGGACGAGGACCGGGCGAGCATCGGCTGGATCATGGGCGTGAAGGCGGCGACCGTGGGCCGCTTCGCGGATGCCGACGCCTGGTTCCAGGTCGCGCTCGAATCCGCCCGGAAGGACCAGCCGCCGCACGCTTGGTCCTGGGTCATCGAAAGCGACTGGCTGCAGGCCGGGCGTTCGCTGGAGGTGCTCGCGAAAAAGGGGATGTTCCACCCCGACGCCGCGGAACGTGTTCAGACCGCGCAGAAGGAGGCTGGTTAGCCGCCTGGGCGGCCGTTCGGGGTGACGCCATCGGAGAGTTTTGCTGCCCGGCCAATGCCGGTTCGCGAACGCACCAGGGTCTGATATTTGCATGCATCAATACGCGCAACACGGCAGCCGGGAACGGTTGCCACAGTAGTAAAGGAGTATGCAATGCGAACGAAGACACTTCCACTCATGCTTCTCGGGCTCGCCCTGGTTCTCTCCGCCGGTTCGGCCGCGGCACAGGCCGGCGAGACCTGCGGAGGAATCGCGGGCCTTCCGTGCCCTGAAGGGCAGGCCTGCCAATATCCGACCGACCAGTGCGACACCGCCGACATGGCCGGCACCTGTGTCAACGTACCCGAGACCTGCCCCGAAAAGGGCGGGCCCATCTGCGGCTGCGACGGGAAGACCTACGCCAACGAGTGCGAGCTCCTCAAGGCCGGAGTGATGCCGGCGAGGCGGGGCGCCTGCTGAGACCATCAGACGTGGGCCTGCGCGGCACCGGCCGGCAGGCCCGCGAGTTGGCCGCCTGGGCGGCCTGTTCCCGCACGGCCGGCAAAATGTGCGTGGGCACCCAGATCCGCTGAAAGTTGGCCGTGCCCTGGCTGCTGTAGTTCCCGCCATAGGCGGCGGCGACGAGGTCGAGCTCCGGGATCACCATCACGATCTGCCCGCCGGCGCCCCCGGCGAAGAACGCATGCACGGTGCGGTCCGTGTACGGGTAGTCGACGCCCCACCAGAGATAACCGTAATCGCTGTTCCGCAGCTTGTACAAAGGCGCGGAGGCGCGGGCCACGAAATCAGGGCCGAGAATCCTGCGGCCCTGCCATGTTCCGCCGTCGAGCATGAGCTGGCCCAGCTTCATGAAATCGCGCGGCAGGAACTGCACGCCGCCGCCGCCATAGGGGTTCCCCGCGGGATCCAGGAGCCAGCCATAGCGATGGATCTTCATCGGAGCTCCGAGCAGGCGATCGAAAAGATCCAGCGGGGATTCACCGGTCGCCCGGCTCAGCACTCCGAGGGCGAGGTTCGGATTGCTGCTGCAGTAGACGGCCGTCTCCCCGGGTGCCGACGCCATCGGGACCTTCAGCGTGTAGCGGTAGTAGTCCGGCTCGTCGGTCTGATCGAGCATCCTCTCTTCGTTGCCGGGCGCGTCCGGGTTGGTGTCGTCGCAGAAGTATCCGGACGACATGGTCAACAGGTGCTCCAGGGTCATGGCGCGCTTCCGCGGCTCCAGGTCCGCCGGGAAGGTGCCTCCATTCATGACCTGGTAGACCGGGGTCGAGAGCTGAAGCGGCGCGCCGGCCTGGAGCGCGGCGCCCACGATCGTCGCGGTCAGGCTCTTGGCCGCCGAGCGCGTGTCGTGCAGCTTGTCGCGGTGCTCGCCGTGGAAGTATTCCTCCAGCACCAGCTTCCCGTGCCGCGCGATCAGAATGCCGTGGACCTCCGGGCTGTTCACCGACTCCATCGGCGTGTCGAGGATCATCTGGATGAACTTTTCGATGCCCGCGCGATCGATGTCCGCCTCTTCGAGGCTCCCGGTCGGCCAGCCGTCGTCGAGCCGGACCGGCGGATGGTATTCATAGCGGGCCGGGTTCCTGCCCCGCGGATAGAAGCTGCTGTCATCGCCGTCGCGCCGGAAGTCGTAGGAGCCGCCGCGAAAAGGAAAGGAGAGGGTGATCACCTCGTCGTCCGCGTCGTACGTCCCGCTGGCCGCTTCCCTCTCTTCCTGGCCCGGACGTTTCCCGATGAGCTTCACGACGTTGCCGTCGCGAACGATGCGATCGACGCCGAGCCAGGCACCGAAGTCGCGCTCGGGATTGCGCAGGAAGACGCCGATCGTCCCATCCGGCCGTTTCGTCGCCAGGAGATAGAAGGTGAACGCCTCGTCGAAGGGCGCGACCTGTCCGCTCCAGCGATTCATCCCATCCGCCTTCAGGTGGACCGGCGAAACGAACGTACCGCCCGTGAACTGGGCCCTCGAAGCCGGTGGAAACCAATGGCCGGCCACGTCGCCGCCGGCCTCCAGCCTGCCGCGAAAGGCACCCTCGCCGTTCGGCAGCTCGAACGACATCTCGCCGTTCTCGCTGCGGACGGGCACGATCCGCCCGACCATCTCGGCGGAGTACGCCGCACCGGTCCGCTGCAGGACCAGGAGACCGCGGGCATCCGGCCCGAACCGCCGCTTCGCTTTCCAGAGCCCGACGAGCTCTTCGGCGGTATCGGCAGGAGCCGCGGCGCTGGCAGGCGCTTGCGCAGCCCCCGGTGCCAGCGACAGGGCCAGGAGGCAGATGAAAGCTTGAAACCCTTTCATTTTCGTGTCCCTTTGCGAAGGGCGGGAATGATCTCCCTGCCCACGATCTCGTCCATCCACCGCAGCCAGATCCCACCCTGTCGATAGTTCCCGCCGGTGAAGACGACGACCATCTCGAGCTCCGGAATCACGATCAGGAGCTGGCCGCCATTGCCGCTTGCCAGGTACGCGCGATACGTACGCTCCCCGGAGCGCACGGCGCCGAGATGCCAAGCGGAGCAGTAGGCGTAGCGGCGTCCCGGGTCGTGCGCCATCGGCAGGTCGAGCGTGTGCTTCCACCAGTCGGGCTGGCGGCTCTGGGTCTGCATCGTGTCCTCGTTGCCGGGCGAGGCGTCGTCGTTGTCGTCGCAGGCGAAGCCCGCGCTGTGGGTCATGAGATGGGCCAGGGTGATCTGCGATTTCCGCGGGTCGGGATTCGCGAACGGACCCATTCCCGCGAGCAGGTCGTAGACCTTGGTCTCGGGCGCGATCTTCGTTCCGTTCCTCATCGCGGCGCCCAGCATGACCGAGGCGAACGTCTTGCCGGCCGACCGCAGATCGTGCGGCCGGTCGCGATCGAAGCCGAAGAAATACTCTTCGAGCACGAGCTTGCCGCGCCGTGCCACGCCCAGATGCCCAGGAGAGGATCGTCCGCGGCGGCGGGAAGGGCCGCGGCGATCAGCAGGAAGGCGATCCACAACGCTCGCATCCTGGTCATGGCTACTCCGTACGAAGCGCCGACAGCGGGTCCGCGCTCGCCGCCCGCAGCGCAGGACGCAGGCAACCCAGCACGGCAGTCACGAGACACAGCGCCGCGGCGACGGTGATCGTGAGCGGATCCTCGGGACGCACCTCGAAGAGCAGGGCGCCCATCCCTCGCGCCGCGGCGTAGGCCACGGCGATGCCGATCGCGGTTCCGATCAGCGCGAGCGCCAATCCTTCGCGCAGCACCAGTCCGATGATGTCCCCGGTCTGCGCTCCCAGCGCCCGGCGCACGCCCAGCTCCTGCGCTCGTTGGGACACGGTGAAGGTGAGCAGCCCGTGAATGCCGAACCCCGCGATCAGCAGCGCGATGGCCGACAGGGCCCCGAGCAGCCAGAGCTGTGTCACGCGCGGCGCGGTCTCCTCGGCCACGATCTCCGCCATCGTGCGCACATGGGAGATCGGCTGCTCCGGGTCCGCGGCCTTGACGATCTCGCGAATCCTCGGCAGCAGGCCGGGCGTCCCCCTCTCAGAGGGCCCCTCGGTGCGCACCACGAGGTCCTTGGGGATGTAGCCGATGATCGAGCCATCCTCGACCTGCCGGTACGGCAGGTAGACCTGGGGCTCGCTCGGCCGCTCCAATCCGCGCACCCGGACGTCTCCCACCACTCCCACCACCGTGCGCTCGTCGAAGGCCATATGGAAGCGTTTGCCGAGCGGGTCCTGGTTCGGCCAGTGCCGCTGCACGAACGACTCGCTCACCACGGCGACGAACGGCTGCTCGCGCGAATCCGTCTCCGCCACGTCGCGTCCACGCCGCAGCGGAATGCCGAGGGTCGCGAAGTAGCGCGGCGTGAGGTAGCGCAGGCTCGCCATGTTCTGGTCGTTTGGGAGAACCTCCTCGCCGGTGAGCGACACCGGCCAGATGCCGCCGCGATGGGACATCGGCAGCCCCGTGACGTACGCGGCGCTGCGCACTCCCGGGAGCGCGCGCACCTGCTCCAGGACGCGCTCGTAGAACTGCGCGCGGCGAACGACCGGCTCGTACCTGGGCAGCGGCAGCGTCGTGCGCAGCGTGAGCACGTCTTCGGTGACGAACCCGGGATCGATCGCCTGGATCCGCCAGACCGCGCGGATGAGGAGGCCCGACAGGATGAGCAGGATGACCGACGCCGCGACCTCGACGACCACGAGCGCGGCGCGCAGCCGCTGCGTGCGTCCGCCCCCGGTGCGCGTGCCGCTGCGCAGCGCGTCGAGCGCGTTGCTCCGCCCCGCTCGCAGCGCGGGAGCGAGGCCGAAGGCGAAGCCGGTGAGGAGGACGAAGCCCGTGGCGAGGGCGAGGACGCGCAGGTCGAGCGACGCCTGCTCGGCGATCGGCAGCGTGCTCGGGACGAGCCGCGCGAGCAGCGGCATGCCCGCAACCGCCGCGGCGACCCCCACGGCGCCGCCGACGAGGGAGAGGCCCACGGTCTCGGTGACGAGCTGGCGCACCAGCCGGTCGCGGCCGGCGCCGAGCGCCGAGCGCACGGCCAGCTCGCGCGCGCGGTGAGCGCCGCGCGCCAGGAAGAGGCTGGCGAGGTTGGCGCAGGCGAGGAGCAGAATGCAGAGCGCCGCGCCGCAGAGCGCGATCAGCAACAGGCGCGCGCGCTCCGAGAGCTCGTCGCGCAGCCCGAGCATCAGGGCGCCGATGCCCTCGTTGTCCTTGGGATACTGCCGCTCGAGGCGGGCGCTCACGACCGCCAGCTCCCGGCGGGCCTGCTCGGCGGACACGCCGCGGCGCAGACGGGCGAGGACTTCGAGGTAGGTGTCGCTGCGATCCTCGAAATTTTCTTCGCGCAGGACGAGCGGCATCCAGGCTTCGATGGAGCGGTTCGGGAACTGGAACAGCGGCGGCATGACCCCGATCACCGTGTGCGTCACGCCGTCGAGCCGGACGGACCTGCCGATCACGCTGCGCTCGCCGCCGAACTGCGACTGCCAGAACGCGTAGCTCAGGAGAACGACCTGTCCGGCCTCGGCGTCCCGCGCCGTAAAGACGCGGCCGATCAGCGGCGAGACTCCCAGAAGCGGCAGCACATCCGGCGTCGCCTGCACCGTCTCCAGCCGGCGCGGATCGCCGGCGCCCACGAGGTTCGCGGCGTGGAAGCAGTACGCGCCCATGCCGGAAAACGAGGAGGTCGTCTCTTTTCCAGCGGCCTTCCAGTCGCGATAGTTCGCGGGCGAGACCTCGTTTCTGCCGACCTCGCTGCCCTGCCAGAGCTTCACGAGCCGGTCCGCGTCCCGGTACGGAAGCGGCCGCACGAAGACGAAGTCCGCGAGCGAAAACACCGCGGTGTTCGCTCCCACGCCGAGCGCCACGACCAGCACGGCGGTGAGCGCGAAGCCCGGCGTGCGCAACAGCGAGCGCGCGGCATAGCCGAGGTCCTGCCGCAGGACGTCCCAGTGCGCCGCGAGCGCATTGGGAATCACGTCCGCGAGCGCCGCCAGGAGGATCGTCAGCGCGGCAAAGGGACCGCGGAGCTCGCGCGTCCGGTCGGCGAAGGCGCAGCACAGCTCGTCGCGATACTCGGCCCAGAAGGACGTGGGATAGAGGCGCAGCAGCGTGCGATAGAAGCGCATCACGTCGTCTCGGGCTTGAGCCCGCGGGCACGCGCCAGCCGCACGAGCTGGGACAGGCGTCGCATCTCGGCGCGCGCGACGGCGGTGCCGAAAGGCGTCAGGCGGTAGTAGCGCCGCCGGGGGTCGTCGGCCGCCGTGCGCCGCCTGGCGACCTCGGTGATGAGCCCCTGCTCCACCATGCGGGCGATCGAGCGGTAGAGCGTGCCGGCGCTCAGGCGGAGCTCGCCCTCGGTGCGCGCCTCGACGTCCTGGATGATGGCGTAGCCGTGGCGCTCTTCGTCGAGCAGCGCGAGAAGAATGTGGAAGGTTGCCGGCGGGAGCGGCAGGAGATTTTCGATGAGCTCGCGATCGTTCATGCCCCTACTATAGCCATGCTGGCTATAGCCGTCAAGGCTATAGTTGCGGAGCGGGACGTGACTGGCCCAGGCATTCCTCGCCGATCTGGAGAGGTCGCTGGGCCGGTGCTGCGGCGGCCTCTCCCCGCACCCCGGATGCGCGCGAGGCGCTTCTCGCCCACGACTGGCGCGCTGCCGGAGAGCACGAACCTGGAGGTCGTGGAGAAGCGCGCGATTGCAGTATGGGTTATCGTTGCGGACGGTGAGGAAAAGGACCCTGAACATCGCAGACTGGCGGCTCCGCAACCAGCGGATCGCCGGAGCGGGCTTCAAGCGGCCCGGCGAGGTCGTCGCGTGGATGGGGGCGGTCCAGGCCCAGGACTATCTCGGCGCGCTCTGGGCGCTCGGGCTGCGGATGAAGACGGCCACGGAGAAGACGATCGAGCAGGCGATCGCCAAGCGCGCGGTCATCCGCACCTGGCCCCTGCGGGGTACGCTGCATTTCGTGGAGCCGGCCGACGTCCGCTGGATGCTCGCGCTGCTAGCGCCACGGGTGATCGCGGGCCGCCCGGCACGGTACCGGCAGCTCGGGCTCGATCAAGCCGTCTTTGATAGGAGCCGAGACCCGCTCGTCCGCGCCCTGGAGGGTGATCGACAGCTCACGCGCGACGCTCTGTACAAGAAGCTGGAGGCGGCGGGGATCTCCACCGCCGGCCAGCGCGGCATTCACATCCTGCAGCGGCATGCGTTGGACGGTCTTCTCTGTTTCGCTCCGCGCCAGGGCAAGCAACCGGCTTTCGCTCTGCTCGAAGAGTGGGTGCCGGCGGCCAGGATCCTGGACCGCGACGAAGCGCTCGCCGCGCTGGCCGAGCGCTACTTCACCAGCCGCGGGCCGGCCACCCTGCAGGACTTCACCTGGTGGTCGGGATTGACCGTCGCCGACGCCAAGAAGGGGATCGAGCTGGCCGGGCCGCGCTTGCAGAAAGAGGCTATCTACTGGCTCGGCGCGAAGGCGCCGAGGACGACCGCGGCTCCGGCTCCGGCCTATCTGCTACCGCCCTATGACGAATACACCGTCGCCTACCGGGATCGCAGTGCCGTGCTCGACCCGGCCCACGGCAGGATGGTCTCCGGCAACGGCATTTTCTATCCGACGATCGTCCTCGGCGGCCAGGTGGCCGGCACCTGGAAACGTGAGCTGAAGAAGGGATCCGTGGTCATCACCCTGTCTCCTTTCAAGCCGCTGAAGAAGAAGGAGCGGCAAGCCGTTGCCCGGGCAGCCGAGCAGTACGGCAGGTTTCTCGGAAAGCCTGTCTTCCTGGCTTAGTGTCGATTTCGCCGCCCCCCGGCCTTTCAGGCTCCCAAAAAGGCCTGGATCGTGTTGAAGGTGGATTCGAAGCCGGTGCCGCCGGGGGAGACGAGCCAATTGCGCGGCGCTTCCCCGGCCGCGGACGAGCAGGTCGCGATGACCTCGCCGCCGTTCAGGAATTCGATCTCTGCGTGGCGGCCCTGCCGGGAAAAGGCGAAGCGGACGCCGCCTTCGGTGCAGGGAAGCAGATGGTCAGGCCGCAGGCCGAGCTCGGCCAGTTGCCGCAGGGCGCAGTCCGCCAAGCGGCTCGTCCGCAGGCCCGGCGCCTCCACGGACTCCTCCGGCCAGTGCGGGGGAAGCCCCAGGTCGGCGAGGGCTCTGCGGGTCTCTGCAAGCCAGGCGGGTCCGGCGACAGGGAGGGCGGTGGGTTCAGGGTGCATGACGATCCTCCGGGAGCGGGCCGGAGGTCCACCCAGCCGGCCCGTAGGAGGCAGACTAGGGCCGGAGGGTGACAAAGTCGGTAGTAACCGGGTTCCAATTCACCTCACCGCCCGCCCCACCCGCAGCCCGTCGCGCAGACGGTAGGCGTGCTGGGCGGTCACGATCGCACCCGGATCCTCCAGCCGGCCGCGCAGGACGTGGAGGTGGCGGGCCGCCACGTTCGTGACCTCGGCCCGCAGCGCACCCTCGGGGGCCAGCCGCTCTCCGACCTCGATCACCGGCACACCCTCGCCGACTCTCAATCGATCCTCGATCAGCCGCTCCCAGGTGACGCCCTCCTGGCTGCCGGGCTTGAGCTGGACGCGGCGGGAGAGCGCCTTGCCTCCGAGAGAGAGCCCGCCGTCCGCATCCCGCCAGGCGACGATGTCCAAGGCATTTTCGACCTCCTGGCGGTCCTCCTCGGTCGAGCCCACGGCGGTGCCTTCCAATCGCCAGGGGAAGCGCCGGTCCAGGTAGGAGCGCAGGGCCGGCACGACCACCTTGGAGAGCTCGTCCTTCTCGATCACGTCCCTTGGATCGAATCCGGCTTCGACGAGGTCGCGGCCGAAGGTGGCGCCGTAGCCGCGCTTGTTCGAGAAGAAGCGGCAGGCGGGGGGACGCGTGGCGAACATGCCGCGCACGGTGGCGGCGAGGTAGATCGATTCCCACCAGCGGTCCGCGGGCAGGAAGGTCAGGGTGGAGAGCTGGATGTCCTGGACCAGGAGCCCGCCGGGGCGGAGCATGCCGGCGAGCGTGCGGCAGAAGGCATTCGCGGACGTGAAGACCTGCGGGTCGAGAGTCCCCGCCGCCGCTACCCGGAGGTCGGGATGGTCCGCGCGCCAGCGCTCGACCGTGGCGTCGGTGTCCGGACCCGGCCTTTCCAGGCAGAGCACGTTGGTCTGCGCCAGGAGCGTGGGGGCCAGGCCGGACAGGGCTTCGAGGAGCCGGGTGATATGGTAGAGGTGGTCCTCGACGACCACGATCGGACGGCGTTCGAATCCGCTGGCCTCGCCCCAGGTCATGGCTTTACTCTATCCCCGACGCTCCCCCTGGCTTCTCTACATCGGGGTTCTCCTCTTCGTCATCCTCGCCTGGATCTCCGCGAATGCGATCTATCGCGAGTGGCAGCGCCGGCTCGGCCAGGAGCGCTCCGAGACGCTCTACCAGCTCGTGCAGGACAAGACGCCGCCGCGGCCCACCGAGACCCCGGGGATCGCCGCGTGGCTGCACCTAGCCCTGAAGCGCTACGGCTCCACGTTGAAGCACGGCGAGATCATGACGTGGGAGGACCGCCGGTCCGTGCCTCCCGGACTCGCCGGGCTCCGCGACCTGCTGGCGACTCCTCCCGAGCCGTCCGCCTCGGTGCCGCGTTTGACGAACGAGGAGGCGAGCCTGCAGTTCCGCTCCCAGCGCTTCGCGGAGCTCGACGGGCACTGGCTGGTGGTGACCCGGCGCAAGGCGCTCGACGGAGATCGGGCCTCGGAGAGCTTCCTCGCCAGGACCGGTCCCCACCTGCTGCGCCTGGCCCGCCGCGTTCCGGCTCTCGGCTCGCCGCGGGTGCTGCGCGTCTATGCTCTTTCCGAGGATGGCACCCTGGTCTCCATGCCGCTGGCCGAGCTCACCGCGGACCCGGCAGCCCGACGGCGGGCGGCCCTCGACGAAGGGCGCGAGTTCCGCAAGGTCCCGCAGCTCCCCAACTTCGTTTCGAACGAATTCTTCTTTCAGTTCGACTACAACGCGCCTGCCGGGCAGGTCTACTACTCGGGTCTCTACCTGGACCTCGGCGGACAGGGGGTGGTGGCTACCATCATCGTTCCCTATGTCGACTCCGGTTCCATCGGCGTGCTGGGCACGGACGTGGCCTTCGACGTGGACTGGAAGGCGTTCGCGCGCCAGATCGAGCCGCCCATGGTGGCCGAGGTGGTGCGCCTGGGTCCGCTCCCCGAAGGGCGGTGGCGGCCTTGGACCGATCTGGAGTCCGCTTTGCCTCCAAACAGCCAGCTCGCTCCTGCCGTGACCTCTCTCGCGCGGCGCGAGCGGCGGGAGGGGCTGTTCGTCGCACCCGGGTCGGTGCAGGAGGCGGTGGCGGAGGGGCAGGGCGCCGTGGCCGCTCTCCAGATGGCGGCGGACACTTGGCTCGTCGTCCTCTTTCCCAGGACCGGGGCTTCGTCGCCGGCCCTCAGCCTCGGCTTGTTGAGCGTCCTCTTCCTTCTCCTGATCGCCGGTTTCGAGGTCCACCGCCGCCGGGCCGAGCAGGCGCAGGACAAAGCCGAGCGCGAGCTGGCCGAGAAGCAGAATCTCCTCAACACCATGCAGGTCCCGCTGGTGGTCGTGGACCCGAACTCCGACTCGGTCGTGTTCGGCAACGAGGCGGCCCGCCGCCTGGGCATCGACTCGGGCGTGCGCTTCGCCGACCTGGTGCCGGACGACGAGCGCGCCCGGCGCCACTACGAGCACATGCAGATGGCCGGTCCCGACGCGCGGCGCGCCTACGGGCTCCCCCTGCGGCTCAACGGCGAGACCCGCTACGCCGTGGTGCGCTCCGTGGCGGTGACCGCTCCCATCGAGGCGCTGCACGCGGACGAGCGCCACCGCCTGGGCGTCCTCTTCCTGCTGGATCCCGAGACCGATCTCGCGCTCCTCACCGAGGACCTCGTGACCGGCGCGCAGGGCGAGGAGCGCCGCAAGCTCGCCGGGCTCTTGAGCCACGGGGTCGATACCCTCGTCCGCGTCCTCGCCCGTCTCGTGGACCGGGGAGGGGAGGAGAGCTTCGTGGCCTGGCTCGCGGGCTACGTGGACCGCCGGGTCCACGTCACGGCCTGGCTCTTCGATCACTGGGACGCCGAGCCGCCGCTGCCGCCCGCCGGCGCCATCGAGGCGGGCCAGGCGCGCGAGACCCTCTCCGCTCTCCAGAGGGTGTTCGCCCTGGCCGCATCCGATCCCGGGTTGCGCTCCAGCCTGCACTGGGACAACGGCGTGCTCGCCAGTCCACCTTCTGGAGATATCCCCGCCGTGAGCCTGGACTGGCCGCCGGAGGTCTGGTTCCCGCTCCCGGTGCGCGGCGGCTTCGGCCTCTTCCTGGAGGAGATGCTCGTCAACGCGGTCCGGCACGGCCGTCCGGGCACGATCCCCCGCCTGGCCGTGAGCCATGACCCGGGCCGCGCCGAGCTGCTCTTCGAGGCCGAGAACGAGACTTCGGACGCCCGCCGCCTGCGCGGCGAGCCCTACGGCGGCCGGCGCATCCTGGAGCGACTCGCCCTGCTGTTCGGCTGGGAAGGGCTCGCTTTCGAAGAGAGCGCCGACAGGTTCCGCGTGAGCTGGCGCGTGCCGGTCAGCGAGCGGGCGGACCCGCGCAGCGCGGATTGAGGCTCTGGTACTCTGAATCGAATGAAAGCGACAGCCGTCCTGCCCCTCCTCGCGCTCCTCGCCTGCGGTCCCGCTGCCGGCTCGCCGGCGCTCGTGCTCAAAGGCGTCACCGTGATCGACATGACCGGCGCCGCGCCCCGGCCGGGCATGACCGTGGTCGTCCGGGACGGCCGGATCGAATCGGTCGCGGCCGAGGCGTCCGTGCCCGAGGGCGCCCGGATCGTGGACGCCGGCGGCAAGTTCCTGATCCCCGGCCTGTGGGACATGCACGTCCACCTGTGGGGGAGCCCGGAGCGGCTGTTCCCCCTCTTCCTGGCCAACGGCGTGACCGGCGTCCGCGACATGGCGAGCCCGGCAGAACAGATCTTCCGGTTGCGCGAGGAGGTGAGGAGCGGCAAGGCCCTGGGACCGCGGATCGTGGCCTGCGGTCCGCAGTTGGACGGCCCGGGCCCGGCTCCCGGGCACGCCATTCCGGTCGCCAACGCGGAAGAGGCGCGGCAGGCCGTGCAGAGCCTGAAGAAGATGGGCGCCGACTGCGTGAAGCCCCACGACCGCGTGCCTCGCGACGCCTACTTCGCCGTGGTGGAGGAGGCGAAACGCGCCGGGCTCCCCGTGGAGGGGCACGTGCCCAACGAGGTCACGCTGGCGGAGGCTTCGGATGCCGGCCAGCGCAGCATCGAGCACCTCGGCGGCATCTTCGACGCCTGCTCCTCGGCCGCGGCCGAGATCGAGCGCCTGAAGTCCGCGCCGCCGCCGAAGGACCCGTCGGAGTTCCCGCGGCGCATCGCGGCCCGCGGCACGCTCGCCCTGGACACCTACAGCCCGGAGATCTGCGGCCGGCTCTTCGCCCGCTTCGTGCGCAACGGCACTTGGCAGGTCCCGACGCTCGCGACGACCTACGGCCGCACCTTCATCGACGACTTGAGCCGCCGGGACGACCCCCGGCTGCGCTACATCCCGAAAGAGCAGCGGGAGAGCTGGAAGCCCGAGAACGACTTCTTCGCCCGCTTCCGCACCCCCGAGTACGTGGCATACCAGAAGCGCTACTGGGCCGAGACGCTGAAGGTGGTCGGCGCCATGCACCGCGCGGGCGTGCCGATCCTGGCGGGCACCGACTTGAGCCTCGCCTACGTCTATCCCGGCTTCAGCCTGCACGACGAGCTGGCCTTCCTCGTCGAGGCCGGTCTCCCGCCGCTCGAAGCGCTCAAGGCCGCCACGATCGGTCCGGCGCGCTTCCTCGGCCTGGACGGCACGCTCGGCACGATCGAGCCCGGCAAAATCACCGACCTCGTGCTCCTCGACGCCGATCCCCTGGCCGACATCCGCAACACCCGCCGGATCGCCGGCGTGGTCGTGAACGGCCGCTGGCTCGGGCCGGAGGAGCTGAAAGGGATGCTCGACCGGGCCGCGGCGGACGCGGCGCGTTAGGGTTCGAAGATCACTACCCGCCGCCCCGCCGCCACCCCCGTCAGCACCTGCACTTTCCCATCCGGCCAGCGGATCCTGATCCGGTCCGCCCGGGTCGCCGTGCCCAGACCGAAGTGGAGGGTGAGGGCGTTCTGGGAGAGGTAGGACGAGGCGGTGCGGACCTCGCGCACCTGCTTGCGCCCGCCGGCCTCCAGGTCCACCCATGCTCCGATCGCGGCGGTGTTTTTTCCACCCCCCCGGAGATCGGCGAGGTCCACCTGGAGCCAGCCGCCGGCCGGGGCGGTCACGTTCTCGTAGACCTCGGAGAGGTCGTTGGAGTTGGTGATGACCAGATCCAGGTCGCCGTCTAAGTCCAGGTCGCCGGCCGCGAGCCCGCGGCTGGAGCGGATTACGTCGAGCCCGCCGTCCTTGACCTCGCGGAACACTCCCCTCCCTGTGTTCTCGAAGAGCTGGTTGCGCTGCTTGTAGGTGGTGCCGGTGCCGAACAGCTCGGTGTTGTGGATGACATGCCCGTTGGCCACGACGTTGTCGAGGTCGCCGTCCTGGTCCAGGTCGGCGAAGACCGTGCCGAACCCCACCATGTACAGCGACGGCTCCGCGAGCTTCGAGGTGTAGCGCGCGTCAATGAACAGCAGCGATCCCTGGTTGCTGTAGAGCGCGTTCGTCTGCAGGTCGAGGTGGGTCTTGAAGAGGTCCTCGAAGCCGTTGCCGTCGATGTCGCCGAGGGCGATCCCCATGCCCGCCTCGGGCTTGGCGAAGTCGGAGAGGGCGGTGCCGGAGAGCAGCCCGATCTCCTCGAACTTGCCGTTGCCCTTGTTCTCGAACAGGAACGCCGGAGTCATGTCGTTGGCGACGTAGAGATCCTCGTCGCCGTCCCGGTCCAGGTCGCCGAAGACGACGCCGAGGCCGTTGCCGGCATCCTGGGCGAAGCCGGCCGCGGCCGTGGCGTCCTCGAACGTACCGTCGCCGCGGTTGCGGTAGAAGCGGTCGGGCACCCCGAGGTAGACGTCCGGATGGCAGTACGACCGCAGGCCGAGCCGGGGGCTGCCGCAGAGCGGGTTCTTCTCGTAGGAGAAGTCCACGTAGTTCGCGACGTAGAGGTCGAGGTCGCCGTCCGCGTCGGTGTCGGCAAAGGCGGCGGAGGTGCCCCAGAGCGGGTTGCCGAGGCCGGCCTGGGCCGTGGCCTCGGTGAACGTGCCGTCGCCGTTGTTCCGGAAGAATTGATCGGTTCCGAACGCGGAGACATAGAGATCGAGGTCCGAATCCCCGTCCACGTCGCCGGCCGTGGCCCCCATGCCGTAGGAGGTGACGCGGATGCCGGAGCTTTCGGTCACGTCCACGAACCGGCCGCCGTCGTTGCGCAGCAGCACCGATCTCGGCGTCTCGCCTTGATAGCCGGGCATGGCGCCGCCATCCACGTAGAAGACGTCGGGATCGCCGTCGCCGTCATAGTCGAACACGGCCACGCCGGAGCCCATGGTCTCGGGCATGTAGAACTGCCCGGACCCGCCGTGGTGGTGGCGGAACGACAGCCCCCACGGCTCGCTCACCTCGCGAAAACGGAGCTGCGCGGCGGCCGGGGTGGCGAGGAGGAGGAGGAGCAACGGCAAGCGCTTCACGCCGGCGATGCTAGCACCGCCGGCGCATCACGCCTTCTCGGCCGAGCCGCTCATCAGGACGCTCAGCGGATACAGCGCCTCGACGTTCTCGCACACGATCTTGAGCGTCGAGGTGATCGGGACGGCGAGGATCATCCCCCAGGCTCCCCACAGCCAGCCCCAGAAGATGAGAGAGAGCAGCACGACGATCGGGCTCAGGTCGAGGCTCGTGCCCATGATCCGCGGCTCGAGCATGTTGCCGATGAAGAACTGGACGGCCAGGTTGATCGCGGCGACGAGCAGCGCCCAGCCCGTGGACTCGAACTGCAGGAGCATGAACACCGTGGGCAGGCCGACGGAGATCACCGCGCCCACGGTCGGGATGTAGTGGGCGATGAACGTGAGGAACCCCCAGAGGGGGGCGAACTCCACGCCGAACGCGGCCAGCAGCACGGCGACCAGGATGCCGTGACCCAGGTTCACGAGCGTCTTGGTGAGGAGGTACCTGCGCACCTGCCCCTCGATGTTGGCGATGACGGTGGCGACGCGCTCCGCCCGGTCCTTGAGCGCCCGCTCCAGCTTGTGCGGGAAGCTCTCGCTGCCGGCCAGGAGAAAGACCAAGTAGAGGAGCACCAGGAAAAGCTCGTTGAAGAAGATCAGGAACGAGCCGACTCCGGCCGCCAGGAGCCCTCCGATCGAGGAGACCTCCACTGCCTCCTGCCATTGAAAGCCCTCGACCGGCTCGCGCAGGAAGGGGAACGCGGCTACCAGCCGCGCCATCGCGCCCTGCACGAGCCCGCCGAGCCGCGCCTCGTAGGCAGGGAGGCTCTCCTTGAACGCCAGCGCGCTGGAGTAGATCACCCAGGAGAACGCGAACAGCAGCGCCGACACGCCGAGCAGGATCAGGACGATCGCCACCCCCGACGGCACCTTGAGGCGCCGCAGCGCCGCCATGGCCGGGATGAAGATCTGGCCGAGGAAGACGGCGATGACGAACGGCAGGAGGATCGCCTTGAGCATGTGCAGGACGATCCCCAGGGCCAGGAAGACCAGGATCCCCAGGAACAGGAGCATCAGCTTGGTGTCGCGCATCGGACGCCCCTCTCGGGTCGGTGCAGCTTGTTGTAGGAAGGGAGCCTACAATAGAGGTCCTCTCCCCGGAAGGAGGCTGTCATGAGGCGCACGCTCATCATCCTGTTCCTGCTGGCCGTCCCGGCGCTCGGAGCGCAGGGCGCTCCGGACCTCGCCACGGCCGAGGTCGTGGACCTGACCCATCCCTACGACGACAAGATGATCTACTGGCCGACGTCGCCGTCGGCCTTCCAGCTCACGGAGCTGTCCAAGGGCAAGACCCCGGGCGGCTGGTTCTACTCCGCCAACTCGTTCTGCACGCCGGAGCACGGCGGCACCCATCTCGACGCGCCGGTCCACTTCGGGGAAGGCCGCCGCACGGCCGACCAGATTCCCGTCCGGCAGCTCATCGCCCCGGCGGTGGTCATCGACGTCTCGCGCCAGTCCGCCGAGAGCCCCGACTACCGGCTGACGGCCGCGGACGTGCAGGCCTGGGAGCAGCGCAACGGCCGCATCCCGGCGGGCGCGATCGTCCTGCTGCGCACCGGCTGGAGCGCGCGCTGGCCCGACCGCAAGCGCTACCTGGGCGACGACAAGCCCGGGGACGCCTCGAACCTGCACTTCCCGTCGTACGGCGAGGAGTCGGCCGTGCTGCTGGTGAAGGAGAGGAAGGTGGGGGCCCTGGGCGTCGACACGGCGAGCATCGATTACGGCGCCTCGAAGGACTTCATCGTGCACCAGACGGCTGCGGCCGGCGAGGTGCCGGGGCTCGAAAACCTGATGGATCTCGACCGGCTCCCGGAGACCGGCGCCTGGATCATCGCGCTGCCGATGAAGATCGCCGGCGGCTCCGGGGGACCGGTGCGGGTCGTGGCGCTGCTCAGCCGTTGAGCGTGGCCATGGCGGCTTCCGGATAGCGCAGCCCCGCGACCATCGTCCGCGGCAGGGCCTGCCGGATCTCCGCCAGATCGTCGGCCGAGAGCGCCACCGTGCAGGCGGCGGCGTTCTCCTCCAGCCTCTGCGGGCTGCGGGTGCCCGGGATCGGGACCACGTCCCGTCCCTGCGCCAGGATCCAGGCGAGCGCGAGCTGGGCCGGCGTGCATCCCTTCCGGCCGGCGATCTCCCGGATGCGGTCGGCGAGCGCCAGGTTCTTCTCCAGGTTCTCCCCCTGGAAGCGCGGGTTGTGCCGCCGCCAGTCGCTCGGATCGAGATCGTCGAGGCTGCGGATCTTGCCGCTCAGGAAGCCGCGGCCGAGCGGGCTGTAGGCGACCAGCCCGATGCCGAGCTCGCGGCAGGCCGGGAGGATCTCATCCTCCAGGTCGCGGCTCCACAGCGAGTACTCCGTCTGGAGCGCCGCAATCGGATGAACCTTCACGGCCCGGCGCAGGGTGTCGGCCGCCGCCTCGGAGAGGCCGAGGTGCCTCACCTTCCCTTGCCGGACCAGCTCCGCCATGGCGCCGACCGTCTCCTCGATGGGCACCTGCGGGTCCACTCTGTGCTGATAATAGAGGTCGATGTGGTCCGTGCCCAACCGCTGGAGGCTCGCGTCGCAGGCCTGCCGGACGTAGTCGGGCCGGCCGTTGATCCCCAGCACGGCCCCGTCCGCCCCGCGGACGACGCCGAACTTGGTGGCCAGCACGACTTCGTCGCGCCGCCCCTCGAGCCCGCGGCCGACGAGCTCCTCGTTGCGTCCGGTGCCGTACATGTCGGCCGTATCCCAGAATCTGACGCCGATGTCGATTGCGTGGTGCAGCGTCTCGATGGACTTCGCATCGTCGCTGGGTCCGTAGAAGTCCGACATGCCCATGCATCCCAGCCCGACCGCCGAGACCGTCAACCCGCTCTTCCCCAGTTCCCGTGTATGCAAGGCCGTGCTCCTTTCTCTTCGTATCTCCTGCCGG
>Ga0268265_10000563_pt1 | contig 37695 bp, 37 predicted proteins | sample KBSSwiS52_FD_190355 | JGI IMG/M metagenome (GOLD analysis project Ga0268265, IMG submission 190355) | Switchgrass rhizosphere microbial communities from Kellogg Biological Station, Michigan, USA - KBS Switchgrass S5-2 (SPAdes) (version 2) | ecosystem: Host-associated > Plants > Roots >...
CGCGCCAGACGCTACGCACTTCGGGCCACGCGCCGATCGTCTCAGGTTTAAGCGCCGACACGCAGCGGATGCGCCGTTGCGCGACGCGTGCGCGAATCTGGCGCACGCTGCCTTCGGCGACGAGCTTGCCGCGCGCGAGCACGGCGACGCGATCGGCCAGCGCTTCGGCTTCCTCGAGGTAGTGCGTCGTCAGAAGAACGGCGGAGCCGGCGGCAACGAGCGCGCGCGTTGCGCTCCACAAGGCTTGCCGCGCTTCGACGTCGAGACCCGTCGTCGGCTCGTCGAGGAACAGAAGCTCGGGTTTCCCGCAGATCGCGAGCGCGAACTGCACGCGCCGCTGCTGTCCGCCCGAGAGTTTGCCGTAGCGGCGATCGAGCAGATCGGCGATGCCGGCGATGCGCGCGCATTCGGCGGCGTCGAGCGGATCGGGGTAGTAGCTTCGCGTCTGCGCCAAAAGCTCGCGCACCTTGAGCGTGTCCGGCATGCCCGCACTTTGCAGCATGACGCCGACGCGGCGGCGTGCGGCGAGCGCGTGCGGCGACTGGCCGAAAAGCTGCACTTCGCCCGCGTCGGCTTCGGTGAGGCCGAGGAGGAGCGATACCGCCGTGCTCTTGCCCGCGCCGTTCGGACCCAACAGGGCCAGAAGCTCGCCGGCGCGAACGTCGAGGTCGATGCCGTCGAGCGCGGCGATGTTCCCGTAGCGCTTGCCGGCGGCAAGAAGGCGGGCGCAGCAGGTGTTTTTGGCGTCGATCATGGAGCCACTCCGACAGCAATCGTCGGCGCCACTCTCACCGACCGGGGGTCTAAGACCCAGATACGGCCGTCAATCATCGTGCGTGACGGGTGTCATCTCCCGATTTCGCCGAGGTTGCAGGGATTGCGCGGGGTACCGCGGCCAAAGGCGCTGTGATACTCTAGCCGTCTGCCATTTTTCCGTTTCAATTCAATAGCTAAAGCGCAGACGCCGCTTCCTTTTCGAGAATGTGATTTTCGAAGAGCGCGGATGCGGCTTCGCGAGGAGACACCGATGAACGCTCTGGTTACCAAGCTCAAGGAAATGCGCGACTTCGGCGGCGCGATCAGGACGCCGGGCCTGCCCGATGCGCAGATCGAGCGCCATGCCGAGCGTCATCCCGAGCTCGTCGAGGCGATCGATGCCGCATATGCCGCGCATCTCGCGCTGCGTTCGTGCATGTCGGACGTTCTGCGCATGGACGAGCAGAAGCAGATCGAGGAAGTCCAGGCCGACTTCGTCAATTTCTATCCCGAGGACGGCGTCAATCCGTACGTCGCGCTGACCGCGCGCGGACCGTGGGTGATCACGCTCAAGGGCGCGGTCGTGTACGACGCAGGCGGCTACGGCATGCTCGGCTTCGGCCATGCGCCCAAGCCCGTGATGGCGGCGCTCGCGCGTCCGCAAGTGATGGCGAACGTAATGACGCCGAGCCTCTCGCAGCTCAAGTTCGGCCGCGCGCTCAAGCGCGAAGTCGGACACACGCGCGGCGGCTGTCCGTACACGCGCTTCCTCTGTCTCAATTCGGGTTCCGAAGCCGTGTCGCTCGCGGCGCGCATCGTCGATGTCAACGCCAAGCTCATGACCGACGCCGGCGCGCGTCATGCCGGCCGCACGATCAAGCGCCTCGCGATCAAGGGCGCGTTCCACGGCCGCACCGAGCGTCCGTCGATCTATTCCGATTCGTCGCGCAAGCCCTATCAGCAGCATCTTGCGAGCTTCCGCGACGAGCACAGCCTGATCACGGTCGATCCGTACAACGTCGAGCAGCTGAAGCAGATCTTCGCCGACGCCGACGCCAAGGGCTGGTTCATCGAGGCGATGTTCATCGAACCTGTCATGGGCGAAGGCGATCCCGGCCGCGCGATGACGGCGGAGTTCTACGCCGCCGCGCGCGAGCTGACGCGCGCGCACGGCAGCCTGCTGCTGATCGATTCGATCCAGGCGGGTCTGCGCGCGCACGGCGTGTTGTCGATCGTCGACTACCCCGGCTTCGAGAAATTCGACGCGCCGGACATGGAGACGTATTCGAAGGCGCTGAATGCGGGCCAGTATCCCTTGTCCGTGCTGGCGGCGACGCCGCGCGCGGTCGAGCTTTACAAGAAAGGCATCTACGGCAACACGATGACCGCCAATCCGCGCGCACTCGATGTCGCCTGCTCGGTGCTCGAGATGCTGACGGCCGAAGTGCGCGAAAACATCCGCGCGCGCGGGCGCGAATTCATCGAGCGCCTCAACAAGCTCAAGGCAGAATTGCCGGGCTACATCACCAAGGTCCAGGGCACCGGTCTTCTCTTCTCCTGCGAGCTCGCGCCCGAGTTCAAGTGCTACGGCACCGGCAGCACCGAGGAATGGCTGCGCGAACATGGCCAGGGCGTCATCCACGGCGGCGTCAACTCGCTGCGCTTCACGCCGCATTTCAATGTCGGCGCGGACGAAGTCGATCTTCTGATCGATGGCGTGCGTCAGGCGCTGCTCGAAGGTCCGCGCGCGAGCGGAACCGTGCACGCCGCCGCCGCCTGAGCCAACGCTCCACAGCAAACGCATGACAAAGCCGCCGGACCTCAAGTCCGGCGGCTTTTTTTGTGTGCGCGATGTGCGTGACGGCTTTCACGCTCTACGCCTGAACCATCGGCAACATCGTATTTCCTGCCTGGCGGTGCAGCAGGCGCACGCAACAGACTCAGGCGTAGACTGCGCGCCACCGGAGCCGGGGTGGCGCCGGATCAACGCTCTTGGAGGAGGTCTACCATGAAGGCGCAGTTCTCGCTGGCGCTCGGCTTGGCGCTGGCACTTTGTTCCGCCACCGCAGTCGCGCAGGACACCAGCAAGTCGGGCAAACCCTTGACCGCGCAGCAGCAGCGCATGGTCGACTGCAACAAGCAAGCGACCGCGGCGAACAAGACCGGCGACGATCGCAAGACGTTCATGTCGAGCTGCCTCAAGGGCGAAACCGCGGCGCCCGCCGCGACCGCGAAAACGACGCAGCAGGAGAAAATGAAAACCTGCAACGCCGACGCGAAGGCGAAGAGCCTCACCGGCGACGCGCGCAAGACGTTCATGAGCACGTGCCTCAAGGGTGACGCCGCCACGGCCGCGGCTCCCGCCGCCGCGCCTGCCGCTGCCGCACCCGCGACGGCCGCCACCGCCGCGACGACGAAGACGACTCAGCAGGAAAAGATGAAGACCTGCAGCGCGGACGCGAAGACCAAGGGTCTCAAGGGCGACGATCGCAAGACGTACATGAAGACCTGCCTCAGCGCGGATAGCGCTGCGCACTGATCGAGTCCTACTGCTTCGTCGTCCCGGCGAAAGCCGGGACCCATTTCGATCTTCTGCACGAAGAAGCCAATGGATCCCGGCTTTCGCCGGGATGACAGAAGTGACGGTAGATTGACGAGGAAGAAAAACGGGCCTTTTCAGGCCCGTTTTTTCGCGATCAGCGGAACCGGTCCGTCGCCGCAATCAGCTCGTGCGTGATGCCGGGTTCGAACGCCGAATGTCCCGCATCGACGACGATGCGCAGATCCGCCTCCGGCCAGGCGCGATGCAGATCCCATGCGCTGCGCAACGGGCAGACGATGTCATAGCGGCCCTGCACGATCACCGACGGAATCGTGCGCAGGCGATGCACGTTGCGCAGCAGCTGATCGTCGTGATCGAAGAATCCGCCGTTCACGAAGTAGTGGCACTCGATACGCGCGAACGCGAGCGCGAACTCGTCCTCGCCGCTCGATGCGATGTGCGCGGGATCCTGATAGAGGAAGCTCGTCGCGCCTTCCCAGATCGACCACGCGCGCGCTGCGGCAAGACGCACCGAGGCATCCGTGCTGGTCAGCCGGCGGTGATACGCGCTCATCAGATCCGCGTGCTCGACTTCGGGAATCGGTTTCAGGAATTCTTCCCACGCATCCGGAAAGATCGCATCGCAACCGTTCTGGTAGAACCATTCGAGCTCCCAGCGGCGCAGCATGAAGATGCCGCGCAGCACGAGCTCGGTGACGCGGTCGGGATGCGTCTGGGCATACGCGAGCGCAAGCGTCGATCCCCACGAGCCGCCGAACACTTGCCAGCGATCGAGGCCGAGATGCTCGCGCAGACTTTCGATGTCGGCGACCAGGTGCCAGGTCGTGTTGTCGGCGAGCTCCGCGTGCGGCGTCGAGCGTCCGCAACCGCGCTGGTCGAACAGCACGATGCGATAGCGCGCGGGATCGAAGAAGCGGCGTGATTTTGCATTGCATCCGGCGCCCGGACCGCCGTGCAGGAACACGACCGGCTTGCCGCGCGGATTGCCGCACTGCTCGTAGTAGAGGCGGTGCAGCGGCGAGACCTGGAGAAATCCCGAATCGTAGGGTTCGATGTCGGGGTACAGCGTGCGACGGGTATCGGGCATCGGCGACTCCAAAAACCCATTGTAGGCAATTCGACCGGATCGGGAAGTCGCCGAGCGCGGTTCGGCGTCAATCGCGCAATCGAAGCCTTTGTTCGCGCCGTTTCCTGCGGTTAGAGTCGCCGCATCATCTCGATCGGAGCACCTCATGCGATTCGTTGCCGCCGTCATGATCGCGTTCGTCGTATCAAGCGCAGCCGCCGCGGACAGCGCAGTGCCGCAACCCGACTCGTCGCTCGCGGCCTATGCCAAGCCCGGCGAGCTCGTCGACATCGGCGGACGCAAGCTCAACCTGCGCTGCAGCGGCAGCGGCTCGCCCGTCGTCGTGCTCGAAAGCGGCGCGAACGCCGATTCGCTGACCTGGATGCTTGTTCAACCGTTGATCGCGAAATCGACGCGCGTCTGTTCCTACGATCGCGCCGGTTACGGATTCAGCGACGAAGGCCCGCTACCGCGCAGCGTCGACGCCGACGCCGCCGATCTCGACGCGCTGATCCGCGCCGCGCATCTCAAGACGCCGGTCGTCGTCGTCGGCCACTCGCTTGGCACGAACATCGTTCGGCGCTACGCCGATCGCCATGCCGCCAACGTCGCAGGCATCGTGCTGGTCGATCCGTGGCCGCAGCACATTTCCGAGTTTTCGTCGGAGTGGGTCAAGACCGACAACGAGATGCGCGCGGGCATGATCGCATTCGCCTCGCAGTGCGCGAAGGGTGCCGAAAAAGGCGAGCTTGCCAAGCCGACGAAGGATCTCGAGAAGTGCATCCGCCCCGGCGATCCGCACTATCCCGACGCGCTCAACGCGGCGATCCATGCGCGCAAGGAAAAACCCGCGTTCTGGCATACGCTGATTTCGGAATCGCAATCGAACATGGTCGTGTTCGAAGAACCCATCGCGCCGACGGAATCGCACGGTGCGATCCCGCTCATCGTGCTCACCGCCGACAGCACGTTCGACGACGCGCCGCCGGACGGCAAGAAAGCGCTGGAAGCCGCGCGCCAGAAAACGCACAAGCTGCTGGTCGCGACCTCGACGCGCGGCGAGCGGCGCTGGGTCGCGCAGTCGACGCACGATATGCAGCTCGATCAGCCTGCGGCCGTCGCGACGGCGGTCGCCGACGTCATCAAGATGTCGGCGCATTAAGGTGTCGGGGCGCCGTCGTGTCGCGATGCGACGCAGATGTGGGCGGCCGAGGGCGCGAACGTCGGGCACGTATACTAGCTAGATGCACAGGCTGCTCGCACCGCTCATTGCGCTCGTGTTCGTGGCGATGCTGGCTGCCGGCCCTGCGGCGGCCGAGCCGTTTCTTCCGCCGCACGCGGACGGACTCTATTCGAACGTGCTGCATCAGCAGCGCGCGATCGAGGTCTACCTTCCGGAAGAATCCGCCGCGAATCAGGCCGCGCGCTACGAGACGCTTTACGTCCTCGACGGCGACTGGAACGCGAAGATCGTCGTCGACATCGTCGATTTCATGCGGCGGGTCGGATTCCTTGCGCCGATCATCGTGGTCAGCGTGCCGAACCATTTCGACGCGGACGGCACGAACAGCCGCGATCATGATCTGACGCCGACGTCGTCGCCCGATCAGGCGCGATCGGGCGGCGCCGCGGAGTTTCTTGCGTTCCTCAAGACCGAGCTCATCCCGTACGTCGAGGCGCATTACCCGGCGAACGGCATCCGCTCGATCCACGGCCACTCGTACGGCGGTCTGTTCCTCTTCTACGTGCTTATGAATGATCCGTCGCTGTTCAGCGGCTACCTCGTGATCGATCCCGCGATGGGCTGGGACAAGCACATGTTCGATGCGATCGTCGAGGCGAAGCTGCCTTCGGTGCCCGGCAAGGGCAAGGCGTTCTATGTCGCAACGCGCACCGGACAGGCGTACGAGGGCATGGGTATGGCAGGCCTGAAGCCTATCTTCGAGCGGCGCGCGCCGGCCGATTTCCACTGGAACGTCACTTCGTATCCCGACGAGACGCACGACTCGCTGAAACTCAAGGGCACGTACGACGCGCTCAAATTCGTGTTCGAGAGCTACACGCAGCAGGGCACGATCGATTTCGTGCCGAGCGGTGGCACGCTGATCAAGGGAAAGCCGCTTAGCCTGCACATGCTGAACGTCAACGAGCGCCTCGATATCCGCTACACGACGGATGGATCGGAGCCGAACGGATCATCGCAGCGATTCGGCGAAGTCATCCCGATCGACGATGCGGCGAAGACGCGCATCAAGCTCATCTCGAATCGCGGTCTCTTCGATCGCGACCTGCCGCATCATCTCGTCAACGGCGTTGCGCTGCGTCCCTCGACACGCTCGACCGCGAAAGACGACGCCCGATGGCATTTCGAGCTGCACGCTCTGGACGCATGGCCGAACCTGCGCCGCGCGAAGCCGCTTGCCCGTGCCGATGTCGAACATACGCGCGACCTGCCGCCACCCGGCCGCGACGCATTCGCGGCGTCCGCCACGCGCGATCTCGTCGTCGACGAGGACGGCTACTACGTGTTCTATGTCGAGGCATCGGACAAGGCGAGCTTGACGGTCGCGGGCAAGCGCATCGCCGACGTCGACGGCACGGCGGATCGGCGCATGCAGGCGATCGTCGCGCCGTTGCAACGCGGGACGTACGCGCTGCGGCTCGAGGGCCGTCATCCCAAAAAGGACACGCAGATCAACTTCGAGGTGTTCCGTGACAGCGGCGATGCCGCGTGGTGGAAGCACCGGGTGCTGGGGCTTTCCGACGATGACCCGCGCTGAGGGCGCGCCCTCTTCCGGCTCATGTCGATAGATCGAAGAAGTCCAAGGCGACGCCAAACCGCCGTCGCGTATTCCCTCGTCAAACCGCGAATTGGTCGGGGCGGCGGGATTTGAACCCACGACCCCCTGCCCCCCAGGCAGATGCGCTACCAGGCTGCGCTACGCCCCGACTGTGCGGTGATTCGAAAAGGGCGCGCAGTGTAGCAGACGTCGCGCGCGATCAGACGCGTGTCAGCGCCTCAGGATCTGCAGAACTTCCTCGAGCTCCTGGCGAACCTGACGCACGATCTGGTTCGAGATCGAGACTTCCATGCGGCCTTGCGATCCTTCCAGGCGCTGGCGTGCACCGGTGATCGTGAAACCCTCGTCGTAAAGAAGCGACCGGATCTGACGGATCATGAGGACGTCGTGACGCTGATAATAGCGACGGTTGCCCCTACGCTTCACGGGCTTGAGGTTGGGAAACTCCTGTTCCCAATAGCGCAGCACATGCGGCTTCACGCCGCAGAGCTCGCTGACTTCCCCAATCGTGAAATAGCGTTTGGCCGGTATGACCGGAAGTTCGCTATTGCTGCCCTGATCCAGCATAGGCCTCGACCCGGACCTTCAGCTTCTGCCCCGGACGGAACGTCACGACCCGCCGCGCGGAGATCGGAATCTCCTCGCCGGTCTTGGGATTACGTCCGGGACGCTGATTCTTGAAACGCAGATCGAAGTTGCCGAATCCCGACAGCTTGACCTGCTCCCCTTTCTCCAGCGCGTCGCGTACGACTTCGAAGAACGCGTCGACGAACTCTTTGGCTTCGCGCTTGTTAAGACCGACGTCCAGAAACAGACGCTCGGCCATCTCCGCCTTCGTCAGCGCCATCCTACCCTCGCAGCTTTGCTTTGCAACCGGCTTCCAGGGCGGCGACTGCGAGAGCCTTGCAGCGGTCCGCGTCCTGATCCGTAAGCGTGCGGTAACGATCCTGTAAAATCAAGCCTATAGCGAGACTTTTGATATTCGTTCCTAGATTGACATCAGCGTAGCGATCGAACAGGACGATGTCCGCGAGGTTTTCGCCGACCGCGTCACGAATCGCCGCTTCCACCTCGGCGTAAGGGACCGTTTCGGGCAGCTCGAACGAGATGTCGCGGCGCACCGACGGGTAGCGCGAGAGGGCGGCCGAGGCCGGCAACGGACGCGTCGCGATCGTGTCGAGATCGAGCTCGAACGCGTAGACATCGCCGCCGGCGTCGAGCGTCTGGACCAGGTCCGGATGCAGCGCGCCGAGGTAGCCGACGCGGCGCTCGCCGCGCCATAGCTCGGCGGATTGGCCGGGGTGCAGCCACGCCGCATCGGCCGGCTTCCAACGGAACTCGCCGCGGGTATTGGTCAGCGCCAGCAGCGATTCGACGTCGCCTTTGACATCGAAGAAATCGACCGGCCGGCGCGGCGTCTCGGCCCATTGTTCGGCGAACGCGGTTCCGCTGGCGACACCGGCGATCCGCGTCGTCTCGACCGGCGCATCGGCGCCCGCGGCGAAGACGTTGCCGATCTCGAAAAGACGCACACGCTCCTGCTGGCGGCGGCGGTTCGAGATCAGCGCGGAAACGAGCCCCGGCAGCAACGACGTGCGCATGACGCCGAGCTCGGCCGACAAGGGGTTGGCCAAGGCGACGGCATCGTCCGCAAGCTTCCAGCGACGCAGCGTCGTTTCGTCCAGGAACGCAAAACAGACTGCCTCGACATAATCGCGCGCCGCGAGATGCGCGCGGAAATGGCGCGCTTCGAGCAGTGCTTCGGGCATCGGCGGAACGCGCAGCTCACCGCGCGGCGCGCGCGTCGGCACGCGCTCGTAGCCGTGCACGCGCACGACTTCCTCGATCAGGTCTTCCTCGATCTCGATGTCGAAACGCCAGCTCGGCGGCGTCGCGCGCCAGCCGTCGGCGGTCGGCTCGACCTTCATGCCGAGCGCGGACAGAATGCGCTCGACTTCCGCGTCGTCGATCGCAAGATCGAGCACGCGCGCGAGGCGCACGCGGCGCAACGTCACGGGATTTCGTTCGGGCAGATCGTCGGCACGCACGGCTTCGACTACCGGACCCGGCTTGCCGCCGGCGATCGCGCTGAGCAACGCGGTCGCGCGCTCGATGGCGCGACGCGGAAGCTCCGGGTCGACGCCACGCTCGAAGCGATGCGCGGCGTCGCTGTGCAGCCCGAGCTCTCGCGAACGGCCCATGATGACCGGCGGCGCGAAATGCGCGCTTTCGAGAAAGACATCGCGCGTCGTGTCGGTCACGCGCGAATCGTAGCCGCCCATCACGCCGCCCAGCGCGAGCGCCTTGTGCTCGTCTGCGATCACGAGGAACTTGTCGGTCAGGTTGTGCTCGCTGCCGTCGAGGAGCTTCAGCATTTCTCGCGCGCGAGCGCGACGCACGATGACCGCACCGTCGATCTTCGACTGATCGAACGCGTGCAATGGCTGGCCGAGCTCGAGCATCACGTAGTTGGTTACGTCGACGACCGCGCTGATCGGACGTAAACCCGATCGACGCAAACGCTCGGCGAGCCAGAGCGGCGTTTTCGCGGACGCATCGATGCCTTCGATGACGCGACTGAGATAGCGCGGACAATCCTTGCCGGCGTCGAGACGAATCTCGCGCTTCGTATCGATCGACGTGGGCACCGCTTCGAGCGCCGGCGCGTGCAACGCCGATGCGAACAACGCGCCGACATCGCGCGCGAGACCGACGACGCTGAGGCAATCCGGACGGTTCGGCGTCAGCTTGAGCTCGAGGCTCGCATCCGGGAGACCGAGATAGCGCGCGAGCGATTCACCCGTCGGCGCATCAGCAGGAAGCTCCATCAAACCCGAAGCGTCGGCGTCGATGCCGAGCTCCTTGGCCGAGCACAACATGCCGTGCGAATCGACGCCGCGCAGCGCCGCCTGTTTGATCTCGATGCCGTTCGGAAGCTTCGCGCCGATCGTCGCGAGCGGCGCCTTCAGACCAACGCGCGCGTTCGGCGCACCGCAGACGATCTGCAGCGTTTCGCCGCCGGCGGCGACTTTGCAGACGCGCAGCTTGTCCGCGTTCGGATGCGGCTCGCAGCCGACGATTTCGCCGACGACGACGCCGTCGAGCGCCGCTCCGACAGGCTCGATGCCTTCGACTTCGAGGCCGGCCATCGTCAGGCGGTGCGCGAGCGTTTCGCGGTCGACGGGGATGTCGACGAGAGCGCGCAGCCAGTTTTCGGAGAATTTCATGCCGTCATCGTTCCTTCTGCTCGCGATGAAGACGAGCGTTGTTTTCGTCATCCCGGCGAAAGCCGGGATCCATTTTGCGTGTTCCGTCGAAGATCAAAATGGGTCCCGGCTTTCGCCGGGACGACGGTTGCGTGCTCGACGCGTTATGCAAACTGTTTCAGGAAGCGCAGATCGTTTTCGAAAAACTGACGCAGATCGTTGACGCCATAACGCAGCATCGCAAACCGCTCCACGCCCATGCCGAACGCGAATCCGGTGTAGCGCTCCGGATCGATCTCGCACGCGCGCAGCACGTTCGGATGCACCATGCCGCAACCGAGCACTTCGAGCCATGACGTCGAGCCGTCCTCGCGACTCCAGCGGATGTCGACTTCCGCGCCGGGCTCGACGAACGGGAAATAACTCGGCCGAAAGCGCATCTCGAAATCGCGCTCGAAGAACGCGCGCACGAATTCGGCGAGCGTGCCTTTGAGATCGGCGAAGCTGACGTCCTCGGCGATGAGAAGCCCTTCGACCTGATGGAACATCGGCGAATGCGTCTGATCGGAATCGCTGCGGTAGACCTTGCCGGCCGCGATCAGGCGGATCGGCGGCGTCTTGCCTTTCGCGGCACGAATCTGCACAGGCGAAGTGTGCGTGCGCAAGAGGCGACCGTCCGGAAAATAAAACGTGTCATGCATCGCGCGTGCAGGATGATGCGGCGGAAAATTCAGCGCCTCGAAGTTGTGATAGTCGTCTTCGATCTCGGGACCGTCGGCAAGGTCGTAACCGAGGCGCGCGAAGATCTCGATCATGCGATCGAGCGTGCGCGTGATCGGATGCAGGCTGCCGCGCTGGCTGCGTCGGCCGGGCAGCGTGACGTCGATGCGCTCGGACGCAAGACGACGATCGAGCTCGGCTTTCTCCAGCACGGTCTTGCGCGCGCCAATCGCTTCGGCGATCTGTTCTTTCGCGCGATTGACTTCGGCGCCACGCGTCTTGCGCTCGTCCGGCGGCAGCGCACCGAGCGATTTCAATGCAGCGGTTATCGCACCGCTCTTGCCGAGCAGCGAGACGCGCAGCGCATCGAGCGATTCGAGCGTTGCCGCGGAGGCGATATCGTCGAGGGAGCGGGTGATTTCGTCGAGTGCGTTCATGCGCATCCAGGTGCGTTGCGATCACTCACTTCGTCATCCCGGCGAAAGCCGGGATCCATCTTGATCTTGGCGTTCGAAAATCAAAATGGGTCCGGGCTTTCGCCGGGACGACGGCGTGGATTTCGCAGTTCGCCGCCATTTCCAAAAACAAAAACGGGAAGGAAGCAAGGCCTCCTTCCCGCGTTGTATTGCATTCGCCGCGGCGCAAACGCGCCGCGAACGACTTACGCGGCCAGACCGGCCTTCGCTTTTTCGGCCAGCGCGCCAAACGCCTTGATGTCGTGCACGGCGATATCGGCGAGCACCTTGCGGTCGACCGTGATGTTGGCCTTCTTGAGGCCGTTCATCAGGCGACTGTAGCTCATGCCGTACTGGCGGGCCGCCGCATTGATGCGGACGATCCACAGCGCGCGGAACTGGCGCTTCTTCTGCTTGCGGCCGATGTAGGCGTATTGCAGCGCCTTGGTGACCGCCTGCTTGGCGACGCGGAATACCTTGCGGCGCGCGTTGTAATAACCCTTGGCCTTGCCGAGGAGTTTCTTGTGCCGACGATGGGCGGTGACGCCACGTTTGACTCGTGCCATGGTGTCGTCTCCTTATGCGTACGGCAGCATGCGCGCGACGCGACCGGCGTCTTCTTTGCGCACGTGATTGGTGGCACGAAGGCCGCGCTTACGCTTGGTGGCCTTCTTGGTGAGGATGTGGCTCTTGAACGCGTGTCCGCACTTGAACTTGCCGGACGCGGTCTTGCGGAACCGCTTGGCAGCGGCCCGGTTGGTTTTCATCTTGGGCATTGCCCTTCTCCTTAGGTGATTTTCGTTACTGGCGCGAGCGGCAACTTGCGTTGCTCTTTCCGTCCGTGCTCGTTCCGGCGTGTATTGCTGACCGCCTGAAGCGGTCTCCTGTGTTTCACTTCTCCCGCAAGCGGGAGAGGGGAAATCGTTACTGCTTCTTCTTCGGCGCGACCATCATGACCATCAGTCGCCCTTCCATCCTCGGGTACTGCTCGATCACCGCTTCCTCTGCGATGTCGGCGGCGATCTTCTTCACCATCGCGTCGCCGAGCTCCATGTGGGCCATCTCGCGACCGCGGAAGCGGACCGTGATCTTGACCTTGTCGCCTTCTTCGAGGAACCGGCGCAAATTGCGCAGCTTGATCGCGTAGTCGCCGACGTCGGTGGTCGGACGGAACTTCAGTTCCTTGATCTCGACCTGCTTGGTCTTGCGCTTCGCCGCGTGCGCCTTCTTCTGCTGCTCGAACTTGAACTTGCCGAAATCCATGATGCGGCAGACCGGCGGGTCTCCGTTCGGCTGGATCTCGACCAGATCGAGGCCCGCTTCCTGGGCCATTGCGAGCGCTTCGTCGCGCGAGAGAATGCCTACCTGCTCTCCCTCTGCGCCGATCACGCGCACCCGCGGAACTCGGATCTCATGGTTCCTGCGGTTCGTCTTGTTGTCGGTGGCGATACTTTCATCCTCCCAAGGGGGAAACCGCTTCCGATAGCATGCGGGTCAGGGCCGCGCGCCTTCGGACTCCAAACGCTTCGCGAATTCGGCGATGGACATGGAACCCAAGTCCTCGCCCGTTCGAGCACGCACAGCAATCGCCCCCGTCTCCTTTTCCCGATCGCCGACGACCAGGAGGTAGGGCACCTTTTGCAGCGTGTGTTCGCGGATTTTATAGCCGATCTTCTCGTTTCGCAAATCCGGGCGGACCCGGAAGCCTTGCGCCACAAGGGTTTGCGCGACCTCGTTCACAGTATCGGCCTGGGCGTCGGTGATGTTCATGACGACCGCCTGGATCGGCGCCAGCCAGGCCGGGAATGCACCAGCATGGTGCTCGATCAGGATGCCGATGAAGCGCTCCATCGAGCCCACGATGGCCCGGTGCAGCATAACCGGCCGGTGGCGCTGGGAATCCTCGCCCACGTATTCGGCGTCCAGGCGCGCCGGCATCATGAAATCGACCTGCATTGTGCCGAGCTGCCAGGTACGGCCGATCGCGTCCTTGAGGTGGTATTCGATCTTGGGCCCATAGAAGGCGCCCTCGCCCGGCAGCTCCTCCCAGGCGACCCCGCACGAGGCCAGTGCCGAGCGAAGCGCGGCCTCGGCCTTGTCCCAGGTCGCATCGTCGCCCAGCCTCGGATCCGGACGCAGCGCGATCTTGATCTGCACGTCCTTGAAGCCGAAGTGCTCGTAGACCTCGAGCGCCTGTTGATGGAATGCGGTCACCTCGGCCTCGATCTGCGATTCGGTGCAGAAGATATGGCCGTCGTCCTGGGTGAAGCCGCGCACGCGCAGGATGCCGTGCAGCGCGCCGGACGGCTCGTTGCGGTGGCAGGCGCCGAATTCGCCGTAGCGGATCGGCAGGTCGCGATAGCTGTGCAGGCCGGAGTTGTAGATCTGCACGTGGCCGGGACAATTCATCGGCTTCACCGCGTAGGTGCGGTTTTCCGATTCGCTGAAGAACATGTTGTCCTTGTAGTTGTCCCAGTGTCCCGAGCGCTTCCATAGACTGACGTCGAGAATCTGCGGCGCGCGCACTTCCTGGTATCCGGAGTTGCGGTAGACGCCGCGCATGTACTGCTCGACGACCTGCCAGATCGCCCAGCCGTTCGGATGCCAGAACACAAGGCCCGGCGCCTCTTCCTGCATGTGGAAGAGATCGAGCTGCTTGCCGATCTTGCGGTGATCGCGCTTCTCGGCTTCCTCGAGCAAGGTCAAGTAGGCCTTCAGATCCTTGTCGTTGAGCCAAGCGGTTCCGTAGATGCGCGAAAGCATCTCGTTGTTCGAATCGCCGCGCCAATACGCGCCGGCGACCTTCATCAGTTTGAACGCCTTCAGCCGGTTCGTGTTCGGCACGTGCGGGCCGCGGCAAAGATCGGTGAACTCGCCCTGCGAATACAGCGAAAGCTCTTCGTTCGCGGGAATGCTCTCGATGATCTCGGCTTTGTATTCCTCGCCCTTGCCGCGGAAGAACTTGACCGCGTCGTCGCGCGACATGACCGAACGCGTGACCGGCAGATTCTCGGCCGCGATCTTCTTCATCTCCGCTTCGATCTTTTCCAGATCCTCGACCGCGAATTGCCGCTCGAACGCAAAGTCGTAATAGAAACCGTTGTCGACGACCGGACCGATCGTGACCTGCGCGCCGGGATACAGGCGCTGCACGGCCTGCGCGAGCAGATGCGCGGTCGAATGCCGGATGATCTCGAGCGCCTCGGGGCTTTTCTCGGTGACGATCTCGAGCTTCGCATCGTGATCGACGAGGCGGCCGGCGTCGACGAGACGTCCGTCGACCTTGCCCGCGAGCGCGGCCTTGGCGAGACCCGCGCCGATCGACGCGGCGACGTCTTGAACAGTCGGCGCCTGCTCGAACTGCTTCTGGCTGCCGTCGGGAAGAGTAATGGTGACCATGAAAGTATCCACACGCGGCGACACACGTCCGTCCGTCACGGGCTCGGTGACGGCGGCATGTCGCTCGAAAAAAGTCGAATTCCGGGCAAAAGAAAGGGCGCACGCGCGCCCATGGTGAGCCGGTGCCCGGTAGGGTTCAGTCGTGGGACGTTCGCGTGCTCATGTCGCACACTCGACCGGCGGTTACCCGCGGGCCACCTTCCGAAATTCAGGACGCCAGAAGCTAGAGCAGCGCGTCCGGCCTGTCAACTTCGCGCGAATGATGCCGCGATGACGCGGATGTAGCGTCATGACGCGTGGCGCGACAGTGAAACGCCGGTCATCGATTTCGCCGCGATCGGACTTCTCGGCAGCGACACCGACGCGATTTTCTCCAACGGATTCGACGACTGATGCCGTCAGAACGAGCGCGCGCGTACGAATCTAAACCTGCGCTGACGTGAAGAAGATGTTGTTCACACTGAAGCCAAGTAGCGCCGACTACCGTGGCTGCGCGGTCGAATCGTCGATCCGCTGAAGGAGGTTCTGACATGAAATCACTGCGTAATGTTGCCGCGCTCGCTTTGAGCACGACCTTGGCGTTCGGCGTCGCGAGTCTGGGCACGACCGTCGCTTTCGCGGCGGACGACATGCCGGCCAAATCCGACCAGCCCGTGACCGACACGTGGATCACGACCAAGGTGAAGACGGAGCTCGCGACCACGGACGGAGTCAAGAGCACGAAGATCAGCGTGACCACCAAGGATGGCGTGGTCGCACTGGTGGGCGTTCTCGCCACGCAGGACGCCGTCGACAAGGCGGTGGCCGCGACGCAGAGCATCAAGGGCGTCAAGCGCGTCGACTCGTCGGGTCTCAAGGTCAAGTAACGCGCACGAATCGCGCACACACGATCGGCGACGGCCGATTTCCGTACGGGTCGCACACGCCATCCGTTCGCACCGATCAGGAGCAAGTCATGAACGAAGATCGCATCAAGGGTAATTGGAAGCAGCTCGCCGGCAAGCTCAAGGCGAAGTGGGGCAAGTTGACGGACGATGATCTGCGCGTTGCCGAAGGCAACAGCGAATATCTCGCCGGCAAGATCCAGGAGCGCTATGGATTGGCGAAGGATGACGCCGTCAAGCAGGTCAAGGAATTCGACCGCACGTTGTGACGGGACAAGGAAGTGATCGGCGCGCGGCATGTCGCGCGCCGATCGAATGCGAAAACCGGTCGGGCCCAAGGGCCCGGCCGTCTTTTTTTGAAACTGCTTATTGGACTTATCCGCGAGGCACCCGGAGACAGCTCATGACGACGCGTAATTCCACACATCTTCCGCGCGCCCTCTTCTCTCTTGCAGCGTCGCTCTGCGCGAGCGTTGCCGTCGCGGACACGCTCCCGAGTGGAGATTACGAATCCGGCGGCGTCACGCTCGGCCTCAGCGGCGATGGCCACTATCGCGTCTCGCAAGGCGAAGCCGTCGCCGTCGAAGGCAGCTACACCGTCGACGCAAGCAACATCACCTTCATCGACGAAAAAGGACCGTACGCGTGCACCGACGCGAAGCCCGCCGGCGGCACTTATGCGTGGAAAATCGACCAGAGCACACTGACGCTCAAGAAGATCGCGGATGCGTGCGAAGAGCGCGCGTCGGATCTCACCGCGCACATCTGGCAGAAGAAATAGCGTCCGCTATTCGAGCCAAGGGCTGCGCACGCGAACGAGCTAACGCGTGGCCCTTTACGCCGGTTATGCGTGAGCAGCTACGTGGCTGGGAGACAACAACACGATCACCATCGAGATCGCGGCGACGACGAGCTCGAGGATTGCGCCTGCAATTCGAATCATGACGTCTTTCATGGCTCACCTCAGATGCGCACGGAGAGCCGACTATACGCGCAAGACATCGACGCGGACCATGGAACGGTTCGCGGGGCTACAGAGACACGAATGTGGCCGGCTCGGGCGCGCGAGCGTCCGCGTCATTTCCCCTTCGCCGACCGCCTATCGACAAACCGTCTTCGAGATGTAACTTCCGGTCTGTGGATTGGGCACCAGCGTTTCGTGGCACTGCTTCGTGTTGGCCGCGACGGTCGACTGGTTGACCAGCGTGGCTTTGGGCTTGACGGTACAGGCGCGAGGCGCGCACACCGGCGGCAGATCCGAAGGCAGTTTGCACACCGCCTCGATTTGCCCGTTTACACACGAACAGCGACAGTCCGCCAAAACATCGGTCGAGACGCTCGCAACCAGCACGGCCGCGAGCAGCATGGCAACGCGTTTCATGCGATTCCCCTTTGCGCTCGAAATGAGGGCGAGAGGAGCTGAAGCAACGAATGTGCCGGCCTTTTCGGGTCGGAATGGTGGGCTCAAGTCACCTCCGCGGCGGCAAAAAATGACAAAAGCCGGCCAATCCGCGACCGGACACCGATAAATGACCCTATTCAAGGAATGGGCAGACGGCGGTTCTGACGCGATGAGACTCGACCGATGATTTCCTACACGCCGCTGCGCGTGGGCCTCTCGCAACTGAAACTCGGGGAAATCGGGCCTGCCATCGGACGCTGTCCGTTCTGCGGACTGACGCTTTTGGTGCCTGCGAATCGCGATGGCGATCGACGCGACGTGCGCTGCGCCGGCTGCTCCGCCGGCGTCGTCCAACTGTCGATCGGCTGGGCGCTACGCGAAGTCATCGGATCGCTCGAAACGCGCGACGTCTGCGAGTTGTCGGCACGGGGACAGCTCGCGGCGCATCTTCGCCGTCGCGCACGCAGCGTCGCGACCAGTGAGTATTTTCCCGGTGTCGCGCCGGGAGCGCTGCACGAGGGAGTGCGCTGCGAAGACGTGCAGCGGCTGACGTACGCCGATGCGAGTTTCGATCTCGTCACGCACGCCGAAGTCCTGGAGCACGTGCCCGACGATGCACGTGCGCTCGCCGAGCTCCTGCGCGTGCTCCGACCCGCAGGCGTCATGCTCTTCACGATCCCGATGCACAGCGGCCCGCACACCGTGGAACGCGCACGCGAGCGCGAGGGCGTGATCGAGCATCTGCTAGAGCCCGTCCATCACACAGACCCGCTGCGTCCAGAGGGCATCCTCGCGTTCCGCGACTACGGACGCGACATCCTCGATCGCCTTCGAGGCGCGGGCTTCGTCGACGCTCGGATTCTCGCGCCGTCGCCAAGGCTGCGCGGGCTCCGCGGTTCGCCCGTCGTACTTGCGCGAAAACCCGCATAGACGCGGCGTAACCGTCCGTCGGAACGTCCGACACCAAAGTCTAATAGACGGCCGGCGCCGCGGCCGCCTAACGTCCCTTCGCGGCGAAACGCGAGGCAGCCGCGTTCCGTTTGCGTCCCGCACCACAGATCGTGACTTTCGAATCCGAACCACGGAGCTCGTCCGCGGACCCCAAGATAAGGATCAGCCATGAAGCGCAACAGCAAGCTCACGATTGCAGTAGCCACGTCGGCGCTCGCCATCCTCTGCGGAACGGCCGTCTATGCGCAGGACAAGTACTCGCTGAAATCGCCGGCTGGAATTGCGTTTTCCGACTTCAAAGGATACGAGGACTGGTCGGTCGTCTCATCCGCGCGGACCGACGAAGTGCTGAAGGTGATCGTCGCCAATCCGACGATGATCAAGGCGTACAAGTCCGGCATCCCCGGCAACGGCAAGCCTTTTCCGGAAGGCTCACGCGTCGCGAAGCTGCAATGGAAACCAAAGAAGAGCACCGAGGCGCCATTCGCCGTCGACGTGCCCGACGTTTTCACGCAGGCTTTCGTCATGGAAAAGAACAGCAAGAAATTTCCGAAAACCGGCGGATGGGGATACGCGCTGTTCAACTACGACGCCGCATCCGACAAGTTCACGGCCGATCCGAGTCCGTCCGACTGCGGACACGCGTGCCATGTCGCGGTGAAAGCGAAGGACTACATCTTCCATCCGTACCAGAAGCGTTGAACCGGGCGCTGCGGTAGGGGACTCCTTGGCTCAGGGCGTGGCGCCCTCTACCGCTCGATCGAGCGCGGCGATATCGATCTTCTTCATGTCCATCATCGCTTTGAACGCGCGCGACGCCGTCTCACCGCCGTAGGACATGAGCTCGGTCAGGCGTTTCGGGGTGATCTGCCAAAACAATCCGAAACGATCCTTGCACCAACCGCACACGCTCTCCTCGCCGCCGTTGTCCGTGATCGCTTTCCAGTAGCGGTCGGTTTCCGCCTGGTCGTTCGTCGCGACCTGGAAGCTGATTGCTTCGTTGAACGTGAACTCAGGTCCGCCATTCAGCAGCAAGAACGGCATTCCGAGGATCGTCGCTTCGACGGTCAGGACGTCTCCCTTCTTGCCGGAGGGATAGTCTCCGGGCGCGCGCTGGATCGTGCCGACGTGACTTTCTGGAAATGTATTGGCGTAAAAGCGCGCTGCCTCTTCGGCGTCTCCATCGAACCAAAGACATGGCTGGATCTTGGCGATCATCAGGGTCTCCTCAGGTCAGGCTGAAAAATGACCGTACCGTGGTGCGCTTTAGCGCAGCGTGAATCTCGGTCGAGCGGGGCTGTTGCGACCGATGTCATCAGCAACAAGATGTTCGCGAGTCGTAACTAAGAGCTGGAGCGCGATTCCGCTGACGGAACGGGGATGACCCGCAAGGTCGCGCCCACGCACTGGGTGTCGCGTTCGAAAGTATTGGACCGTCGCCGCCGGATGGCGGAACGCAACTCAGGATCGCCACGTTCGTGCCCAGAGCCGCTTGATTCCACAGTAGCATCGGCGGATGAAGAAGTACCAGCCATGGCTTTGCGTTTCAGTTGGCGCTTTCGCCGTTCTTCTCCTCGGCGCTTTGTCAATTCATGCGGGATCGCCGACTGCGATGTCGCCATACCCGCTTCTGGTGTTACTGCCCGCGTTCTGTATCGCAGAGTTGTTTAGCGGGACTGAGTTGCTTCCCTATAGATACTTCTTTATGGCCCTGAGTGCTCTTCCCGTTTCCTTGCTTTATGTGGCGTGGTCAGGCCATCTAATTCGGGCGGCCACAATCCTCCCTCGCCGATCACTCGCGCTCCTTGCCGTGGTCGGCATCTTCAACGTCTGGTATGCCTTCGAATCATGGCCGTTCGGGCTGAAGTATCAAGGGCTGACACACACGCTGCGAGTCACAGCCTTCGGCGCAGCCATGCTCGTAGTCTTGATAGTGCTCGGAATCTGGGCACGACGCGCGCCCTCGTTTGCGAAGAACTTTGCGTTTCACACGCTTCTGTTCGGATGGCTGGCTTGGGGTGCGTTTCCATTTCTCGGCGAGCTACCGTAGGAAGCAATTAGGCATGTGCTACTCCGCCCAAGTTCGAGCCGGCTATCGACACCACCGGGCCGCACGGATCGTCATATCGATCTGTGTCGCGGCGCTACTCTCGGCCGGGCGCTTGGCTGTCGCCGACTCCCTTGTGCTCGACTTCGCCGCTTCGATTTTGACGATCAAGGGATCCGATCTTCTTGTCGTGAATCATGGGGTCAGCATCCGTGTTGATGCTTACGACATAGAGGAGAGAGACATGATCAAACGTTCGGGCTTTGATGCAACGTACTGGTCTTGGCAACTTTTCCTCGAGGGCGGAGCGCTCGCAGAAGGCGACGGCTACTGCCTGATGGAATCCGATGTTCCAGATGTACGATTGAAATGCGATGGCCGATAGCAACGATCCTCGACGATTGCTGGCAGCCGTACTACGAACACCGAATCGCAGTGAGGTGAGCAAAGTGTTACGCGAGACCCGCCAATGAACATAGCCGGAGAATTACTAGGCGACGTAACGTTTGCCGCGATCGGCTTCTTGTTGCTCGTCGGAGCCATCCAACGATGGTCATGGTTGGTCGATCCGCCTGACGAGGCGTGGCCCTACTATTCTCAAGCCCTGCTAAAGAAGATCTTAGGGAGCGCCGACGCTGTCAGAGCTTTCACGATCTTCACTGGAGTGTCGTTCATAGCGGTCAGCGTGGTGATGTTTGTGCATACACTCTGGCAAGCACTCCAGTAAGCATTGGATGCCCAAGCAGGCGCGCCCCAGAATGAATGGTTGGACTGCGATGCTCGCTCTGGCACTAGCAGCCGCATCTTTGCCCACCGTCATTTTCTATCGCTTGCCCGAACCAAGACGACGCTCCTACCGAGCTTTGCCGTGGACGACCGTTTTCGCCATAGTTGTGATCGCGGCCTTCGTCGCAACGGTGAACATCGGCATGCTGATTTCTTCGACTGTCGCGTCCACGAATTAGTGGGTCTTCTGCGCGTCAACGGACTGTGCAACCGCATCTTGCGGCAGAGTCACCTTGAACTCGATCTTCGCCAACTGCTCCGGTGCCTGACCGAGCTTGCGCAGCAAGGGCAGCCAGCGTGGATCCTGGCGCAGGTTGCCAAGCTGTGGCTCGGTATGGATGCTGGAGATATTCGGGTCCTGGTTGGCAATGGCCTTATCCAGCCAATCGAAGGCGCGGTCGGCTTCACCGCGGAAGGCGAACGCTTCGGCGACGTAGAACGCGCCGTCCTTTTCGTGCCGGGCGATCAAGTCGGCCAGCGCGGCGTCGGACTCGGAATTGCGGCCCAGCGCGTGCAGCGCCATGGTGACGCCCGACATCCGCCCGATTTCGTCGGGTTCCGCTTGCATTTCCTTCAAGGCGGCTGAAGCATCGCCCTTGCCCAGCAATATCGCGCTGCCAATGACGTAGCGCGCTTGCACAAGTTCGGGGCTGAGGTCGAGCGCAGTGCGGTTGGCAGCGATCGACTGATCCCAGTGGCCGGAAAAGTAGTAACTGTTGGCCAGATTGCCGTACGCCTGGGGGTTGGCAGGGTCGCGGGGGATGCGGTATTGATCCAGTGCCACGGCCTCGATCGCACGGCCGAGGCTGCCCAGGAAGGTCGACGCGTTTCCGATCGCGACCAGATTTCCCGGTTCCAGCGCCAGCGCCTTTTGAAAGAGCCTCGCCCCGGCCGCCGGATCACCGTCCAGGATCGAGTAGGCGAAGCCCAGGCGCGAATAGGCCGCGGCGTCACCCGGGTTCAGTGCCACGGCCTTGTTCAACGCTTCCTTGGCGAGCCGGCTGCCTTCTGCAGGCGGTAGAGCAGCCAGGCTTGCCTGGAGCAGGTACGCACGACCGAGACCGCTCCAGGCGCGCGGCTCGTCGGGCGCGATCGCCAACGCAGCCTGGTAGAGCGCAATCGCCTGCCGACCGCTTGCAGGGGCGGACATTGAGGTCAAGGCATCCGCTTGCAGGATCAGCGGATAGGCCTTCGGATCGATCGGCTTGACCGTCGGCGCGGCGCCGAGCAGCGTGATCTTGAGCTTGTCGACCACGGTCGCCGCGATCTCGTCCTGCACCTTGAAGATGTCGTCGAGCGTGCGGTCGTAGGTCTCCGACCACAGGTGCGAGCTGTCCGAAGCGCGGATCAACTGCATCGTGATGCGCACGGTGTTGCCGGACTTGCGCACGCTGCCTTCGAGCAACGCGGCGACGTTCAATGCGCGTGCGATCTCCGGAATGCCGATCTCCTTGCCCTTGAATGCGAAGCTCGATGTGCGCGCGATCACCCGCAGCTTCGGCACCTTGGCGAGCAGATTCAGCAGCTCCTCGGAGATGCCGTCGGAGAAATAGTCCTGTTCCTTGTCGGAACTCATGTTGTCCAGCGGCAGAACCGCGATCGATGGATCCTTCTCGATATCGGGAATCGCAGCGCGCGAGGCATTGGCAACAGCAACGGCACCTTCCGCCGCCGTTTCCGCGCGCTTGTCGCTGTCCCGGCGCGACACGAGCTGATTGGTCAGCAGCAACACGACGGCGACCGCAAGCACGGCGATGATCCAGCGATCGAGCGTCTTGCCCGTATGGGCCGTGATCGACTCTGCCGGATCGATCGCGCTCTCGCGCTTCAAGCCTTCGGGTGTGAACTCGTAGAACCAGGCGAACGCAGTCCAGAACGGAAAGCCGATGACGGCGGCGATTACGAACCAGCGTGTGCCCCAATCCGGCATGCCGAACGCCGGGCCGAGCTGCGCGACGCCCTGCGCCAGCGCCCACACGCCCGCGACGTAGAGCGCGCCGGCACGAAACACATTGCGGCGACGGAGTTCGACAATGAAGGACCGCATTCGACCCCTGAACCCTTGGCGGATTGCCAAGCATCTTAGCCCATGAGACGCGCGCCGCTATCCTTGCTCGCAACAGCGTGCGCTCTGCTGGATGGGCGGACACGGAATCGTGCCGTAAGAACAAAACACGCAGCAATCGCCTGGCTTGGGTTTTAAGAACGCACCGCAGCCCACGCAATCGTAGAAGAACACACATGCGTTGGTCGGCATCGTCTCAGTGGCCTGATGCCCGCACATTGGACACGTCAGAGTGCACTCCAGGACCACCATAACTTGGGGACCAGAATCATCGAGGATTGTGGCGGCCTTTTGTGCAGTCATCGCGATAGCACGGATCGAGATGTCGGAGGGAATCTTGGGACAGCGCCGTCAAATCCGATAGCCCGATCTTGCTGACAGGTGCCGACACGAAAAAAGCCGGCACAAGGCCGGCTTCTCGTAACTCACTGATTTAGTGGTGGGCGGTATAGGGATCGAACCTATGACCCCTACCATGTCAAGGTAGTGCTCTACCGCTGAGCTAACCGCCCGTCTCGCGGCCGAGGCCGCGAGGGGCGCGCAAATTATCACAGCGTCGCGCGCGGAACAACTCGCGGCGTCGCATTCAGCCGGCGCGCGCGCCGCGTACCAGTCGGCCATCGCGCAGGCGCCGCCAGTAATGGGCGAGGCGTCCGGACAACGATGCGTTCGTGTCGCGCGCGGGTTCGACGATGTGGCGGCTCTGCAGCTGCGCGGTGGTGCGCAGTTCCGCGTGGCGCTCGAGCGCGGCGATGAGGCCGCGGCGCAGCAGTTCCTTGACCGGCGGTTGCAGCAGGAAGCGGAAGATCTGGCCTTCGTTGATCAGCCCGATGATGACGCGGCTGTCGCGCAGCGGCGAGACGACGATCGCGAGCAGTGCGGGCTGCAGTCGCTTGAGCTCCTTGAGCGCAACGGCGACGTCGCCGCCGGCGCTGGTCAGCTGCGCGACCATCACGGCGACGTCTTCTTCGGCGAGCACGTCGAGCGCAGCTTCGATCGTGCGCGCGTGGCGGATCGTGATCGCGTGCGGCAAGAGCTCGCGCACTTGCGCTGCGATGGCGCCGTCGTCGTCGAGGACCAGTACGCGCGCAGCCGCAGGTTCCACGACGGCTGCGCGCGCGGGAATCGCAGGCGCCGCGAAATCGCGCACCGCGATTTGCGCTGCCTGGTCGACGATGCCGATGAGATGTTGCGCGTTCCACGGCTTCTCGACGAAGCGGAATATCTCGCCGTCGTTGACCGAGCCTGTCACGGCATCGAGATCGGCGTAGCCCGTCAAGAGAATGCGCATCGTCGCCGGCGAATGCCGCGCGACCGCGCGCAGGACGTCGACGCCGCTGACGCCGGGCATGCGCTGATCGCTGACGACGACGTGCACGCGACGCCGGCGCGTCCACTCGATCGCTTCGTTGCCGGACGTCGTCGCCAATACTTCGCAGCGGCCGCGGAATAGCATGCGCAGCGAGCGCAGGATGCGCTCTTCGTCGTCGACGAAAAGAACGGTCGGCAAGTCCACGCTCATGGCGCTTTCGTCTTCTCAGCGATCGCCGGCAGCGCCACGATGAAACGCGTGCCGACGCCGGGCTTGGAGGCGACGCGAATCAACCCGCCGTGCTGCTCGACAATCTGGTGCGCGATGGCGAGCCCGAGCCCTGTGCCCTGCCCGACCGCTTTGGTCGTGAAGAACGGATCGAAGATGCGCGACAGATGTTCGGCCGCGATGCCTTTGCCGTTGTCTTCGACGAGCACCAGCACGCGGCCGTCGAGTGCTTGCGTGCGCACGACGATGCGTCCGCGCTCGTGCTCGATCGCCTGAATCGCATTGCTCAAGAGATTCAACAGCACCTGGTTGATCTGCGCCGGCGCGCACAATACGTCGGGCAACTCGCCGGCGTGGCGTACGACTTCGATGTCGCGCTTGCGCAGAAGATGCTGCACGATGCGCAGCGCACTCTCGACCAGCGTGTTGACATTGGCGCGATCGCTGCGCGCCTGATCGAGCCGGCTGAAATCCTTGAGATTGCCGACCAGCTCGCCGATCTGCGCGACACCGTGCAGCGTGTCGTCGAGCAGCGCGCCGAGATCTTCGAGCGCGGTCGCGTCGATGCGCGGACGCAGCGCCTCGATAGCCTTAAGATCGCGATCAAGCGCCAGCGTGCGCGGTTTGCCGGCCGCCGCGATCACGCGTTCCTGTGCGCCGACGAGCTGCGCGGCATCGCCGATCGCGCCGCGCGTCATCTCGACGTTGTTGCGCACATAACCGAGCGGCGTGTTGATCTCGTGCACAAGCCCCGCCACCATCTGGCCGAGCGAAGCCATCTTCTCGGATTGCACGAGCTGCAGCTGCGAGGACTTGAGCCGTGCGTGCGCGCGCTCGAGCTCGACGCCGCGACGCGTCAATCGGTCTTCGACCGCGCGCAGAACATCCAGCACGGCGCCGACGCCTACGTAGCGGCCGTCGCGGCCGGTGACGATGAAATCCTCGGTGATTGGATTCGTGATGTGCGCTGCGATCGCGCGCGCCGCTTCGTCGATCGGCATATCGATGCGCAGCACGAGCGGCTTGCGATTCATCATCGCGGCGATTGGGCGGCGCCCATAAAGCTCGCGGCCGTACGGCATCAGGAAGATGCGCATCAACTCGTAACGGCTGATCGTGCCGACCGGCATGCCGCGCGCGACGATCGGCAGCGAAAGGAAGGACGTGTTGGCCGCATCGAGAATGCGTTCGCCGACGTCGAGCACCGGCGTATCCGGCGCGATCGCCGCCGCCGGCAAAACGAGCTTTTCGAGATCGGCCGGTTTCGCGGCAGGCGGCGCGCTGCCCGACTGCGACGAAGGCCGTGGTTGGGTGTTCATCGGATTTGAAGACGCGAAAACCTGCCGCCGGCGGCGACAGCCTGGATTCCGCTGCGCGCCGAACGTTACGGGTTTGTTGCGACAGACGCGTGACGAGCAAGCGCGATGTGGAGCCCTGATTTCACGCTTTCGTCATTCGTGCAAAAGGAAGGTTGCGCGGATTGCGAAAACACGTTCGTCGTTGCGGCGAGAATGTTTCGTCATTCCGGCGAAGGCCGAAATCCATTTTTCAACAATATTTAGCAAAGCAAATGGGTCCCCGCTTTCGCCGGGACGACAAGATGTGAGCCGTCGCCGCAACGCGCTCGATCAACCGATCAGCCCTTGCTCGCGAATCCGATGAATCTCGTCGCGCACCCGCGCCGCGTCTTCGAACTCGAGATCCTGTGCGTGCTTGTACATCTGCGTCTCGAGCTTCCTGATCGTCGCCGCGATCTGATCGGGACTGAGCGCGCGATAGTCCGCCGCAGGTTCCGCGGCTCTGCGGCCCGACGCCCCACCGCGACCGCGGCGGCCACGTTCGTTCTCGGCATCGGCGCGCGCGCCTTCCATGATGTCGGTGATCTTCTTGACCACCGATTTCGGTGTGATGCCGTGCTCGAGGTTGTATTCGACCTGCTTGCTGCGGCGCCGATCGGTTTCGTCGATCGCGGCGCGCATCGATTTCGTCATCTGATCCGCGTACAGAATCGCCTTGCCACGCAGGTTGCGCGCCGCGCGGCCGATAGTCTGGATCAACGAGCCCGCCGAACGCAGATAGCCTTCCTTGTCCGCATCGAGAATCGCGACCAGCGATACCTCGGGCATGTCCAGGCCCTCGCGCAAGAGGTTGATGCCGACCAGCACGTCGAACTTGCCGAGCCGAAGATCGCGGAGGATCTCGACACGCTCCACCGTTTCGATATCCGAATGCAGATAGCGCACGCGCACGCCGTGCTCTTCGAGATATTCGGTGAGGTTTTCGGCCATGCGCTTGGTCAAGGTCGTGACCAGCACGCGATCGCCGATCGCGACGCGCTCGTGGATCTCGGAGAGAAGATCGTCGACCTGCGTGCGCACCGGACGCACTTCGACTTCCGGATCGATTAATCCCGTCGGGCGCACGACCAGCTCGACGATATTGCCCGTCGATTTCTGGATCTCGTACGGCCCCGGCGTCGCCGACACGAACATCGTGCGCGGCGAGCGCTGCTCCCATTCCTCGAACTTGAGCGGCCGGTTGTCCATCGCCGACGGCAGCCGAAAGCCGAACTCGACCAGCGTTTCCTTGCGCGAGCGGTCGCCCTTGTACATGGCGCCGAGCTGCGGGATCGTCACGTGCGATTCGTCGACGACGAGCAAGGCGTCCGGCGGCAGGTAATCGAACAAGGTCGGCGGCGGCTCGCCCGGCGCGCGACGCGTGAGATGGCGCGAGTAGTTCTCGATGCCGTTGCAGTAGCCGATCTCGGCCATCATCTCGACGTCGAACTGCGTGCGCTGCTGCAGGCGCTGCGCTTCGAGCAGCTTGTTGGCCTTGTAGAGATATTCGAGGCGATCCTTGAGCTCGGCCTTGATCGTGTCGATCGCACTCAGCACGCTGTCGCGCGTCGTCGCGTAGTGCGTTTTCGGATAGACGGTGTAGCGCGGCACCTTGCGGATCAACTCGCCGGTCAAAGGATCGAACACCGAAAGATTCTCGATGTCGCCGTCGAAGAGCTCGATGCGCAGCGCCTCGGTTTCCGATTCCGCCGGAAACACGTCGATGACTTCGCCGCGCACGCGGTACGTGCCGCGCCGGAGCTCGTAGTCGCCGCGCGTGTACTGAAGCTCGGTCAGGTGCCGGATCAGCTTGCGCTGGTCGGTGTGCTCGCCGCGCATCAGGTGCATGCGCATCTTGAGGTAATCCTCGGGATCGCCGAGACCGTAGATCGCCGAGACTGTCGCGACGATCAGCGCATCCGAGCGCGACAGCAGCGTCTTCGTCGCCGACAAGCGCATCTGTTCGATGTGCTCGTTGATCGACGCATCCTTCTCGATATAGGTATCGCTCGAAGGGACGTACGCTTCGGGCTGGTAGTAATCGTAGTAGCTGACGAAGTACTCGACCGCGTTGTGCGGGAAGAACTCCTTGAACTCGCCATAGAGCTGCGCCGCCAGCGTCTTGTTCGGCGCCAGCACCAGCGTCGGCTTCTGGATCTTCTCGATCACGTTCGCGATCGTGTAGGTCTTGCCCGATCCCGTCACGCCCAGCAGCGTCTGCTGCGCAAGACCCGCCTCGAAGCCCGCAGACAATCGCCGGATCGCGTTTTCCTGATCGCCGGCAGGCTGGTACGGGGCTACGAGTTGAAAGCGGTCTGTCATGTCGTCTCCGCCCGGATCGCCGGGAGTATAAGTTCCGCGCGAGCGCGTTCGCGCGTCGCGCTGGGTCGATTTCGTACAGCAATGTGCACTGGGCGGCGATCGTCGGCCGCGCCGTCGGTGCCTAACATGGCTCCATCGTCCACGGAGAAACCGCCATGTACCTCGCAGCCCGTCGCGCCCGCGGCATTACCCTCATCGAGCTCCTCATGACGCTGGCCGTGACGGCGATTCTCGCGTCCATCGCCGTGCCCGCGTTCGGTACGCTCGTTCATCGCGGACAGACGCATTCCTCGCGCAACGAGTTGACCGCCGCGCTGAACGGCGCGCGCCTCGCCGCGGTCAGCCGGCCCGCCAATGTCGTCGTCTGCCCGACCCGCGACGAGCAATATTGTGGCCGTACGACGGAATGGCAACACGGCTGGCTCGTCTTCGTCGACGCCGATGCGGACGGCGAGCGCGACACCAGCGAGGAAATCGTCAGCCTCGGGCAGCCGCAGCCTGCCGGCGTCACGATCCTGAGCTCCGCCGGCCGCCTGCGCGTCAAATACCACAGCGACGGCACCTCGCCCGGCTCCAATCTCACCCTGACGGTCTGCGACCGCGGCGGCTTCGACCGCCCGACCTCGATCGTCATCAACAACGCCGGCCGCCTTCGCACCGGCCCCGCGACGCCGGCCGCCGCGACCGCCTGCGAGCGCGCGGCAGACCAACCCCACGCTTGACGCTCGAAGGGCGGCCCAAGACAATAGGCGGCTCGCCCGAATAGCTCAGCCGGTTAGAGCATCTGACTGTTAATCAGAGGGTCGTTGGTTCGAGTCCAACTTCGGGCGCCAGAAATATCGAAGGCCTGCGTGGGAAACCCCGCAGGCCTTTTTGTTGGCGCGGCTGCCGACAGCGTCAGAGGACCCTGGGCGGCACGAGGATTTCGCGGGCCGGTTCGTCGACGAACTGGCCGTTCCGAAAGTGCAGCCGGCGAACATAAGTCGCAACCGCCGCCGGGATTTCGCCGAAGGGCACGTACGACCAGTCGAAACTGACGCGACCGTCGGTCATGTCGATGCTTACGCCGCCATCGCAGCGAGCCAGGCTATAGAAGGAAAAGCGGTAGTCGCTCTGCTCCATATTGCGCACCGCGCTCATGCACTGAACCTCGTGTCGACGAAGGTTTCCGGGCGATGACGATCCCAGCGGTTCGGCAAACTGCTGCCGGCTCTCGGCCGGCGACCCGGCGGCAGGCGAAAACCGATCTTCGATGCGCTCTTGTCGCGAATGGCGTCGATGAGCGCGAGCGCTCGCAAGGCGCCGCGAATATGAAAGTCCATGATGACCGTGCTCCTGGTCTCGTACATCCTCGTCGGATATACGCTGGCCGAGCGGAAAAATCGAAGGTTCGACTTAGCGTCGCGTTGCGCGACTCACGCTCGCCCGGCAGCGACGCAGCATAGCACGCGCATCCGCAAAAGTACGTCAGTTGTCGTAGAAAACAGCGCTGCCGTATCACGTGCGCGTAACAACGATAGGAGTACTGTTGCGTAGCGCTCGGATGCAATGCGTCCCGGCAGCGCCTCAGCCCTCGCGGTTCACTCCCAACGCCCTCTGAGACTCGCGTCCCTGCATCGTCAGGGGCCTCGGCTTCGGCCGCCTCTGTTTCGCGAAAGCGGAGCATCCCAAAAAAGGTCGCACACACTTATGAACAACAATCCGAATAGCACCGCCAAGACCAACCTCGTCGAAACGGCCGCCGCGCAGGGAACGTTCAAGACGTTCGGCAAGGCGCTCGCCGCTGCCGACATGACCGAAATTCTGAGCGGTCCCGGTCCGTTCACCGTTTTCGCACCGACGGATGCTGCATTCGAAAAGCTGCCCGCGGGCAAGCTCGATGGCTGGCTGAAGCCGGAGAACAAGGGCGAGCTCATCTCCGTGCTGCGCTATCACGTCACGCCCGGCCGTCTTTCCGGCGACGATGTCGGCAAGATGAGCCAGGCCAAGACGGTCGAAGGCCATTCCGCCTCGATCAAAAAGGTCGGCGACAAGGTCACCATCGACGACGCGAATATCTCGACGATCGATATCCGATCGACGAACGGCGTCATCCATGCGATCGACGACGTGCTGGTGCCGACCAAGCACTGACGCGTCTTAAGTGACATTCGAAGAATGGCGACGCGCAAGCTTCGCCATTCTTCGTCGAAACGCCGCCGTATCCGATCAGGGAGTTGGTCGATTTTACGTTTTCGCTATCACCAGCCTCCGCGCAAGCGCAGGCTGCCCGAGTCGCCGGCACGAGGGCTCATTCCTTCAAGGGGAAATCTCATGAAACGCAACAGCCTGTTGCTGGCCGCGCTGGTCAGCGCATTGTCGTTTTCCGTCTCGGCGCAGGAGCTCGATTACACCGAGGGCGCCGTGAGCCAGGTGACGGCGATCCAGATCACGCAAGGACATCAGGACGAATACCTGGCGTATCTCCGCAAGGAATGGAAGCCCTCGCAGGAAGCGCTGAAAAAGGCGGGCATCATCGCCGACTACTCCGTCTATTCGACGACGCCGCGTACGCCGAATGATCCTGATCTCTATCTGATGGTCACCTACGCCAACATGGCGGCGCTCGACAAACTGGACGAACGCGCGGATCCCGTGACCGCGAAATTCACCGGCGGGCGCACGAAGGAATCAAAGGGTGTTTCCGATCGCAATGCCTATCGCAAGATTCTCGGCACTGAGACGGTGCGCGAGTTGAAGGTCAAGTGATCGATTGCCGGCCGAGGGTGTGAGACTTGGCCGGTTCCTTCGGATATGAGTTTGTGATCCGCAGCTTTCAAAGGAACTCGAAATTGTGACGTCCTTCGACGCGCCACGCTCTTCCGACTAGGCGGAGTCGGCAGACGATCGTTCTGCCGTGATATTCGGGAGCGACGTCGAACACCACGATCGCCGTCCGGCCGTCGTTCGCCACGGCAGGCAACGCAAAGAAAATAACGCATTTGCCGTAGCGGGCCGCTTTGTCGATGGCGTCAGCCTCGATGCCCGTGAGCACGACGTCGCGAATCCTTTCGCTGTCCGAGAAATGCCAGTCGATCAACTGGCCATTCTCATTGCGCTCGCGAATCTTCGCCAACCCGAGCGCGATATCGCTCCATTCGTCGCTCGAGAGTTCGGCCAGGCGCAACCTGGAAAGGACAGACGCTGAAAGCGTTCGCGCCGAGACGACGATTCCGTCCTTCGCAAAACCTTCCCAACAATCCGCGCTTTGCATGAATTCGGCGGCAGCGGCTTCCACGATGGCGGAATCTTGGTCTGTTGCGCGCATCGCGCCCGCCAAAGCATCGGGGCGATTCAAACTGCACGAGGACACGAGACCGATGAGTGCCGGCACTAGTAGGCGGCGGGCAAAAACGCGCATGACTTGATAGCCGGCTGCAAGCTCGAATAATTCCCCTTTCGCCAGCGCACGCAAAACAGCAGCACGCCGTCAGATATGCGGATCGAACGTGCTCGCGAAAATCGTCTCGGTGCTGTTGAGGCCCGTGACGATCCACGATTGATACGTCGCTCCGCCCAGACCACCGTGATATCCGCCGCCGACGATCACGTCGCCGTCGCCGCTGATCGATACGGTTTGCAGGAGGTCCCAGTCACTGGTGTCGAGACCGCGACTGGCGAGATAGGCGTTGAGATCGACGGTGCCGATCTGCGCGGTCCACAAGCTTGCGTAGAAGAACCAGTCGATGATTTCGCCGACGATGCGCGAGCCGTCAGCGGACGTGGCGAAAGCCGAGCCGGGGGTTGCCGTGTCGCCCCACGGTGGCCACGGGAGATCGAAAAGGCCCGTTTCAGCCGTCCATCCGAACTGCCGGCCCCAAACGTGCGGCGCGCCGGGCGTGAGGTTGTAGCTTCCGATGATCGTCGAGCCGTCGGTACTGATGCCGGCAGCGCCGGAAACGGCATTGTCGGTGCCGAGGTCCGGCGTGATGTCGACCATTCCCGTTTCGGCAGTCCATCGGAAGGCGTGTCCGGCCGAATAGCCGACGACGATCGTGCCGTCGCCGCTGATGCCGCTCGCGGCGGAATTGCCGGGCGCGAGCTCGCCGATGTCCTGCATGCCGCCGCTCGCCGTCCATATCCACGCGCGCGTCGAGTAGTCGTCGCGCTGCGTGTAGCCGGCCACGGTGAGGCCGTCGGCGCTCACGCCGGTGGCGAAGGTCGGGCCCGAAAAGCTCGCGAGCTCGCCGAGATCGTGCAGTCCCGAAACCTCGTCCCAGAGAAACGCGTGCTTGTTGGCGATGGTCTGTCCGACGACGACGGAACCATCTGCGTTGACGGCGCTCGGCGCGGCGCCGGTACCGATCTCGGTCATGACGCCGCCGCGCCAGCGGAAACCGCGCCCGCCGCTGCTGCCGATGAACGCATGACCATCGCCGCTGACTGCGACGACGCCTGTCGTATCCGGCGAAGCGCCGGGGAGGTAGCCGATATCCAGAAACGCGAGCTCGCCCGCTCGCGCCGATATCGCGACGAAAAATGCGAACAAGCATGAAACTACGACGATCCGCGTGCGCGGTCCGTGTCGATAGGCAGCAAGCGTTGGCATGAAGCGAATCCCCTTTGATCGCTTCCGCGCATTTTGCGCCGGCAGCATGAGCGACGCTACCGCACATATGTAAATTTCCAGATCGAGCGTGCGAGCTCAGCCGATGTCCGCCCGGCGACACGGAGCGCCATTCATTTTCGATCCAGCCTCGGCAGCGCAGCGTCTAGCCAACCGAACCGACGAGGCGAACACCATGAAGACGCTCGCACTTTTGCCGATATCGCTTGTCATGCTCGTCGCCGGCTGCGCGACGGTCGATCGTTCGGTGCCTTCGCGATCGTCGGGCACCGAGATCGATTCGACGAAGGCCTGGAACGAGCTCGACGTCGATTCCGACGGCGTCTTGACGCGCGATGAGCTCGCGCGCGAGCGCACGATGGGTCTGTTGCAGGATTTCCCGTTCGCCGATTCGAACGGCGACGGTCGCATCTCGCGCGAGGAATGGAATGCGTGGTGGCCGGCGATGACCTGGCATCGCGTGCGCGAAGGCGATCGCGATCCGACGATCGGTTCGTAAAGCTCGGCGCAATAAAAAACCCCGGCCCTTACGGACCGGGGTTGCCCTCCCCAACGCCCAACCCTGGGCGCCGCACCGCGTGCGCAGATCGCGGTGCACACGGCTGGTCCCCCAGCCGATTTTCGATGCCATCCTCGGAAAATGCGGCGGCGACGATCCGAAGATCGCCGCCGCCGTTTGCCGTCCTTGGCATAGATCCTTGCGGATCTTCCGGGTGGACTTAAGGCGTGTAGCTGCCGGTCAGCGTCACGCCCGAGAACGTCGAGTAAGCGCGCACCATCACGTACCAAGTGCCGGCCGAAGGTGCGGCGATCGTGCAGGTTTCCGTGTTGCCGCTCGCCCACGAGCGGCAGGTGTACGTCGACGTCGTCGGCGGCGAGCCGAAACGCACGTACAAATCCGCATCGCCCGAACCGCCGGCGGTGTGGAACACGAGGTTGGTCGCGCCCGCCGGAACGGTCATCGTGTAGTTGAGCGAGTTGCCGGTCGTCGCGGCGAGCCCCGAAACCGGAACGCCGTTCTGCAGCACGTTGCCGCCGCCACCGGTCGAGTAGCTGCCGCTCAGCGTCACGCCGGTGAAGCTCGAATACGCGCGCAGCGTGACGTACCAGGTGCCGGCCGAGGGCGCTGCGAACGTGCAGGTCTCGTTGTTGCCGTTGAGGTACGGACGGCAATCGTAGGTCCCTGACGTCGTGCCCGGCGGCGAGCCGAAACGCACGTACATGTCCGCATCGCCCGTGCCGCCGGAGATCTGGAACACGAGATTGCTCGCGCCCGCGGGCACGGACATCGTGTACGTGATCGTGTTTCCGGTCGTCGCGGCAAGCCCGGTGACGGGCGTTCCGTTCTGCAACACGTTGCCGCCGCCACCGCCGGATACCGTGACCGACTGCGTCTTGGTATTCGTGGCGCCGCCGTTGTCGGTCACCGTCAGCGCAACGCTGTAGGTTCCGCCGGCTGCATAGGCGTGGCTCGGATTCGTCGTGGTCGAGGTTCCGCCGTCGCCGAAGTTCCATGAGCGCGATGAGATCGTGCCGTCCGGATCGGTCGACGAATCGGTGAAGTTCGCGGTGAGCCCGCTGGTCGTGAAGCTGAAGTTCGCGACCGGAGGCAGGTTCGATCCGCCGCCCGATACCGCGGCGAGCGTCGCTTGCGCATTGATGATGCCGGCACCGCAGCCACCGGAGCATGCGCCCGGCAACGGACGTGCGTTCGCGGTGAGGTAGTTCTTGACCTGATCGGGCGTCAGACCCGAATTGATCGAGAAGATCGCCGCGGCGAGAGCGGACACATGTGGCGTCGCCATCGATGTGCCGGCGTAGTACGCGTAGGTTTCGCTGCCCTGTGTCGTGGTGCCGGTGTTGAGCGTCGACAGGATGTCGGCCGTGCCGCCGGTGCCGGCGCCGCCCGGAGCGGAGATGACGATCGTGCTGCCGAAGTTCGAGTACGAAGCGCGCGCGCCGGCGCGAGTCGTCGCCGCGACCGAGATCACGCCGGAGCAGTTCGCCGGCGAGGAGTTGGTCACGTTCTGGTTCTCGTTGCCGGCCGCGACCACGAACACCGAGCCGCGACTGCGCGCACCGGTGATCGCCGCCTGGAACGATCCGCACGCGCCGCCGCCGCCGAGCGAGAGGCTCAGCACTTTGGCGACGTTCGCATTGGCCGGCACGCCGGAGACGCTGCCGCCCGACGCCCACGTGATCGCATCGACGATGTCGGATACCGATCCGCCGCACTTGCCGAGCACGCGCACCGGAACGACCTTCGCGCCGTACGCCATGCTGGCGACGCCGCGCGCGTTGTTGGTCAGCGCCGCGATCGTGCCGGTCACGTGCGTGCCGTGCCAGCTCGAGTTCGAGGCGCCGATGCCGATGCCGCACTCGTTGGCGGCGTACCAGTCGCCTTCGTCGTTCGGATTCGAATCGCGGCCGTTGCCGTCTCGCGCCGCCGCCGAATCGCTGATGAAGTCGTAGCCGCCGACCGTCTGGCCGGTGAGATCGCTGTGCGGCGTGATGCCGGTGTCGATCACGGCGACGCGGATGCCGTTGCCGGTCGCGATGTCCCACGCGCCGGTCTGATTGACGCCGCCGGTCGGATCGGTCAGATCCCACTGGCTGCCGAAGTTGGTGTCGTTCGGCGTCAAGAGCGCATGCATCCTGCGATCGGGCTCGATGTATTCGACCGCGTTGTTGCGGGCGAACGCGACCAGCACCTGATTCTGGATGTCGGCGTAGTTGGCGAAACGCATCTTGTCGCCGCCGACTTCGATGAGCTCCGCGCCGGTCGAGAGCGTGCGCACGTGTTGCACGCGCAGGCCCGTTTCGGTGGAGACTCGATCGAAATCACGCTGCTTGGCGTCGTGCTGCGTATTTTCGGCGCTGCCTTGCGCGTAAGTGACGATGTAGCGCGTATAGGGAATCTGCGCGGAGACGCCGGTGAAGTTCGCGCGCTCGGCGAACTGCTGCATGACGGCGTCGGTAACCGGACCGGCTGCGTGCGCGGCAAGGCTGCCGCCGAACACGAGGACGGCGGCGGCCGCGAGTGCGGTACGTCGCAAACCATTAGACGTTACTGAGATCACTGATTTACCCCCAGCGGTAAATTCAAAGGGAAATGCCGCGTGACCGCGGCTCCTGGCGAGTCCGTTCGCGCCCCGGCGCGTCCGTCCTGCCGTCACACCTCCCAATCCCGGTGCGAGGGCACGACCTTTCTGCGGCGGCCCGGGTCTTGCCCCACCCGAGCCGCTGGTTCCGGCTCCGCGCCCCACTCCTTCGGGCACGGAAAAGCCGCCGCAAACTAGCAGCCGGCCAATCCGACCGTCAACCCCAGCTGTAAGATAACTCTTTGAAAACGTTTAGATTTTTGTGCGATGCAAAAGACATGTCCGGACATATTTCACGTAATGAAACATGTCCGGACAAGCAGTCCCGGCCGCATTTGGGCATCCACACGTAAAGCGGTTTAGACGTCTTGACGTCGAATCAGCGGCGGATCATGTGCACCGCTTTCGGGCGCCGTATCCAGAGAACGAGGGTGATCAGAAGGAGGATCGGCGCCGCCCAGTACATGGTCTTGATCCAGCTATGGGTCGCGTTCCAGGTGGTGCCGAAGATGAGGTCCATTGCGACGGTCGAATCGGCCCGGATGCGCTCGAACCCGTCATGAAACGCATCGGTGATCCGGTAGCTGCCGAACTGCTGCAGCGAAGGCACAGCCGAATCGAGCATCCCGCCGAGCGCGATATACGTCGCCGCCAGCGGCGCCTCGCGGCGCGCCGAATCGGCAATTCCGGCGCCGACCTCCGGCACCGACTCCACGCTGCCCCAGACCACGAGGTCATAGAGAAAACACAGGGCGAACAGAAACAGCGCAATCAGGTGCAGACGATTCTTCATGGCTTCCCTCCTGGAGACATCGTACGACTGCGGGGGTGGGAATGGTGTGATGTTTTTCTCGCGCTCTGGGGGGCTTGTTGCCGCGCTGGCGGAGAGCTCACTTCGTCATTCCGGCGAAGGCCGGAATCCAATTTCCCCCTCGTCATTCCGGCGAAGGCCGGAATCCACTCCCACTTGTCATCCCGGCGGAAGCCGGGATCCATTTGTTGTTGCTTGTGTCTTCAGCGCTACGCGAAGACCGACTCACGTCCCTGTGTTTTCCACTCGCCATCCTGGCGAGCGGGTCACTTTCTCTTGCTTGCCCAAGAGAAAGTAACCAAAGAGAAGGGCAGCCCGGGTAGGACGCCGGCTACGCCGGTTCGCTACGGGCGGCCGGGGTTCCGCTGACAGGACCTCCATGTCCTGCTGCGGAATGAGCGCGATCCCTCGCGCTCACCCGCTGCGCGGGCCTCTTCCGTCCGCCCTTCGCCGTCCCACACGGGCCCCAAGATCAAAAGACGAAGCTAAAGCCGAGGAGCTGGATTCCGGCCTTCGCCGGAATGACGGCGTGTGGCGTGCGGACTGACGAGAGGCTTTTTCGTAGCGAGCGCAGCGATGCGTCCGCTTCTGCGGACAGGACGTCCGCTTCTTTGCTCCTCCGGGGTCCCCCTCGGCCGCGGTGAGGGCGCGAAGGAAAAGCCCGAAGGGGCGCGGGCACGATGCCCGCGCGTTCGCTGCCGGCACACGGATGTGCCGTCAGCGAACCCCGTAGCGCACTCACTTTAGTCGCCGGGCAGGAGCCCGGCGACCGCGACCGCGGGGGTGCCTTTTCTCTTGGTTACTTCTCTTTGGGCAAGCAAAGAGAAGTGACCCGGCCGCCAGGAAGGCGGACGGAAAAACACACGGATGTGTTTTA
>Ga0268265_10000564_pt1 | contig 37658 bp, 31 predicted proteins | sample KBSSwiS52_FD_190355 | JGI IMG/M metagenome (GOLD analysis project Ga0268265, IMG submission 190355) | Switchgrass rhizosphere microbial communities from Kellogg Biological Station, Michigan, USA - KBS Switchgrass S5-2 (SPAdes) (version 2) | ecosystem: Host-associated > Plants > Roots >...
CAGCCCGAGATCGCGGCTTTCCAGCACCACCGCGAGCGCCAGCAGCCAGAAAGCCGCGATCTCGGGCTGCGGACCCTGCACCCAGAGCCCGGGCGTGGCGCCCCGGATCGCCATGGAGAGCCCCACGGCGAGCAGCGCCGCCAGCGCCACCCCGCCGAGGAAGCCGAGCAGCCCGAAGAGCACCCCCCGCCCCACCCCGTCCCGGCGGCGCAGCGCCGCGGCCGCCACCAGGACCAGCGCCACGATGGCAAGGACGAGAGTCCAGCCCTTGGGCCAGCGCACCACGCCGAAGCCGAGGACGTCGAAGAACACCGCGTCCGAGCCCTGCTCCAGGAACCAGCTCCCCGTGGAGAGCGAGCGCACCGCGGCCAGGGCGTTGTCCCCATGGTGCTGGAGAGTCGCGGGCGACAGGTTCTCGACCGAGTCGTCCGCGGTGTGATAGCGCGCGGCCGAGCGGATGAAGGCGAAGTTCAGCCCGTTGTACTTCCGGTCCTTGCGGTTCTTGAACACGGTCAGGTCGGTGTCGTTGGGCAGGACCTCGTAGATGGTGGCGTAGAGCGAGCTGGTGATCGGGTGCGGCGCGGCGCCGGCATAGCGCGCGACCGGCAGGGCGTCGTCGCCGATCGTCTCGAACATCAGGCTCGGACCGGAGGTCCCGCGGGCCTCCAGGTTGACCACTTCACCGACCTCCGCGGCCCAGGGATGCCGGTTGACGAAGAGCTCGGCGCCGAGCAGCCCCACCTCCTCGCCGTCGGTGAGCAGCAGGATCAAGGGGCGCTCCGGCGGCGGGCCGGCCTTGAGCGCGCGGGCGGTCTCCAGGACCGTGGCCACGCCCGACAGGTCGTCCCCGACCCCCGGTCCTGCCGGCACCGAGTCGTAGTGCGCCATGAGGAGGACGGCCCGGTCCTTCCCCTCCAGGTGCTGGACCGCGCCCTTGCCCTGAAGGGGCACGTCCTGGCGGGCGACCACGTTGCGCACCAGGGCGCAGCTTCCCCCCGGGCTGCAGGCCACTCCCTCCTGCACCGTGGGCTCGTAACCCAGGCGCTGCAGCTCCGCCACGATCGTCCCGCGGATGCGGTCGTTGGCCGGGCTCCCCGTGGGATGCGGGCTGCCGTCCCCGGCGAGCGTCCGGAGGAGCGCGACGGCCCGCTCCCCGGAGAACTCCGCCGCCGGCGCGTCCGTCCCCCGCGGCGCCGGCGGCTCGAGCCGCGCCCGCACCACCAGCAGCACCAGCGCGAACAGCACCAACCCCAGGACCAGGCCCCACGAAGCTCTCTCCTCCCTCACCGGTTCCGCGCTCATCGCCCTCGTCGCCATTACGGCCTCCTCTGGACAGGATCGTTAAGTCCCGTGGATTCTAGCCTACCGTTGACGCCGCAAGGCCTCCTCCTCTAATCTCGGGCGCAACATGCAGATGGGTCAGGACGAATCCCTCTTCGGGCGCATCGCGCTCCACTACAAGCTCGTCTCCCAGGACCAGCTCGCCGAGGCCACCTCGGCCTGGAGCCAGGAGGGCGGGCTGCGCGGCCTGGGCGAGATCCTGGTCGAGCGCGGCGTCCTCAACCTGCGCCAGCTCGAGCAGCTCCGCGCCGTGCAGCGCGACTATCTGGCCAAGCAGAAGGCGCAGCAGCCAGGGCAGACTGCAGCCCCCGCGCCGAATCCGCCGAGCCCGGTACCCGCTCCTCCTGCGGCTCCGGCGCCTGCCGCGGAAACACCGCCGCGGGCTGCCGCGCCGCAGCCCGCGGCCACCGCGTCCTGGCGCGACACTCCGCGCCGTCTCGACGCCCTGCTCACGGACACGGTGGGCCAGCGGGCGAGCGATCTCCATCTCCACTGCGGCGCACCGATCAAGCTCCGGCGCAACGGCGAGCTCTTCGACGTCGATCCCGAGACCCTGGCGCCCGACCTCTCCGACTCCCTGGTGCGCGAGATCCTGACGCCCGAGCAGCAGCGCGACCTCGACGAGCACGGGCAGATCGACTTCGCCTACACGATCTCCGGCGTCGGCCGCTTCCGCGCCAACGCCTACCGCCAGCAGCGCGGCCTCGACGCCGTGTTCCGCGCCATTCCGCCGAACCCGCCGACCCTGGAAGAGCTGGGCCTGCCCGCGGCGCTCGCCCGCTTTGCCAACTTCCACCAGGGCATGGTGCTCCTCACCGGACCGGCCGGCTGCGGCAAGTCCTCGACGCTCGCCGCCATGGTCAACATCATCAACCAGGAGCGGCAGGACCACATCATCACCATCGAGGACCCGATCGAGTACATCCACCGCTCGCAGAAGTGCGTGGTCAACCAGCGCCAGGTCGGGCGCCACACCGGCTCCTTCGCCCGCGCGCTGCGCGCCGCCCTGCGCGAAGACCCGGACATCATCGCCATCGGCGAGCTGCGCGACCTGGAGACGATCTCGCTCGCCCTGACCGCGGCCGAGACCGGCCACCTCGTGCTCGCCTCCCTGCACACCAACAACGCCATCCGCACCATCAACCGCATCCTCGGCGTGTTTCCGCCGTCGCAGCAGGAACAGATCCGCACCATGGTCTCCGAGTCGCTGCGCGCCGTGATCTCGCAGCGCCTCGCGGTCAAGGCGGACGGCAGCGGACGCGTGCCGGCGCTCGAAGTGCTGGTCTGCAACAAGGCGGTGGGCAACCTGATCCGCGACAACAAAACCTTTCAAATCAAATCGGTGCTGCAGACCGGCGGCATTCACGGCATGTGCCTGCTCGACGCCTCGCTGGCCGACCTCGTCAAGAACAAGGTCATCACCCGCGAAGAGGCCGCGCGCAACGCCGACGAGCCGGCGAAGTTCGCCAACTAGAAGAGTCGATCATGGCGCCCCGCATCCACGAGCTCTTCCAATACCTGAGAGACAACAAGGGATCGGACCTCCACCTGGCCGCGGGCCTGGAGCCGCGCACCCGCGTCCACGGCGCGCTGGAGCCGGTGCCGGGCTGGCCGGTGCTCTCCCACGACGAGCTCTCCGGCATCCTGCGCGAGATCGCTTCCGAAGAGGACTGGACCGACTATGAAGGCTGCGGCGACCTCGACTTCGCCTATGGCTTCGGAGGGGTGGCGCGCTTCCGCGCCAACTTCCTACGCCAGGAGAACGGCGCCGGCGCGGTCTTCCGCATCATTCCCGAGGACATCGTTCCGCTCGGAAAGCTGAACCTGCCCAAGGCGATCGAAAGCCTCGCCCATCTCCGGCAGGGGCTCGTGCTGGTGACCGGTCCCACGGGCTCGGGCAAGTCCACGACGCTCGCCGCGATCATCGACAAGATCAACAACACCTACGCCAAGCACATCGTGACGATCGAGGACCCGGTCGAGTTCGTGCACAAGAACAAGAAGTCGGTTTTCTCCCAGCGCGAGGTGGGCACCGACACCGAGAGCTTCGGCGCGGCGCTGCGGGCCGCGATCCGGCAGGACGCGGACGTCATCCTGGTGGGCGAGATGCGCGACCTGGAGACGATCTCGCTCGCCATCACCGCGGCCGAGATGGGCGCCCTGGTCTTCGGCACGCTGCACACGAACAGCGCTGCGAACACGATCGACCGCCTGATCGACGCCTTCCCGGCCGACGAGCAGGCGCAGGTGCGCACGACGCTCGCCGAGTCGGTCGCCGGCATCGTCTCGCAGCTCCTGCTGCGCACCGCGGACGGCCAGGGCCGCTGCGCGGTCAACGAGATCCTGCTCAAGACCCCGGGCCTGGCGAACATCATCCGCGAAGGCAACACCCCGATGATCCAGACCATCATCCAGGGCGGCAAAGCCGCCGGCATGCAGTTGATGGACGACGCCCTGATGGCCCTGGTGGATCAGAAGCGGATCACCCCGCGCGAGGCCTACATGAAGGCCAGCAACAAGGCGCGGTTCGAAGAGCTGTTCGAGGAGGAATAGGTGGTCAAGACCTACGGCCTGACTCATATCGCCCTTGCCGTAAGCGATGCGAGCCGCTCCTCCCGTTTCTATCAGAAGGTCTTCGGAGCCGTCGAGACCTACCGCGGCGATGGCTGGGCCCAGGTGGAGACGCCGGGAACTCACGACATCCTCGTCTTCACCGAGGGGGAGCCGCGCGCGGGCAAGGCCGGAGGCATCCAGCACTTCGGGTTCCGTCTCGTCGATCCCGCAGACATCGGCGTCGCGGCCCAGGCGGTCGAAGAGGCCGGCGGCGCGATCCGAAGCCGCGGCGAGTTCTGCCCCGGCGAGCCCTATCTCTTCTTCTCCGATCCGGACGGCTACGAAGTCGAGATCTGGTACGAGCCTGAGAGGGGATGAGGGGAGCTCGGGCGCGCCTTCCCTCCCCGGTTCTCCGTACCGATTGACACCCTCCAGCGCCGGGCGTAGACTTGCTAAGTCTATGTTTTTGCGAGTCTTGGAGTTGGATCCATGTGAGCGCCAGGCGCTGTAGGACACGGAAGTCGTGTACTAGGCACGCGGACGTTAGACCTCATCAACCACGACAGGAGCCCGTATGGGCGCAAAGACTTGGATGCTTGTGTACGCCACGGGAAGTGCGAGCGAGGCACTCACCAGATGCGCCGGCTCCCTTGATCGTCAGGCCTCAGCGCGCCTTGCAGCAACACTGTTCCCAAGCGAGAAGCTCGAGCCGCTACCCGACGGTGAACTCTCGTACACAAATCCTCCTGAAGACGAGTTGTTCATTGCCTGCTATCCGGGCGTCTCGATCATCGCCGCTTTTGACTTCGCGATCGACAATCCGTCTCAGCTGCCCTCTCAGTTCATTGCGGCGGGGACCGATCAGGCGGTCTACCTTCACGCCATGCACAGCGTCGTCGACTGGTTTGCGTTCGCCGTCTGGGAGAAGGGCAAGCTCGTGCGCGCGTTAAGTCTCTCACCGGAAAATGGTGTCATCGAAGACATTGGGCAGAAACTCGCTTTCGAGCTGCCCTACTGGAATGGCGAGCACCCCGTCGATGACCCCGAAGACGAGTTGGAAGAGGATGAGCGGTACCCGTTCGCCTTTCACCCCTTAGAGCTCGGAGAGGAAGCCCTAAAGGAGTTCTTTGGCTACCAGCTTGAAGGCTTTGTCGACGCAGCCCTCCTGCAGCCGGAGACCGTTCCGTTGCTCCGCTTCCGCCGCTCGCAATAAGTCCCGGCACCCACTAGCGAAATGACGGTCGCCGTCGCTGAGCTTGGGCCGTTAGGCCACGAAGAAGGACAGCGCTGAAGCTGTCTCACACAAAGGAGCAAGACATGGAGCTCGGCGCGTTTTCAATCAGCTTGGCAGTCAAGGATCTCGGGGCTTCGAGGAGCTTCTACGAGAAGCTCGGTTTCAAAGCCTTCGCAGGCGATGCCTCGCAGAACTGGCTGATCTTGAAGAACGGCGATCACGTCATCGGCCTCTTTCAAGGCATGTTCGACAAGAACATACTCACCTTCAACCCTGGCTGGGACAGCAACGCCCAAAAACTGGACACGTTCACAGACGTGCGCGAGCTACAGCGCCAACTGAAGGCTCAAGGCGTGCAACTGGTGACCGAGGCAGATGAGAGCACGACGGGCCCCGCCAGCTTCATCGCGGTGGATCCCGATGGAAACCCGGTTCTCGTCGATCAGCATGTGTGAGCAGGATGGCTACTGCCGCCGCCATCGATGAGCAGAAGCACAATGCCTACGCGCTCAGCGTGGAAGCCGACAAGGCGCTGGCCCATGGTGACCTTGAACGGGCACGGTCGTTGATGAGCCAAGCGGCCGCTCTCGACTCCACTTATGCTGTTCGCGCAGAGTTGATTGGGACGGCTGACAGCCGCGCCATCCGAGTGGCCGCCACGGTGCGGAGAATCCTGGTGCCGTTCCTGGTGTCCCAAGGCTTCTCGGGCGAGTCCACGAGCTCCTTTGCTCGAGAGCGTGGCGACGTGAAGGATCTCGTTCTTGTGGGTCGAGACAAGTTTGGCGGCCGGCTGGGACTCATGGGGGCTTCCACCGTTGGCGGCGGTCCCGCCGTTTACTTCGACTGGCGAACGGTTGGCAATCGAACCGGCTCTTTGGCCTACTCGACGCAGGGCGAAATCGAGGCCGTGTGCCGGCGCTGGTGCGAGCTCCTGCAATCCCATCTCTTGCCGTGGTTCGAGGAACGCCGGTGATGTACCGGCGAACCTCTGGTTCTTTCGGCTTCCCCGGACGGCGATCATCCCTCCGGGGATGGTGGCAAGGCGTCCGTGGGACTTGCCTGGGGAATCAGGGCTCGTTCCGCAGGAGGGCGAGCGCGGCTTCGAGGACGGTGTCGCGGCCGGCGCGGAAGTCCTCGACCGTCGGCCGCACGAGCACCTGCGGCTGAACGCCCACGCCGACGAACTCCCTGCCGTCCGGATAGGTGTCGCGCTTGGTGCAGACGCGGGCGGTGCCGCCGCCGGGCAGCTTGAAAAAGAGCGGCTGCCCGGTGCTGCCGCCGGTCGGCTCGCCCACGATCTTCCCCCGCTTCATCGCATCGAAAGCGACCGCGAAGTCCTCCGCCGAGGAGTACGTACGGGGACCGATCAGGACGGCGACCGGCTTCGTGAAGAGCCGCTTGCCGGACGGCGGGAACTCGTCGGCATCGCCGCCGAACGTGCCCTCCGCGCGGCCCCAGGCGCGGAAGGCCGGCCGGTAGTCGCGCGTGCGCCAGCGCGAGGTCCGGAAAGGCTTGTCGGTCAGGCAGGCGAGGACGCGGTAGCCGATGTCGCTGTTGCCGCCGCCGTTGGCCCGCACGTCGAGGATGAGCGCATCGGCCTTGGCGATCTCCTCGAAACGCGCTTCGAACTGCTCCGCGGCTGTATTGTCGTCGAACCCGTTGAGAGCGACATAGGCGACGTTTCCCGGGAGCATTTGCAGCTCCACCAGCGGCGTGGAGCTGAGCTTGCTCCGCTCGGCCGCCGGCATCCGCGCGACCTTGCGCTTGAAGGGCTCGCCCGAAGGCGCCTGCAGCGTGAGCTCGACAGGAGCGGACGACGGTCCGGCGAGCAGGAAGTACTCGTAGGTGCGCGCGGCGAGGTCCTGCGGCGTCGAGGCGCTCTGGTAGGGCGCGACGCGCGTGTCGGCGTACTGCTTCACGGGGATGCCGTCGATCTCGACGATCTCCACGCCGGGCCGGATGCCTTCGGCCTGCAGGAACTCGACGAAGACGCGCGAGACGAAGGCCCGGCCCTCGACGAGAGCGACGCGCAGGGGCGGACGGGAGTAGATCTCGTCGCCGAGCTCGTCGGGCGGGTACACGCCCGAGTGGCCGTCCCGGAGCTTCGCGGCCATTTCCATCAGGAGGCGGTAGTACGCGAGCGTCGAGTTCTCCTGGCGCACGCGCGGCAGGTAGGCCATATAGAGCGCGTCCCAGTCGAGGTCCGGGACGAGATCGAAGTTCGCGAAGTTGAACTTGACCTCCGACCAGAGACGCGAGAGGCCGGCGACGCGCTCGTCCTCCGGCAGGCTCGGCCGGTACGGCGTGGCGAGCGCGGGATTGTTCCAGAAAGCCTCGCGCGCCCGGGCAGCCTTCTCCGTGCGCTCGACGAGCTGGCCCCACCGCGGGTCGGCATGGAGGCTCGCGAGGTCCGGATCCTTCTTCAGGTTCTCGACGTTGCCATAGCCGGCGGCCACAGCGCGCTCGAGCAAGCCGAACGCGACCTGCGGGCGGCCCGCGAGCGCGCTGGCGCAGGCAGCGTTGTAGAGCGAGTCCGGATCGTCCGCACCCGCTTCGATCGCGGCGGCGAAGAGATCGGCGCTGCGCGGGTAATCCTTCTGGAGATAAGCCTCAAAGGCCTGCCGCGAGAGCGTCCCGGCATCCTGCGCGGGAGCCGGGACGGCGGCCAGAAAACCAGCGAGGAGACAGACAAGCAGGACCGCGACAGGAGCCAGGCGGGCGTTCATGCCTGGATTATAGGGTCCTTCACGCATTCCCTTTCTGGCTGCGCAGCGTCTCGATGAAGCCGGCCATCTCCTCGCTGGCGTCCCGCGCGCACACATCCACCGTCTGATAACCCGGCGCCTTCGCGTCGAGATCGCCACCTCGTTGCACCAGCCACTCGACCCGGCGGCGATCGCCCTGCCGGGCGGCGTACATCAGCAGGGTTCGTCCCCGTCGGCCGCGAGCGTTGACATCGACGCCCCGGCTCACCAGATCCTCGACGCGATCCCAGCGCCCCTCCGAGCCTGCCTCGAGGGCGAGGCGAGTGGTCTCGACTGCTCTCGCTTCCCCTTCCAGAGCGGCCATCCTGGCGTCGTCTGCCGCATCGACCGCCGCCGCGGTCTCTCGCAGCCGGTCCTCCAGCCAAGCGATGATTTCGGCGTGATGACCGAGGAGGGCCCATTCCAGGACCGAATCCTGGTCGGCACTGTCGACCCGCCTCAGCCCGGCGCCAAGGGCGATCAGCCGCTTCACCAGCTCCAGGTTTCCATTCCAGGCCGCGTACATCAGGGCCGTGCGCCCGTGGCCATCCAACTGATCGATATTCCTCCCTGCCAGCGGCAGCAGCTCGTGGACAAGCTCCCACCGCGCGTCGAGGGCCGCGTAGGTCAGCAGCGCTCCCGCCAGGCGGCACTGCCACTCCGGAGGCGCATCGCGGATCCGACGCATCGCCTCGTCGGGGCGCTCCTGCTCGCCGTAGAGGTCGATCACCTCTTCTTCCAGGGCACGGATGACGTCGACGCCGGCGGGCAGCGACTCGACGTCGTCGCGTTCGATCGCCGCCTGAAGCTCCGCAGCGACCACCTCAGGCGGTCGCCGTGTACTCAGAGAAGATCCCGTTGTCGACGTACCGGCTCACCTGGGAGAAGCCCGCGGTTCCGAGGCCGTCCACGATGACCTGCGGTGGCACGCACATCTCGATCGTGTCCCAGTAATACTCCATGAGCTCCCGGGAGGCCCGCCCGCCACGGCCGAAGCCGGCCACGAGAGGCACGAAGCCCCGGAGATAGAGCTTGAGCAGCCGGAACGCCAGCCGCGAGGCCGGAGGCGTGACCTCCAGGATCAGGAGGCGGCCTCCCGGCTTGAGCACCCGTCGGTACTCCCGGAACGTGGCGTGCAGGTCGGGGACGTGCCGTAGCGCATACCCCATCGAAAGGAAGTCGAACCGCCCGCTCGCGAACGGCAGAGCCTCGGCCACGCCGCGCACCCGGACGCGCACGCCCCGCCGCGCCGCCCGGCCGAGCATGCCGAGGCTCGGATCGAGCGCGGTGACTCTCCCGCTCGAGCCCACCATCTCCCGGGCCTGGGCCGCGACCACTCCGGTGCCGGAGCCGGCGTCGAGCGCGGACATGCCCGCGGCGAGCCCGGCCCGTTGCAGGGCCTGCTTGCGGTACCAGGCGCCGGAGCCGAAGCTCAAGGCCTGGTTGATCCAGTCGTAGTCCGGAGCGGCCTCGTCGAACCAGGAGCCGACCCGCTTCCGGCGCTGCGCCTCGTCGTCGTAGTACCGGGTCAGCAGCGGGTGCGGCGGTAGGGGGGCGGGTTCCACGAGCGGAAGCTTACACCGGCGCTGCCCGATCGCGGCCTGTCCAGACACCTTGATTTATGGAAGGCCTGTCTTCCACTCGACCCAGGAGGTGCCCCATGTCCAGGAAAGCGATCGTCCTCTTCGTGTTCGGGCTGGCGCTGCTGGCCGGCCTGAGCGTCCCCGCCCATGCCGAGGAGACCCCGTCGGTTGCGCCGGCTTCCGCTCCGGCCGGCTGCGGGTTGGGCTTCGATCTCGCCCCTGCCGCTCCGCAGGGCGCGATCTGTCCGGCCACCGCGGCTGAGACCCCGGTTCCGGAGCTCCTGTTCGGAGGCCGCACCTGCCGTTGCAGTTGCGGATTCCCCTGCAAGAAGGACGCGGACTGCGGCCCGGGCGGCATCTGCGCGGGCGGCATCACCTGCTGCTGAGCCGCGGTGTAGAGTGGCGCGCGGGAGGGACTCGCCTTGGCCCATATCCTCGCTCTCGACCAGGGGACCACCAGCTCGCGCGCCATCCTTTTCGATGAGCACGGCTCGATCCGGGCCGTGGCCCAGCGGGAATTCCGCCAGATCTTCCCGCGCTCCGGCTGGGTGGAGCACGATCCTACGGAGATCTGGGAGTCGCAGCTCGCCACGGCCCGCGAGGCGCTCGCGACGGCCGGGCTCGGCGCCGGTGACGTCGCTGCGATCGGGATCACCAACCAGCGCGAGACCGTGGTGCTCTGGGACCGCACGACCGGACAGCCCGTCCACAACGCCGTGGTCTGGCAGGACCGGCGCACGGCCGAGGACTGCGATCGCCTGCGGCATTCCGGGCATCTCCCCTCGTTCCGCAAGAAGACCGGGCTCGTCCTCGATCCCTATTTCTCCGGCACCAAGATCGCTTGGCTCCTCCGGAACGTCCCCGAGGTCCGCGAGACTGCTGAAGCCGGACGGCTCGCCTTCGGCACGGTGGATTCCTGGCTGATCTGGAACCTGACCGGCGGCGCGGTCCATGCGACCGACGTCACCAACGCCTCGCGCACGCTCCTCTTCGACATCCACGGCGAGACCTGGGACGACGAGCTGCTCGCGGCCCTGGGCGTGCCGCGGACGATCCTTCCCGAGGTTCGCTCGTCGAGCGAGGTCTACGCCGAGACGGTGCCGGACCTGCTCGGCGGACCCGTGCCCATCGCCGGGGTGGCCGGCGACCAGCAGGCCGCCCTCTTCGGGCAGGCGTGCGTGCGGACCGGCATGGCGAAGTGCACGTACGGCACCGGCTGCTTCCTCCTCATGAACACGGGACGCACCCCGATCCACTCGAAGCACGAGCTGCTGACCTCGCCCGCCTGGCGCCTGCGCGGCCGCACGGACTACTGCCTGGAGGGGAGCGTGTTCGTGGGCGGCGCCGCGGTGCAGTGGCTGCGCGACGGGCTCGGGATCGTCCGCGCGTCGGCGGAGATCGAGGAGCTGGCGGCTAGCGTTCCGGACTCGGGCGGCATCGTGCTGGTCCCCGCCTTCACCGGTCTCGGCGCGCCGCACTGGGATCCCTACGCCCGCGGCGCGCTCCTGGGGATCAACCGGGGCACCACCGCCGCCCATCTCGCCCGCGCCGCGCTCGAAGGCATCGCCCACCAGGTGGCGGACGTCCTCGCCGCCATGGAGGGGGATTCGGGCTTCGCGGTCTCCGAGCTGAGGGTGGACGGCGGCGCCGCGGAGAACGACCTCCTGATGCAGATGCAGGCCGACCTCGGAGGCGTGCCCGTCGCCCGCCCCACCGTGCGCGAGACCACCGCCCTCGGAGCCGCCTACCTCGCCGGCCTGGCGGTCGGCGTCTGGAAGAGCCCCGAGGACGTGCAGGCCCATTGGCAGATGGAGCGGGTGTTCGAGCCCACCAACGACACGGGAAAAACCGCCGGGATGCGCGCGCTCTGGGCGAAAGCGGTGGAGCGGGCGAAGGGGTGGGAAAGCTGAGAGACACCCTGCTCGCCCGCCTCGACGATCCCGAGCCCTGGGACTTCCTGGTCGTGGGCGGCGGCGCGACCGGGCTGGGCACGGCGGTCGAGGCCGCCTCCCGGGGCTACCGGACGCTCCTGGTCGAGCAGCACGATTTTGCCAAGGGGACGTCCAGCCGCAGCACGAAGCTGATCCATGGCGGCGTGCGCTATCTCCAGCAGGGCAACGTCGCCCTGGTCCTCGAAGCCCTGCACGAGCGCGGGCTCCTGCTGCGGAACGCCCCGCATCTCGTCCACAACCTCTCCTTCGTGGTGCCGGCCTATGACTGGTGGGAAGGGCCGTTCTACGGCGTGGGGCTGAAGCTCTATGACGTGCTCGCCGGCCGCATGGGCCTGGGACCGTCCCGCTTCCTCTCCCGCGAGGAGACGCTGGAGATCATCCCCACGCTGGAGCCCGCGGGGCTGCGCGGCGGCGTCATGTATCACGACGGCCAGTTCGACGACGCCCGCCTCGCCATCACGCTGATGCGCACGCTCCTCGACCTCGGCGGCGTCGCCCTTAGCTACATGCCCGTGGTCTCGCTGCTCAAGGAAAGCGGGCTGGTGCGCGGGGCCGTGGTGCGGGACGCGGAGACCGGCACCGAGCGCGAGGTCCATGCCCGGGTGGTGGTCAACGCCACCGGCGTCTTCGCGGACGACCTGCGGCGCATGGACGAGCCGGAGAGCGAGCCGATCCTCGCGCCGAGCCAGGGCATCCACGTGGTGCTCGACCGCTCGTTCCAGCCCGGCGACAGCGCCATCCTGGTCCCGCACACGGACGACGGCCGCGTCCTCTTCGCAGTCCCCTGGCACGGCCGGGTGATCGTGGGGACCACGGACACGCCGCTCTCCGAGCGCTCGCTGGAGCCGCGCGCCCTGCCGGAGGAGATCGAGTTCCTCCTCACCCACATCGCCCGCTATCTGACCCGCGACCCGGCGCCCTCGGACGTGCTCTCCTGCTTCGCGGGGCTCCGCCCCCTGGTGCGCACAGCCGGGGGGACAACCGAGGGGCTGAAGACCGCCGCCCTTTCGCGGGACCACACGCTACTCATCTCCCCTTCCGGCCTGGTGACGATCACCGGCGGCAAATGGACGACCTACCGTCGCATGGGCGAGGACACGGTGAGCCAGGCCGCCCTCCTGGCGGGGTTGCCGGAGCTCCCGTCCGGCACGGCGGAGCTGCGCCTCCACGGCTGGTCCGCCGAGGTGGAGCCCACGGCGGACTGGGCGGTCTACGGCTCGGACGCGGTCTCCCTCTCGCGCCTCGCCGAAGAGCGGCCCGAGTGGCGCGAGCCGCTCCACCCGCGCCTCCCCTACCGTCTCTGCGAAGTGGTCTGGGCCGCCCGCCACGAGATGGCGCGCACTGTCGAGGACGTTCTCGCCCGCCGCACGCGAGCCCTCCTCCTCGACGCCCGGGCGAGCGCCGAAGCCGCGCCTGAAGTTGCCCGGCTGATGGCCGCCGAGCTCGGGAAGGGTGGGGAGTGGGAGGAGCGGCAGGTCGAAGCGTACCGGGCGTTGGCTCGGAATTATTGGCTATAGCTTCCCCCGGCCGGCCTCGTCTACTCGAGCACGAAGGTGACTTTCAGGTGGACCCGGAACTTGACGATCTTTTTGCCCTCGACATCCACCAACTGGTCCGCCACCCAGACTCCCTTGATCTGCTGGACGATCTTGCTGGCGCGCCGGAGTCCCTCCCCCGCCTTCGGATCAATCTTCTATTCCTCCGAATGCACCTGGAGCTGCGCGACACGGCCCTGCGCATCAAAGTCCACGGTGATGCGGTTGCCGTCGGCGCGGCGGGCGTGCCAGGTGTCGGGCTGGGTCTCGTCGAGGTCGTAGCCTTCGAAACGGAGGAGGGAGCGTGCGGCGGCTCGGTGGTCGGGGAGGGTGTAGGCGGTGAGCATCTCGCGGAATACCTCAGAGAGAAAAGCCGCGGTGTGGCGGGCCGGGATCTGGCCCTTGAGGTCGGGGAGGAGGAAGAAGGCGGTCCCCAGGGGGATCTCCATGATCAGGAAGGCGGCGCTGCGCGCCAGTCCGCAGGAGAGGATCGCGATCTGGTCTCCCGACAGATTGTTCAACTGGAAATTCGGGACGAAGAAGAGGTCCAGATCCTGGGCCTCTCCCCAGGCCTTGAGCTCCAAGGCCGCCCGGGTGAGGGGCCGGGCGACGATCGTGGCGGGCAGGTCCCAGCTCCATGTCCAGGACTTCGCTTTCTGGTCCTCGATCCCGAGGAGCTGGATGGGAAAGGTGTAGCGGTCCGCGAAGCGGACGTCTCCCCTCCTCAGATCGGCATGGCAGGGAAGGCCTTCGACGGCGTGCAGTAGCGCCAGATGTTTGGCCAACGAAGGCCCAACGTGCTCAAGGAAGAGGGTATCGAGAGGTGGATGTGGCATGGCTCATCCTATCGTGGTCCACCTCTCGATGCGGAGGCTACCGGTTCTTGAATCTCTTGGAGAGTTGTGATCCTCCGGCGACGTTGGCATTGTACGTCACACCCGTCGGCCTCGAATTGGCTCCATAGTTGAAGCTTATGTCGAAATCGGCGCTGGTTCCGGCGGCCCTGATAGCTTTGGCTATGCGACTTTCGAATTTGGAGAACGCGCCTCGGTTGACAGAGAGGTTCTGGGGAAAGATGAACGCTGTCAGATGACCTGGACCGCCGAGTTGCATGCCAAGGGTGTGGCCCGCGTCGTCCGGTTGATAGATTGCATTCCCTCCGAAGGCCTGAGCGAAATCTCTCGTCGCTCGCGTCGTGTTGGTTCCGGTACCGAGGTCGGCGAGAGCCACGGTGCCGGATACTCTCGCCAGGCGCCGGGAGGTACCCACCGTGGAGAAGTGGGCAGTGATCGTGTTGCCACTCGCCAGGGTGTGCGTCTCTGTCTGAGCCCCTGCTCCCCAGCCCGTGTCCAACCTCGCGTTGTTGGCGGCTACGGTCGCCGGTGACGACGCCGCCGTGGTCTGGTGCCGTTTCGGCGTCGGCGTCGGCCCCACCCACCCGGCGGCGGGGTCCAGTCTGTCTGGTGGTCTGGACGCCCGCTTGCCGGTGAGGCCCGTCGGATCGATCAGATTCGTCGGCGAGTTGCCAGCATAGCCGTAGATGAGCCCCGGCCGATGGAAAGGTCTGCGAGAGAGGTCGGGCTCGCCGAGCTTGTCCGTTTCCAGCATCTCGTCGAGGATCGGATCGGCGCTGGTCCACTGCCCCTGGCGGGCGTCGTAGTAGCGGAAGCCGAAGTAGGAGAGGCCGGTCTCTTCGTCCAGCTCCTTGCCGCTGAAGAGGTAGGGTGTCGGGTCGGTCTGCGAGCGCTCGTCGACCCAGACCTCGCCGGAAGGGAAGTACTCCAGGTGTTGCCAAGTCGCGCCCCGGTCGTCGCTGACGTACTCGGTGGAGCCCTGGTGGTCGGGGTGGTAGAAGAAGACTTTCGCCGCGTTGGGATTCGCGCCGGCGCCGACTTTGCTCACCAGCCGAACGCCATCGGCGAAGATGTGCTTGCTCAGCTTGTTGCCATTGGTGACGGAGAACCAACGGTTGACGTAGATCGTCTCGCCGCCTTGGCCCGCCTTGTTGGTGCGGGTGCCCGAGCTGTCGTAGAGGAAGCGGTTGGTCTGGCCGTTGTCGGCCACGGCCTTGAGGCGGTTCTCCTCGTCCCAGGTGTTGGTGCGGCGGGTGCCGTTGGTGTCGTGGTCCCAGCCGGCCTGGTTGCCGTTCAGGTCGTAACGGAAGGTGCGGTCGCCGATGTGGGTGGGGGCATGGGGCTGCGGCCCGCCGTAGGCGTAGGTCCAGTTGTAGGAGGTCTTCTTCTCCAGCTTGCTCTGGACCTCGTGGAGCTGGTTCTTGGCGACGAGATCGCCGCCTTCGTCATAGGCCAGGGAGAGCGTGAAGGTGGTGTCCTTGTTGTTGGCCGACCGGGCGCTTCCCGTGGCGGCGACGAGCTGGTAGAGGTTGTCGTAGACGAACGTCTGGTTGACCGGGCCGCCTTCCTGCGTGGCACGCCCCGGGGGGACGTCGTTGCGGAGGCTCAGCAGGGTGCCGGTCAAATCGCGGTGGTAGCTGAGGTTCTGGAACTTGCGCCCGCCGGCCTCCCGGGCCTCGATGGCGTTGAGCTCGCGGGATTTCGGGTCGTAGGCCGTGCGGGCCTCGACGCCATTGCCGAAGACGGTGCGGACCTTCTGGCCGAATTCGTCATAACCCTGGTGGCGCAGGTATTCGAAGCGGACGCCGGACTGCACGCCGGCCGCGGTCTTCACCTTGCCGCCGGCGTCGTAGCCCCAGGTCACCTGCTCGCCGTCCGGATAGACCATGGAAAGGAGGCGCGAGAAGCTGTCGTAGCTGTAGGTCGTGGTGTACGGCCCCTTGGGGCTCGTGCCGTTCAGGGAGGTGGCGGTGCGCACGCTCCGGGCGAGATTGCCCAGGAGGTCGTAGGAGCGTTGCTCGACACCGGATTCGTCGGTGACGGAGGCGGTGCGGCCGGCGGTGTTGCCCGGCGCTCCCGGCCCGCCGTAGGTGAAGAGGACGTCCGGCATGCTCGGGTAGTCGATGCGGTCGAGGCGGTGGAAGGTCCGCAGGTAGCGGATCTGCTGCCCCTGCGCGGCCAGGTTGGCGGTGATCTTGGCGCCCAGGTCGCCGGCCGGGGTGAAGCGTACTTCGGTGCGGCCGGAGTCGGGGCTGACGATGGCGACACGGCGGCCCAGGGTGTCGTTCTCGAGGGTAGTGACGTTGCCTTCCGGATCGGTCACCGCGGTGAGCTGCTGCAGGGCGTCGTAGGCGTAACGGGTGATCAGCGTCCGCTGTGCGCCGGCGATCGTGTTGGTCTGCCGGATGCCGAGCACGTCGCCGCGGAGGTGGTCGTAGAAGAGGGTCGCCCGGCCGTTGGCGTCGGTGCGGGTGTGGGCGAGGCGCTCGACGCCGTCCAGGGTCGAGAAACCGTAATCCATGCGGGTGACGGCGCCGTGGGGGAAGCGTGCCTCGGTCACCCGGTCGAGGACGTCGTAGGCAAACTGTGTCGGGTTCAGCGATGGGACGTTCACGAAATCTTTGGCGGCGCCGGTGTCGAAGACCGGCTGCCCCTGCGCGGCGACGCGGCCGAGGGGGTCGAAGTCGACGCGTCCGCTGACCTGCATGCCGGTGCGGGTCGAGGTGCCGCTGCCGAGATCGAGATCGGCATCCGCTTTCGTCTGCACGGTGCGGCCGAGGCCGTCGATGAAGACCGCGGTGTCGATGGTGTCGGAGCGGGTGACGTCTTTCTGATGGGCCACGGCGTGGGCCGGGCGCGCCGCGGTGTCGTACTCGAAGGTCAGCGCCGGGCTCGCGTCGGTGTCGTTGGGGCCCACGACGCGGACGAGGCGGCCGAAGGCGTCGTAGGCCTGGCGCATCGACTGGCCGTTCTTGTCGACCGTCTCGGCCGGCTTGCCGTGGAGCAGATTCCAGGTGAACCGGCTGGTGGAGCCGAACGAATCGCTGACCTGGGCGGGGAAGGTCCGGGTGACGGGGTCGTAACTGAAGGTCGAGGTGAAGCCGCTGGGATCCGTGGCGGAGGCGAGATTGCCCACGGCATCATAGGTGTAGGCCCAGACGGCGTTGTTGCCGCCGGTGTACGACGACCCGGTGCCGGGATCCTTGCCGCCGATCAGCACCTGTTCCAGGCGGACGAGATCGCCGAGGGAGTTGTAGGCAGCGCTGCGCTCGCGCAGCAGGCGGCCGGCGCCGTCGCGCACCGTGAGGTGAGACGGCTGGTTGAAGTAGGTCCGCGGATCGACGAAATAGGCGGCGGTGGCCACGATGTCGTCGTCGCCGTGGCCCTCGATGCTGTCGTCGTTGCACCTGACGGCGCCGCCGTTGTCCTGATCGCCGAAGTCGGTGAAGGCGATGATGTTGCCGTACGAGTTGTAGAGGTAGCACTGGACGGTGCTCTTGTGCGCGCTGCCGGTCCCTTCGGAGAAGAAGGTCTCTTCGCGCACCAGAGCGGGGAAGAAAGCGCCGGAGCCGGCGGAGCGCGGCGCATAGGTGGACGTCCTGGTGCGGAATACGCGGCCGGAGGCGTCGGCGATCTCCTCGCTGGTCTGGAGATGGCGCTGGTAGAAGTCCTGGTTCTTGAACCGCCGGTCGAGGGTGGAGCCGTCGGGCCGGGTGGTCTTCACCCGGGCGTAGCCGTAGCTCTCGCGCTCGGCGCGGTCGTGGTAGGACTCGTCGAAGTAGTCGTAGCGGGTGGTGTAGCTGTTGCCGCGGCCGTCGTTCTCGGTGACCGCGGCGAGCACCCACTGGGTGTCCGGCATGTCGACCTTGCGCAGGTTGTCGGCGGAGCGGCCGACGCGGTTGCCCTGGCGCGCGTAGGTGAGCTGGAAGCTGCCTCCCAGCGGCCGTTGCACCGCGGTCAGAAGGTTGGCCTTCCGGGCAAGGTTGGGCTTCACGTAGACGGTTGCGTCGTCTCTCTTCTTGAGCAGGTGGTCGGGCAGGCCGTCGCCGTCCATGTCCTGGAAGGAGAGCTGGAGCCCGCCGCCACTGCCGTCGACCTGGCCGGTCACCTCCAACAGGATGCTGACCACGGGCACCAGCGGGACGATCACGAAACAGCCCTGGAATCCCAGGGAGGCGTTGGCCGCGATGTTGCCCGAGAAGCTGACGGCGTCCAGGCATTCCGTGAAGCCGGGGATGACGTAGCCGGTGCCCAGGTCGGTGGACCAGTCCGGGACGGGCCAGTGCTGCTCGAGGTCCCAGCCGTCGCCGTGGTTGAGCTTGACGCGGAAGAAATCCTCGCCGTGCTCCTTGGCCACGTGGTCGGCGAGGCCGTCGCCGTTGACGTCGATCATCTGCACCAGCGTGCGGGAGAGCGTCGCGGAGCCGCCGCCGCCGAGCTGACCGAAGGCGAAGCCGGCGGTGAAGCCGGAGCTGCGGGTGAACGAGAGCGCGTTCGGCGAGGCGACGTCGAACACCTGGCCGAGCGCCGAGCCGGCGCCGCTGCCCGCGTCCTGGCAGCCGCCGACACCGGAGTCGAAATCCGAGTCGCTCCAGGCCGGCAGCGGCCAGGATTCGGGCGCGCCGAAGCGGTAGCCGAGGTTGAGCTGGACCTGGACGGACGGATCGTCCGAGCCCATGGCGACGCGGTCCGGCAGGCCGTCGCCGTTGACGTCGATCAGGTCGTACCGCGTCTGCGAGAGCGAGACGGTCGAGCCGATGGAGGGGAGCGTTTTCGCGATCGCCTTGACCGTGCCGCTGCCGCTCATTTTGCTGAAGGCGGTGCCGACGCCGGCGATCTTCGCGCTGGCGTTGCCGTTTTCGGAGCGGCGGACGGCGAAGTAAAGCCCCTGGAAGGACTGCAGGCCGGCGAAGCCGCCGCGGCCGTCAGAGAAGCGCACGCCGCTGCCGGAGACCTGGTCGGGATAGCGGTCGCCGTTCATGTCGAGAACGTCGACCTCGGTCATGCTGTCGCCGGAGCTCATGGCGAGGCTCAGGCCCGCCGAGAGGTCGGCGCCCGCGGTGTGGCCGGTGGTCTTGCGCAGGACGCCGAGACCGCCGCTGGCGGACGCTCCGGTGGATCGGTCCAGCTCGCCCGCGGCGTTGCCTCCCTGGCGCGACGGCTTGACCCCTTCCGCGGCCATGTAGAGGTCGAAGCCGGCCGCGGTCCAGGCGGGCTCCGACAGCCCGGTTGTCCCTTGCCAGTGCGGCGCGGCGAGAAGGGCATCCGGCTTGTCGCTCTCGTCTTGCGCCAGCCTTACCTCTCCTTCGTTGAACGGCTTGTTGCCGTTCCATTCGCCGTAGGACCAGCCGTGCCAACCTCCGGACAGGGGCTCGACGGGCTCCGCGAAGACCGTGCGCACGTTGATCGGGATGTCACCGGTGACCTCCAGGCCGTCGTCCCCGAACACGGTGATCCAGAGCAGGTCTCCTTCCTGGGCATCGACCGTGACATCGAAGATCGATGGGCCCGGCGGCAGGTCGAGCCGCTCGAGCAGGCGGTGGAGGCCCTGGATGTAGAGGACCGCGGCGCGGCTCCCCAGCGGCCGCCCGAAGTGGAGGTGCCCATCCCAGTCCGCCGGCACGGTCCAGGACCGGACGGGCTCAAAGAACGGAGCGAGCCGGGGCAGGACGTAATGCACCTGGGCTTTTTGCGGCGCGCGGAGCTCCTCGGGCTGGTCGCCGTCGAGAGTCACCTGCGGCGTCCAGCGCACGCGGTCCGGATCGACGGGGGTCGCAGACGAGACCTCGAAGGACAACCGGTCTTCCCTGGCGACCAGGGCCGCGGGGACCTCGTCGAAGCTGCCTGTTTCCCCGGCGGTAAACGTGCGCTGGTAGACGGGGTCGTTCCTGTCCCCGTTCTTGAGGACCGTGACGGTGACGTCGTCGGTGGTGGCCTGTTTGACGAGCGCTCCCTGCACCAGGACGGTGCCGTTGCCGGGGGAGAGCCAGGTTTCCCCCGGCGGGCCGGCGAGACGGAAGTCCTCGCCGGCGTCGAACCGGTAGACGTGCGAGCCCCAGGGCTCCAGGGCCGTGAGGTCCCCGCTGCCATAGGTGGCGCGCGGTATCCAGAGCAGCGCGTCGGCGCTGGTCTCGCGGATCGCGTTCGACAGGAAGTAGAGGCGGTCGCCGGCGTGGACGTCGAGGGAGAGGCCGCCGCTGCCGCAGGAGTCGCCGGCCGCGGGCACGCAAGGCGCCAGGTCACCGGCGGCGAAGGTCCGCCGCCAGATGCGGGTGCCGTTGTGGAAGATCTCGACGCGGACGCCGTCGCCGCCCGCCTGCTTCTTCTGGATGGCGCCGTCGAGGGTGACCGCGCCGGTGAACGGCAGGAGGAGGCGGGTGAGGGTGTCCGAGAGGCGGAGATTGGAGAGCACCTGGCCCTCCTCTTCCGGCCGGCCCAGGGAGAGTCCGCTCGCGCCGAAGCCGCTCCAGCTCGCGCCGGACAGGAACCGGGTGCCGTCGTTGCGCCGGACCTGGAAGCTGCCGTCGGAGCCGACCAGGTCCGGGAGGCCGTCGCCGTCGACGTCGAGGAACGTGCGGTCCTCGTTGGCGTGGCTGTAGACGAAGCTGCCGTTGGCCGAGACCGGGATGCCCCCGGAGATATCGGCGCGGAAGCCTCCCGAGACGTCGAAGGTGAATTCCAGCGTGCGTCCGATCTCGCTGACTCCGGACATGGAGCCCCGCTTGAACGAGCCCCGCTGGTTCAAGTCCACGTTGCCCCCGTCGTCGATGCGGTCGGGCAGGCCGTCGCCGTTGACGTCCAGGAAGCTGGCGAGCTCCGTGGTGCCGCCGGCCGAGCCGCCGACCTGGAAGCCGCCGAAGGCCAGGCAGGCCGGCGTTCCCACGCCGACGTAGGCATGGACGCCGCCCCCGACGTTGAAGCTGGCCGTGCAGTCCTTGGCGCCGCCGATGCCGTTCCAGGGCTCCATGTCGCCGAAGGCCGCGGTGGCGTGCTGATAGGCGAAGCGGTGGGTGGCCAGCTCGGTGGTGCCGTCCTCGCCGGTCACCGCCATCGCGGCCAGCAGGCTTTTTCCAAAGTCCCCTTCCCGGTATTCGAAGACATAGCTGCGCACCAGATCGGTGCCCGCCAGCACGTTCACCCGGTCAAGGCGGCGGCTCGTCTGCACCTTGAATCCGGACCGGCCGGAGGAGAAGAGGTCGGGGCGCTGGACGTCGACTTCCAGGAGGAATTGCACGCGATGGTAGCCGCCGCTCCCCCTCACGCCGGTGTAGATGATCTCCTCCGGATAGACCTGGACCCACGGCTCACCCCTTTCTCCACCGGTCTCGTGGGCATACTTGTAGTCGACGGTGTTGTCGTTCAGATCGATCACCTGTTCGAGAAGCCACTGGAAGGTGTTCCCGGTGTTGGCGTCGGCGAGGCGCGCCTGGGCGGTCTGGCCGTAGATCGAGCGCACGCCTCTCTGGTCCGTCACCTCCCACCAAAAATTCGCCGGTGCGCTGCCGTGCCGCACGATGCGCTCGAAGCTCCCCTCGATCCGGCGGGTGAAGGCGCGCTCCGCCTGGCGCGGAGCCGGGTTGACCCGATCCGCCACGGGCGCGAGCTGGCTGCCGTCGATCAGATAGGTTTCGGTCTCCTGGGCGCCGTCGTAGCGCGGCACGCCGAACAGGGTCGACACCTCGATGCTCGGCAGCCGCAGGTCCCAGCCCACGCCGAGCCAGCCATTGCCGCCGCCGCTGCCGTAGGTCACGGCCAGATCGGGCTGGAGGCCGAGGCGCCCCTTCGGCACCGCCAGCGGATAGGAGAGCGCGGCGTCGCCGGTGGGGCCGCCTTCGGGCGCCGCGATCAAGCCGATCTCCGCCGCCGGGTCCGCCGCCGCCAGCTCCTGCAGCGAATTCGGATTGAAGCTCGCCCCGGCCGGCTCGTCGGGCAGCGTCAGCGTGGCGTTGATGAAGTCGGTGAAGTGGTCGGTGGCGCTGACCACCTTGGAGCCTGCCAGGCTGAGCCGTTGCACGGCGATCCAGCGGCCGGACGAGGTGTCGAAAAAGTACGTCCGGATGTCGTCCGCCGTGAGCCCCTGGGGGATCAGCGCCGGATCGTAGGGAAGGGTGAGGCGCAGCGGTTGGAGGAACTTCTGGCCGTGCGGGCCGAAACGGAAGCCGCCCTCACCCGGAGTGACGTTGGTCATCCCGCTGTCGAGCGCCGGCAGATCGCCGAGGCTCAAGGCGCGCATCGTCACCTTGACGTTGCGGTCCACGGCGCCGGCGGGCAGCTCCAGGCTGGCGCCGCGGAGGCTCAGGCTCCTGGCCTGGCCCGGCGCCACCTCCCGCTCGACCTCGGGCGCGCTGTCCGAATTGTCCGGATCCTCCGGATCCTCTGAGCTCCGGCCGAGGCGGAGGGTCCGCGTGAGGCGCGAGCCGTCCGGCCAGCGGAGGTCCAGGGAGAGGTCCCAAGCGCCTTCCGCACCCATAGGGCGAGGAACCAGGACGCCGAGGGCGCCGCCGGCCGAAACCGCGTCCGCCACGACGGCGCCGTTGACGAAGAGCACCGGCGCGCCGTGCACGCCGGCCGGACCGTTGACGAAACCGCGGAGATAGACGCCCTGCTCGGCCGGATCGCCGGCGGGCGGATGCGTGAGGACGAGGCGCGGCCCCTGCCGCCGGCCGACCGGGCTGGCGAGGACGGCGGCCTCGCTGATCGTTCCTTCGGCGCTCGTCCAGGTGAGCTGGACCGACGCTGCCGCGGGGAGATCCTCGCGGACAGGCAACAGATGCCGGCCGGCGCCGAGAGCGCTCAGGTCCAGCGGATCGAACAGGGGGATCACGCCGCCGCCGGCGAGGCGGGCCTCGGCGTTGAGGACACCGCGGGCACGCTCCGGGAGCGTGATCTCCAGCCCGTACGGCTGCGCGGGCCGGGCGAAGGGCACCTGCAGCCGGCCGGCACCGTTCCAGGAGCCGGCTGCTTGCGAGCGGCCCGTCTCCGTGACCAGGATCAGCCGCAGATTGCGGACCTCATACGGGACCGTCTCCGCCGCGCCCTCCGAACCGGCCGCGCTCCGCATCCGCACCTGCTCGCTGATCAGGATTTCCGGGACGCCTTCAGCGCGGGCGGTGGAAAAGCGGATCTCGTTCATTCCTCTGCGCAGCCAGCCTGGATCGATCTCTTCCAGCTGGACCGCAGAGCCGGGCGCCGGCCGGGCGCCGAATCCCTGGGCCGGATGGCCGTTGATCGAACGCACCGCCGCGGACCAGTGCGACAGGCCGGCGAGCTCGTACGACAGAAAAGCGCGCGACACCGTGCCCGGATCGGCCGCCAGGCGGACCGTCACCCTGCCGTCGACCCCTGCCCCGACGTCCCCGATGCTCAGGGCGGCCGGCGATCCCAGGGCGATGCGCGAGCCGTCCACGGCTCCTGTCTCGACGGCGCTCCACAGCTCGATCTCGGGCAGCACCGCTCCCGCGGATGCCGGCTGCCAGTCCAGCAGCAGGGCGCGGGTCGCGACCGGCTGCGCCACCTGCACGCGGTGCCAGCCGCCGGCAAGCGCCGACAGCTCGGCGACCTCGACCGGCACACCCTCCTGCTCCGCGGACACCGTCAGGCGGCCGTCCACCGGGCCGAACACGCCCACCGCCGCGAGGTCCCGCGGCTTGCCCAGGAGGAGCCGGAGACGGGCCGTTCCTCCCTCTTGCGCCTGAAAGCCGCGCGCCGTGTCGCCGTCGAACAGGCGCCATGGATCGCCCGTGCCCCCAGCGAGCACTTCGATCCGCACCGGCAGCGTCCGCGACAACGACGAGGGCTCGGAAGAGCCCTCCAGGAAACTGCCGATCTGAGCGACGGCCAGACCGGCAAACGCAAGGATCAATGCGATGAGCCCGAGCCGAACGAGTCCCTTCTTGTGCACGGCGCGCCCTCCCTCCCAACCGCGAAGCCATGGATAGGTGAGCGATCCGTGCCCACCAGGAGACTTCGAGCTGCGACCGGTGCCAAGAATCCTGATTGATCGTTGGCTTTGCGCCCTGGTTGCCTGTACTCCACGATCCGTGCCATGAGAGGGCCGTGGTTGGCCGGTCCGTCGAAGCCGTTTACATTTGGTTATTTACACCTTGTTCCAGACCCGCGTCCGAGCGGGGCAGCCAGGGCGAGAGGAGGCCTGACACATGTGTGACACATCACTGGCTGTGTCAGCCTCTGTCAGGACTGCACTGCGGCGGACCTGAGGCTCAACCGGCGTCGAGCACGATCTTCCCGAAGGACTGCCGTGACTCCAGCCGCCGGTGGGCCTCGGCCGCATCGGCCAGCGGGAGGACGGCCGAGATCGTGAGGCGGAGCGATCCGTCCTCGACCCAGCGGAGCAGCTCCTGCCGGACGTCTTGCCAGAGCTCGGGCCGATGGCCCACGTCGAGCGTGTAGGAGCCGATCTTCAGGGACCGCTCGTACAGCCGGTCGGGATCGATGGGCAGCGGCGGGCCGCTGGCGTCGCCGTAGAAGAGGAGGAGGCCGAAGCGGGCCAGGACCTCGAGGCTCACATCCTGGGTGGCGCGGCCCACGGAGTCGAGGACCACGTCCACGCCGCGTCCGTCCGTCGCGTCGAGCACGCGCCAGGCGAGCTCGTCGCCGTACTCCAGGGTCTCGCCGCCCACGGCGCGCACCGCTTCGGCCTTGGCTGGATTCGATACCGTTCCGAGGACCCGCGCGCCGGCCCGCCTTGCCATCTGCACGGCGAGCAGCCCGACTCCCCCGCCGGCCGCGTGGATCAGCACCGTCTGCCCCGCTTCGATATTCGCCGCGAGGTGGACCACGCCCCAGGCGGTCAAGCCCTGCTGCGGCAGCGCCGCTCCCTGCTCGAAGCTGACCTGGGAGCCCAGACGGAAGAGCGACTCCACCGGCGCGACCGCATACTCGGCATAGCTGCCACTGACCGCCGGCGGCATGGCCCAGAACGCCACGCGCTCACCGGTCTCTTCGACAACCCCGGCCCCCTCGGTGCCGGGGATCAACGGCAGGTCGGGACGCCGGTACACGCCGCGCCGCCGCTCGGTGTCGGAGAAGTTGACGCCCGCCCGGTGAACCCGGACCAGCACCTGCCCCGGCCCGGCCTCGGGGCGGGGCGCTTCACCGAGCCTCAGAACCTCGGGGGCTCCCAGCTCGTTGACCACGGCCGCGCGCATGGGCGCATCATAATTCGCCGGGAGGATGGCGGGCGTTCCCAGGCGCTCGGGAGCCTTCTGCCCCGAGCTGTGGACGGCCCGCCCCGATCTCGGGAGGGTCCGCCCTGACTCCGGGACCGTCCACCCCGATCTCGCAGCGGTCCGCCCTGACCTGGGAGCCTTCTGCCCTGACCTCGGGGCCTCCCGCCCCGAGCTGCGGGCCATCCGCCCCGACCTGCGAGCTCTCCGCCCCGGCGCGGCGACCATCCGCCCGCCGGAGCGAGCCTTCCACGACCCCTGGCGGGCCTTCCGCCCTTCGGGGCGGATCGCCTGCCCTCTGACGGGGAATGTCCACGGCTCGGGGCGAGCGGCCCACGATTCGGGGCAGAGCCCGTATAGACTCCCCGGCATGAGCCCCGGCGGTCTCCGGCGAATCGCGGCCGGCGCAATGCTCGCCCTGCTCGCGGGTTGCGCGTCCGGCGGGCGCTCGGAGCGCATGGCCGTGATCGAGCGCGCGGGTGGCCTCCAAGGGCCGGGAAGTCCAGATAGCTCTTCACCGCCCCGCGTTCTCCTTCTTCCACTTCATCGCCATCAGGATGCGCTGGTAGCCGCTCGGGTGGTCGAAGAAAATCCACTCCTCGACCGGGCCGGGGTGGAGCTTGCGGTACTCGGCGAGGAGGAGCGCGGTCTCGGCGAAGCCGTCGGGCTCGCGGGCGGCGTTCAGGCCGAACATGTCCGCCTCGGCCTCGTTGACCCGGATCCAGGTGTTGTTGAGCGGCGTCATGACGAAGAAGAAGATCGAGAAGAGGACCGCGAGGAGCGGCAGGCCCGCCGGATCGTCGATCCCCCTCACCCCCCAGCGCCCGCCCCAGCGCGCCAAGGATCCTCACCCACATCGCGCGCTATCTGACCCGCGACCCGGCGCCCGCGGACGTGCTCTCCTGTTTCGCCGGATTGCGCCCCCTGGTGCGTGCCGCCGGGGGGACGACCGAGGGCATGAAGACCGCCGCCCTCTCCCGCGATCACACCCTCCTCATCTCCCCTTCGGGCCTGGTGACGATCACCGGCGGCAAGTGGACGACCTACCGCCGCATGGGCGAGGACACGGTGACCCAGGCCGCCGTCCTGGCGGGATTGCCGGAGCTCCCTTCCGGCACGGCAGAGCTGCGCCTCCACGGCTGGTCCGCCGAGGTGGAGCCCACGATGGATTGGGCGGTCTACGGCTCGGACGCGGTCGCACTCTCGCGCCTCGCGGAAGAGCGTCCGGAGTGGACGGAGCCGCTCCACCCGCGCCTCCCCTACCGGCTCTGCGAAGTGGTCTGGGCCGCCCGCCACGAGATGGCGCGCACGGTCGAGGACGTCCTCGCCCGCCGCACCCGCGCCCTCCTCCTCGACGCCCGCGCAAGCGCCGAGGCCGCGCCCGACGTGGCCCGGCTGATGGCACCGAGCTCGGCAAGGATGCGGGGTGGGAGCAGCGGCAGGTGGAGGAGTACCGGATTCTCGCCCAAGCTTACTGGCTGTAGCGGGCTTGCATCCGGGCACGATCACGGAGTACGCTCCCGTTTGGTCGTACCAAAATGGAGTACCCTCCCGAATGGTCAGAATCGACCGGGCTCTGCGAATGGTCCTGCCGCCCCGGCAGTCGGCGTTTCTGTGGGGACCCCGCAAGACCGGGAAGACCACCTACCTGCGCTCGTCGTTCCCCGACAGCCTGACGTTCGACCTGCTCCAGACTGACCTCATGCTGGAGCTCGCCAAGCGCCCGGCCCTGCTCCGCGAGCGCCTCCTGGCGACCCCGCCCGAGAAGCTGCGCTCTCCGGTGATCCTGGACGAGGTCCAGAAGGTCCCCCAACTGCTCGACGAGGTGCACTGGCTCATCGAAAACCGGGGGTTGAGCTTCATCCTGTGCGGTTCGAGCGCCCGCAAGCTCAAGCGGGGCGGTGTCAACCTCCTGGGCGGACGCGCCTGGCGTTACGAGATGCACCCGCTCGTCTCCATCGAGGTCGGGGACCTCGATCTTCTGCAGGCGCTCAACCGGGGCCTCGTCCCGGCGCACTACCTGGCTGCGGAGTACCGGCGCTCGCTCGAGGCCTACGTCGTGGACTACCTCAAGCAGGAGGTCTTCGATGAAGGGCTCACCCGCAACGTCGCCGCCTTCTCGCGCTTCTTCGAGGCGGCAGCTTATTCCCACGGCGACCTGACGAGCTACGCCAACATCGCGCGCGACTGCGGCGTCGACGCGAAGACGGTGAAGGAGTACTACCAGATCCTCGTCGACACGCTGCTCGGCTCGTTCATCGAGCCATGGAAGAGGCGCCAGGAGCGGCAGGTCATCGGGAAAGCCCCGAAGTTCTACCTGTTCGACGTGGGTGTGGCGGGCGCGCTGACACACCGGCGCATCGCGGAGGAGAGGGGCGAGTCGTTCGGCCGGGCGCTCGAGCATTTCGTGCTCATGGAGATCCAGGCTCACCGATCCTACCGGGAGCTCGGCTACGAGATCCACTTCTGGCGGACCAAGAGCGGCCTTGAGGTCGATTTCGTGCTCGGCGACGGCGAGGTCGCGGTGGAAGTGAAGGGGACCTCGCGAGTCGATCCCTCCGACTTCCGGTCCCTCCATGCCTTTGTCGCGGACAACCGCCCGCGCCATGCCATCCTGGTCTGCAACGAGCGCGCCCCTCGTGTCGTCGAAGGCATCGAAGTCCTTCCCTGGAGAGAGTTCCTGGCACGCCTCTGGGACGGGCGCATCTTGAGCTAGCCTTTCCCTGGTAGTGTCTCCGCATGAAAACTAGGCTGATCGCCGGAGCCGCCGTGCTCCTCGCCGTATCCGGGCTGGCCGCGCCCGCCGCCGCTCCCCTGAACCGTGCCGAATGGGCCGACCGCGCCCGCTCCGAGCTCCTGTACTCGTGGAAGGCGTACGAGCGCTACGCGTGGGGCTCCGACGAGCTCAAGCCCGTCAGCAGGACGGCTCACAACTGGCACGCCGAGTCTCTCCTGATGACTCCCGTGGATACGCTGGACACGCTGCTCCTGATGGGCCTCACCGACGAGGCGGACAAGGCGAAGGCGCTGATCGTCGAGAAGCTTTCCTTCGACAAGGATTTCGAGGTCAAGAACTTCGAGATCACGATCCGCCTGCTGGGAGGGCTGCTCTCGGCCTACCAGATGACCGGCGATGCGCGCCTGCTGCGGCTCGCGGACGATCTGGGGACGCGGCTCCTGCCCGTCTTCGACTCCCCCACCGGCCTGCCCTACATGTACGTCAATCTCAAGACGGGCAAGACCTCCGGAGCCCGCTCCAACCCTGCCGAGATCGGGACCCTGATGCTCGAGTTCGGCACGCTCGCCCGGCTCACCAAGAAGCCGGTCTATTACGACAAGGCCAAGAACGCGCTCGTGCAGCTCTACAACCGCCGCTCGAAGATCGGCCTCGTGGGCGAAGAGATCAACGTCGAAACGGGCGAGTGGGTCAGCCGCAACAGCCACGTGGGCGGCGGGATCGACTCCTACTACGAATACCTCCTGAAGTGCTCGAAGCTCTTCGGCGACAAGGACTGCGCGCAGATGTGGAAGGAGAGCAAGAAGGCGCTGGACAAGCACCTGGCCGATCGCGCTCCCTCGGGCCTCTGGTATGGCCAGGTCGACATGACGACCGGCAAGCGCACGGCCAACGAGTTCGGAGCGCTCCACGCCTTCCTGCCCGCGGTCCTGGCCCTCGGGGGCGATCCCGGCCGCGCGCGCGACCTGCAGGCCTCCGCGTTCAAGATGTGGAACCTCCACGGGATCGAGCCCGAGGTGATCGACTACCGGACGATGAAGGTCGTGCACGCCGGATATCCGCTGCGGCCGGAGATCATCGAATCGGCCTACACCCTCCACCGCAGGACGAAGGACCCGCGCTACCTGGAGATGGGAAGGACGTTCTTCGAAGGGCTTCTCGCGCACTGCCGGACCGACGCGGGCTACACGGTCCTGAAGGACGTGACGACCAAGGAAAAGGGCGACCTGATGCCCAGCTACTTCCTGGCCGAGACGCTCAAGTACCTTTATCTCCTCTTCGCGCCCGAGGAAACCCTGGACCTCGACAAGGTCGTCTTCAACACCGAGGCCCATCCGCTGCGGCGGACTTGGTAGCCGCGGTCAGACGCAGATCATTCTCCGCCTTCCGTCGGGAGCTTGGCGGCAAGCCAGCCGGTGATCCCGGCCGACATCACCTTGACGTTTTCATAGCCCATCTTCTTGGCCCGGCGAGCCGCATTGGGCGCCTTTCGGCACAGGGGGTTCGAGCAATAGAACACCAAGCTGGATTCCTTGTCCGGCGGCAGATCGCTGCTGGCGTAGTCAGCGGCGTCGAGATTCAAGGCGCCAGGAACGCGCGCCTTTGCCCAGCTCTGGGGCGAATTGACGTCAATGACCGTCAGCGGCTGCTTTTGCATCCGCTCATGCAGCTCACCGGGTGAAACAACTTTGAGTCCCATGAGTCGCGCAATCATGTTTCATGCTCCTGCCTGCACGTCTTGCGCCTGCCGTTGGGGCGCAGCAGCAGGGTGCCCCAGCTCGCCACGCCCATGCCCGGAATCAACGTCTTGACAAGGCCCGGGTCGCGAAGAGAGACGGTCCAGGCCGCCAGGAGCAGCGCGCCCGCCAACAACAGCGCCGCCCAGGGCGGGCCTGCCGATTCTCCTCTTCCCCGGGCGCCCAGCACGTCCGCGCTCACCACCGCGAGCGCCAGGAACAGAGGCCCGGCCAGGACCAGCCATCCGGATTCGGCGGCCAGCACCGTGAGGAGTGTTGCGACGACGATTCCAGCCCCCATCAGCAGGCTGGGGCCAAGGTCAAGCCAATCCTTCCGTGTCATGGCGTTGTCTCCTCTCTTCGAGTGCGACTTCTCCTGGACACAGGGTATACGGCTCGGCAGACAGGGAGTTTCGCTGAAGGCCAGGCCGGCGAGACGCCGGCGCTCCCAGGGAAAACGCGCTCAGGAGCACCGGCGGCCGGGGGCTCATGCGGCGAGCCTGCAGGGGGGGACGGGGAGGTCACTCGAGCACGAAGGTGACTTTCAGGTGGACCCGGAACTTGACGATCTTGTCGTTCTCGATGTCCACTGACTGGTCCTCCACCCAGGCGCCCTTGATCTTCTTGACGGTCTTGCTGGCGCGCCGGATCCCCTCCCGGATCGCGTCGTCAAAGCTGGTTTCCGAGTCGGCACTGATTTCGATGATCTTGGCGACGGACATGGATGCTCCTTTCAGGTCGTCACTCGACGTCTGCCGCGATGATATCCCGTTCAGCTCCTCCTCGCCTGACCTCAGGGCTCGAGCGTACAGGCAGGGCCTGGCCCCACATCACACACCGCCGCTTCGCCCGGCTGCTGCACGCAGGTGAGCTCGGAGTCGACGTTGCGGCAGTACTGGTCCGGGAACCAGTCCGGCAGGCCGCCGCGCAGAACCCGGTGTCGCCCGGCTGGCCGGTCGCCGGACCTTCGAGGCCGAAGGCCTCGCCCTCGAGGCAGGCTCGGAGGGGCGTTGGGATCCGCCCATCTTTCACAGGCTCTCCTGGAAGTGCGGCCGTTACAGGAGGTAAGGGCTGATAGAATGGCGGCGTGCGCCGCGACCCACTTCACGCCATGATCAGGAGCCTCTTCTGGGATCTCGACCCGCGCGAGCTGCGGTGGGAACGGGACCGGGAGCAGATCATCGGAAGAGTCCTCGCCTCCGGCCCCTGGGAGGCGGTGAAATGGCTGCGGAAGCGGGCCGGCGATGAAGCGCTCCGCGAATGGATCGAGCGCCGCCAGGGACGGGGACTGTCTCCTCGTCAGCTCCGGTACTGGGAGCTCATTCTCGATCTGCCCCATCGACAGGTCGATGAATGGCTGCGCAGCGAACAGCGTCAGGTCTGGGATCGCCGGATCTCTCGATGAGCTTCCATCCGGAGATCCTGAGCCCGAAGCAGCGCAGGACACTCCGGCTCCTTGGTCCCGAGGTCACCGCACGGGGCTTCTATCTCGCCGGCGGGACCGCGCTGGCGCTCCAGCTCGGACACCGTCGCTCCGTCGATTTCGACTGGTTCCTGGAAGGCCGGATTTCGGACCCCTTGCTGCTCGCTCGTGAAATTCAGGAGACGGTGCCGCTCGTCACCACCCGGATCGAGCCCCGCACTCTCTTCGGAACCGTGAGCGGCGTGCGCGTCAGCTTCTTCGAGTTCCGCTACCCGATGCTCGAACCGGCCGTGCCCTGGCCCGACTACGGGTGCCGGCTCGCCTCTCTCCTGGACATTGCCTGCATGAAGCTGTCGGCGATCGTCCAGAGGGGATCGAAGAAGGATTTCGTCGATCTCTTCGCTCTTGGGCGGGAAGGCTTCCGGTTGCCCGACATGCTCGGCTGGTACAGGACGAAATTCGGGATCGAGGACATGGGTCACGTCCTCTACGCCCTGGCCTACTTCGACGATGCCGACACGGAGCGGATGCCCAGGATGCTCTGGGAGGTCGAGTGGAAGGAAGTCAAGGACGCCATCCGAGCCTGGACCAGGCAGGCCGGCTGAGCCGGCCGCGATTTTCACTCGCCGGCGCTACTTGTGGGCTAATCCCGGAACAGCTCGGACAGAGGCAGGGCGAAGCCGGGGAGGATCTCCTCGTCGCGGAGGGTGTCGCCAACCTCCAGCGCCTCGGCCTGTCCGGACGAGCGGTAGACGAGAACGCTCCGGCGCCGGGGATTGACGAACCAGACGCTGTCGACTCCGGCGGAGAGATACTCCCGGATCTTCTCCTGCACCTGCCCGGGCCGATCCTCCGGCGAAAGGATCTCCACGACCAGCTCGGGCGCGACGTCGAGGAAGGCCGAAGGCCCTCGCCGGGCATAACGCTCCTGCGAGATGAAGACGATGTCCGCCCCCCGGACCGTGTCGGGATCGCGGCCGGTATAGATCCCGACCTCTCCGACCATGACGCGGCCTGAGCCCGTCTGCCGGGCATGAAGCGCCAGCTCCACATCCAGCCTCGATTCGGCCTCCCCGTGGATGTGTCCGGCTGGAGCCATGGGCACCACTCTCCCGTTCACGAGCTCGCAAGGGTTCAGATCCGGACGGAGAGCCAGCTCTTCGCCCGTCATCAACCGCTCTTCGTTTTTCTGGGGGATGGCCATCTCGAATCCCTCGGGAAGCACTCTACCACGATCTTTCGCGCCTGGACACGACAAGCCGGGTCGCCCAGGCTCGGGTCGAGGCGAGATCAGTGTACGGCATCGCTGGCCAGCTCCCGCGGGGTGGGCGCGGAGCCGCCGACGGGTGGCCGCCGCCCGGGAGGCCGGGTCGGCGCGGTCCCCTACCCGGCGGGGGTTGGCGCCTGCGAGCGCCCGGTGCGATTCTGTCCTGGAAAGGAGATCGAGCCATGTACGCACCCCCCGTCACCAGCGTGGCACGCGACGTCGAGATCCTCACCGAAGCTGGACCCCTGCACGGGTTCCTGACGGTCCCTCCCGGAGCGGTGGGCATCGTGCTGTTCGCCCATGGCAGCGGCAGCAGCCGGTTGAGCCCCCGCAGCCAGCAGGTCGCCGCCGACCTGCAGGAGGCCGGGCTGGCCACCCTGCTCTTCGATCTCCTCACCAGCCGCGAGGAGGAGGTGGACCGCTTCAGCGCCCACCTGCGCTTCGACATCGGGCTCCTGGCCCGCCGCCTGGAAGCGGCGACCGAGTGGGCGCTCAAGGAGTCCACGACCCGCGACCTGGCACTCGGCTACTTCGGCGCCAGCACCGGGGCGGCTGCCGCCCTGGTCGCGGCCGCGGCATACCCGGAGACGATCAGGGCCGTGGTCTCGCGGGGAGGCCGCCCCGATCTCGCGGGAGACGCTCTCGCGCGGGTCGTGGCCCCCACGCTCCTCGTCGTCGGCGGCCAGGACGCGCCGGTGATCTCCTTGAACCGCCACGCCATGCGGCAGATGACCGCCCCGGTCCAGATGGAGATCATCGCCGGCGCCACCCACCTCTTCGACGAGCCGGGCGCCCTGGAGGAGGTCACTTCCCTGGCCGCGGACTGGTTCCGCTTCCACCTGGGGAACACGGACTGACACGGAGGAAACCGCCATGAAAAAGAACACGAAGATCCAGATCGCCGGCCTCGCCGGCAGCGCGACCGCGCTCGGCGCGGCCGTCTACGTCTTCACCCACCGGGACACGCCCCGCAAGGGCATCAGCGCGCGCAAGGCGCGCAGGATCGGCGACGAGCTCGGCGTCGATTGGACCCGCATCGATCTCGAAGAGCTGCGCCAGGGCATGGAAGTCGAGCTGGAGCACGGCCGGCGCGATCCCGCGACCGACGTCACCGGCGACGACCTGCTGCTCACCGGCAAGATCGCGCTCGCGCATTTGAACGAGCTCCCGGACTACTACGCCCGCCTGGCGAAGATGGAAGCGGAGGGCAAGGCCTTCTGGAGCGGCGCCGCCGTCCCCGTGCCGGAGGAGCCTCTGCCTTTCTGAGGCTCAGCCAGCGTCGAGGACATCGAGGACGATCTTGCCGAAGGACTGGCGCGACTCCAGGCGCCGGTGGGCCTCGGCCGCGTCGGCTAGCGGGAGGACGGCCGAGAGCCCCGGCCTGGGCTCGGGGCGAGGCGCCTCGCCGAGCCGCAGGACCTCGGGACCTCCCAGCTCGTTCACGACGATGGCGCGCATGCCTATCGCCCCGCGTTCTCCTGCTTCCACTTCATCGCCATCAGGATGCGGTTGTAGCCGCTCGGATGGTCGAAGAAGATCCACTCCTCGACCGGGCCGGGGTGGAGCTTGCGGTACTCGCCCAGCAGGAGCGCGGTCTCCGCGAAACCGTCGGGCTCGCGGGAGGCGTTGAGGCCGAAGATGTCCGCCTCGGCTTCGTTCACCCGGATGTAGGTGTTGTTGAGCGGAGTCATCACGAAGAAGAAGATCGAGAAGAGCACGGCCAGGAGCGGCAGGCCCGCGGGATCGTCGATCCCCCTCACCCCCCAGCGCCCGCCCCAGCGCTCCACCGCCCGGTCATAGCCCCAGCGCAGGAAGGCGAAGCCCGCGAGCAGCACCAGCGCGAACCAGAGCACCGACTCGTAGACGTGGTTGAGCACGTAGTGGCCCATCTCGTGGCCCATCACCGACTCGACCCCGGCCGGCGAGACCCGGTTCAAGAGGTTGTCGTTGAGCGAGATCCGCATCGTCCCCAGCGCGCCGCTCACGTTCGCGCTCACCCGGTTGCTCTGCTTCGAGGCGTCGAAGACGTAGACGTGCTCCGCCGGGATGCCGTTGGCCCGCGCGAGCGAGAGGATCGGACCGCGCAGGTTCGCATCCTTGAGCTCGGTGTAGGTGTTGAAGAGCGGCGCGATGAAGACCGGCGCGATCAGCATCACGAACACCAGGAAGACGACCGCGGCCACCGTCCCCCAGACCCACCAGGTGCGGGGGAACTTGCGGAAGATCGCGTAGATCCCCACCACGGCGAGGCCGCCGAGCAGCGCGCCCACGGCCACCCCCTTGAGCAGGTCGATCAGCCACTCCGGGAACGTCTGGTTGGAGAGCCCGTACTTGTGCTCGCGGAAGAAGCCCGCGTAGAGGACCAGGGGGAACGTGAGCAGCGTGGTCAGCACCAGGTACTGCAGCCAGTAGAGGAAAACCTGGACCGGCCGGAAGCGCACCACCCGCTCGGCCAGGTTGCGCATCCGCGCCGAGAGGCCCGTGCCCAGGAGCAGCGCCGCGACGCCGAGGCCGTAGAGGAAGTCCCAGAGGATCAGCCAGTAGCCCCCCTCGAAGTAGGAGTCGGACTTCGCCCGCTGCTCCGGGCTCAGGCGCGCCAGGTACGCCTCGGTGGCCGCCACCGGGTCTTCTACCGAAGGAGTGGCCGGCGGCGGGGGTGGAGCCTGGGCCATGCCGAGGTGAGGCAATGCCAGGGCCAGCAGAAGCAGGAGGACGGGCTTTTTCATGGACGGTTCCTTTCGAGAGGGAGTCTACACCCCGGCACCAGCTTTGCAATCAGCTCTCCCCGCGGATGAATCCGCACCGGCAGCTCACGAGAGGAGGCGCACGTGGCCGAGATCAGAGTGGAACGGAAAGAGCAGCGCAACATCCTGCCCTGGGTCCTCGGGCTGTTGCTCCTGGCCCTGGTGATCTGGGGCGTCGCGGAGATGTCGGGCCGGAACGGAGCGGTCGAGGAGCCCGGTGCGTCGGCGGTGGGCGTGACCATCCAGCAGCAGCCTCCCGCGCTGCGGCAATACGCCTAGTATTACGCCCGGAGCCCCCCGGAGCGCCCATTCCGGGGGCAGGGTGCTCATTCCGGGGGCACCCTGCTCGCGTTCTCTCCTCCAATGTGCTACAACTGCGAGTGCAAAACTCTGACGCCCATCGCCGGTAAGGGTCAAGGCTAGTCCGAAAACCCCCAGAGAGGCATGGAATGGCCGGAGCGCGGAGCGGTCCCGCAGGGGCCGGGCTTCGCGTTCCTGGCAGAGAGGATCGCAGTGAAAGACGAGAGCCTGCCGATCATCCAGATCCGCAACTGCCTCCTGGTCAGCATCCAGACGGAGCTGCACGACCGTCTCGCCCTCGGCCTCCAGGAATCGCTCATGGAGCGCGTCCGCAGCGCCGACGCCAAGGGGGTCATCCTCGACGTCTCGGCCGTGGAGGTCATCGACAGCTACATCACCCGCATTCTGAACGACATCGGCAAGTCGGTACGCTTCATGGGCGCCGAGTGCTACATCGTGGGCATCCGTCCGGCGGTGGCCATGACCCTCATCGAGATGGGGGTCGAGCTCGATTCGGTGCACACCGCGCTCAACCTGGACCTGGCGCTGGAGAAGCTCGAGCTGCTGCAATCATGAAGACCGTCGAGACGGAGGTCGGGGCGATCCTCGCCGGGACCATCTCGGCGATCACGCAGCGCAGCATTTTCAACCGGCTGGGCGGGCTGGCGGCCCGTCCCATCCAGCAGCTCACGCCGCAGGACCGGCTGGCCATCATGACCGAGCTCGAAAGCTCGGTCCGCCTGTTCGCCCGGCGCAACAGCACGGAGCTGATCGCCTCCTGCGCGCAGGCGCTGAGCGGCGGTCCTGTCCCCTCCGCCGGAGGCACCGGGGCTGGGACCTCGGCCGGTACGGCGGGGGACGGCATCGGCGCCACCAAGCGGCTCGCCATCGATCAGGAGAAGGACATCGCCACCGCCCGCCTGGAGGCGTGGTCGGAGGCCGTAAGGATCGGGCTCTCGAAGTTCACGTCGGTCAAAGTGGCGACCGCGGTCTCGGAGCTCGCCAGGAACATCGTCTTCTACGGCGGCAAGGGCTATGTCGAGCTCAAGTCCACCCGGGACGACCGCGGCCCGGCCCTGCAGATCGTGGCATCGGACAAGGGCCCGGGCATCGAGCCGCGCAAGCTGGAGGAGATCTGGGCCGGAACGTACAAGTCGCAGAGAGGCATGGGCAAGGGACTCGTGGCCGTCAAGAAGCTGGTGGATGATTTCCATTTGGACACCGGCCCGGGCCGCGGCACCACCGTCACCTGCCTCTTCCGAGGAGAGAGATGAAGTCAGGAGCGTTCAGCCGTCCCTTCAAGGGTCTCACGGTTTGCGGGGACAGTTTTGTTATTGTAGAGAACAACGGCACCTTCCTTGCCGCGGTGATCGACGGCCTCGGCCACGGATACGAGTCCTGGGTCGCGGCCGCCAAGGCGTCGGAGGTGATCCATGCCCACGCCGAGCTGTCGGTGGAGCCGATCCTGATGCGCTGCCACAAGGAGCTGCGCGCCACGCGCGGCGCCGCGGTGGGCATCCTCAAGGTCGAGAAGGGCGGCGCGGGCGAGTTCTGCGGCGTGGGCAACATCGAGGTGCAGGCCCTCTCCGGCAACGCGCCGAGCCTGTTCTGCATCGCGGGGATCGTGGGCCACAACCTGCGCACCTCGAAGGTGATGTCGTTCCAGATGAAGCCGGGCGACGTCTATTGCGTGATGAGCGACGGCGTGTCGAGCCGCGGCAATTTCAAGACGTGCCTGCCGGGTGCGCCCACGGACGTGGCCCGGCGGATCGTGGAGCAGTGGGGGCGGGACCACGACGACGCCACGGCCCTGATCATGGGCTACGAGGCGGACTCGCTGCTCGGGGGCGAGCAGGCCGGCCAGTGAGGTTCAGGATTCAGACGATTGCGCGGCGCCCGGGGCGCCGCTGAGGAGAGACCAAGGATGGCTATCAGGGAAGAAGAGGTTCCCATTCAGATCACGCACGACCGCCTCCAGAACGTGATCGAGGCGCTGTCGTACGCCTCGGTCGACGAGTTCGACGCCTGCATCACGCTCCTCGAGAGCAACATGCAGGAGGACGAGTTCAACGAGCTCGAGGTGGCGTTCATGATCTTCGTCAAGGAGCTCCGCGCCGCCAAGGGAGCGCTCACCGAGGCGCTCGCCAAGCACGAGGCGGCCAACCGCGAGCTGGAGGCCAAGCTGGAGACGATCGAGCGCCAGCAGGCGGCCATCCGCGAGCTCTCGACCCCGATCATCGAGGTCTGGGCCGGCGTCCTCTGCCTGCCGGTCGTCGGCATCGTCGACAGCCAGCGCAGCGCCGAGATGACCGAGACCCTGCTCGAGATGATCGTGGCCAAGCAGGCCCGCACCGCGATCGTCGACATCACCGGCATCGACGTGATGGACACGAAGACCGCTGACCATTTCATCAAGATGGCCAAGGCGGTCCGCCTGCTCGGCGCCGACTGCATCCTGTCCGGCATCAA
>Ga0268265_10000567_pt1 | contig 37582 bp, 33 predicted proteins | sample KBSSwiS52_FD_190355 | JGI IMG/M metagenome (GOLD analysis project Ga0268265, IMG submission 190355) | Switchgrass rhizosphere microbial communities from Kellogg Biological Station, Michigan, USA - KBS Switchgrass S5-2 (SPAdes) (version 2) | ecosystem: Host-associated > Plants > Roots >...
CACGTCCTCGACCACTTCGACCACGTGGTGCGGGTGGCCGGGATCGAGCACGTGGGAATCGGGAGCGACGCCGACGTCGACGCCATCGATCCGCGCACGAACCGGGTGCGTCCGCGCTACAACGTGCTCGGCCTGCAGCACCCGCGGCGGGTGTTCGAGCTGACCGAGGGGCTGATCCGGCGAGGCTACACGGACCGCCAGATCGAGCTCGTGCTCGGGGGCAACTTCCAGCGCGCGCTCGGCGAGATCCTGGGCAGGCCGGCGGCTCAGCCTCCAGCCGGCACGTAGATCTTCGGCACGTCCAGTGCCTCGGCCTGCCTCTGCAGGTTGGCCAGGTCGGTGGCGACGAGCCCCTTCCACTCCGCGTCCAGCTCGTCCAGGCCCTTCCTCACCGCGGCGTAGACGTTCTTCATCCCCTGGGTCGGCGGGCCGTCTCCCGCCTTCGCGAACTCGAAGAGCGGCGAGAGGCGCGAGTAGATCATGGCGCCGCCCTTCATCCCGAGCACGTCGTAGGCGATCTCGGCCTTGGGGTTGTGCAGCCGCTCCTCGACCGAATCCACCTTCTCGAGGAACGCCTCCGACGCCTTGATCAGGTCCGCGGCCTTCGGGTCCTTCTTCAGGAGCTCGTTGCGCGCCACGACCTGCCGGCGCACGCTGCGGAGCTGCTCGGCGGTATGGGTGAGGCGGGTGATCGTGTCGCGCACCTCCAGCGAGAAGCGGAGCTGCTCGGCCATGTCCTCCGGGGAGACGGTCGAGCGCGGGTCCGGCAGCAGCTTGAGCGTCGTGGCTTCCGTCTTGCCATCGACGGTCAGGCGCGCCGTGTAGGTGCCCGGGACGGCGACGGGTCCGATCAGCGGATAGCCGATGTCGAGGATGCCTCCCTGGATCAGCTCCGCGCCCTCCCAGGTCAGGTCCCAGGTCACTTTCTGAAGGCCTTTCTTCTTGGGCAGGGCGCGCTTTTTCAGGAGCTCCTTCTCATCCTCCACGTACTCGCTCGCTCCCGTGGGCTCGAGCTCGCTGCTGCTCATCCTGCGCACGAGCGTGCCGGCAGCGTCGAAGATCTCCAGCTTGACCTCCCCCTTGGGCTCGTCCTTCAGCCAGTAGTAGATGGGCGCGCCCGCCTCCGGGTTGTCGAACCGCGGGCCCACGTAGCGGGCGCCGCCGTGCCAGGCCCAGCGCACCGAATCCGGAGCGGCGAAGAGGTGCGCAGTCTTTCCCGGCTGGGCCGTCACCGCCTCCGACATGTCGCGGACGACGGAGAGATCGTCCAGGATCCACGCCGACCGGCCATGCGTCCCCAGCACCAGGCTGTCACCCTTGACCGCGAGGTCGTGCACCGCCACGGTTGGCAGGTTCAGGCGCAGCCCGCTCCAGGTGGCGCCGTCGTCCTTGGATACGGCCACGCCGCGCTCCGTGGCGAGGTAGAGCATGCCCTTGCGCACCGAGTCCTCGCGCACGGAATGGAGGTAGACGTCGCGGGGGAGGCCCCCGTCGAGCCGCTTCCAGGTCTTGCCGTAGTCCGCCGTCTTCCAGAGGTAGGGCGTCATGTCGTCCAGCCGGTGGGCGTCCACCACGAGGTAGGCCGTGCCGGTGTCGAAGCGCGAGGGCTCGATCATGCTCACGGTGCCCCACTCGGGGATGCCGGGCACGTTCTTCGTCACGTCCTGCCATGTGGCGCCAATGCCGCCACCATTGCGGGTGATGTGGACGAGCCCGTCATCGCTCCCCGTCCAGATCAGCCCCTTCCACTTGGGCGATTCGGCGATCACGAAGATCGTGCAGTAGGTCTCGACGCCGGTGTTGTCGCCGGTGATGGGACCGCCGGACCACTGCTGCTTCGACTCGTCGTCGCGGGTCAGGTCCGGGCTGATGGCCTCCCAGGTCTGGCCGCCGTCGCGGGTGCGGAAGAGCACGTTGGCACCGTGGTAGATCGTCTTCGGATCGTGCGGCGAGATGTGGATGGGCGCGGTCCATTGGAACCGGTATGTCATGTCCTTGGCGGCCCAGCCGGACGGGTTGTCCGGCCAGGCGCTGACGTTGCGCTCCTCCCCCGTGCGGTGGTCGTAGCGGGTGATGATGCCCAGGTACTCGCCGGCATAGACGACGTTCGGGTCCTCGGGGTCCGAGGCCACCCAGCCGGCCTCGCCGCCGCCCACGCCGTGCCAGTCGGCGTTGTTGATGCCGCGGAAGCTCAGGGAGTTGCTCGGCCCCTGCGCGGTGCCGATGTCCTGGAGCGCGCCGGCCACCTGGAACGGCACCCGGTTGTCCACGGCGATGTGGTAGAACTGGCCGATCGGCAGCGCCGCCGGCTTCCAGGTCTCCCCGCCGTCGGTCGATACGTCCACGCCGCCGTCGTCCGCCCCGATCATCCGCTTCGGGTCCTTCGGATCGATCCACAGGTCGTGGTGGTCGCCGTGGCTGAGGAACTTCTGCTTGAACGTCCTGCCGCCGTCGATGCTCTTGAGCATGGGCACGTTGGGCACCCAGACCTCGTCGGGGTTGGCGGGGCTCACCGTGAGAGTGGTGTAGTACCAGGCGCGCTGCCGCAGCTCGCGGTTGCGGGTGGCGAGGGTCCAGCTCTCGCCGCCGTCGTCGGAGCGGAAGAGCCCGCCCTTTTCGGCCTCGATCAGCGCATAGACCCGCCGGCCGTCGGACGGCGCCACCGCGACCCCCACCTTGCCCCACTCCCCTTCGGGCAGCCCGGCCTCACCCGGCTTGAGCTGGGTCCAGGTGTCGCCGCCGTCGCGGGAGACCCAGAGGCCGCTGCCCGGTCCGCCGCTGGTCATCTCCCAGGGCCGGCGCCGCGCCTGCCAGAGCCCGGCGAACACGATGTTCGGGTTCGAGGGATCGATGGCCACGTCCGAGGCGCCGGTGTCCGCGTCCTTCTTGAGCACCTGCTCCCAGGTCCGGCCGCCGTTCCGCGTGCGATAAATACCGCGCTCCGGGTTGGGACCGAACGCGTGCCCGAGCACGGCCGCGAACGCGATGTCGGGATTGGTCGGATGGACCGCCATGGTCCCGATCTGCCCCTCCTGCTTCCAGACGTGGGTCCAGGTCTTGCCCGCGTCGGTCGATTTGTAGATGCCGTTGCCCGCCGCCACGTTGCCGCGGATGTTGGCCTCGCCCGACCCGACGTAAAGGATGTTGGGATCGGATGCCGCCACCGCGATCGAGCTGGCCGAGGAGATCGGCTGGTCGTCGAAGATCGGCTTCCAGGTGAACCCGCCGTCGGACGACTTCCAGACTCCGCCGGAAGCCGTGGCCGCGTAGTACGTCAAGGGATCGCCGGGCACGCCCGCGGCGCGATCCACGCGTCCGCCCCAGGCCGGGCCGATCGAGCGGTACTTGAGTCCCTCCAGCCCGGCGAGATCGGAGAGGCCGGCTTCCTTTTTTGGCTCTTCGGCCTTGGCCGGCTTCTTCGCCGCGAAACCCGCGGCGGGAACCAACAACAGCAAGATCAGCAGCAGGGGACGGCAGACAGGTCTGGGCATCCGCATTACCTCTTTCAGGGAATCTCGATCGCCCGCATCTCCGGGTCGGGGTGCTCCCGGTACAGGATGATCACGTGCCCGATGTGCCCGGCCACCTCGGCCTCGAGCTCGCTCGCGAGGCGGTCGGCGACCTCGCGCTTCTGCTCGCGCGGCACCGCGGCCTGGACCTTGATCAATTCATGGTCGTCGAGCGCCTCGTCCGCCTGGCGGATCGTGGCCTCCGTCAGGCCCTGCTTGCCGATCTGGACAACGGGCTTGAGCGCATGGCTCAGGCCGCGCAAATACTTCCGCTGCGCGCTGGTCAGTTTCGCCATGGCGAAGCATTGTAGACTAGCGCCATGTCCGACGACCCCAAGTACCGGCAGAGAGGCTACAAGGACAGCGACCGCGACGCGCAGCAGCGCTCCCACGGGCCGCAGGGTCCGCGCGAAAAGAAGGAAGGCCCGCGCGGCCGGGGGCTGGGGGCGCCCTCCGACAGCGTGTTCCGCTGCGCCCGGTGCGGCGAAAAGCAGCCGCTCTTCGACGAGGTCGCCGTCGACGCCACCTGCTCCAAGTGCGGCACGGACCTCCACACCTGCTCCAACTGCACCTCCTTCGACACCTCCGCCCGCTGGGAGTGCCGGCGCTTCGAAGAGATCCCGGCGAAGATCCTCAAGAAGAGCACCCGCAACGACTGCCCGCTCTTCACGCCCAAGACCGCCCGCGAGTTCGCCAAGGAGTCCGGCAAGGGCAATCCCGGCGACGCCCGGTCCGCGTTCGACGCCCTGTTCAAGTTCTGACGCCGTACATCCTGTGCATGCCGGGCCTGCGCGGGATGCACAGGCCCCGGGCTCCAGCCAGGGAGCTCCCGGGGAGAGCGCGGCCATTGCCCGCATGGCACGGCCCTCGCTTTCTCCTTGCTTGTGCAAGGCATCTGCTCAATAATCGAGAAACATTGCTCAACCGTCCGGGGAACGAAGGCCCGGGGAGGTTCTCCGCATGCGCGTAGGCGTTCTGGAGATTCTGACCGATTCGGTGTCTCACGGCTGGCTGCTGAAGACGTACGACAGCCAGTTCCGCAGGCAGTACGTGAGCATTCCACCGCAGGCGGTGGCGGTCTGGTGCCGGCAGCTCGGGCACGAGGTCCACTATGCGACCTACTACGGCCAGAGCCCGCCGGAAGAGCTCCTGCCCAAGGACCTGGACGTCGTCTTCCTGGCGACCTACACCCAGGCGAGCGCGCTCGCCTATGCCCTGGCGCGGCTCTACCGCAGCCGCGGGGCGCTCACCGTGCTCGGCGGTCCGCACGCCACCTCGTTCCCCACCGACAGCCTGCGCTTCTTCGACCTGGTCGTCCACGACTGCGACAAGGAATCGATCGCGGGCATCCTGCGCGGCGACTTCGAGCCCGGCAGCGTGGTGAGCAGCGGCCATGCCCTGGAGGACGTGCCGAGCATCGAAGAGCGGATGCCGTATATTGAAAAGGCCAGCTTCGTCCGCGGCAGGCCCGTGCGGATGACCATCGTCTCCCTGCTGACCAGCCTGGGCTGTCCGTACCGCTGCGACTTCTGCGTCGACTGGAAGAACGACTACGTGATGATGCCCGCGGACCGGCTGCTGGCCGACCTGCGCTACATCTCCGAGCATCTGCCGGGCGTCCTCGTCGCCTTCCAGGACCCCAACTTCGGCGTCAAGTTCGACGAGACGCTCGACCTGATCGAGCAGATCCCCGAGGGGCGGCGCAATCCCTACATCATGGAGAGCTCGCTCTCGATCCTGCGCGGCCCCCGCATGCACCGCCTGCGCGAGACGAACTGCATCTACGTGGCCCCCGGAGTCGAGTCGTGGACCGACTACTCGAACAAGGCCGGGGTCGGCCGCAGCGTCGGGCACGAGAAGCTGGAGAGCGTCGTCAGCCAGTTCGAGGAGCTGCACCAGTACGTGCCGGGCCTGCAGGCGAACTTCCTCTTCGGCACGGACGGCGACCAGGGCGAGGAGCCCGCGGAGCTCACCCGGGAGTTCATCCGGCGCGTGCCTTTCGTCTGGCCGACGCTCAACATCCCCATCCCCTTCGGGGGCACGCCGATGTACGACCGCCAGCTCGCCGAGGGCCGGATCCTCGAGGAGATCCCGTTCGCCTTCTACTACATGCCCCACCTGATCGTGCGGCCGCGGCACTACGACCCGCTGTCCTATTACGACCTGCTGATCCGGCTCTACCGCACGGTCGTCTCGAACCGTCTCCTGCTGCGCCGCGTGCGCAGCGCGCGCACCCGGGGCCTGCGGACGCTCCACACCCTGCGCACCCTGGGGATGCGGGCGCAGCTCGCCCAGCTGCAGGCGATCCGCTCCCGCATTGCTCTCGACTCCGAGATGCGCGACTTCCTGGACGGCCGCACCCGCCGGCTCCCCGCCTTCTACCGGGAGCAGATGAAGGAACGGCTGGGCTCGTACGCGGAGCTCCTCTCCGAGGAGGACATGAGGCCGCGGCTCGAGCCGCCGGGGACGGCTTCGCCGGCCGCGGAGCCCAAGGTGGTGGCGCTCGGCGGCCGGCGCCCGCGAGCCTCGGCAACCGGCTAGAGCTTCGGCGGCGGTCCCGGTCCGCCCGCGGCGTTCCGCACGAGCTGCGCGTAGAAGCGCACGGCCCCGGCATAGTCCTGGATGCTCACCCGCTCGTTCGTGCCGTGGACGCGCTCCAGGTCCCCGGCCGTGACCGTCACCGGGATGAACCGGTAGACGTTCGAGGAGAGCTTCTCGAAGTGCTTCGTGTCCGTCCCGCCGGAGAGCAGGTTGGGCGCGGCGAGCATGCCGGGGAACACCTGCGACACCGTGGTCTGGAGCAGGCGGAACGACGGCTCGCCCGTCTGCGACTGCGGCGAGGGCTCGGAGGCGAGGTTGCCCGAGACCGCCACCTCGATGCCGGGCCCGACGGTCGCGCGCACGTGCTCCAGCACGGCCGCGACCGAGTCGCCGGGCAGGATGCGGAAGTTGACCCACGCCTTCGCCTCGCTGGGCAGCACGTTCTCCTTGACCCCGCCGCGGATCATCGTGGCCGCCGTGGTCGTGCGCAGGCGCGCGTCCGACGCGGGCTCGCCCGAGAGCTGCCTCTTCACCGCGGGCCCGAACAGCCAGAGGTTGGCGAGCGGCAGGCGCGCCGCGAGGGGCAGCTCCGGCGCCAGGAAGTCGAAGGACTCGCGCGTGGCGCCGTCGATCCGGGCGGGCATCGGGTTCTGCTCCAGCTTCTGCACCGCGGCGGCGACCCGGCCGATGGCCGTGCTCTTCGGCGGCATCGACGAGTGGCCGCCATGACTGCGGGCGGTCAGCTCCACCGTGACGAATCCCTTCTCGGCCGTGCTGATCATGGCCACGGGAGCGTCGAGCCCGGGGACCATCCCCTTGGCGATGATGCCCCCTTCGTCGAGGATCCAGGCCGGCCGGACGCCGCGGCTCGCGAGCAGCTTCGCGGTCGCCGCCGCGCCGCGCAGCCCGCCCACCTCCTCGTCATGGCCGAACGCGAGGAGCACCGTGCGCTCCGGCTGGAACCCCTGTCCGATCAGCGTCTCGATCCCTTCGAGGACCCCGAGCACCGACACCTTGTCATCCATCGCGCCCCGGCCCCAGATGTAGCCGTCCGCGATCGCGCCGGAGAAGGGCGGATGCGCCCACTGCCGCTCCGTGCCGGGCTCGACCGGCACCACGTCCATGTGGGACATGAGGAGGATCGGCGGCAGCGCCGGCTTCCAGCCCGGCCAGGTATAGAGGAGGCTGTAATCCGCCACGACCTCCCGCGTCAGCGTCCGGTGAACGCGGGGGAAGCTCGCCTCCAGGTACCGGTGAAGGTCGAGGAACGCCTGCGCCTCCACGTTCTTCCCCTGCTCGTGCGAGACGGTGGGGAAGCGCACCGCGCCGGCCAGCCGCTGCGCCGCCGCGTTGGCATCGACGGCGAGGTCGGTGACCGGCTCGGCCTTCACCTGCCGGGACGTCAGGGTGGAGGCCCGGACCAGGAGGACGGCCAGGAGGACGAGAACGGCGATTCCGAGGACGGCGAGGGTCTTCTTCATGGGCAAGGCTCCGGAAGCTCGGCGGGTATCTTACGTGACAGCGAGGTTTCTTCTCGCGCCCGCGAAAAGCAAATTCTTGTGCGAGAAAATCAAATTCTCGCACAAGCGGAGCCTTTCACTGTGCGAGAAAACCAGATCTTCGCACAAGAACTTGGAATCGTTGTGCGAGAATCCTATTTTTTCGCACAAGAGAAGGTCTCTGAGCGCCCGTGATGCGTTTTTCTTGTGCAGGAATTCTCGTTTCTTGTGCGAAGAGGCTGGGTTTGCTCCGGCGAGGCGACGCGCCGCAGACGTTGCGGGGGCCCAGAGCCTTCTTGAGCTCCTCCAGGGTCATCGGCTTTTCGTCCTGAGAGATGCTCAGGCCGGGCCGGGGGCTCTGCTCGGACTTGACGACCTCCGTGGCCGGAGCCGGAGCCTCCTGCGCGAGGGCGAAGCCCGGAGCCACAAGGGCGAAAGCGATGATCCCGCAGATGCACAAGAGCCTGATCTTTCGCGACATTCACATCCTCCTGTCGGAAGCCGTCCGCGATCGCGCCGGAGAACGGAATCGCCATGGGCCGCCTCCACGTCATCCGCGACGGCCGCTCCTACGCCGAGTCGCTGTCCACGATCTTCGAGGAGGAGACGTAGCCCGGGGTGCGCACCGCGGATGGCCTCCTTACGTGCCTGGCGAGTGACCGCGGGACTTTCCACACGGACCGGGTCGCATTCTGGTCCGGGAGCCTTTTCCCTGGGAGCGCCGGCATCCCTGCCGGCTTCTCCGGATGAATCGGCGGAACGCCGGCCCTGCTCATCCCCGCTCCCCGATCCTCCGCGTCTGCTCCAGGGATGTCACCCTCTCCCGGATCAGCCCGAGCGTGACACTCGGCCTCCGCGGCCCGGCAAAGCGCCCTCTGTCGCTCAGGCACATTCCCGAGTCACTCGGGTACATCCCCGAGTCACTCGGGTAGATCCCCGAGTCGCTCGGGTAGATCCCCGAGTCGCTCGGGTAGATCCCCGAGTCGCTCGGGTAGATCCCCGAGTCACTCGGGTACATCCCCGAGCCACTCGGGTAGATCCCCGAGTCACTCGGGTGCATCCCCGAGCCACTCGGGTACATCCCCGAGTCACTCGGGTAGATCCCTGAGTCGCTCGGGTAGATCCCCGAGTCACTCGGGTAGATCCCCGAGTCACTCGGGTAGATCCCCGAGTCACTCGGGTAGATCCCCGAGTCGCTCGGGTAGATCCCCGAGTCACTCGGGTAGATCCCCGAGTCACTCGGGTAGATCCCCGAGTCGCTCGGGTAGATCCCCGAGTCGCTCGGGTAGATCCCCGAGCCACTCGGGTAGATCCCCGAGGCGCTCGGGCGGGCGGTTCATCCCCGCTCCCCGATCCTCCGCGCCTGCTCCAGGGACGTCACCATCTCCCGGATCAGCCCGAGCGTGACGCTCTCGGCCTCCGCGGCCTTCTGGAAGAGGAGGAAGGCGGCGAGCGCCTTCCGGTGGTCGTCCCGGGACTCGAACACGGGGATCATCTCCGCCGCCAGCCGCTTCAGCTCGCCGGTCGCGCCCCGGTCCAGGAAGACCATGGCGAGATCGAGCGAGACCAGCGCGGCATCGAGGCCCAGACCCAGCCCGATCAGCTCGTCCCGGACCTCCCGGAAGGCCGCCTCCGCCTCGTCGGCCCTCCCCAGGTCCCGGAGGATCTTCCCCTCCAGCCAGCGCAGGCGCACCAGGGGAGTGCGCTCCCCGAGCTGGAGATAGAGGCCGCGGGTCTCGGCGAGAGACCGGAGCGCTTCCTCATGACGGCCGACCTCGTTCAAGTAGCCGATGAGGTTGTGCCGGGCCGACACCAGCAGCCGCGGCTCCTCGAAGACGTCGATCTTGGCCAGACCCCGGCGGACGAGCCGGATCGCCCGGGCGTGCCGGCCGGCGTAGCTCAGGGCGGTTCCCTTCTGGATGAGAGCCTTTCCCTCCCGGTGGCGGTCCCGGGCCTCCCGGTAGAGCTTGATCGAAGGGTCGATCAGCGCGGCAGCCTCTTCATACCGGCCCTGCGCGCTGCGAAGCGACGCCTTGAAGCTGAGGATCTCGGCTCCCGTATAGGCATCCTCGTCACCTCTCCGGTGGTGCTCCTCCGCGGTCTCGAGCGCCTCTTCGGCCCTGCGGAGATCGGAGGAGATCCGGAGGGAGTTGGCGAGACAGGCCCAGGCTCGCGCCTGAAAATCCTCGACGAGCCCCTCGCCGAAGCGTTCGACGTCGAGCCGGCCGGAGATGACGACCGCCAGCTCGGCCAACTCGACGGCCGCGGCCGGATCGGTGAAGCCGGCCTCGCGGCTCTTGTCCAGGAGGAGGTCGCAGAGCATCAGGGTGCGGAACCGGGGCTGTTCCTCTACGAGGCGCCTGCGGTCAGGACCCGGCCGTCCCAGGATCTCGCCCAGGAGCACGGCCGCATGGTCGATCTCCTGGAGGATCTCGGTCGCCTCGGTGCCGACCTCGCCGAGGTCGAAGGCTGCTTTGTCGTCGCCGGTTCGGCGGCGGTCACTCATCCTCGGGCTCCTTTCGGGGGTTCGTCGATAGCTTGGGGGCCTCTCCGCTCAGGTTCAGGAGCAGCCACCGCTCGCGGTCGCCCACCCGGTTCCACCGGTAGGCAAGCTCTCGCAAAGCCGACTTGAGGCGCTCCGCCGCCTCCGTCTCGGAGAGGCCCTGGTCGTGGAGGCGCCGGACGATCTCGTGCCGGAGCTTCGCGACCAGGCGCTGGATCTCCTCGGGTGTGGGGCGGTCGGAAGAGGGCATGGGGTTTCGTCCGGGCAAGCGGAGAGTCGCCGCTCCCAATAGTATAGTTGCCGCAGGGGGCGATTTCAGGACAAAGTTTCCGAAGAAAGCAAGCGGGGCTGCCAAGCGGCGCAGCCCCGCCCCCCCGGCGCTAGCCGTTGGGGTCGATCTGCCAGCCGTTGTCGTCGTTCGCTCCCGGTGCGGGCTTGCCGTCCGGGTCGATCTGCCAGCCGTTGTCGCCCTCGTCGAAGGCGACGGCCGCCGTCCACCCGTCCGGGAGCGCCTGGACAAGGGCCGTCCAGAGCCCGGCCAGGGAGAAGGCCGGCCCGGCCGGCCGGCCCGAGGGGATCTCCCGGGCCACGGCCATGCCCGGGAGGAGGAGGGTCACGGCGAGGAGGATCCCCGCCGCGCTGCGAAGGGTGCTGCGAGTCATGGGCACCTGCCCTTTCCGGCGGGGCAGCGGAGGGCCGCTGGGGCCGTCGGTGCCCGCCTGTATGGAGATAGGGTAGGGGAGGAAAGGGCGTGTGGATCGGAAGATGCGCCGGCAGCACCTACCCCGACGCGCCCCGCAAGACAGTCATCAACTCGGCTATAACCATGACAGCCTCCTCGTCGTCAGCGTCAAGCAAGATCGGCTGGTAGGACGGATTCGTCGGTGAGAGTACGACCCGGGTATGCCGCCAACCGCTGTCATCGGCCGCTACCTTCTCGGACGAGTACCGCTTGACGGTAAAGGCTCCGCCCGTGTCCGGGTCCGCCGGGCCACGGTACTGCGCCAGCACGATCTTGCCCTGCCGCGAGCCGGCCGGTTTGGCCCGGAACACGAGGAAATCGCCGTCGCGAATTGACGGCTCCATTGAACGCCCGACGGCGCGGCAGACGAACATCCGTTCGTCCAGCCTTCCGGCACCTTCCGCCTCCAACCAGCCCTCTGGTTCGACGTCCTCGCCCCTGCCGAAGTAGCCGGCGGCAGCCTTGAGTGAGTAGAGCGGCAGCAGGGTCTTGAACGCCTGGCGCTTTACCCGCTCGTCTTCGAGCGACACCAACTTGAGCTGAGGCTCGGGTCGCGGCACGACCAGGTGCTCAGCGAGCTCAGCGAGTGACTTCACGCCAGAGATCAGAGCCGCCTCGAGCTTCTTCTGCGGAACGAGCAAATAACGCCACTGACCGTACTTCGTGCCGCTCATCTTCTCGCACCAGACCCGCGCGGCTTCGCTTTTCAGCGCGGTGTTGAGGCGGATCTCGCCCTTCGTCTCCGCCAGCCACATCAGCTCGCGGCCGGCGGTGTCACGCGCGGCGACAATGAAATCGGGGAAGTACTGCCGCGGCCGGTTACTCTCGTAGTAGGTCACCGAAAATCCGAGCCGCTCGTTCTTGAAGTACCGCACCACATCGTCCTGCGCGTGATCGAGGAAGTCCGCGAACCGCTTTTCGAGATCTGTGTGGCAAGGCACCTTGGTGGTGTGGCAGCGCTTGCCCTCTGCCACGAGGCCGGTCCACTGGAAGCGGCGCAAGTTGGTGGTGTCGAGCCACTCCGGCGAGCCGAGAATGGGCACTGCCTCCACGCCAGGCAGACCTGTCCCCCGGATCGCGTTTTCGAGCACATCCATTGCCTGTCCTCTCCAATAGGGAATGCCGATGTCCCGGGCATCGCTCTTCTGCCCGCCCACCTCCATCGTGACCACGCGGCGCTCGACGTATCTGCGCACAACCTCCAGCAGCTCCTCGAAGGTTGGGCCGATGTTCAGATCTTCAGCGGAGCCTGGGTTTGTCTGCTGGTAGAGCTCCTCGGCAATCTGGAACGCGCTTCTCAGCGTCGGCCACTCGGCCCGGAACTCTTCGAGGTGCATCACCGTTTCCGGCGCGCCTCCGACGACCGGCTTCATGCGCACGTCGGGTGGCGTCATCCTCGGGTTGATGTGGGTCTGCGGCAGATCCTCCACCCGCAGGAGGTCCGCCAGCGACTCGGTCACCCCTACCGCCCATGATCGGACGTTCGGCACCGTCACGAGGAACTTTGCCTTTTTCGGGTCCGGCTCGATCCAGTGCAGGTCCTCGCCCCACCTGCCGGTCCGCGCGCGCTTGCGTTTCTCCACCGGAAAACCGACGAAGGGGATGCCGAAGGCGTCGACGGTCTCCTCGCCGCCGTCGGGCCGTTCTTCGAGAGGCTGGTTCAGGATGTTGTAGTTGGTGCGCCGGAGGCCGCGGCCGATGATCTGCTCGGTCAGGAGCGGCGAGCCGAACGCGCGGAGCCCTAGGATGTGGGTTACGCTCTTCACGTCCCAGCCCTCGGAGAGCATATTCACGCTCACGATGCAGCGAACATGCTCGCCGGGCTTTCCCTTGAAGCCGACGGTGTTGACCATCTCGCGCAGTACTGCCTCGTTCCCCTTGTCGGCGTCGAACACCTTCGAGTCGATCGGAATCGTTACCCAGCGCGTGCGATCTTCGCTATCTGGATTGCGCAGCAGCTCGTGCTCGCGGGTCAGATGCTCGAAGAGCCACGAGGCTCGCTGCGCGCTGTCGGTTACGCAGAGGAGTACCGGGCTGGGGCCGGGGCGCATCGTCTCGAAAATGCTCGCCCACTCATCGTGGTCTTTCCTCCATGACGAATAGATGCTCGCGATCGCCCCTCTGCAGGCGCGTAGATACTCTTCCTTGGTTCTCGCTCCCTTAACATCGTTCCACAGGTCAAGATATATGCTGCCCCGCTCATCGGGATCTGGGAGCCGCACCACCTTCACGAGGCCCGACTCGAAAGCGTCGTACACGGAGAAGTCCGACACCAGCCATTCGAAAAGCGTCCCTTCAGGTTTGGGCGAGCCCGAGCCATACCAGGGCGTCGCTGATAGATCGAGCACGAGACTCACCCGAGCCGCCTTCGAGAGCCGGTCGAGGATCTTGCTCCACTTGATGTACTCGGGGTCCTCTCCGGCGCGCGCCCGTTTCTCGCCGTAGACGTGGTGGGCCTCGTCGTTGATCACGACCAGGTCACGCCAGCCACCGAGCAGCCGCCGGATCGGCGCGCTGGGGTCCTGCCGGGCGCGCCGCTGCATCGCCCGCAGCACCGCCTGCGGAATGAACCGCCCCTCCTCGAGCGGTACGTCCCCCTCGCCGATCCAGTCGGTACGCTTCGCTTCGAGCGGGATCCCCTGCCAGTTGCGCACCAGCACGTTCGGCCGAAATTCCTCGCGGTACTCGGGTGGCACGAGCTCGAAGGCATCGTAGAGATTGTGCTCGCCGGCGGGGTCGAGCCCGTCTCCGCGCGGCTGCCCGCTCACCCGGTCGCGCACCGTGAGGTTCGGTACGAGCACGAGGAAGTTCACCGAGAGCGACGAGCCGCTGACTTTGCGCTTGTGCAGAGTCGCCCAGGTGACAATGAGGGCCATCACCATGGTCTTGCCGGTGCCGGTGGCGAGCTTGAGCGCGTAACGCAGCAGGCTGGCGGTCTCGGGCATCTTGCGGCGGTTCTGGACCTCGTAAAGGTAGATGACGGTTTCAACCGCCTCCTGCTGACAGAAGAAGAACCGCTGATAGATCTTCGCGCGCTCCTCGTCGCGTTCGAACCACCACTCGAGCAGCCGCCGCGTCACGATCGCTGTGCCAGGATAACCGGCCTCGCGCCACGCGCGCACCTCGTCGCGAAGCTGGTTGACGAAGTCGTTGCGTTGCTCAGTGCTTGCGAGCAGGTCCTCGAAGAGACCGGCCTCTTTGCCGACGACGCCTTCGATGCCACCCTTTGCAGACTTCGCGGAGGCGAGAAAGCGCATTGACGGACGGCGCCCCGGCGTGAGCTTCGAGCGTCCGCCGGCGAGGAGCTGATAGTGCCGCTCCGGCTCGCGGAAGGCATCGCAGATGACGACCCGGTCGACAACGTAAGCCATTCACCGTGCCCCTTACGCCAAGTCCTGCACAATGGTGGACTCGTTGCCGTACACGTCCACGACCTTGACCGCGATGCGCTTGTAGCCGCGCACCGGGAACGGCTCGGAGGCGAGCTTCAGCTTGAACTCGGCCGGGTCCACCTCAGCCTTGAGCGCGGCCTTGATATTTGGCGCCTTCTTGAAGTCGAAGAACATCTGGCAGTCCACGAAGCAGTCGCCGTCGTAGTCCTCGTCGAGGTACCAAGCCGAAACGTAGCCCGAGTCGGCCGTCTTGTACTCCGTGGTGCGGCGCTTGCGGTCGAAGAGCGCGACTCCCTCGAGCGTGACCTGCAGTTGCTTCTCCTTGCCGTTCTTCGCGGCCGTGACCTCGATGACCGGAAGCGCGAGCGGCGAGAACAGCATCTCCGGCTGGGTCGCCTTGAGTCCCTCGGCGAGGGTGTCCGGGCGGATCATGATCAGCTCGACCTTGACCTTGCCGCGTTTTTCGAGCTGCGACTTGACCTCGCCGACGTTCGCCTCGAACGCCCAGCCGAGCACGTGCACCTCAAGGATGCCGGAGGCGAGCGCGTCCTGGACGGCGTCGTTGATCTGCTTGGCCGTTACACGCCCCGAGAGCGGCCCGACGGAGATTGCGATCTTCTCCTTCTCATTTTCCGCCACCGCATGTACGAGCCCCGTCGCACCCTGGATCGACGCGTCCTTACGGTAGAGGCGGCAGATCACCTCGATGTAGTTTTCGAGCTTCGCCGCCTCGCCGATACCCGGGTCGCGGACAACGTAGCCTTTCCAGTCCTCAATAGAGTAGCGGCCGACGGACATGATCTCGAAGGGCCCGCAGACGCGGATGGTATTAGGGTCCGGAACTGGCTCGTCGAATAAGCTGACCGTTTCTGACTCCAACCCTTTCGCGAGCGACTCGAGAGTGATGCGCTTGGTTGGCTTGTATATAAAGTCGGACGATACGTTGCCATTGCGCGTTGCGTAGTGCGCATAGACACCCGCTACGAGTCGCTTCCGAGCGACATTGACGGCGACCCGCGAAGTGTCGCAAGTAATCCAACGCCGCCCAAGACGTTCGGCACAAAAAGCAGTAGTTCCCGACCCACACGTCGGATCGAATACGAGATCGCCAGGCTGCGTGCACATGTTAATGCATCGCTCAACGACAGAATCGGCAGTTTGGACTACGTAGTCTCTAGCACGCCCGATCTGCATGCTCTCCCATCGATCATTGATCGGAACGTAATCAAAGTCATCGGAGTACCTTTTATATCGAATAGTTGAACCCTCAACTAAGATACGACCGATCTCTGCAAGCGTCGCCAGCCTGGAAGGCGGAGTCTTCCAGTGACTCCCCGCTTTCGGCACATACGTCTTTCCCTTAAATGTGAACTCCTGAGGGGTGCTGGTCTCTCCGTCGGACAAAAGGGAGGTCGATTGAAATCGGCGACCGTCTGGAATGGGCAACTCCCCTCTCAGCTCCGCGGCAGTAATTCGCCGCGAGGTACCATCTGGAAGTTCAATGTGGTCGTACCGATCAAGCGATAGGTCGCCGGCCTTCCGTGGAAGGTACAACTGGCGGTACCGGCTGCTGGCAGCAACGCGGTCCTTTGCGTACCAGAGCAGGTAGTCAACTGTCGTGCCCAGTAGGGATGTTTCTTGGCTTCCGGTCTTCTGAAAGGTGACCTGTGAACAGAAACCTTGTCGACCGAAGACCTCGTCTAGAACGGTGCGCACCAAGTGCACGTTTTCGTCGCTGATCTGCACGAACATGCTCCCCGATTCCGCAAGCAACTCTCGGCTCAGGTAAAGGCGCTCCTGAAGGTAGGAAACGTAGGAGTGAATGCCAAGTGCCCAGGTATCGCGGAACGCCTTAATGGTAAGCACATCATCAGCTTGGTCCTTCTCCTGGTTCTTCGGAGAATCCACCCGCTGCTGAAAGTTAGCGTCGTATTTGATGCCGTACGGCGGGTCCATGTAGATCATCTGCACCTTGCCGCGCAGGTTCTCGTAGTAGAGTAGCGACTCCATCACATGCAGCGAGTCGCCGCAAATGAGCTTGTTCTTCCAGCCTTCCTCATGGGTGTAGAACTGGACGCGCTTGCTCCGATCGCTCTCGCGCAGCGTCTTCTCGAGGTCGGCGAAGAGGTGCCCCTGTCGCGCAGCGCCTGACTGCTCCTCGGCCGCCCGGCGCGCCCGCTCGACGATCTGCGCGATGCGCGACTCGGAGACGATCTCGTTGCGCTGGAGCGGCAGCACCGGTACCTCGCGCCGATTGCGCTTGCCCGCCCAGAAGAGCACCGGGTCCGCGGCCGGGTCCATGTCCACGACCACCGGTCGCTCGTCCTCCTCCGGCAGCTTCCCGATCACGACGGCCTTGCTCCAGCCATTGTCCATCGGCAGGGTCACCACGAGCTCGTCAGCCGGCAGTAGCGACGTGTGGCCGGTCTCGGGCGTCCGCGGCTCCTTAATGTCGTCGTAGGTGTAGCGGGTGACCTTCTTCTCACCACGTGCCTGGCGTTGGGGGCGGTCGGGTGCCGGCCTCGGTTCCTTCATCACCGGTGCGTCGTCGGCCTTCAGCTCGAATTCGGACGCCTCCGGCTTCAACAGGCGTTCGATGAGCGCAGCGCGCCGGCCCACCGAAGAGACTCCCAGCGTGTCGCAAAGGTTCTTGACCTCGGCTTCCGAAAGGCCCTCCAGCAGCACCTCTGCAGTGACACGGTGCGCACGTGAGAGCTTGGCCCGCATTGCCTCCGCGCTGCGTTTGTCTACATCGACGAAGCCGAAAGCCTCGATGACTTCCTTGAGCTGGTCGCGGGTCATCTGACTCAGGATTTCTCGCTTCAGGTTCAAGGGTGGCTCTCCTGTCGTATTCCTGCGGCGGCGGTGCACATGCCCTTGTAGTCACAGCCAGCGCATTTTTTCACTGAGGGGGCGGGGGGCAACTGCCCGCTGCGCAGGGCGATCGCCGCCTGCCGCGTCCGGACCTTCACGTCCTCGACAAAGTCATCGTCCACCGAGCGCGGCTTTCGCTTGCGCCCGTCCAGCTCATAAATCTCCACATAGTCGGGCCGGCGGCCGGTGAGGTCCTGATAGCCGAGCGCGTAGACGTGGAGCTGCGTCTCGGTGACGTCCTCCGCCTGCGCGCGGTCGGTGGACTTCAAATCGACGATCGTCGTCTCGCCGGTATCGATGCGCCGCACGAGATCGATGCGACCGACCACGCTGACGCCATCGCCGAGACTGATCTCGATCTGCTTTTCCGAGAACTCAAGCTTGTCGAAGAGCGCCGCGTTGTCGTGCAGGTAGTCGCGCAGGACGCGATCGGCAGAGGCCTCGAGTTGCTGGCGGAGTGCCGGGTAGGCATAAGGCGCGTGCAGGTGCGTCTCGACGAGGGACGGCACCTCGGCAGCGTCCGCCACATCGCCTCGGATCGCCCGAGCATGCACCTCGGCCAGCGCGTCATGTAGCGACTTGCCATAGCCCAGCGCCTCGTGGATCGGCGCGTTGAAGCCGTAGAGCACGCGCAGCTTGAATTGATACGGGCACTCGAAGAAGTACTTGAGGTTCGAAAACGAGAACACGACGTTCGCTACGCCCGCCCGCGGTGTAGGCGAGAGGCGCTTTCGCGGCGAGTAGTCAGGCGCCTTCCGCTTGACGTGCTTCGAGACGAGTATGTCGTCCCAGAATTGCGAGCGCTTCTGGAAGAGCTGGTTGCCCGGCACCGGCGCCCAGGTCAGGTGCAGGAACTTCTGGCTCCGCGTCATCGCAACGTAGAAGAGCCGCCGCTCGTCCTCAATGGTACCCTCGAAGCGCGATTGGCCCTTGACGCCGCTGCGCGGAAGGAGATGCCAGACGTTGCGGCCGCCTTGCTTCTTCGCCGGGAATCGGTTCTTGAGGAGCGCGGGCACGAACACCACAGGCCACTGCATACCTTTGGCCTGGTGGATGGTCGTGATGCGCACGGCATCGGGGTTCGCATACTGATTGTCCTGCCAGCCCTCGGGGTAGGCGTCCTCGGCACGGTACTGGAGGAAGTTGGCGAACGCGGCGTACTTCTCGACCGGTTTCGAGTGGAAGTGGATGGTCTCGAAGTCGGAGATGAGCTGGCTGAACTTGCCAAGATTGTAAAACACAACCTCGCCCCGGCCGTTCAGCGGGCGTTCTTCGCGGACCCCCGCCTGGTCGAGGAAGTTGAGGAAGACGCGTTGAATCGAGTACTGGCCCCAACGCTTCTGGTCCGGGTCGGTAAGGGCGGCCTTCGCCGCCGCCGCGCCCTGGATCGCGGCACGTAGCGCGGCTGGATCGAGTCCGAGGTTCGCGGCGCTCCACGCTTGTTCGACCGCTGCCTCGTCGGGCCCATGATCTCCGATGAAGTAGAAGAGCTGGCGGGCTGCCTCAGCCTCTGCGGTGCCGAAAAGATTCGTCATCCCGGTAACTACGTATGGGATGTCTGCCGCGTGCAGGGCGGCGGTGATCGGCGCCGCGTTCGCCTTCACGCTACGGAGCAGAACGGCCATGTCCGACCAGGCGAGCCCGCGTTGCTTGCCGTCTTCGGTGAATGCCACGCCGCGCAGGGCCTGCGCGGTCTCGACGATGTGTTGCGCTTCCTCGGCCGGCGTCTCGAACGAGAGGGCGATGATGTCGCCGGCCTCGGAGGCCTGCGCGCCGGTCGGCTTCATCGCCTTCGTGAGCCGCGCGGTGTTTTGCTCGATGAACACGCGCGCGGTTTCCACGATCCCGTCGCTGGAGCGGAAGTTCTCTTCGATCGGGATTTGGTCTACGCTCGGATAACGCTTGTCGAAGGTCAGGATACTCTCGACATCGCTGCCGCGCCATTGATAGATGGTTTGATCGTCATCGCCAACGACGCAGATCCGGGCGCCCAGCTCATGGAGCGACCAGACGATCGCCTCCTGCACCGGGTTCACGTCCTGGTACTCGTCGACGATGACGTACTTCACCCGCTCTGCGAGGCGCTCGCGAGGGCCTTCGTCAGTCGTCAGAACCTCGACCGCCTTCTCGAGAATCGAGGAGTAGTCGAGGTAGCTGTGTCGATCGAGCAGGTCTCTGTAGGCGTCGAGGCCAGCCAAGATCGAGCAGCCGTTGAGGTTGGCGTCCTCGACCTCCGCCTCGCGCAGGATCGCGAGTGCATCGGTGTAGTGTTTGGTGTCCCGGTACCGCTTGAGGACAGCGCCAGTAAGATCGGTCGAGGTCGTGAGACCGCTCTGCTTGCAGAGCCGATCCACGAACAGGCCCTGCTGCACCTCGTTCAGCACCTCGTACTTGAGGTACTGTGGCGTCTCGCTCTTGAGGAGCTCCAGGCAGAACGCGTGGATCGTGCCCACGAACATCTCGGCCAGGCCCGTGACCTCCCCGAGCGCCTCCCGAGTGCGCGTGACAATCCGATCCTTTAGCTCGGCTGCGGCCTTGTCCGTGAAGGTGAAGGCAACGATGTTACGGGGTGCGAGCGAGTCCGTGCGATTGGGCGTCAGCAGATGAACCACTCGGCGCGCGACGACCTCGGTCTTTCCGGAGCCAGCGCAGGCAATCAGTTGGAGGTTGTTACCGGAATGCGCGACGGCTTTCTGTTGAGCGTCAGTGAGCTTCATCGGACTCCGGGGTCGGTTTTTCGCGCCAGCGCCAAGTTAATCTTCATGGGGTAATCCTGCCGGAGCGAAGACCTGAGCTCGCATCCGCACGCTGATTCGCACCTCGCTGGAGGAGTCTGGCGTCGTTCGCGGGATCGTGTGCCGTCGCTGAGGTTTGTACTTTAGCACACCGACGGAATCGGCAGCTACTCACCCAGATAAAAGGGGGGCCGGCGAGCGATTGAGGCTAGGCCTCGTTACTCTTGCCCGCGGCAAAAAATGGGCTATCCAAGCACATTTGGGCGCAGAGAATATCGGCGCAGCCGAATTCTGGGAAGAAAGGGGGCGTCAACCCAGGATCGTCGCGCCTGCGGCACTCTGACCCCATGACAGGTGTCCGGCGAGTGTTCGGACCGCTCCCTAAGCTGTAGAGTCTCTCGATGATCGCCTGCCTCGACGTCGACTACCGGGATCCGGGGGCCGTGGCCGCCGGGCTCTGGTTTCAGCGCTGGCAGGACGGCACGAGCTCGGCCGAGGTCGTGCTGGCCGTCGAGCAGATCGCGCCCTATCGATCCGGAGAGCTCTATCGCCGGGAGCTGCCGTGCCTGCTCGCGGTTCTCGAAAAGGGTCCCCCCGCGGAGATCGTCGTCGTCGACGGCTATGTCTGGCTGGACGGCGAACGGCAGCCCGGCCTCGGCGCGCATCTCTACCGGGCTCTCGGCGAGAAGGTCGCCGTCATCGGCGCCGCGAAGACGAGATACTCCGGCGCCACGCTTGCGCAGGAGCTGCGGCGCGGGACCAGCCGGTCTCCTCTCTACGTGACCGCCGCCGGAATGGATGCCACGGAGGCGGCCCGGTACATTGCCGAGATGCACGGGCCTTACCGTATCCCGACTCTGCTCAAGCGCGTCGATCAACTCTGCCGCGAGGGGTGAGCCAACAGGTATCGGCCAGGACAGGGGTCTGGACCGTTGTCAGGCGAATGTTCGGCCATCCAGCATGATCTCGGCCAGGCGTCGATGGAAGGTGGCCCCGCTCCGGATGCCTGTTAGAGCTTCTGGCCTTTCGCGGCCTGGCCACGGAGGAGGAAGGTCTTTGGGTATTTCCCTTCACCGCAGACCTTGAACGTTCCGAAGTCCTTGTACCAGAGGCCATCGGGCGCCTCCGGCTCGGACTCTCGCCATTGCTTCAGTCGATAGAGATCCTCTGCCGAGATCTCGCGCTCGCGGAGGCGGTCGAAGAGATGATCGCGGAGAGCAGGAGGCAAGTTGGTCCACTCAATCTTCGGCATCACTCGCCAAAGGTCAGGAGCGCCAACTCTTTTTTGAGCCGTTGCTGTTCCTTGGCGTCGGAGGAGCGTGCCAAGCGGTCGGCGAGATCGAAAAACCGCTTCTTCTCGTGCTCTTGGGCTTCGAGGCCGGCCTCAATGAGATCGACGACGACGCGGTTCGCGCTCGTCTTCTTCGTCTTTGCCAAGGCTTTCACACGGCGAGCCAACTCGGGCGGGAGGCTGACGCTCTGGCGAACGGGCTTACCGAGCATATCCATGACTTCACTCTACACCACTTTGCACCAAGATGCCCAGCGCTCGCGCCCCTCGGCCTCCATCCGATTATTCGGTGCCGGGGAGTGGCTGGCGTTCCGCCGATTGATCCGGACAAGCCGGCAGGGATGCCGGCGTTCCCAGGGGAAAGCACGCTCGTTCGCTGGGAAGCTCCTGGAACCGATGACGTTCCCGGGCGACCTGGTATGGGTATGAGTGCCACCCACTTGTCCGGGGGCCGGCCCCACGCCTCCATCCCGCGCAGCCCTCTCCTGGCGGAGCCGATGTTTCTCGCCCGGTACGTGGAGAAGGCGGGGCCGGGACATTCAGAGGAAACTCGGCCTCAAGCAGAGAGAGCATTTCCGCGCTTCCTACCTGGCACCCGCACTCGCGGCCGGCCTGATCGAGAGGACCGCTCTGGACAATCCGGACAGGTGTCAGGCGAATGTTCGGCATGAAGGCCGGGCCTTCGGCCCAATGTCTTGAGGATGCCGGCGAGACGCCAGCGCTCCCAGGGAAAGCCGGACAGACGGCCAGGTGTCAGGCGTCGCGCCAGCACGAGAAGGGGTGGTGGCGAGCCCACCTCCGCTCCTGATAGAGTCGGAAGCAAGAACGCGCATGTCTCATGGAGACGACCTGATCTGCCTAGCCGTTAAAGGGATCCGGGGTGGAGGCGCCGGCATGAAGCCGCCCGGGTCTTGACGGAATTAACCTAGAGGTTAAAAATGAAGCTCCGGCGAGTCCGCAGGGGACAGTGGGATGTGTTGGCGATGTGCGGGCCTCGCGGGGAGTGTCCGCTTCTGGATTTTCTGGCGAGCCTTGAGGCGCACCTGGAAGCCGAGGGCCGGGCGATGCTTCGGCTGCTCGCGAACGTAGCGGAGCAGGGGCCGCCTCACAATGTGGAGGCGTCGCACAAGATCGCCGGCGAGATCTGGGAGCTCATTGCCGGTCGGCTGCGGGTGCTGTGGTTTTACGACCAGGGGCGGCTCGTGGTCTGCAGCCACGGATTCTTGAAACGTACAAGGAAGACCCCGCCCGGCGAGGTCGAGCGGGCCCAGGCTGCCTTTGACGCCTATCGGAGAGCAAAAAAGGCCGGAACCCTGAAGGTGGAGGGCTAGAACATGAAGCCGCAGAGCTTTCCCGAGCTTTTCGAGCGCGCGGAGGAGCATGAGGACTACTGGCTCGCGGGTTCGATCCTCGAGTTCACGGAGGCCGTCGTACGGGAGATGGAGCGCCAGGGCATCAGCCGGACGGATCTGGCCCGAAGGCTGGGCACCACGCCGGCGTATGTGACCAAGATCCTGCGCGGCAAGGTCAACTTCACGCTCGCCACGATGGTGAGGTTGGCCCGTGCGCTGAGCTCCGAGATGCATGTCCAGCTCATCGGTCCCGCCCAGGAGGTTGGGAAAACCGCGCGCGCCCGGTAGGCCCAGACAGGTGTCAGGTGAATGTACGAATGTTCGGAGCAGGAAGCGGCTTCCATCCCGCATTGACACGCCCTTTGACGGCGTCGGACCACGGCGCCAGTTGGAACTGTCTCGTCCCTTCCGCCTGCGAGACACGCCCGGCCGGGGCGTGGACGGCCGCGCCTCGGGCGGTGCCTGTTCTTCCGAGGTCCTCGGGCCCTCGCCGGGTAGGGACCTCAATCCCTCCGTGGCTGTGCCCTGTGCTCGCGTTGCGGCCTGCGCGCGACGGGTAGGAGCCCGTCCCCATCGCGGGCGCTCCGCGCGCGAAGGGGGCCGGCCCATCCCCTGCGCGTACGCGTTCCGCGCCGCGGATGCGCGACGCGCGCGGTGGGGCCGGCCTCCTACCCGGCCGAGACGGCTCCCGTCCTCCGCGTACGCGACACGCGCGCCGGGTAGGGCGAGCTACCCGGTAGGTACGCCCTCCTACCCGCCGGATATGGGCAGCTACCCGCCGCGGCCGAGACGCATCCCGGCGCGGACGACGCAGACGCGAAGGGGACGGGCAGCTACCCGTCGCGGCCGAGCCGCATCCCGGCGCGGATAGCGCGTACGCGAAGGGGGCGGGGAGCTACCCGGCGGGGGCGAGGCCGCCGCCGCCAAGTGCCGGGCGATTGTTCGGGGGCTGAACCTTGGGAGGGTGGGCCTTCCCTGGGAGCGCCGGCGTCCCGCCGGCAGGTCTGGCTGAATCGGCGCAACGCCGGCCTTTGTCGTTGCCCTTGCAAGAAGGCCGGGCCTTCGGCCCAATGTCTTTGGATGCCGGCGAGACGCCAGCGCTCCCAGGGAAAACAGCGCGAGGCCGGGCTCCCGGCGCCCGCACGGAGCAGGTGCCATGCGATTATTCGGCGATTATTCGGTGGGGCTAGACGCTGCCGCCCCCCTCCGGGGGTGCTTCATCACTGTCCTTCTTGATCCCTCTCCGTCATCGCGTAGAACTCGTGCAGCTTGGCTTGGAGCAGCTTCTTGTCCGGGAGCCGGGTTTGATACTCGGCGACCAGGGCCGGGGAGAGTGAGCGGCTGAGAGCGTACTCGACGACCTCGCTGTCCTTGCTGGCGCACAGAAGGACACCGATGGACGGACCTTCGTGAGGCTTGCGGACATCACGATCGAGGGCCTCCAGATAGAACTCCAGTTTGCCGAGATGTTCTGGCTGGAACTCGCCGATCTTGAGCTCGAAGGCGACCAGGCAGTTCAGGCCACGATGGAAGAAAAGCAGGTCGAGCGCGAAGTCCTTGCCGCCGACCTGGAGCAACACCTCGCTGCCGATGAAGCAGAAGTCGCGACCCAGCTCGGCCAGGAAATGGCGCAGGTTGCGCACCAGACTCTTGTGCAGGTCGGCCTCAAAATGAGGGTCGGGCAGATCGAGAAACTCGACGAGGTAGGTGTCGCGAAAGACCGCCTCGGCATCGGGGTGCAATTGTCTCAACAGCGTTGAGACTTTTGGCGGATTCAGAACCGCGCGCTCGAACAGGGCGCCCTCGATCTGGCGGGCCCAGGACAGGTGTCAGGCGAATGTTCGCGATGTTCGGAGGAACGCCGGCGACTGTCCCTCCCTGCATGAATGCCGGGCCTTCGGCCCAATGTCTTGAGGATGCCGGCGAGACGCCAGCGCTCCCAGGGAAAGCCGGACAGGCGGACAGATGTCAGGGGTCGCGCCAGCACGAGAAAGGATGGTGGCGGTGGCGAGCCCACCTCCGCTCCTGATAGAGTCGGAAGCGAGACTCAAGGCCGGAGACCGCCTGGCGAGATTCTCCAACGGCTGCTTTCCGCCGGCCTCGTGGGTTTGCCTGCGGCAGCATCGCCGTAGCTGGCGAGCGGAGCCGAGCCACCAGGAGCTGTCCTGGGGGCGGGGACAAGCGGAGAACTACACGTTCTCCTTTGACGTTCGCCAGACACCTATTCTCGGTCCTCGATCTCGACTTCCTCACGCCTTTGCTTCAGGAACTCTTCGCTCGGCGGAAGCAAGCCTTGGCCAACTCCCCGCAGCCGGCGCAGCCGGGCGTGGCGCTCCTCGATCGTCAGCTCGCGGAAGGGCCGCGGGTCGAGAGCGAGCTCCGCAGCGGCTGCATCCCACCGTGCCAGAGCTTCTCGGCTCGCCTTCTCCAGGGGTTCCCCCTGCTCCTCGGAAACGAGGATGATCAGCTCGACCGGCCCCGTGGGGACCGTTGCCGGGAGCTCGACTACAGTCCGGCGATCCTCGGGAACGGTCACATGGATTCTGTGCGCTTGCACCGATTTCTCCCGTGGCGAAGTCTACCACGGGGGCCCTCGCCCCCCGCCCCGTGATACCCTCCCCCCCATGGCCTGGATCAGCGCAACCACCCTCGACGGCCGGAACGCGAACCTGCACTCCGCCCAGATCGCCGCCATCCTCGACCGGGTGAAAGGCGAGCCCCGGGAAGGCAGCGAGATCCTGTTCGCCGCGGGCGCCCGCCTCGAGGTCCGGGAGAGTCCGGCGCAGCTCCTGCGGGAGATCGAGACCGGCGAGCACCCCGAAAACCCGCCCGTTTCCCCTGACGCAGCCTGGTAATCGATCCATGTCCGACCTGATCCTGATCGTCGACGACGAGCCCGGGATCCTCACCACCCTGGGGGGGATCCTCTCCGATGAAGGTTACTCGACCCTCACCACCACCAGCGGCGAAGAGGCGCTGACCCTCTACCAGGAGAAGCGGCCCGATGTGGTGTTCCTCGACATCTGGCTCGCGGACCGCGACGGCCTGGAGACGCTCCAGGCTCTGCGCGAGACCGATCCCGCGGCCGCGGTGGTCATGATGTCGGGCCATGGCTCCGCGTCGACCGCGGTCAGCGCGATCAAGATGGGGGCGTTCGACTACCTGGAAAAGCCGCTCTCCTACAAGCGGGCGGTGGACGCCGCGACCGGAGCCCTCTCCTACCGACGCTCCCTCCTGGAAGCCGGCGTCTCCGGCACGGCTCCGGGACTGCCGCGCGACCGCCAGGGCGAACGGCGCTTCACCGCCGCGCCGGACCTGCCGCTCCTCCGGGAGACGGGCCGCCGCCAGCGCACCATCGGGCGCTCGACGGTCATCTACGGCCTGGGCCTGCACTCCGGCCAGCGCACGGGCATGGTCCTCCAGCCCCTGCCCGCGAACAGCGGCATCCATTTCGTGACCCTGCCCGCGGGCACCGAGATCCCGGCGCACGTCCGGGCCGTGGCCGAGACCGACTATGCGACCACGCTGTCCGGCGAAGGGGAGAGCATCCGCACCATCGAGCACCTGCTCTCGGCGCTGCACGCGAACCGGGTGGGCAACCTCCTGATCAAGGTGCACCGCGAGATCCCGGTCCTGGACGGCTCGGCGCTGGAGTTCTGCAAGCTCCTCGAAGAGGTGGGGATCGCGGAGCAGGACGAGCCCGAGCGCGAGGTGGTGATCGACCGGCGCTACGAGGTGCGCGGCGGCGGGGAGAAGAGGCTCGCCGTCGAGCCGGCCGGCGAGCTTTCCGTCTCCTATCTCCTGCGCTATCCGCCGCCGGTGGGGGAGCAGCGCTACGACTTCACGCTCAGCTCCCCCGAGGCCTACAAGAAAGAGATCGCGCCGGCCCGCACCTTCGGCTTCATGAAGGACCTCAAGATGATGAACGAGCTCGGCCTGGGCTCGGGCGGCCGGCTCGACAACTTCATCCTGGTGGGCGAGGATGAAGTCATCAACACCGACCTGCGCTTCCCGGACGAATTCGTCCGCCACAAGATCCTGGACATCGTGGGCGATCTCTATCTCCTCGGCTACCCGATCCGGGGAAAAGTGACCGCCCACCTAACCGGCCATCGCGACAACATCGCCCTGCTCCGACAGATCCTCGGCCCGGCTCAATGATGGCTTGAGTCCTCGCACGAGCCGGTGCACGCAGGCAGCCCCTGCCTCGTAGTGCTGCAGCTGTCCGCGCCGCCGTTCGCCTGGGTCTGGCCCCAGACGTTGCCGCCAGCCGGGCAGACGGTCTGGACGTTCCACATCATGCCCCGGTCCTCGTGGCCCAGGAAGTGACAGTGGATCACGTAGGCCCCGGTGTAGTCGTCGAACCGGTGGCGGATGGCGACGTCGTCGCTCGTGGTCTGGCAGCCGCAGACCGACAGCTTGCCAGGAATGGTCGTCTTCCACTGCCCGTTCCAGGTGGCGTTGTCGGCCCGGCAGGCGATCGGGCACTTCACCTTGGCGTCGTCGTTGTTCCAGATCGGACCCGCCGGGCGGTCCGTGGTGCCCGGGATCGGCAGGGAGATGGTGTCCTGCCAGATGTAGGGCGGCTCGAAGGTGCGGTCCGCGTTCTTTCTGACCTGGAACGGATTGGTATGGATGTGGAACGGGTGGGGGAGCAGTTGCGTGTTGTTGGTTCCCAGCACGTTGGAGATGAACCAGTCCTCCGTCTTGCCGAGCGTCATCGTGACGCCCGAGCAACACGGCAGGTACTGGGAATCGTTGATCCAGAAGCTGTTGGGCTGCGCGGCGAGCTGGCCGTCGATCTTGAAGGCCAGCTTCGTGGGGCCCGCGTCCGGATTGCCGAGGTCCTGCAGGTAGTAGGGCGTGGCGGGCCAGCAGCGCGCCGGCTTCGGGTTGTTCCGGCAGGCCGAATCGGTCGCCTCGGTGACCGGGAAGTCCATGTCGTTCCGAGTCCCTGCGACCTCGATGGTGAAGAGCAGAGGATTGCCTGCGAAGTCGACGGGAACCCTCTCCTTCGGCACCCCGGTCGGCGGCACCCGCTGCGCGACCGTCTCCTCCGTGTTGAAGAACTCTTCCCCGGTTGGGGAGATCTCCTCGACGAAGACTCTGCTGTTGATCGTATAGGTCCCAGCCTGGGCCGGCGCCTTGATCAGGAAATCGACCCGGTTGCCGGGCGACAGCTTGAAGTTGTTGTAGGTGCCCGACACATCGCGCAGGGGCTGGCGGTCGTAGTTCTGCCAGGCGAACTGGACGCCGTCCTGGGCGATCTGGCGGACCTCCTTGATGCGCGGATCGAAGCCGATCTCCAACTGGGCGGAGGCCTGCGCCGTCCCGCCCACGAACCGCCAGCGCTGGATCTCGCCCGGGCGCATCTGGATCACCGGCGTGGCGGCGCCGTTGACCAGGGCCTTGGGCGGAGCGCTCCCGGGGTTGAAGAAGTTGACCCCGCCCGAGATCTGCTGCACGGCCATCACCCGGTCGACCAGCCTGCCGCCGTAGAACTGGTTCAGCCAGTCGTCGAACGCCCCCTCGATGATCAACCCTCCGGCCATGCCGTTGAGCACCTGGATCGAGGTCGAGCCGTGCTTGTGCGGGTGGTACCAATGGGTTCCCGGCGCCTGGTTCCAGGGCAGCGGGTTGACGTTGACCTGGTACCTGCCCACCTCGTTGTACTCGTCAACGGTGACGCCTGTCGACCCGAACGGGTAGAGGTTCAGCAGGACGAAGTCCTGGGGCCGCTGCGGCGAGACGTGGGTGCCGTGGAGATGGAAGTTGGTGACGTTGTTGCCGTGGTAGCAGTTCGGGTTCGTCTGTGGCACCGACTTGGTGATGCACGTGGTGCCGAGGGACGCGCAGTCGGAATCCTGCGTGCAGCTCTTCGGCAGGCAGACGCCGCCCGTGGGGCAGTCGGACTGCTGGGTGCAGGCCTTGCCGGCCTGATTCGAGCAGTAGGAGAGCTCGCCGCAGGCCTTGTAGGTGGCGGGATTGCAGGTATGGGCATCCGTGTAGCTCGTCGGGTCCAGGTAGTTGTAGAGGTCGATCTTGATGCGGGTGCCCTGTTTCACGACCGGGTTGCCCGGCCCCGGCGGCCGGGTCGGATCCGTGAGCGTTTGCGCCCGCGCGTGGAAAACCGGTCCCGGGAGCCCCCAGCGGATGTTGGGATCGTTCGGATCCGCCGGGTTGATCGGTATGTTGGGGTCCTTCGGGCTGCCGTAGCTGCGCAGGTCCATGGCTCTCCAGCCCCAGGTGGAGGTGGCGATGCAGGTGTCCCCCGAGTTGCAGTCGGCGTTGGTCGTGCAGGTCGTGCCGGTGGCCTTGCACACCATCAAGGTGATGCACTTGCCGGGCGGGAAGCTGGTGCAGTTGTTGTCGCGATTGCACGCGACGTTGGTGTCCTGGCAGAGCTTGCCTGTCCACTGCGGGTTGTACATCCCCGTCCGCACCCGGATGACCAGGCTGGAGTTGATCTCGTCCCCCACGGGGTTGATCACGGGCGGATAGTCGGCCTTCAGATAGCAGCCCCAGGGCCGCCCCTGGGGTGCCACCCCGCAATCGGGGGGGACCTGGGCCCATACGGCGACGGCGGTCGGGAGCGGCAGCGTGAGCAGCACCAGCAAGCGAGCGAGACTCTTTCCCCTCATCGGCGCCTCCTTGAGCAGACGGAATTTCAAATGGTTGCGGGCAAGTCTACCGTCGCGACCGCGGGCTCGTCAACGAGCCTCTCCTGGGCTATCCTGAGAGCATGACCCGGCGCGAGCTCCTGATCGCCAGCATCGCCTCCTACTCCCTGCTCCGCACGCTCTTCACGCGGGACGCCTTCGCCGCCTCGGTGAAGCCGGTCACCGATTCCTGGCTCGAGGACCTCAACGAGATGAGCCTGGACCTCCAGGCGGGGAGGATCACGCCGCTCCAGTGGCAGGGCAGGATCGAGGCGCTCTACGACCGGGTCAGCCTGGAGGACCTGCTCGCCCGGATCGACTTCGAGAAGCTGACCCGGGGCTTCGAGTACCCCGACCTCGGCGTGAGCACGAAGTGGGTGAGCTTCCCGCGGCTGGACGGAGTGCCGGAAACCCTCGCGTTCCACAGCAAGATCTTCGGCATGAAGAAGGACCGCGCCATCATCCCGCACGGCCACCGGAACATGGTCTCCTGCCACTACGTGATCCAGGGCGAATTCCGGGTCCGGCACTACGACAAGATCGAAGAGGACGGCACGCACATGATCATCGAGCCGACCATCGATCAGCTCGGGCGCGTCGGCAGCCACTCCTCGATCTCGGAGGAAAGGAACAACATCCACTGGCTGCGCGCGACCACCGACACCGCCTTCACCTACGACGTGCTGATCGTGGATCTCAAGGGCAACAAGTGGGAGGTCGACAACATCGACCCCTACGGCGCCGAGAAGATCGCCGGCAGCCGGCTACGGGTGCGCAAGCTCCCGGTCGCAGAGGCGCTCGCGAAGTACGGTCACGAATCCCATCACTAGACGACCATGTCCTCCGCGGCATGCCACTCGTGTGCGAGGTTGCGCATCAGCAGGGCGCAGTCGAACGCCACGCTTCCGGGCGGAAACAGGGTCTCGTTCGAAAAATAGCTGGAGTATGCCTCGTCGATGGCGAGCGGCGTCACGGACCAGGAGCACGTCCTGAGCACGATTCCGTCCAGCCGATGAGGGTCGGCCGTGGCCGAGTAGCCCAGCGAGCCGGGCTCGAAGAAGGCGGACGCTTCGCTCACGTTTCGAAACACCGAGGTCGGGGGCAGAGCCGAGGCTGCATGGCCGACGATGTCGACCTGGGCACCGCCGTCCACGGCGCGCATGTGGAGCTCGATGCAGTCGCCGTGGTCGCTCACCTGGAATTTCGCGAGGTGATGCTCGCCGGGGAAGAGCCGGCCGCCGGTGTAATGGCTGACCAGCGAGGCCGTGTCCCGCCGCGGGATGTAGACGCCCTCGTGCGTCGCCCCGCCGCCCTCCCAGACGACCGCGATCCGATGGGCGGCGTTCTCGCTGGACAGGCCGAGGATCAGCGGCACATGCTGCGGGCGGATTCCTTCCAGCCGGATCAGGCAGATGCCCGCGATGGCATGACCCTCATGGAGCTTCGGCCGGAACGGCGCCGGCAGGTGCCGCTGGATCACCTCCGGCTCCACCCGGTAGTTGACGAGCAGACGGCGGCGGATGGTTCCGTGAACGTTGGGGAATCTCATGATCAGTGCTCCCATCTCCTGTACCGCTTGCACAGCTCTCTCGCCGCGTCGGGCCAATCGGGGTATTGGAAATAGAAGCCGTCCGCGAGCAGTCGGCCCGGCACCACGCGCCGGCTCTTCAGGATCAGCTCCGACTCGGTGCGATGCAGGAACGCGGCGATCTCCATCATCCATTTCGTCCCTGACAGCCCGAAGGGAGCGCCCCAGGCTTGTCTCAAAGCCGTCATGAATTCCTTGTGGGGCAAGGGCTCCGGGGCTGCGAGATTGATCGCACCGTCCAGATGCTCCCGATCGAGGAGCCAGTAGACCGCGCGGATGAAGTCGAGCTCGTGAATCCAGGAGACATACTGCCGGCCGCCGCCGACCGTGCCGCCGAGGCCGCTGCGCACCAGCTTCAGCAGGATGTCGAAGATGCCGCCGGTGTCCGGGCTCAGGATGATGGCCGAGCGGAGCTTCACCTTGCGCGTTCCGGGGGTCGCTTCCTCGTCGAGGGCTCTCTCCCAGGCCGTGGCCACGTCGATGCTGAAGCGCCAGGTCTCCGGAGCGCCGGGCTCCGAGCCGCCGATCAGACCGGTTGCCTCGTCGTTGGGCGCATCATACCGGTGCGCGTAGATCGTGGCCGTACTCGCTTGCAGCCAGACCGCGGGAGGACGTTTCGTGTTCCGGATCGCCTGCCCGACAGCGCGCACGCTCGAAACGCGGGATTGGAGGATCTCCTCCCGGTTCTTCTTCGTGTAGCGGCAGTTGACGGAGCGGCCCGCGAGGTTGATCACGACGTCCGAGCCGTCGATCTCCCCGGGCCAGTCTCTCTGCGCGCGGCCGAGGACGACGACCTCGTGGCCGTCTGCGCGGAACTTGCGGGCGAGCAGGGTGCCGACCTGGCCGGTGCCGCCCGGGATCACGATCCTCATCGCCGCCCCCTCTCGTCGCCGCGCGTTCATGTTGAACGCGTTCAAGAAGAGGGTACGTCCGGTTCTCCGCGCGTGTCAAGAGGTATTTTGAACGAGTTCAAGTCTGGCCGGAAAGGACAGCAAGGACACCAAGGACAACAAGGACGTCCTGTGCTTTTGTCCCTGATGTCCTTGATGTCCCTGGTGTCCTTGCTGTCCTTTCCCCCTCCGGACATCCCATGCACCATGGCATGCAGCTGGTGTACGCCGCCGCTTGCGCTTCCGCGCGGCGCCCTGATCCAAGATCAAGCGCTGCAAGCACTTGGAGATTCTCGCCTGCCCTGGCATGGACTTCGCCTCTGGGCTCCCTGGAAGGAGGTTTTTCATGAGGCATCGCAGGGCTCTTCTCTGGATCGGGCTGCCGCTGCTGGCCGCGGCCGCCGGCTGTGGCGGCACGCTGCCGCCGAGCCGGCGCGTCAACAGCGCGCTGGACTTCCTCTACCCGCAGGGGACCCTCGCCGCCGTGCCGGCGAGCCAGGTGGTCCTCCGGCTGCCGGTGCGCGTGGGGCTCGCGTTCGCTCCGAGCCGGGAGAACCAGGTGGACCCGATCACCGAGGAGCAGAAGCAGAGGCTCCTCGCCCGGGTCGCCGCCGCGTTCCGGGAGCATGAGGCCATCGGAAACCTGGAGGTCGTGCCCACCACTTACCTTCAGGCCGGCGGAGGCTTCGCCAACCTCGAGCAGATCCGCAGCTCGCTGGGGCTCGATTTGATGGTGCTGCTGTCCTACGACCAGTCGCAGTTCACGGAATCGACCCGCGCCTCGTGGACCTATCTCACCGTGATCGGACCCCTCCTGATCGAAGGGGAGAAGAATGACACGCGCACGGTCATGGATGCCGTGGTCTATGACATCCGCTCGCGGGCGCTGCTCTTCCGGGCGGCCGGCGAGAGCACGGTCAAAGGGCATTCGAGCCCGCTCAACGTGGCCCGGAAGCGCCGGGTGTTCGCATCCGAAGGTTTCGAGAAGGCCACCGGCGATCTGATCGCCGGCCTGAACGTCGCGCTGGAGCAGTTCGAAGAGCAGGCGAAGAGAGGCACGGTCCAGGGGCCGGGCACGGCGGCCATTGCGATGTACGATGCCAAGGGGGAGCAGATCACCGCCACCAGCGGCGGCGGGGGCGCGCTGGGGCTGCCGGAGCTGATCGCCGCGACGTTGCTGGGGCTTGCTCTGCTGGTCCGGCGGCCGGAATGAAACGTTTTCCCTGGATGACGGTTGGGCTCGCCGCGCTCTTCGCCGCGGCTTCATTCCCGGATGGAACCCGGCTGCAGTACGAACGGTCGGGCGAGGCCTGGCGCCTGCTGACCGGCCAGTTGGTGCACTGGACGCCGCGGATGGCGTTCTTCGATCTCGGCATGCTGCTCGGGCTCGGCGCCTGGCTGGAGATCCGGGGAGACCGGCGGCTCGCGGCGATATCGCTGGCGCTCGGCGCCGTCCTCACGGCCGTGGCGGTCCACCTGTCGGACCTGTCCCTTTACCGGGGCAGCTCCGGGGTGGCCTCGACGCTCTTCGTCCTGGCGGCCTTCCGCATTGCGGAATCACCTGATCGGTGGACCCGCATCCTGGCCGTGGCGGCGGTCGCGCTCTTCCTTGCCAAGGCAGCGTTCGAATCTCTCGCAGGGCAGACGCTGTTCGCAGGGGATCTGCCCAAGGGGGTCCGGGTGGTCCCCCTCGTTCACCTGCTGGGCGGATTGGCGGGAGCTATCTTCCGTCCATGCGGTCGCGGCGCCACTGCCCGACTTCGCGCAGGCTCAGAAGCCCGTCGTTGTTGAGGTCGATGCGGTCGAACGTCCGCAGGTCCCCGGGCCACTCGGCTTCCGAGAGATAGCCGTCGTCGTTGCGGTCGAACCGGCCGAAGCGGTCCTCCCAGCGGCCATCATCACGGTCATCGCGGTCGTCATCCCAGACGGCGTTGCCGCCGCCCGGACGGACCTCGTCACCCGAAAGGATGCCGTCGCCGTTCCAATCGTGATTCTCGAACGAGACGTCGTTGCCCCGCCACTCGCTGCGGCTGATCCGGCCGTCGCGGTTGCGATCCATGCCCTGGAAGCGCATGTTGCCGCCGTCATCGTCATCCCAGTCGCGCCAGTCGCGGTCCCGGTCCTTCTGCTTCTCAGAGTGCTTGACCTTGTCCTTGCCTTTGCCCTTGCCGCCCTTGTCGGCCATGGCGCCGGGGGCCGCCAGAGCGAAGGCGACGAGGAATATCGCCAGAAACCTGGAAAATCGCATGGTTTGCCTCCTTGGTGATCAGCCCGGCCGGTAGAGCCGGCCTGGACCCGTTTGGCCGCGGGTCCGATTCAACTTTTTGTATAATTGCAAGACAGATACCAGGAGGCCGTCCCGGGAGGCGCCCTGGCAGCCCCTTCCCGCTCCCAGGGCTCTGTGGTACAAGGGAGAGGCTTTCGTCTTTTCACGGATCGCTGGACTCTGAACGTGGGCTGCCGGGCGATTCCCCCCGGCGGTGTTCTTGTTGAGGAGGTCTCATGAGGAGAAGCGATCGCAGCATTCTGCGGCTCGGGAAGGCCGCCGGCCTGGTCGGCCTTGCCCTTCTGGCCTTTCTCCCGGCGCTCGCGGCCGGGGCCCAGGAGCCTCCACCCCCCTCCGAGCCGGCAGAGAACCAGGAACCCGAAGAGAGGGTCACGGAGGAGATCACCGTCACGGCCACGTTGCGGGAAGAGAAGGTCCAGGACGTGCCCTTCTCCGTGGCGGCGCCCAGCGAAGAGGAGCTGCGCAGGCAGGGCGTGGATTCCCTCGAAGGGATCGCCCAGACCACCCCGGGCCTCACCGTCCAGAACCTCGGCCCCGGCCAGAGCCAGGTGGCCATGCGCGGCGTGTCGTCAGGGCAGATCGTCCGCGACCAGCCGGGCGTCAAGGAGCAGGTCGGGGTCTATCTCGACGACTCCGGCATCTCGCTCTCGCTCTTCACGCCGGACATCGACCTGTTCGACATGTCGCGCGTCGAGGTGCTGCGCGGACCGCAGGGCACCCTGTTCGGCGCCGGCTCGGCGTCCGGCACGATGCGCTACATCACCAATCAGCCGCAGATCGGCGAGCAGGAGACCGTGGCCGAGCTGACCGCCAGCACCCTGACCGACGGCGACGCGGGCGGCAGCGCCAAGGTGGCGGTCAATGCGCCGCTCGGCGCCACGTCCGCCCTGCGCTTCACCGGCTTCTACAACAGCTTCGGCGGATTCGTCGACGCCGTGCAGCCCGGCCTGAGCCTCAAGGAGGACGTCAACAGCGGCGAGCGCAGCGGCGGCCGTCTGGCCCTTCGCATGCAGCCGAACGACCGCCTGACGATCACCCCGAGAATCCTCTACCAGAAGGTGGACATGGACGGGTGGAACCGCGCGGACGCCTTCAACATCCTCGCCAATCCGTACACCACCACCCGACCGGCCGTGAACCTGGGCGAGCGCGAGCAGTTCACGCAGTTCGAGGAGCCGTTCACCGACGAGTTCCTGCTCGCCGACCTGAACTTCACCTACGACTTCGGCGACCTCGCCCTGACCTCGATCACCTCCTACACCGACCGCGACATCCTGGTCGTCCGCGACGCCACGGCGCTGACCGCGAGCATCACCGGCGGCAGCATCGGCCTGCCGCAGGCGGTGTACACCCTCGACGCGCCGCTCGACGACGCCACGACGGCCAAGCTGTGGACGCAGGAATTCCGGCTCAGCGGCAGCCGGGACCGGCTGAACTGGCTCACCGGGATCTTCTACAGCACCATGGACCGCGACTACGGCCAGAGCCTTCTCGTCAGCGGCTTCGAGTCGCTGACCGGCATTCCGACCGCGGGGCGTTTCGGCGCTGCGCGGGACGTGCTCTTTTTCTCGGACCTGAGCTACGAGATGGACCAGTTCGCGCTCTTCGGCGAAGCCACCTGGGCGGTCAACGAGCGCATGGACCTGACCGGCGGCGTGCGGTACTACGACTTCCAGGAAGACCGCGTGCAGACCTTCGACGGCATCTTCGCCGACCCCGGAACGAGCGCGGGGTCGACCTCGGCGAGCGGGTTCGCCCCGCGCCTCATCGCCAGCTTCGCGCTCCACGAGGGCACGAAGCTGAACGCCCAGGTTTCGAAGGGCTTCCGGCTCGGCGGCATCAACGATCCGCTCAACGTCCCGCTCTGCACGCCCCAGGACCTGGTGACCTTCGGCGGGCGCGGCGAGTGGGAGGACGAGGAGATCTGGAACTACGAGGTCGGCACCAAGTCGACGCTGCGCGGCGGCCGCGGTACGTTCAACGTCGCGGCCTACTACATGGACATCAAGAACCTCCAGGCGACGGTGACCGCCGGCACCTGCTCCTCGCGCGTGATCTTCAACGTCCCCAAGGCGCGGAGCACCGGCGTCGAGCTCGAGTGGGCGGCCGCGCCGAGCGATCGTTTCGATTTCTCGATTTCGGCCAACTACGGCAAGTCGGAGCTGCGGTCCACGCTGACCTCGACCGACGCCGGCGGCAACCGTCAGGTCGTGGCCGGAATCAAGTCCGGCAACCGGCTGCCGACGGTCCCCGAGCTCCAGGCCTCGGCCACGGCCACCTATCAGTGGCCCATGATGAATAGCTGGCTGGGATACGTGACCGGAACCTGGCAGTACATCGGCTCGCGGTTCACGCAGATCGGCGACCAGGCGCCGGGCTTCGGCATCGTGAACCTCAATTCCTTCGGCGCCAACACGATCGGCGGCCCGCTCACCCAGAGCACGTTCAACTTCAATCCCGAGCTGCCCGCGTACGACGTCGCCAACCTCCGCCTCGGGTTCCTCACCGGGAAGTGGGAGTTTGCCGCGTTCGTCAACAACCTCTTCGACGAGCAGGCCCTGCTCGCCCTGGACCAGGAGCGCGGCACGCGCGCCCGCGTCGGCTTCCTGGTCAACCAGCCCCGCACTTTCGGCCTCACGACTCGCGTCAACGTCCGTTGACACGCCCCCGGGGCACCCTGGCGCAAGGGTGCCCCGGAGCCTGCTTTGCCTACGAAGGCAGGATCCAGCCCACCACCTCGACACGGTAGCTCGTGGCCATCGAGCCGCCGAAGACGTTGATCCCGTCGACGAAGGACGTGCCCCGCAGCACCACCTGGCGGTCGTGCTCGGGCGCCGCGGCGTGGTGGCGCTTGGCGCCAAAAAAGGGATGCGAGCGCTCGTCGTTCGTGACGGCGCCGCGCGGTGGGTCGAGTTCGTTACAATCTGGCGAACAGCGATCAGCGAGGTGCTTGCCATGAACGTTGTCTGCCTTCTGATGGTTTCTCTCTTGACTGCCTGCGCCGTCCCGTCCGGGGAGGCGCCGCTCCGGTTCCGTCTGACGGCCCGGGAGACCTACACCGCGGGCGAGCCGGTCCCGATCGGGTTCAGCCTGCAGAACATCTCGGGCGAGCCGTTCCGGGTGCTCAAGTGGTACACGCCGCTCGAAGGGATCTGGGGCTCGATCTTCCAAGTGACCCGCGACGGCAAGGAGGTCCCCTATCAAGGCCCCATGGCCAAGCGGGGAGACCCGGACCGGGATGACTACCTCCTGATCCGGCCGGCAACCCTGGCTGCCGCGGAGGTCGACCTGTCGCGAGGCTGGGACCTCTCGGTGCCCGGCACCTATCGGGTCGAGTTCAGCGGCAGCATCCACGACGTGGCGCGGGAGGGGGAGGCCCTCCCGCGGCCTCGGGACGCGCACCGGGGCGTGGATGCAAAGGGAGACCCGGTCTCGTTCCGGGTGGTCCGGCCTGGACTGCCACCGGCGGAATCATTCCGGCCGAATGGACAACGCGTGCCGGAACACATTGCGCGGGTCCCACCGCGCCTTGATCCGCTGCAGGCGCGGGTAGCCCGCCTGGTAATACAGCGTGTGCCAGGGCACGCCCGAGGTATTCAGGGCCGGGTCCGCGAGGTCGGTGTCGGGATGATTGATGAAGGCCCCGTCGTACCTCTCGCCCGGCACCGGCACGCCCCCGCTCTCCGCAAACAGCTCGCGATAGAGCTCCCGCACCCAGGT
>Ga0268265_10000569_pt1 | contig 37531 bp, 34 predicted proteins | sample KBSSwiS52_FD_190355 | JGI IMG/M metagenome (GOLD analysis project Ga0268265, IMG submission 190355) | Switchgrass rhizosphere microbial communities from Kellogg Biological Station, Michigan, USA - KBS Switchgrass S5-2 (SPAdes) (version 2) | ecosystem: Host-associated > Plants > Roots >...
CCAGCGAACGGCGTGACCAGCTTGCGGCTCGCCGTTTCTTCCAGCGGGCCCTGGCTCACGGCCGCCGGCCGGTCGAGGTCACCACCGACAAGGCACCGGTCTACCCGCGGGTCCTCGACGAGCTGGTGCCAGAGACCTGCCACGTCGACGCCCGATGGGAGAACAACCGCATCGAGTCCGACCACAGCAGACTCAAAGCCAGACTGCGGCCGATGCGCGGACTGAAACGGCTGCGCTCCGCCCAGACGATCAGCACCGGACACGCCTTGATCCAGAACATCCGCCGAGGCCACTACGAACTCGCCACCGACACCCCGCCACAGCTGAGGCTGTCAATCGCTTTCACCGAACTCGCACAGGCTATCTGATCACCAAGCCCGCGACCGCCGGCATGCCCTGGCTCCTCACAATGCAACAGTCCGGACGGGAACAAGGTGGACCCACTCTTGGTCAACTCGGATCGGAGCAGTTGATGACGTTGTTCGCGGATTCGCTGCTGCCCGGTCACGTCGCGGTGGTGACTGGCGGAGCGAGCGGGATCGGAGCCGGAACCGTGCGGGCCCTGGCCGCGCGCGGTATGGCGGTGGCCGTGGCCGACATCGACATCGACGGGGCACAGGCAGTGGCCGACGCCGTGGCGAACGAGCACCGGTCCATGACGCTGGCAATGGAAGTCGACGTGGTCGAGACGGATTCCGTCGAACGGCTCGCCGAGTCGGTGGCGGACGCCCTCGGACCGGTCCACCTGCTGTTCAACAACGCCGGCGTGATGCCAGTCGGCCCCCTGCTCGAGAACACGATCGATGACTGGCGCTGGTTGTTCGATGTCAACGTCATCGGCGTGGTGAACGGCATCAACGCCTTCGTGCCGCGCATGCTGGCCCATGGCCAGCCGAGCCGCGTCGTGAACACCGCCTCGATGGCAGCCTTCGGGCCAAGCGAGGCGTTCCCGTCGTACGCGGCGTCGAAGCAGGCCGCGCTCGGACTGACCGAGTCGTTGCGCCTCGAACTCGAGGGCACCACTGTCCGAGTCAGCGTGGTCTGCCCAGGGGCAGTCAACACCGAGATCGCGCAGTCGGAACGCAACCGCCAGGCCCGCTACGGTCCGCCCTCAGGACGCACCATGCCGATCGGGCCCGAGCAGGAAAAGGCCGCGCGCCAGCTCATCGAGCCAGACGAGGCTGGTCGGCGCATCGTCGAGGGGATCTTGGCCGACGAGTTTTGGATCTTCACCCACCCGGAGTGGACCCGCAAGATCCGCTCGCGCTTCGACGAAGCGGTCGACGCCGCGCAACGGGCAATTCGTCGTCGCGAGAGCGAGGCCTGAGCGGCGACGCCCTCGCGGTCGACAGTTGGGTCGAACGGGGGCCGACCGACCGGCAGGTCGCGAAGAGCTCGCCGATTCCGTCGACGCGGGGGACACGAGGCCAGCCGACACGCCGCCCGTACCGCCCACGGCTCAGCCACAGAACAGCCTCACGCCACGGTGCCCGGCCAGACACGCGCACGACTGTGTGGGCCTGTGCGGCGAGCTGCCGGGCCGCCGCCTGATCGTCGGTCACGTCTTCTCTCCGTTCACCCGTCCGAGCCTGCCCTGCCCAGGATCCCCTGCCGGATAGGGGATCTCGGCGGACGAACAGGATCGCCAGCTCTACGGTGAATCATGAGCTGGCGACGACGGCCCAGATCCCACAGCGATCGTCACGACACCGGCGCCGAGGATCCCTCACCCGCGACTTCCAGGACGCGATCGCCGATGCCGCGGCGGTCGCCACGGGAGCTCGCCGAGGAATGGCTGCGCACTCTGACGATCACCAGCGAGCCTGGCATCACACTCGAACAGGCATATGACCTGATCGCCCAGGTCAACCCCCCGGAGCGGCTCAGGGTGCGGATGCGCACGCCGCTGCACGCCGACGACGCGCAGGCGCTCGACGAGCTGGTGGCCTGGTACGCCGACGTGCGTAGCCGCCAGGCTGGGCTGCACCTGGTCGTCGAAGGCATGCTGATCCTCTGGTTGGCCGAAGCGACCGGCCAGAGCCGCACCGCGATCGTGCAGCGGCTGGCCCTGGAGATCGAGAATCTGCTACCGCCGGACTGACCACCGGACACGAGCAGGCAGACGAGGGACCCGCGGCTCGCGTCGGCCGCGCCCGACGCGGCCCGCCCCGCGCGGGTCGCGCCGCGAGCGGCCCGTCGTCGGTCCGGCCCAGGGCAGGCCGAACTCCCCGAGCTGGCTGAGGAGTACCTTCGGCCGGCTTACCCGCTCGGCGTGAACGCCGAGATGAGCGACTCTCGGCGGATCACGTCCGGCTGTATCACCGCCACGCCACGGCCGTGCTCCTCAGTGGTAACCCGTGGCCCGATGCACACGGCGCCGCTGCGAGTCGGCGCCTCTCAGCTTTATAGAGCGTGTGTACAACCCGACTTGCAACGGTCCATTCTGACGGGCGCACGCTGTCTGCTCGTCCTCGATGACGTGTGGCAGCTCGACGTTGTCGAGGCACTCTGGCTACGCAGGTGAGATCGAGCACCGAATGTCGATGACGTCGAGCACCATTCGATCTTGGGCGCGCGCTCAGGGTGTCGACGAGTTCAGGCACCAGTTTCGACCGGCCGAGCCAGAGTTCCGCTGGAGCTGTCTCGGCGGCCGGACGCAAGGAGCGCTTCTGCTAAAGGCAAAGGCGCATCAAGAGCGTGCCCGAGGCGACTTGATCCCGAACGCCGCGGCTGTAGGGATCGCGGATAGATGAGCAATCGGCCTCGTAGTTGAGCACTACATGAGCAGCGGGTTACAGGCTATTTGAGCAGTCACCCTCAGTGAGGCGCCGTGAGTGTGGGGCGCGGCGATCCGCGGTGATGATGGCGGTGCGGTCAGGTGAAGATCCGGTCAAGGTGGTGGTCAAGAAGGGATTGGGCTGTTTCAGGTGTGTAGAGGCCGACGAGGAGTGGTCCAACCAGGCCGTGCGCGAGCCAGAACAAGGATGCGGCTTCCTGTTCGGCGTCGACGTCCGGGCGTATGTGACCGCTGTGCTGGGCGGCGCGCAAGCGTTCTGTGAAGACGTCGAGCAGGCCCCGCAAGCCTTGGCGGAGGGCCAGTGCGTAAGCGGGGGTTACGGCCGCTCGGGAGTAGAACGCGACGGAGACGCCGGCTTCGGCTCGGCTGTCCTCGTTGGTGGGCAGTAGCTCGGTCAGGACAGCGCGGGCGACGTCGCGGGGGTTGGGGTCCGGCAGGCGTGCGAGGCGGGCCTGTAGCCGACCGGTGACTCGGTCGCGCATGTGGTCGAGCGCGAACAGCAGCATCTCGTCCTTGCTGCGGAAGTAGTGCTGGACCATCCCCATCGACACCCCGGCCTCGGCGGCGACGTCGCGCAGGCTGACGGCCTCGACTCCGCGGGTGGCGGTCACCCGGAACACCGCCTCCGCGATGCTGCGACGCCGCTCGAGCGGGTCCACCCGCTTCGGCACCGGCACCTCCCTTTGGCAATGCGATCGCATTGCATCAGCAGTCCGCCACTCTTAGCATGTCAGGTGCATTGCCAAGAGTGCGAGGACGACCACGGCAGCGCCTGGCCCTCACGAGGAGCGGAGACCCTGTGTCCATTTCCTTCGCCCACAACGGCGACGTGAAGATCGCCTACGAGACGTTCGGACCGCCCGACGGAGAACCGCTACTGCTGGTCATGGGCCTCACCTTCCAGATGATCTGGTGGCCGGACGAGTTCTGCCAGCAGCTCGCCGAACGGGGCTTCGCCGTCGCTCGTTTCGACAACCGCGACGCGGGCCTGTCGACCCACTTCACCTCCCCGCCCCGCACGACCACCAAGACCCTGCTCGGACGGGGAGGCGGTCCGGCCTACCGGGCCGACGACATGGTCGACGACGCGGTCGCCGTCATGGACGCCCTCGGCTGGGAATCCGCCCACCTGCTCGGCGAGTCGTTGGGCGCCACGCTCTCGCAGCTCGTGGCGATTCGGCATCCGGACCGGGTCCGAAGCCTCGTGTCCGCGATGGCCGGCGGGACCGGCGGCGCGATCAGCAACCTGCGCAACCTGAAGATCGGCACCCTGCTGCGGCTGGCCCGCAAACGGTACGACGACACCCGCGAAGGCGGCGTGCAACGACTGGTCGACACCTATATGATCATGTGCTCCGCGGCGCACCCGATCGACGAGGAGTGGGTGCGCAAGACCGCGGAGGAGTCCTGGGACCGCGACCATGACCCAGGCGCGACCCAGCGTCAGCTCGCCGCGAGCCGCACCGCCGGTGACGTCCGCTCCCAGCTGCGCCGGCTGCGGGTACCAACGCTGGTGATCCACGGCCAGGATGATCCCTGGATTCGACTCCACGCCGCGCGCGCCCTCGCCAGGACGATCCCCGACGCCCGACTGATGACCTATCCGGACATGGGACACGAGTTCCCCCGGCACCTGTGGGCCACCATCGCCCGTGACGTCTGGGAGGCGACCCGGCCGGCGTCCGCGCCAACCTCCGAACAGCAGCACCGGAGAACGCTCCGCGGATAGCCTCGCTGCTCATCGCCGATCGGCCGTCGTCGCGCGATCCCTTCCGTGATGGCCACAATGTGTTCTTGATGTTGCCTTGCCCCATCGTGCAGGGGTATCGCAAAGGGAAGCAAGCGACGGCGTGGTTAGTCTCGCGTCCGCGAGGTGACCGATTTGTCAATCGATGCTGCGGTACACGGGGATGCCGGAACCGTCGAGCCGGTTGTGTCGCTGCGGCTGGTCGACGGCAGCAAGGTGCGTCGGCCCCTGAGGCTGGCGCAGGCTCGCGAAGTGGTGGCGGCGGTGCCGTGGCGTGCGACGCGCAGTGCCAAGGGCCAGACGCATTTTCCCGGTTTCTACTGGTCCGCCACGACCGGCACGCATGTGATCTACGAGAGCCGGTTGGAGCTGGCGCGGCTGCTGTTGGCCGACTTCGACCCGGATGTGGTCGCGATCGCGGCCCAGCCGTTCGGGCTGAAGGCCAGCGTCGATGGTCGGGTTCGCCGCCATGTGCCGGACTTCTTGCTGGTCCACGCGGACGGTTCAGCCGGGGTGGTGAACGTGAAGCCGGCGGGCAGGTTGGCTGATCCGGAGGTGGCGGAGGCGTTGGACTGGCCGCGGCGGCTGATCGAGGCCCACGGCTGGGGCTACGAGGTGTGGAGCGGCGACGACCCGGTCTACCTGGCGAACGTGCGCTTCCTCGCCGGCTATCGGCGGCCTGGGCTGCTGGCCGAGGCGTTGCTGGCCGAGGTGCTGGACGCGGTTCGTCCTGGCGACTGCGTCACGACGCTGACGTGCCGGATGGGTCGGACACGCCCTGCGCCGGCGGTGAAGGCGGCGGTGCTACGGCTGTTGTGGCAACGCCGGCTGACCACGGATCTGCGATGCCGGCTGGACGGCGCAAGCCCGCTTCGGGCCGCGTCGTGACCGCCGGCGGGCAGGTGAAGGTCACTGTCGGCACCCGGCTGGCCTATGACGGGCAGTTGTGGGAGGTCCGCGAGCTGGCTGCGGCCAGCGTGCTGCTGGCGACGGTGTTGGGCAGCGTTCGCCAGGTCGGCCTGGCCCACCTGCTCGCGCATCCCAGCACACGGCTGCTGGACGGCGAGGGACAGAGCGCGGAGGGTGTCGGGACGGTGCTGGCGAATCTCAGCGGCGCCGAACGGGAACGGCTCACCGAGCGGCTCGGGCACGTGCAGGAGGTCCGGACCGGGTTCCGCCGCGGCGCCGCGGGTCTGGCGTTGCCGGGCGAGCCGCGGCCGCAGTACGCCCCGGGCGCGGCGAAACTGAGCCGCTATCAGGCGAAGGCTGCTGAGCTGGGGATCGGCGTGTCCACGGTGCGCCGATGGGTGAAGGAGTTCGAGGCGGACGGCCCGGCCGGCCTGATCGACGACCGCTGGCTGCGGCAGCGGGCGCCGCTCGGCGGCGCGGACCCGCGCTGGGTGGACACGGCACGGGCGGTCCTCGCGGAGCACACCGACGCGAGCACACCGACCCGGGACCTGGTCCTGGCGAGGGTGGCGGCCCGCCTGGAACACGAGTACGGCGCCGGCGTGGTGCCTGTCCCGGGCGAGACCCGGGCGCGGGCGCTGCTGCGGGAGCTGTCGCGGGGCACGAGCGCGTTCGGTGGCGCGAAGGCGCGGCGGGAGATCGCGGGCCGGCCGGCGGCGCCTTACGACAGGCTGCGGGCGCATCGGCCGGGTGAGTACCTGCTGGTGGACACGACCCGCCTCGACGTGTTCGGCATGGACCGGCTCACGCTGCGCTGGGTGCAGGCCGAGCTGACCGTGGCGATGGATCTTTACGACCGGTGCGTCACCGGCCTGCGGCTCACACCGGTGTCGACGAAGGCGGTGGACGCGGCGGCGGTGCTGTTCGAGTCGGTCCGTCCGCTGCCCGACCCGGCGGCCGGCTGGGTCGATGTCCGACCGCCTCACCACGGCGTCCCCGGCCACGTGGTGGTGGACGCCGCGAAGTTGGTGGATGCCGCCGGGCAGCCGCTGCTGCCGTCGGTCGCCGCGGAGACCCTGGTCGTGGACCACGGCAAGATCTACCTGTCGGAGCATCTGTTGTCGGTCTGCCAGCGGCTGGGGATCTCGGTGCAGCCTGCCCGCGTCTACCAGGCCACGGACAAGGCGGCGATCGAACGGTTGTTCCGCACCCTCGGCGAGCAGCTGCTGGTCGCGTTGCCCGGTTACAAGGGTCCGGACGTCTACCGGCGCGGCAAGGACGTCGAAGAGCAGGCGTTCTACTTCCTCGACGAGCTCGAACAGATCATCCGCCAGTGGCTGGCCGCGGTCTTTACCGACCGGAATCCGAAAATCCCTGCCCTGACCTGCGGACATACGTAGATTACATGTCCACGACGATGGGCTTCGGAACTTCCGCCGACTCGGCGCGTCGAACGAGAAAACCCCCGCTAGCCCGGTGGCGGGTGGGCGAGCACGCTTCGTCCCCGCGGGTGGCCTTGCGTCGGGAAAGGCGGTCGGCACGTGATCCCCTGCCCCAGACATGGTGGCGGTGGCAGATAATCGTCGGTCATGACTGTGCCTGCCGCGGTGTTCAACGTCGTGGACATCTACCTGAAGGCGATCGATGCTGCGGCTCCGGGTCTCGTGGAAGGCTGGTATGTGGTCGGGTCCGCAGCGCTGGACGATTTTCGTCCCGGCGCCAGTGACATCGACTTCGTCGCCGTCACGGCGACACCGCCCGCCGACCACCAGCTCGCGGCGCTGGAAGGCGTGCATACTCACCTGCCCCGCCGTCCGCTCCTCGACGGCATCTACATCACCTGGCGCGACCTCTCCGGCGCTCCGGAACAAGCCTCACCTGGGCCGCACGCCCACGGCCGGCGGTTTCATCCGCGGTGCGACCACCAGCGTCACCCCGTCACCTGGCACGGCCTCGCCCGCCACGGCATCGCGGTCCGCGGTCCTAAACCCGCGGACATCGGCATCGGGACCGACGCGCAGGCTCTCGCCCGCTGGACGCGCGCCAACCTCGACGGCTACTGGCGGCGATGGTGGCAACGGAGCTCCCGACTGCCCACGCCGGCCGGTCTGGCCTGCCTCGCGCCGCAGGGGCCAGCCTGGGGGGTGCTCGGCGTCAGCCGCCTGCACTACACCTTGACCACAGGCAAGATCACTTCCAAGGATGCGGCTGGAGAATACGCAGGGACCGCCTTCGAACCACAATGGCATCGCATCATCGACGAATGTCTACGCATCCGACGCGGTGATCACCGTAGGTCCCTCTACCGCAGCCCGCTCACTCGACGGGCTGACGCACTGGCCCTCGTCGACCGGGTCATTCGCGATGCGCCGCCATCCACAGGATCGGACTGACCGACCGTTCGCCCCACCAGCCCGCAGGTCTTGGCTATTGCCTGGGACCGATCCCTCGGGCCTGGCAGGGATCAGTAGCGTTTAGCCGCCGTCTTGCCCGCTACCCGACCCAGCGAGAGGCCCGGCGCCGCGAGCGCGCCTTATCCGCCGCCACGAGCGCCGGCACGGTTTGTCACCGGCGGCACCGGTCTGATCGGCTCCGCCGTCGTCGCCGAGCTCCTCGGCAGCCGCACTGTCCTCGTGCTTGCCCGCTCCGACATGTCCCGTGCTGGCCGCGACGGCGGCCGGCGCCGAGCCACTCCGGGGAGGTCTTGCCGACCTGGACGCCTGCGCGCCGCGTCTCCACCGAGGTCGACGGTTCATCTATCCCGGGGGCGCGAGCTGCGCTTCGAGGTCGGCGATGCGTTTGTCGTGGAAGCGGAGGTTGTCGCGGGCGGCCTTGAGCCGTTCGTCGAGGGTGCGGTTGTCTGCGGTGAGGGTGCGGACGCGCTGCTTGAGGGTGGTGTTCTCGGTGGTGATCCGCTGGATGGCGTCCTGGGTCCACTCGGCTTCCAGGTCGCGGACCTGGCCGAGGAGTTCGCCGATGCGGGTGCGCTGGGCGAGGATTTCGGCGTGGGCGGCCTTGAGGCCGTCTTCTGCGTTCAGTGCCCGTTCCCGCCAGGAGGCCTGCTGCGCGTCGTCGTGGCCGGCGAGCAGCTGGACCCGACGCTCGCCGGCTGCGGTGATCGCGGTCGCGACTGCGGCCCTGGCGTCTGGGTTGCCGTAGACGAATGTTCGGGAAACCCCGGCCCGACGGGCGATGGCGGCGACGCTGACCTGGGCTTTCTCCCGGTGGAGGCGGGCGATCGCGTCGTGGACGCGCTTGACGGCGGCCTCGGTTGCGCGGCGGCGGGCGGCCAGTGCGGCTTCGGTGCTCACGCGCAGGCCTCCGCCAGTTCCTCACCGCTGTACTCGTCGTCGCCGTGCGCGGCGAGGTCGGCGGCGCGGAAGGCGGTGGACCAGACGCGGTGGAAGTAGTCCTGGGGTTTGCGCGCGCCTCGGGCCTTCGGCCCTCGCCACGCCGCCGCAGGGTGCGTCCCAGCCCCTCCGTGGTTGCGCTATTCACTCCTCAGGCAGATGTCGCGGCCATGACGCGCCGCGCGGCATCAGCGGGGCTCGCTCGGATTTCGCATTCCCAGAGCCGCACCACAGTCCAGCCTGCTTGGCGGGCAAGTTCCGAGGCTCTGGCGTCTCGTTCGCGGTTGCGCCGCATCTTTGCGGCCCACAACGGTGCGTTTGGACCGTTGAACGTCTTGCGACCGTGGACCGGACAGCCGTGCCAGAAGTCGCCGTCGACCCAGACAGCGATCCTCCGACCCGGAAGGACCAGGTCAGGGTTGCAGCCGGCCGCCAGGCTGCGTCGGAGCCGGAACCGTGCCCCGGACGCGTGCAAGGCGCGGCGCAGCAGCATCTCTGGCTCGGTGTCGGTGTTGCGCCTGCCACGCAGACCCGCGGCGGCGGCTGTTGGGACCCACCTTTCGGACACGCCGCGATCCTTCCACCGGACGTCTGGCCCCGTGTGTCGTACCCGTCCGCTACGTTCCTCTATCGAGGAGGGCGCCATGGAGAGCACGGAGGAAGCCGCGCCGGCGGCGGACAGCCAGCCCGGCATCCGGACGCGACGCGCCCAGAGTGTCAGCAGCGTGGCAGGGTCCTTCAGCGCCGTTGATCTGTTTGCGGGCGCGGGCGGTGCGTCCGCCGGCTTGGTCGCGGCTGGTGCGGATCTGCGTCTGGCAGCCGAGATCGATCCTGAGTACGCATCGACCCATCAGGCCAACCTGCCTGCCGAGGTGCTGGTCGAAGATCTCCGGAACGTCGACAGCGACAAGATCGTTCGCGCCGCCGACGTGGCGCCCGGAGAACTCGATCTCCTGTTCGCTGGCCCGCCCTGCCAGGGCTTCTCGATCATCGGTTCGCGCGTCATCTGGGATGAGCGCAACAACCTGTTCCGCGAGGTGCTGCGGACCGCGCGGGACCTCCAACCGAAGTCCGTCGTCATCGAGAACGTGCCGGGTCTGGTCACGCTCGCGAGGGGCGCCTACCTGCGCTCGATCCTCCAGGGCCTGTCCGATGTCGGCTACGCGGGCGCCTGTGCCGAGTTGCTCGCGGCCCAGTACGGCGCGCCCCAGATGCGGTGGCGCCTGGTCATTGTCGCCTGGCGCAAGGATCTGGATATTCCCGCCGGGTACGGTTTCCCTGCTCCGACCCATGGTGGCGGGATCGGGGACCTGCTCCCGAACTGCACCATCACCGCGTCGCAGTCCGCCGGCTTCCTGACCACACACGACGCGATCGGGGACCTGCCCGCGGTCGCGGCGGGAGAGCAGAACGACCGGTATGTCGGGCCGCCGACGACCGACTATCAGCGGCAGATGCGTGCCGGTCTGACGGACGAGTTGTGGAACCACTACGCGGCCAAGCTGTCGGAGTCGAACCTTGAGCGGATCTCACGGCTCAAGCCTGGTGAGGACTGGCGGGACCTACCGTTCGAGCTCCTTCCGTCCGGGATGCAGCGCGCATTGCGAAAGGACCACACCCGCCGGTACCGGCGGATGTCCTGGGACGGAGTGCCTCGCACGATCGTGACCCGGTTCCGCGACCCGAAGACCGGCGAGTACACCCATCCCGAGCAGGATCGCACGATCTCGATCCGCGAGGCCGCGCGAATCCAGGGCTTCCCTGACAGCTTCGTCTTCCAGGGCAGCCGCTCCAGCCAGTACGACCAGGTCGGCAACGCCGTCCCGGTCCAGTTGGCACGGAGCATCGCCGAGGAGGTCCGCCGCTGCCTGGGTGGCAACCCCACGCACCAGCTCGACAGCCCATTCCGTCGCCGGCCGGTCGCATTCCTTGGCCCGCAGGGAAGCCTTCTCCCAACCCTCACGGACAGCGCCGCGTGACCAACGAAGCCTTCTACCCATTAACGTCGACCCCGAGCAAGCGCCCGCATCTGGCCGAGTGGCATGGTCACCGTGTCTTCCCCATCGTCGCGGCTCATTCCGCGGCCACCGCTGACCAGAAGGACGGCCGCTGCCCTTTTCTTTCTGAGATCGTCGGAGGGCAACACAAGTGCGTCAAGGACGATAACAGCAAGGGCGTCTGCTCGATCAGCGCCGAGAGTAACGGCCGCAGGCAGGACTGGCTCGTCTGTCCCTACCGAGCGCTGGATGAAACCATGCTGGAGGCCATGACGCGTCGGCTGTTCACCGTTGCCGCCGAGCAGGCAGTCTCCATCCGGCCGGCCTCGACCCTCTCGGAGAATGAGGTCAAGGCGATCCTGGCAAATGGCACCGGCATACGGGTATTCTGCTACTTCCAGGACAAGCTTGGCGGTGAGATCAGCCTGTCCAAGTCGGAAGCCTCACCCGCGATCTCGTTCGACATTACGCTGGTTGAACTCATACTGTCCGCCGATGGCACCCAAGTGCACCTTGGCCGGTATGGCATCATCGAACTTCAGACCACGGACACCCATGGGTCCTACAAACACGCAGTCCTCGCGCTTCGTGGTGCACTGGACCTACACCCGCGAGACTTCCCCGCTCAGGTTGCCGCGAACCAGGAATGGGCTGGCCGCAGGGTGGAAGGACCTAATATCTCCAACGTTTTCAAGCGGACTTTCTACCAGATCGCGTTCAAGTTCCAGGTGACGCGGCGGGAGACATCGGTTGGCTGTATCCTCTCGATACCGCGACCGGTCTGGGATTCCTGGCAGTCGTTCCTTGGCAAGCCCGACCTGCATCAGCAGCCCGATGGCACGTGGCGCCTCTTGGGCGATCACAGTAGTACGCCACCGAACTGGATCTACGTCTTCGACATTGCCGAGGAGCCGGTGGCGCCCGGCATGCCAGCACCGATCGAGATCAAAATGATTATCGGCACCGACGCACAGACGCTGAGCCGCGCGGCGCTCGACGTCGCGCCTGCGAAGGCCATCGAGAACTCGGCTGGCCGTGACGCGGTTCTCGACACGCTGAGTCGACGACTCCGCGAGAAGTTGCCGGGACTTGTCCCCTGGCCAGTCTGACCAACGTTGCGCGTCTCGCGTAACCAGGGGACGTACAGCCATTGGCACAGCCAAGCCCGCGGACACCAGCCGACATCAGCGGACGGCGGTGGACGCGGGCAGGGCTGTGACCAGGACCGACGGACGACCGTGGACGTCAGTGGACGCCCCGGGCCGATCTTGTAATCGGGCGGTTGGGGTTTGACTTTCGGTAGTTCCGTGCGACTCGCGGGGGAGTCAGAGTGCAGGCGTCGCGGTGATCCGATCGCGGCCAGCGCGGGAGATCGGATAGGTGAGGCCGTCCCGCTTGCGGGGGGTGTCGACGGCGACATAGCCAAGAACGGCGCCGTCCGTGCTCGTTACTCGCCACGACGTCATATCGCCGCCGCTAGCCGCGCATGCCGCGTGCACCTGGACCCGCTGACCCGGAGCCAGCGGCATCGATCCTTGATCGGGTCTGCAATAACTGCCGCGACAGTTGTCGACCACTACCGGCCGCGCGGTGTCGTTGGACAGAAAGACCTCGCTGTAGTTGAACCTCTCGGTTCACTCCGCTCTTCTCACCGTGATCCGGTCGGCATGGATGCCCAGGCCGCTTGTAGGTTCTCAAAAGATCTGTCGTCTTCTCGGGTGGGTTGTTGTCGACTTGCCGTCTCCCGCGTTTCGGTGAGAAGGCGGTCGGCGTGTCGTCCGGCGCTTGCCTGAACGTTTCGGCTAGATCGCCGCTAGGCCGGCCGATCTTGAGCGGCGTGTCCGTCGCCAGGTCGTTGGTACCGACGCCACCGCCGCCGGCAGCCCAGCAGTCAGCCCAAACCGGTCCGCCAGCAGCCGCGCCACCGCCGGCCCGACGTGCGACACGACATCAACGCCGCCAGCCTCAACCGCAGCCCCTTCGGCCAGCCCACAAGCGTCACCTGGAAAGTTCCTCATGATCCCTAGATTGACCTGATGGTCGAGCTGGAGTGCCGGGTCGCTCAGCGGTGGTGGGCGATCTGGATGAGGTTCCCGCAGGTGTCGTCGAGGACGGCGGTGGTGACCGGACCCATCTCCGTCGGCTCCTGGGTGAAGCGGACGCCGAGGGTGCGCAGGCGCTCGACCTCCTTGTGGACGTCGTTCACAGCGAACGAGGTGTACGGGATACCGTCGGCGACGAGCGCCTCCTTGAACGGGCGGGCGGCGGGGTGCCCGTCCGGCTCCAGTACCAACTCGACGCCGTCCGGGTCGTCCGGGGAGACGACGGTGAGCCAGCGGTGCTCGCCCAGCGGGACCTCAGCCTTCTTCACGAAGCCGAGCACCTCCGTGTAGAAGCGCAAGGCATTGTCCTGATCGTCGACCAGGACGCTGGTCAGGTTGATCCTCATCGGTCTTCGGCTCCTGTCTGCCCATGTCGCGGCCATCGCCGGGCGATCTGGTCCAGCGGTGACGTGTCGAGGTAGTGGAACTTGTAGCGGCCCTCACGACGAGTCATGACCAGCCCGGCGCCCTCAAGCACGGCGAGGTGCTGCGAGATCGCCTGCCGGGTCGAGGCGAGCCGGTACTTTGTGGCGAGTCGGGCGCAGATCTCGAACAGGGTCTGTCCGTCGCGATCGACCAGCTCGTCGAGGATCCGCCTGCGGGTGGGATCCGCCAGCGCCCGGAACATCTCCGCCCCGAGGTCAGCCACTTCGTCATGACCGCCGCTGACGTTGCCCACCGCCCGGCATCATAGGCAAGTGGTAACTTGCCTGTCAACGACCAGCGGCAAACAGGCGCCGGGGCTCTGTTGCACTGGTCGATGCCGTGGGTCCGCCCGCGACCGGGCATGATCGGATCATGGCTCGTCGCGGTCCCTGTCCGCAGGTCTCGGTCTCGGAGTTCGCTGGGTTTCGGTTCCCACCCGAGGTGATCACACTGGCAGTGCGGTGGTAGCTGCGGTTCGGGCTGTCCTATCGGGGACGTCGAGGAGCTGCTGGCCGAACGCGGCATCGAGGTTGATCACGTCGCGGTGTACCGGTGGGTGCAGCGCTTCACGCCGTTGCTGATTGAGGCGGCCCGGCCACGCGCTGGTCCAGAACATCCGCCGCGGCCACTACGAGCTCGGAACCGACGTCGAACCACGGCACCGACTCGCCGCAGCGTTCACCGAACTCGCCGACGCCATCTGATTACCAAGCCGGCAGCGACTCCGCATGCGCAGGCTCCCCGCAACGCAACAGCGCCGCCCAGGTGATCGCCTCCGGACACGCATGCACCCAGAACCTTCGCCGCGGCCACGACGAACTCGCCACCGACACCGAACCCCACCACCGCCTCGCCGCCACGTTCACCGAACTGGCCCTGGCGATCTGACCAGGCCGCCAACCCGCCGCTGCCATGCCTCGCGCCGGCCAACGCAACAACGCCTCCCGACGGAGTCCTGGCCAATGGTCTTTCCTGGCAGGTAGCTGCAAGTGTGCATGCGCGGATGGCGACCGCGACGGCGCCGTGAGCGGCCCGCCGGCGGTGTGCTCATGCGCTCCGCTCCCACGCGCCCGCCGACATCCCCGGCGGCGGGCCCACCGGCTACCAGGTCAGGACGAGGCGGCCGCGGGTGCCGCCCCGCTCGAGGAGGCGGTGCGCCTCCGCCGCCTGCGCCGCGGGCAGCGCCCGGGCCACCCGCAGGGTCAGCGCGCCCGCCTCGACCAGCGCGCCCAGCCGATCCAGCTTGGCCTGTTCGCGCAGGTAGTCGCGCACCCACACCTGGTGGATCACGATGCCGCGCTCGGACTCGCCCCGGTATCCGCGCACGGTGGCGAACCCGCCGCCGTCCCGCACCGCGGCCAGCAGCGCCGCGTCCTGGACCGAACCGTCCGCCAGGCCGTCGACGCCGCCGGGCACGGCGGCCCGGATCCGCGCGGCCACGTCGTCGCCCCGGCGAACCACGACGTCGGCGCCGAGCTCCCGAACCAGCTGCTCGTCAGCGGCCGAGGCATCCGCGACGACCCGCAGGCCATCGACCTTCGCCAGCTGGACGACGTAGCCGCCGAAGGTGCCGGCCGCGCCGGTCACCGCCAGCGTCTGCCCCGGGGCCAGGCCGAGCAGGTCGAGGGTCAGCCGCGCGGTCAGACCGTTCATCGGCAGCGTCGCGGCGGCCACGTCGTCGACGCCCGCGGGCACCCGGGCCACGGACTCGACCGGGACGACGACCTGCTCGGCGTAGCCGCCGTGCGCGCCGGTCGGCAGCACGATGGCCATGACGTGGTCGCCGGGGGCGAAGTCCGTCGCCACCCCCGCGCCGATCTCGTCGATGACCCCGGCCACGTCCATGCCGGGCACGTAGGGCGGCGGGAGGGCGGCCAGCGCCTTCCCCCGCGCGCCGCTGCGGGTGAAGGTGTCCGTCGGGTTCACGGCGGCGGCGGTGGCGCGGATGCGGACCTCGCCCGGCCCCGCGTGCCGTTCCGGCACGTCCACGATGCGCAGGGCGTCGGGCCCACCGAATTCGACCACTCCCACGGCTCTCATGCCTGTCGACCATATCCGTGTTCGGGCAACGGGACATCTGCGCGCATATCCCGCCCGGCTGGCTGTCATCCACGGTGAGCAGGACGGCGTCGCCGAGTGGGCGAACGTCGCGGGTGCCGGCACGCCGGCGAGTGCCGCGGCGAGCTCGACCGGGCCGGTGGCGGTCGGGCTCATGATGAGGGCTCCTGGAGGTCGTGGGCCTGGGCGAGCGGTCGGTGCCTGGCTGGTCAGAGCAGTTCGGCGTCGGTGTGGATGTGCACCATGGCCGGCCCGTCGGCCGCGAACAGCGTGGCTATGGCGTCGTCGAGTTCGTCGGGTCCGCGGACGGTGCTGGCCTGCGCCCCGCAGAGGCGTGCGTAGGCGGCGAAGTCGGGGTTGTGCAGGCTGGTCTGCCAGACCGGGAACTGTTCGGCCAGCTGCTCCTTGCCGATCTTTCCGAGGCTGCCGTTGTCAAGCAGTACGTGCTTGACGGCGATGCCGTACTTCACGGCTGTGGTGACCTCGGCGAGGTACTGGCCGAAGCCGCCGTCGCCGGTGACGGCCACGACCGGGCGGCCTGGGGCGGCCATCGCGGCGCCGAGTGCCGCCGGATAGCCGAAGCCGATCGATCCGAGGTAGCCGGACATCAGCACCGGCTGGCCGGCGGATTCGAAGTAGCGGCCGAACGAGTAGGCGTGGTTGCCGACGTCGACGGTCATGACCGCGTCCGCCGGGGTGTGCCGGGACAGCGCGTCGAACACGGCGGCGGACGAGACGCCCCGGCCGCGGTCGTCGCCCGCGCGGCGGGCCTTCTCCGCCCGCCACAGCCGCCAGCGTTCGGCGACGTCACCGCGCTGGTCGACGGCCGCCGCCGGGCCAAGGGCGTCGGCGAGCACGTCCAGGGCCAGCGACGCGTCACCCAGCAGTCCGACGTCGACCTTCTGGAAACGACCGATGGCGGCGTGGTCGTCGTCGATCTGGATGACGGGCTTGTACGGCGCGATCCCGGTGTGGTTGGAGAACGACGCGCCGACCACGACGAGTAGGTCGCAGGTGTTCATCAGCCAGCTCGCCACCGGCGTGCCGCTGCGGCCGAGCACGCCCGCGCCGAGCGGATGGGTGTCCGGCACGAGCCCCTTGGCTCGGAAGGTGGTGAGCACTGGCGCTCCCAGCCGTTCGGCCAGCGCTCGCACCTGCGCACCAGCCCGGGCCGCGCCGTTGCCGGCGACGATGACCGGCCGCCGGGCGGCGCGCAGCAGTCCCGCGGCGCGCTCGACGTCGCCCGCCGCCGGTACGACCTGGCGGTCGGAGAGCCGGCCGTCGGGCTTGCTCACCTCGGCCCGCGATCCGATCACCTGGACCTCGTCGGGCAGCACCAGGTGGGCGACCCCGCGGCCGTCGAGGGCGTGCTTGACTGCGAGCGCGGCAAGCTCGCCGTGGTCGGAGCCTGCCTGCACCGTCGTGGTGGACACGGCCACGTCGCGGAAGACCGCGGAGAGGTCCAGGTCCTGGAAGGCGCCGCGGCCGAGCACCTTCGACGGCACCTGTCCGGAGATCGCGATCACCGGGGCGCCGTCGAGCTTGGCGTCGTAGAGGCCGGTGAGCAGGTTGGTGGAGCCTGGCCCGGCGATGGCGAAGCAGACCGCGGGGCGGCCGGTTAGCTTGCCGTAGGCGCTGGCGGCGAACGCGGCGGCGCCCTCATGCCGGATGCCGACGTAGGTGAGCTCGCCGCGGGCTTCGGCCCGGCGCAGCGCGTCGGCGAATCCCAGGTTGGAATGGCCGACCATGCCGAACACGTGTCGCACACCCCAGGCGACCAGGGTCTCGACCAGGACGTCGCTGACCGTGCGTACTTCGGCTCGCGGGGGCGGCAGCTTCACGTAGCTGGCGTCGGGCCGTTCGTCGACGTCATAGGTCACGGCGGCGTCGGTGAAGCCCGCCGGCGGCTTGCCGGTTGTCGGGTCGTAGTCGTAGCCGTGCCAGGGGCAGCGCAGCCACCCGTTCTCGATCGACCCCTCGCCCAGCGGGCCGCCCTGGTGGGGGCAGCGGTTCTCCAGCGCGGCGAGCCGGCCGCCGCAGCGGGCCAACGCGACGCTGCGGCCCTGCACCACGGCGGTGCGCACGCGCCCGTCGGCGGGAAGGTCGGCCGGGTCCAGCTGGTGCCAGCCGTCGCTGGCAGGGCAAGAGGTCTCGGTCGTGGTCGGAGCAGGGCTCGCGGTCATCGCCGCCGCCTTTCATGCGATCTCGCGCAGGAAGAAGAACAGGGGAGTGTGCCGGCGGTACGGGTTCAGCGGACGCCGGCGTAGGCGACGCCGACCAGGTCGGCGACGTCCCGTTTGAAACTGGTCAGATCGTCCGGGGTGAAGCCGGACAGGTGCCGGTGGCCGCAGGCCCGCGCCAGCACAGCCATCAGCTCGACCGACGATGTCAGGAACCGGGTGAGCTGGGCCGCGGCCCGCTCGACAGGCAGCCGGGCCCGCAGGTGCGGTTTCTGCGTGGCGATTCCCATCGGGCAGTTGTCGGTGTGGCAGGCGCGCATGCCGACGCATCCGATCGCCTGCAGCGCCGAGTTCGACACGGCCACCGCGTCCGCGCCCAGCGCGAGTGCCTTGACGAAGTCCGCGGGCCGGCGCAGCCCACCGGTGGCGACCAGACTGACCTGGTCCGCGCCGGCCCGGTCGAGGTGGCGGCGGGCCCGGGCCAGCGCGGCCATCGACGGCACGCTGATGTTGTCCCGGAAGATCGTCGGGGCGGCGCCGGTACCGCCGCCCCGGCCGTCGAGGATCACGTAGTCCACGCCCAGTGACAGCGCGGCGTCCAGGTCGGCCTCCACGTGCTGCGCGGACATCTTCACCCCGACCGGGATGCCGCCGGAGACCTCGCGCACCCGGTCCAGCAGGGCGCGGGCATCATCCAGCGAACGCCAGTCCGGGAACCGGGCCGGCGAGATCGCCGGCTGGCCCTCGGGCAGCCCGCGGACCTGCGCGATCCGGCCGGTCACCTTGTGGCCGGGCAGGTGCCCGCCGGTGCCGGTCTTCGCGCCCTGGCCGAGCTTGAGGTGCAGCGCCTGCACGCGCGCCAGGTGCGCCTCGTCCCAGCCGAACTTCGCCGACGCCAGCTCATAGAGATAGCGGGAGCATGCCTGCTGCTCCTCCGGCAGCATCCCGCCCTCACCCGAGCAGATCGCCGTCCCGGCCGCCTCCGCTCCAGCGGCCAGCGCCTGCTTGGCCTCCGCGGACAGCGCCCCGAAGCTCATGTCCGACACGAACAGCGGAATGGCCAGCCGCAGCGGCCGCGCGGCCCGTGGCCCGATCACGACGTCGGTGCCGACCGGTTCGTCGTCGAGCAGCGGGAAGCGGGACAACTGTGCGGTGAGGACTTGGAGGTCCTCCCACTTCGGCAGCTCGGAGCGCGGCACACCCATCGCCGCCGTCCGACCGTGGTGGCCCACCTTGGCCAGCCCGTCGGCGGCCAGTTCGTGGATCTCCCCGACATACGGCTCCTCGGCGGTGGCCTGATGCGGGTCGGCGAACAGCCGCGCGTACACGTCGGTCACTGGCGTCTGCGGTTTCACCGCCTGGTAGGCGTCCAGGTCGGGCCGGTCGACGACCACCATCCCGTCGGCGCGCACCCGGGCCGGGAAGCGGTGCAGCCGCTGCGCCGGGTCGTAGTCGCTCACCCCGGAGTCCAGCCGGAAATCCCAGCCATGCACCCCGCAGACAATGCTGTGCCCCTCGACCCGGCCGTCCGCGAGCAGCGCCCCGCGGTGCGGGCACCGGCCCTCGAACACGGCCACGGCCCTGTCCTGGTCGGACCCGCTGGTCTCAGGGCCATCGCGGTCGAGCCGCACCACCACCAGGTCGACGCCTTCCACGAGGGCTCGCACCGGCTCGCGCACCGGCAGCGCGGCCCAGTCGGCGACAACCACCTCCCGCAAGCCACCGCCCGCGGCCTGGTCGGCCGCCGCTGCTTCGATGACCGTCTCCACCTGTGTCATGCGGACCTCCGCGTCCCCCGCGCTACTCGAACGTCAGCACAGTCACCGCACGACGCCAGGCGTTACACCGTCCAGCGGAAAGCGGCATCAACGGCCAACGCGAAGGGCCGGCTGAGACGGACGGAAGTGCGGTGTAACGCGAACCCCACCTGCCGGCACGACACAGCGAGAGTTCCGAGCCGCTGAATCGGAGGAACCCATGGCAGACCATTCGCCCGAGGAGACCGTCCAGCTCTTCGCCCAGTACCTGAACTCCGGCGACCTCGACGGCGCGCTCACCCTCTACGAACCGGGAGCCAGCTTCCTGCCCGAGCCCGGCACCGTGGTGTCCGGTCTCGACGCGATCCGCGCGGCACTGCAGGGCTTCTTCGCCCTGCGCCCGGTGCTCGCCGGCGATATCCAGCGGGTTGTCCAGGCCGACGGCACCGCCCTCGTCATCAACGCCTGGAAACTGTCAGGAACGCTGCCCGACGGCACCGCCGTCCAGCAGAACGGCACCAGCGCCGACGTGCTGCGCCGCCAGCCAGACGGCCGGTGGCTCCTGCTCATCGACGACCCCTGGGGCTGACGGATCCGGACGCGAACGCCGGTCCCACCAGCGCGACGCGGCGACGCGGGAGGCCGTGGACCCGGCGCGTCACGTACCCGCGCGGCGCCGTGGGCGACGGCAACACCCCGCACCGAACAGGAACCCGCGCGATCAAGGTGGCCACCCGGTCGGGTAACGGCGTTCGCCGTTGTCGGCCGGTCGGCGGCAGGCCGAGCATCGCTCCGCTAGGTTTCCGGTTCGTGGAGGTTCGACAGAGCACGCCGGCTGGGTCCGCCCCGGAATCCGCGGACGCCAGGCTCGTGCAGGCTCTGCGTGACGGTGACGAGTCGACGTTCACCGAGCTGGTCGAGCGCCTGACTCCGACGATGCTCGCGGTCGCCGTGGGCTACGTCCCCAGCCGTACTGTCGCCGAGGAGGTCGTGCAGGAGACGTGGCTGGCCGTGCTGACCGGGCTGGACCGGTTTGAGGGCAGGTCCAGCCTGCGAACCTGGGTGTTCGGCATCCTGCTCAATGTGGCCAGGAGCCGGGGCGTGCGGGAACGTCGCAGCGTCCCGTTCAGCAGCGCCTTTCCGGAGGACGAGACCGGTCCGACGGTCGATCCGGGCCGGTTCCGCCCGCAGGGGGACGAGTGGCCGGGGCACTGGGCGACCCCACCTCGGCAGTGGGACCTGCCAGAACCCGCGTTGCTGTCCCGCGAAATTCGGACCCGGCTGCGGGCGGCGCTCGACGTGCTGCCGCCGCGGCAGCGTACGGTCGTGCACCTGCGGGACGTGCAGGGCCTGGACGCGGACGAGGTCTGCGCGCTGCTCGGTATCGAGCCGGGTAACCAGCGGGTGTTGCTGCACCGGGGACGGGCCAAGCTCCGGCAGGTGCTGGAGGACTACATGGATGAGGCACGAGCGTGACCCGCGGCCTGGAGATTGACTGCGACGAGCTTGTCGAGGTGGTCACGGACTATCTCGAAGGCACGCTGGACGCGGACACCCGCCGCCGTTTCGCCGAGCATCTCGAACTGTGCGACGGTTGCGACGCCTACGTCGAACAGATACGGGAGACGGTGCGGGTCACCGGCACCCTGGCGGAGGACGACCTGCGGCCGGACATGCGCGACAAGCTGCTCGCGGCGTTCCGTGGCTGGAAGGCGGGCACCACACCTTCCCCATGACGGCTGGGCGTCGGTGCCAGCTGGCGCCGCCGTCGGGGAATGCCAGGAATCGACAAGGGCGTGTAACGCTTCTGCTTCCAGAGCAACCAAGCCATCGTGAGCGATTCGCGCCGGGATCCTGATACGTCCACCTCGATACCTCGCGCCACAGGTTGGCGTCACCCGCTGGGCTCGGCCAACGCAACAGTGCCATCCCACGGGAAATTCCCTCACGATCCGCCACCGTCAACGCCACGCCGCCCACCCAGCCTCCAAATCAGCGAGCCCGTTGTATCAGATCGAATCTGTCACCTGATTCACACGTGGTGCACTGATCATTTGAGCGCGCCCCCTGTTGTATGGCCACCAGCCCCGGAACGCGGGCAGCAGACGCGGGCCGCGCCCTCCTCCGCCGGGCACGGCCCGCTCCCACGTTCGGGCGTTGCTTGAATCTATGCCGTTACGGTGAAGACGTTATGGACAGCCAGGGAGCACGTGCCGGCTTCCTGGACGACGCGAAATGTGTAGGAGCCCAGCGGGGTCGATTCCCCCACGATGAAGTCGGATGTCCAGCTACCTTGCTGGGAGACAAGCGGGGTATCCGACGTTGCCATGAAATGGGCGTTCTCAGCGGAAACCGTCGTGATGGATACGGTGGCTCCGGGAACCCAGCCGAACCCTGTCATCACGATGTCGGCGCCGACTGGGCCGGTACTTCGGCTGAAACCGAACGACGGATTCGGGCAGGCGGCGGCCGCCGCCGGCCGCGCCACCACCGGGATGAGAGAAAGAAGGATCGCCACGAGGAGAAGGTAAATGGTTTTGGCCGTGCGGCGGACTGCCATGGACTTCACTGAACACCTCCGTCGACCGGGCTCCGGGTTATCGCTGGCGCGTTGCCAGCATGGCGACAAGCGGTATTCCCCACCGTGACGTCGGCACACCAACCGCCTACTACGGCCACTACGGTCCTCCGGAGTTCTGAGGACTCGCACGCCTTTGCGATTGTTGCATCCGGCCTCGAGAACCCATGCGCGGTTCGGCAACCCGATCTGATCGCCGGCGCGGGACCCTGTCCTCGGGAGGGGTTCGCAGAGCACTCGGGGTTCGCATGCCGCGAGCCGCGGCACGCGAACCCCAGCGCGAGTTATCCAGAGATGATCGTCGTAAACCTTACGTTCCGTGTTGCTCCTGGTCGATGTAGTTGCTGTTCAAGGTCGAGGCAGCAGGTACTCTGCGTCCACAAACCAGGTGTCGACGATCCCACAGAAACCGCTCAGTGCGAACGTCGGAACCGGGTTGTTCGCCTGGTTTAGAGCAGGTAGGGCAGCGAGCGGACACAAAATTCCCGACAGCGAGGAACAGATCCAGTAGAGGGTCCCGGTTGGAGGTGCGCGGCCGGGTTGGCGGCGTTGACGAACGACGCGGTCCAATGGATTCCCGGACACGGTTGTCCACTGACGGACAGCCCTCGGCGGGCAGAATGGGACTTTTCGTCGCCCTCGGACCCACGCCGATCGTGACTGACGGCCGCCAGCGACTCTCGCGACGTCCGTTCCCCCGCGACCGGCCCCGACTCGGCCCTCGGTGACCAGAGGGCTCGGGAGTCGTTGATCGGATGGCGGGCGGCGAGAGTCGGCGAATGGGGCAGGTGGTGCCCCATCGACCGGGCGGCGCTCCTACTGGCCACGGTCCGGCCTGGTTGGGCATAACTCTCAGACATTTCATCTGTCGAGAATCTTATATTTTGCCGGTTCACGGTTGAGCACCGCGAAGGGCGGTCGTTCCCGATTGGTGGTCCATTTATCGGGTAGGACTACCCCGCAGCAGTTACGGCGTCGTGGGGCTCAACCCCTCCCCGTCGAGCTTTTCGAGCCAGCGGCCGGGAACCCGGCGAGCCTCCTGTTACCGAGGACCACGGCGGTGTGGGGAGCCGCCATCCGGATGCGCTATGAACGATTTTCGAATGTCGAGGTGAGAGCAGATGACGGCTACCGTCTCCAAACATCGCATAATGGTGGCTACGGCGTTGGTCGTGCTGGCCACCTCAGGTGTCGGACTGCCAGCGACCGCCATCGCCGCGCCGACGGCGCCTGCGGCCGCCCCGATCATGAAAGTCACCAACAGCTGCTACGATCAGGGACACGACGACGGCTGGTGGGACGGCTGGTGGGATTCACTCGCCGGTTCGGAAACCCTATTTGTCCCCGATCCACCAGCCGAGTGCCACGACCCCGTTGACTATAACGACTATGTATCCGGCTACCTCACCGGCTACGGCGCCAGCTATTGATGCGGGAGCACTGACCGGTTTTCGGCCAGGGCTGCGACAAAGTCGTGATCGGCGTGTCGGCTGGCATCGTGGCTGGTAGCGGCTACGGGCGGCGGGGCGGGAACGGGCCCGACAACGGGCGGACGCGGCGCCCATGGGATGATCGAGATTCCTACACCATGATCGTCCGAGAGTGGGGCCGCGTCCGTGCTTTCAGCGAGCCTTTCCCAGCAACGGCTCGCGACGGTCTGTGACCGTCGCTTTGCGTGACGACATCCGAGTGAGGGCGGGGCCGTGAACGGCGAAACGCGGGACCCCGGTAGGAAGTTGTCCTCCTACAGATCAGCTTCCGAGAGGCCTCGCGTCTCCTGTGAGTGTCACATACACCGCCGAGTTGTCCTTCGGCGAGCACACCGTCGCGCGCCTGGCCGCGCTCCTGCTCGCGGAACGCGAGCGGATCGGGACAGGAAAGGGACCCGCGCCCTGTCCTTGTCCTGCCGGGCACAGGCCGTGCTCGTCCTGCGCTGGTTCGGAGACCGCAAGCGGGTGAAGCACCAGAGCGCCGACAACCGGATGAGCCTGTCCGGCGGAAGTGCTGGCCGGGTTCGGGCTGACCCGTGGGGTTTCGTCCGAGCGGACGATCCGCCGCCTGGTCGCCGGCTGCGACCCGGCCGCGCTGGACAAGGCGCTCTCGGGCTGGATCGCCCGGGCCGGCCAGGACGACCCGGCGCCAGGGCCGCGGGGCCGGCCTTCGACGGCAAGACGCTCCAGGGCGCCCGGTCGTTCACCGAGACGGGCGCGGTGACCCAGGAGCGGTCGTCGAGGCGGTCTGGCGCGACACCGGCATCGCCGCCGGCCACCAGTGCGTCATCGGCGGCGACGAGATCGCCGCGGTCGAGGCGCTCACCGGCCGGCTCGACCTGACCGACATGGTCGTGACCACGGACTCGCTCCACAGCCACGAACGCCTCGCCCGGAAGATCCGCGCCAGGGGCAGCCACTGACTTCTCGTGATCAAGATGAGCCAGCCGACCGTCCACGCGAACCTCACCAGGCTTCCCTGGGAGCAGGCGCCGGACCTGGTCACGACGGCCGAGAAGGCCCACGGCCGGGTCGAGGTCCGCTCGTTGAAGGCCCTGACCGTCACCACACCGAGACTCGTCGGCAGCGTCCCGCGGTGGCGCCGCCGCGTCGTCGTAGCCGGGCCGTTCTGGTCGGAGTCGCCCGCGTGATTGGAGGCAGCCCGCCCGGAGGTCACAGAAAAGTTCGCTCCTGGGTGAGCCACCCCCAGTCCATACGCGGCATGGTAGCCACCCGGTGAGTCGAGAAGAAGATACTAGCCGCCGCACTCGCTGCAGCCGTCGTCGTAGCCGTCGTCGTAGCCGGCGTTGTAGCCGTTGCTGTAAGCGCTCTGGAAGACCCCCGCGCTAACGGTGCTGGAATGCGCCGGGGGCGCCGCGATCGCGGCGGTTGGTGCTGCCACGCCGGCGGTCGCCAGTATCGCCGACATCGCGGCCACAATCACGCTGCGACGCTTCGACGTAGTAACCATGATCAGCTCCGTTCTGTGGCGTTGGATCTCGTCCCCCGGTCGGGGAACGGTGTCCGGAGACGGCCGCACGGCGAGCGCGCGCACCGCCTTCTCCTTTCCCTCTGCCTGGCCGGAAATCCCACGGGAGGCGATACCGAGAACGAGGGAAGGCCGGTCACTGCACCGTCCATTTTCCCGGGAGGACGATTGCAAAACTGGCGTGCCAGTTTTTCTGGGCGCTCTATTTAGGACTTTATTAGGTGACTTCGGGGATTTCGGGTCGTTTCTGCTGGTAGTGGTTCGTAGGGGCGGTGGCAGGTGCGGCAGGCGCTGGTCCAGAGGTTGCGCAGGATCTGGGGCATGCGGAGGACTCCCTAGAGGGTCAGGCCGGCGCAGGGGGAGCTTCTGGGGTACGGCGCAGTTGGGTGCCAGAGTCTGTGGCTGCCGAAGATGCCATCCGCCAGCTCGACGGCCAGCGGATCCAGTTTCACCCCGTCGACCGCGCCCTACTCGCCGCGCTCCTGCACACCTCGCCGAAGCCAGGGCACGGGGGGATCGCGAAGGACGGCGTGACCACGTCGATCGAAAGCAGCGGCTGGCGCTCATGGTGTCAGCCGCTGTCAGCGCTCAGGACTAGAATTGACCACAGTCGGTGCATCCGGCTGACCAGCCGATGTCATAGCCGGCAGAATAGCCGTCCACATAGCCGTCGTTGTAGTCCGAGGTGTCCTTTGTGATAGCGGTCGCGGAGTGTGCGGGAGATGCGGCGGTCGCGGCGGTCGGTACTCCCACACCGGCGGTGGTCAGCAATGCCAAAGTCGCGGCCGCGGTCATACGACGGCACTTCGACGTGGTAGCCATGAACAGCTCCATCCTGTGACATCGGATCTCGTCCCCCCAGACGGAGGAGCGGCGTCCGGAGACAGCCGCACGGCGAGCGTGGCGGTGACGGTCTTGTGAGCCGCGGCGGCCGGGCGGAATGTACCGGTAGCCGGCGCGGCGGAGGACGTTGACGGCGCCGCAGAAGACGGCGAGGTGCGTTCCTTTCCATTGACCCGACTTTTGTCAGGCTAGTGAGCGCCCGTCGGGCTAGTGAGCGCCGAATGCCCGATCAGCCTTTGACAATCTTGCCGTCATGAACCGCTAGATCGGGCAACCGTCGGCGGGCTCTGCCTGCGGGCGAGTTGGCACTCTGTGGGTAAAGACGTTGAGCACACGGGGCTGGTAGATCCGGCCGAGGGCGCAGCGACGCGGGGCCGGGCCGCCAGCTGCTGTCAGCGCTCAGCACTAGAATTCCAGACATTCGTCGCATCCGGCGGACCAGCCGGCGTCATAGCCGTCGGAAAGGCCGTCCCAGTAGCCGTCGTTGTAGTCCGAGATGTCCTTTGTGATAGCGGTCGCGGAGTGTGCGGGAGATGCGGCGGTCGCGGCGGTCGGTACTCCCACACCGGCGGTGGTCAGCAATGCCAAAGTCGCGGCCGCGGTCATACGACGGCACTTCGACGTGGTAGCCATGAACAGCTCCATCCTGTGACATCGGATCTCGTCCCCCCAGACGGAGGAGCGGCGTCCGGAGACAGCCGCACGGCGAGCGCGCCACCATCTCCCTTCCATTCGCCTGGCCGGAAATCCCCATGGAAGGCGATACCGAGGGCCGCCGGCGGACTGGTCACTGCGTCGTCATTTTTCCCGGGAGGCTGGACGCCAACCGGGCATGCCCGTTTTAGGACGCTCCACGACCGGCTTGCCGGCGTCGGACGCGGATCGGTGCCCCGGATCCGGCGGTGACGGGGTCGGCGGGGCTGGTCGTGGTGACCGAGCTCGTTGACCGGCTCGATGTCGTGGGCGCGCTCGGCGGCGGGATCGGGCGGATCAGGCAGCGTGACCCGGGGCTGAGCGGCGGTGAGCTGCTGGTCGGGATCGCGGTCAGCCACCTTGAAGTTGAGTCGTCGTTGGCGGGGTTGGACCGGCGGTCGTGGGTTACTCCCCGCGAGGCCGTCCGGTGTCGGCGACCAGCCGGCGAAACATCGCGAACTCGCGGTCGACGCCGTTGAAGGGCCGGGCTGGGTGAGCTGCATGCCCAGCCCAGGTGCCAGACAGCGACGTCGGTCGTCGGCCTTTGCCGCGAACACACGACGCCACTCCTCGAGTTCCAGCCGGTCGATCGGCGCGGGAGCCTGATCGATGCCCGCGTTGTTGAACGCGCCATCGACCCGTCCGAACTTGTCCATCGCGCGTTCGACAAACACCCGCTGGCTGTCCTCATCGGCGATGTCGAACCTCAGCGCCAGCGTGCTCCCGCCGTAGCCGGCGATCTTCCCGGCGTGCGCCTCGACCATTGCCTGCCGTCGGGCGCCAGGCACGACGGTGGCCCCGGCCCGGGCGAAGCTGGAGGCGAGCGAGGCGGCGTTGACGCGGTAGAGCTCCTCGCGGTAAAGCTCCTCGTAGACGACGTTGCGGTAGCGCCAGTCGTCCAGGCCCGCGCCGCCGTACTGTTCGGGCGCCGTGAGCCCGATGATCCCCTGCTTGCCGGCGGCGAGCCAGACGTCGCGGCCGGTGACGTGGTTGCGATCCCACTCATCGAGGTGTCCGGTCACCTCCCGGGCGACGAACTCGCGGCGGCAGGTCCGTACCCACCTCTCCATGATCGTCTCTCGAGAGCGGGCGCCGCCGGTCGGATGATTCTTCGCCCGCGACGGACGGCTGAGCCCGGCTGACCTCAGGCCGAGGGGCCGGGGACCGAGGCGGTGGCCTCGGTCCCCGGCCCCTCGTGGTCCCGCCCCGCCGACGGATGGCCCTCGCCGTCCGGCCGGCTCAGCGTGGGAGCAGGAAGTCGGCACCGCCGCTGACGGCGACGCCGCCGGTCTGGCGGGTACAGGTGAGGTCGACGGTGACCAGGACGCCGTCGGGCCGTTCCTCGAGGGCGGTGACCACACCGGCGCAGGTCAGCACGTCGCCCGGCCAGACCTGCTCGCGGAAGCGGACCTGGAAGCGGCGGACGTTGCTCGGTCCGAGCCAGTCGGTGGCGAACGTGGCGAGCAGCGCCGCCTGGTGCATGCCCTGGGAGAAGACCGACGGGTAGCCGGCCGCCGTCGCGACGAACTCGTCGTAGTGCATCGGGTTCATGTCGCCGGACGCGCCCGCGTAGCGGACGAACATCTGCCTGGTCAGTGGTCCAAAGACACGCGGTGCGGGAGAGAGACCGACCGCCGGCGCGTCGAGGCTCGGTCGGACGTCGACGTCCGTCGCGGCGGACCTCGACGAGGGGACGGTGCCGGTCATCGGGACTCCTCGGTGGGCGCCGTAGCGGGCTTGGCGGTCTCGATCAAAGTGGCACGGGACTCGGCCACCAGGGCGCCGGACGCGTCGCGGAACTCGGTGACGACCACGGCGAAGCGCATGGTGCCGCCGCGCCGGCCCGCCTTCTCGTAACGGCCGGCGAGCCGCTCGGTCGCGTACAGCATGGCGCCCGCGCGTGGTGGCGGACCGTGGAACACGTACTCCTGGTCGCCGTGCAGCGTCCGGGACTGCTCGAATCCGACCTGCACCCGGGCGCCGTCGGGCGCCCACCGGGACGCGGTCGTCAGGAACGTGGGTGGGATGACGGCGCCCGGGCCGAAGTACTCAGGAGCCTCGGACTGCGCCGCGATCGCGAACTCACGGATCTTCCCGCGCTCGACCGGGTACTCGTACGGCGTGCCCACCGTCCCCGTGGGTGCGCTCACAGTGCCTCCTCAGATGGTCTACCGGACGGTCCTGACCACCGCCCTGACCAGTGGTACCGCAAGTCTGACAGAAGTGTCATATAGGATGTGCCGATAGTCTCTGTTTGCCGTACATCATCTCGCTGACCTGCAATGTTTCGACATGAGAATGGTGTCGAAAGCGTCAGATCCAGCGTTTTGTCGATGGGTGTCTGCTGGCTCGAGCCACCTGCCCGGCGGCCTGGTGCTGGGCGATGCGTGGGCCTTGCGGAGGGGGGAGCGTGGCGTTGAGGGCACCGCGAAAACTTCCGGAGCAGGTGGAGATCGTCGACGCGCTGCCGAGGAGCGGGTTGGGAAAGATCGCCAAGAACCAGCTCCGGGACCGTCTCGGAACCTCGGCAGGCTGACTGCGCCGGGCGCTCCGATGTCGGGAGGCGGCCGGCGCGAGACGACGGTCAGATCTCGAGGACGGCCATGACGAAGTCGGCGACAACGCGGACCATGTCCGCGTTGTCGACCGGCAGGCGCTGGACATGGGTGTGGTACCAGGCGCGGTCCATCATGGACTGGATCGCCAAGCCTAGGGCCTCGGGTGCGTCGGTCGGAGTGCGCTGGCGACCGCGGAGATGCACGCCTAGGAGCCACGCCACCCGCATCTGCGTGCGTCTGCTCGCCGCGCCGGCAGCTTCGTCGCCCGGCCCGGACTGCGCTGACAGCACGAACGCCCCGTGCTGATCCATGTACGCGAAGTACTTCCACACCCAGGCCTCGACGTCCGCGTGGGTGCACGGGCGTGGCACCTGCTCCCACGCCCCGACGACCGCGAGCACCTCCCGGTAGGTCTCCACGCCGAGAGTGCTGAAGATCTCCCTTTTGTCCCTGAAGTACGTGTAGAAGCCGGCTCGGGAGATGCCGCAGGCGTCCGTGATGTTGTGGATCCGGGTGCCGGCATAGCCGCGTTCGAGGAAGAGCTTCTTGGACGCCTCCAGGATCGCCGCACGGGTGCGGGCCGCCCGCTGGCCCAGCCTGGTGCCCTCCTCATCGACACCGTGGACATCGTTGGCGGTGTCGGGGTCCATCTGTCTCTCGGTGGAGGCGCCATCCCGGGGTTGCGCGATTGCCGAATCGTCCATGGTCCTTCGAGTGTATTAGGCCTATCGCCGCTCTCGTTGACGGACACGTCAGCGAGGTTGCTGAAGCACTCCCGGTGCGGTCAGGGGCTCGGGCGCCCCATGGTCTGGCTAACCAATTGACAGCTTCGTCAAGTTGCCTAGTCTGCGGGACACATCAGCCGTCGCAACGGAGGGCGGAGGCCAGATGTTCACCGACGCGCCGATCTTCGACGCCGACCAGCACATGTACGAGAGCCCCGAGGCGCGCACTCGGTACCTGCCGGAGCGGTACCGGCATGCCGTGCAGTTCGTGCAGGTCGGCCGGGTGACGCGCCTCGCGATCGACAACAGGATCACCGACTTCATCCCCAACCCCACCTTGTACACGCCAGCCAGCCGCCGCTGTCTGACTACGTCAGGGGCAACGCCACCGACCGCTGGGGCCACCGACCGCTGGGGCCACCGGACAATCCAGCCAGCCAGCAATCCGAAAACAAACGATCTACGAGACCTGACCAGTTACACTCAGGCTACGTGCCAGCCTGTATCGGCGGTAACAAGGGTCGCGTTGATCAACGATGCCGCGTCCGAGCACAGCCAGACAACGAGCTCGGCGATCTCCTCCGGCCGACCCAGCCGCCCAACGGGCATCGCGGTCTCCATCTGGCGGTATTGCTCGGGTGTCAGGTATTCGCGGGCCCGTTCGACGATACCTGTGGCGATGTTGCCTGGCGCGACCGCGTTCACCCGGATGCCGCGCTTCGCGTACTGAAGGCCTGCCGCTGTGGTCAGGCCGACGACGCCGTGTTTGCTAGCGGTGTAGCCGATGTCGGCCACGTTGCCCTTGTAAGCCGCCTCGGAAGCGACATTGACGATGGCGCCGCCGCCACGTTGCAGCATCTGGGGGATCTCGTATTTCAGGCAGAGGAAGACGCCGGTGAGGTTGGTGCGCAGCACCCGCTCCCACAGATCCTCCGGGTATCGAACCACCGGGTCCTGCGACTCGATGATGCCGGCATTGTTATGGGCGTAGTCAAGGCCCCCGAACGTCGCCACCGTGAAGTCGACCATCTCGCGCACGCCGTCGGCGTAGCCGATGTCGACCTGGATGAACTCGGCGACGCCGCCGGAGGCGCGGACGAGTTCAACGGTTTCCTTGCCGGTTGAATCGTTGATGTCCGCTACGACGACCGACGCTCCGCAGGCCGCGAACCGTAGGGCTGACGCCCGCCCCATCCCGTACCCGCCGCCTGTGACGAGGGCCACCCGGCCCGTCAGGTCAATCTGTACCGTCCCTGCCACCACAGCCTGCCCCTCTCCTCGAGGCCCGAGTCTTCAAGGCCCCCCGGCTTCCTGTCCCATTAGGCGACGTCGCGCTGCCTCGCCACTCGCCAGCGCACAGAGCGCGCTGCCTCGCCAGCGCACAGAGACACCATCGCCGTCTTCCTGACCCTCAGCTGTGGCCCAGAACCTCGCTGGGGACGATGCCGAGTTCGGGTAGTTCGGCGCCGGTGACGGCCGCGGGGTCGAGGCCATAGGCGAGCGGCGGGAAGACAGGCGGGCGCTTCTGCAGAAAGCTGTCCATACCCTCGCGGAAGTCCGCGCTGGTCGCGGCGATGGCCATCGCGGCGTAGGAGCGGCGCAGTGTGGCCTCGAGTCCCGCCTGTTGGTCTACGTGCAGCTGGTGGCGGATGAACGCCAGCGACAGAGGCGAGCAGTTGGCCGCAATATCGGCTGCGTACGCGCGCGCCGTGGCCATTAGCTCGCTGGGCTCGACCACCCGGCTGACGACGCCGAGCGCCAATGCCTCAGTGGCGTCGAAGGTCCGGCCGGACAGCAGTAGGTCGGCGGCTCGTTCCTGTCCGACGAGCCGGGGGAGCAGCCAGGTGATGCCGTACTCACCGACGAGGCCGCGGCGGGCGAATGCGGTGGTGAACTTGGCGCCGCGGGCGGCGAACCGGACGTCGCACAGCAATGCCTGGACGAGGCCCATGCCGGCGCACGCGCCGTTGATCGCGGCGATGAGCGGCTTGCGTAGCGCCCAGGAACGCACGGGTGAGCGCCGTCCGGAGGTGTCCAATGGCTTGCCCACGAGCCCATCGAGACGGCCGCTGTCGACACCGGGGCAGAACGTCCGGCCGGCGCCGGTGAGCAGCACAGCCCGTACCCGTGGGTCCTGGTCGACATGCTCCAGGATGTCGAAGTAGCCTAGCTCCATTTCCGGGTTCCACCCGTTGCGTCGCTCGGGCGCGTTCAGGGTGACTACCGCGACCCCGTCGGCACCGATGTCGAGCAGCACCTGCCCGTCAGCCACGACCCGCTCGTCCATTGGTTCCTTCCCCATGGTGCCTGTTGTCTGTGGCGCGCCCGCCGTCTGCGCCATCATCGCCAGCTCCACCTGGCTGCGCGCTTCTCGCGATAGGAGGCGCGTGCCTCGCGGGCGTCGTCAAGCTTGCTGACGCGCGCGGTGTAGTCCTGCTCGAGCCGGTAGCCCTCGTCAAGGGGCAGGTGCTCGGACCGGTTGATCGACTCCTTGGACAGCCGCAGGGCCAGTGGGCTCTTCCCGGCGATCTCGCGGGCCAGCGAGCCGGCCGCCTCGGCCAGTTTCGCCAGTGGGACCACCTCGGTGGCCCCGCCCAGTCTGTGGAGCTCGGTGGCCGACATCCGTCGGCCGGTGTAGGCCAGTTCGCGGGTCTTCATGACGCCGACGAGCTGCTGCATGTGCCGGGCCCCGCCGAGCACGCCGACGTTGATCTCGGGAAGCGCGAGGTACGCCTCCTCGGCGATCACGACCAGGTCGGCGCAGGCGACCAGGGCGGCGCCGGCGCCGACCGCCGCGCCGTTCACGGCCGCGATGACCGGCAGCCCGCCGTGCCGGATGCCCTCGAAGCACTTGCGCACGACGGCGCCCGGGTCGATCAGGTCGGCGTTGGTCTCCGCTGGCAGCAGCCGGCGCTGGACGTAGCGGCGCTCTGACTCGGCGATGTCGGCGCCGGCGCAGAAGATTCCCGGACGCGCGGAGGTGAGCACGGCGACCGCGGCGTCGCCGCCGTGGCCAAGCTGGCGGAACACCTGGCCTATCTCGCGCATCATCGGCGCGCTCAGCGCGTTGACCGGTGGCCGGTCGAGGGTGACGGTCGCCACGGCGTCGACGATCTCGACCCGGACGAACTCCGGTTGCTCCACAGTGAACCCCCTCGTCTGTCGGTGCGGGTCAGAACGGGTGGTTGGCGTTGCCTTGGTCGACGGGGAGCACGATGCCGGTGATCCAGCGGGCTTCGTCGCTGGCGAGGAACACCACAGCGCGAGAGATCTCGTCGGGCTCAAGCCAGGGGCGGCCCATCGGATTCATCCGGGTGAAGCCATCCGCGCAGTCCTCGATACGCGGGTTGGCCAAATCCGGGCGGAACAGCCGGAACTGGGGCTCGTTCGCCGTGACCATCGGTGTGTTGACCGTGCCGGGCGCGATCACGTTGACCCGGATCTGCCTGTGCGCGACCTCGTTGGCCAGTGACTTCGCCATCCCGATGACACCGGCTTTGGTGGTCACGTAGTCGGACAGGTTGGGCACATTGATCATCGCGGCGCCCGAGCTGATCACGATGATCGACCCGCCGCGTCTGCCGGCCAGCAGATGCGGCACGGACGCTGCCAGCGTGTGGAACACGCCGGTGAGATTGATGCCGATGACGTCGTCCCACTGCTCGGTGGGAATCTCCCACAACTTGTGGGCGGGAGGTGAGATCCCGGCGCTGGCGACGACCACGTCGAGCCGGCCGAGTTCGGCGACGCCCTCGGCGAGTAACTCCTCGACGCCCTTGCGGTCCCGGACGTCGCCCTTGCGAGCAACGATCCGCCGCCCGGTCGCCTGGACGAGCGCGACCGTCTCGGCGAGCTCGGCCTCGGTCCCCAGCGGGTAGCCCATGGTGGCGACATCGGTCGCTCGGTCAATCCCGATGATGTCCGCGCCCGCCCGGGCGAGGGCGAGCGCGTGCGCGCGGCCCTGCCCGCGGGCGATCCCGGTGATGAAGGCGACCTTGCCTTGAAGTCCATCTGCCGCGCTGTCCGCCGCTGGTGTGGCCATCGCTGTGCCTCCTTGTGGTTGTTTTGCTGGCGCGTGGTGGCGATGACGCTCGTCGGCGCGATGCCCGCCGCTCGGGCCCTGAGAGTGGTAGAGGTCAGCTGGCGACGGCGGCCGGGGTGGTCAGGCCGCGCTGGCCCGCGCCGTCAGCGGTTACGTGCCCGTTGGCGGTCAGGTGCCCGTCAGCGGTTAGGTGCCCGTTGGCGGTCACTTCCGTGCCCGGGGCGGGACCGGCAGCCGGGCCCGGCGGGAACGCGTGGTCGATCCCGGTGAGTCGCGCGAGCCGGTCCAGATGCTGCGCCGGGGACCGTAGCAGCAGCCGGCTGGCGGTGGCCCGCTTCAGGAACAGGTGAGCCGAGTGCTCCCAGGTGACGCCCATACCGCCATGCACCTGGATACTCTCCCCGGCAGCCAGCAGCGCGGCCTCCGAGCAGGTCACACCGGCGATGCAAGCCGCCTCGGCCAGTTCGTCCGGCCGGTTGTCGGCCGCCCAGGTCGCGTACATTGCCGCGGCTTGGGCCGCCTCGACCTCCAGCAGCACGTCCGCGAGCTTGTGCTTGATCGCTTGAAACGAGCCGATGGGCCGGCCGAACTGATGGCGCTGGCCGGCATAGGCGGTCGCGGTCTGAAGACACGCCTGGGCCACTCCGACCTGTTCTGCGGCCAGCAGCGTGACCGCGCGGTCCAACGTGCGCCGAAGCGGTTCGTCTCCACCGCCCACGGTGCCGAGCAGCGTCGCCGGCGTGGCGTCGAACGTCACGTCGGCGGCCTTCCTGGTCGGGTCGACCGTGTCGAGCGGGCGGGCCGACAGGCCGGCCGCACCCGCGTCGACGAGGAAGAGCGACGTGGCCGGACCCTCTGCGGTGACGTCGGTGACGTCGGTGACCTTGGTGACGTCTGTGCCGGCGGTGGCGGTCACGATGAGTAGCTGGGCGGTGTGGCCGTCGAGCACCCAGTCCTTACGGCCGGTCAGGGTCCAGCCGTCATTTCCTGGCGTCGCGCGGGTGGCGGGCGCCGCGTCCCAGTCTCGTCCTGGTTCGCGGGCAGCCAGGGTACCGATGGTTGTGCCGGCGGCCAGGCCGGGCAGGTGGGCGGCGGCCGCGTCCGGGTCGTCGGCCGCGAGCAGTGCCTGGATCGCGATCGACGTCGACAGCAGCGGGCCGCACAGGAGGACACGTCCCGCCTCGCCCAGGGCGATGCCGAGCTCGACGAGACCGAACCCGGCGCCGCCGTGCTCTTCCGGGACGGCGAGCGCGGGCAGCTCCAGCTCGTCGCACACGCGTCGCCAGACGGCCGGGTCCCAGCCGGCCTCGGTCGCCATGTCGCGGCGCAGCGCCGCCTCGTCGGCGAGGTCGGCGAAGAAGCGCCGCACAGCACGGCGTAGCTCCTCGTGTTCGGGATCAAACCGGAAGCGCACAGGGCCTCCCTCTCGGCCGCGGAGGACCTCGTCGTGATCGACGAACCGCATCCGCGGAAGCGTGCCCAACGGCCTGCACGGCAGGGCGAGGCGCGGCCGCCGGACTGAGATGATGATGAATCCAGAGCTACCAGATGATACATATCGTATATCTAATGGGGCTTGAGTCGGTCAACGAACGGGAGGCCGAGTGGACACGACGTACCCCGCCGAGGTGGAGGAGTTCCGTGCCGAGGTCAGGGCGGTGCTCGCGGCGGAGCTGCCGGATGGCTGGCGCGGCACTGGCGCGATCCCGGACATTGCGGCCACCGCGGTGTTCGTCGAGCGGTGGCGGCAGACGCTGCACCGGCGCGGGCTGCTCGGGGTGGCCTGGCCGGTCGAGTACGGAGGCCGTGGGCTGACGACGCTGCACCAGGTGGTGCTGGTTGAGGAACTGACCAGGGCTGGCGTGCCGTTCGGTGTGCTGCCGCAGGACTCCACCGGCCTGAAGATGCTCGGCAACACCCTGCTGCGCTATGGGAGCGAGGTGCAGAAGCGCGAGATCCTCCCGGCGCTGCTGTCGGGCGAGCAGCGTTGGTGCCAGGGGTTCTCCGAGCCGGGCGCGGGCTCCGACCTCGCCTCGGTGGCGACCCGCGCGCGCCGGGACGGCGACGAATGGGTGATCGACGGTCAGAAGATCTGGACGTCGGGCGCGGACCGTAGCACGGGCATCTTCGTGCTGGCCCGCACCGACCCGGCCGCGCCGCTGCATCGTGGGCTGTCGTTCCTGCTTGTGCCGCTGGATCGTCCCGGCGTCGAGGTGCGCCCGATCCGGCACATGACCGGCGGTAGCGACTTCTGCGAGGTCTTCTTCGCCGACGTGCGCATCCCGGTGGATGCGATCGTCGGGAAGCCAGGCGACGGCTGGAAGGTCGCTTCGACGCTGCTCACGTTCGAACGCGGCGAGGAGGCGGCGACGAATCCGATCTTGTTCCGCGCCGAGCTCGACCGGCTGGTGGAGCTCGCCCGCCGGCGGGGCGCGACCGCGGATCCGGTCGTACGCCGCCGGCTCGCCTACTGTCGGGCGCGGGTCGAGGTGATGCGCTTCCTCGGCTACCGGATCCTGTCCGACGTCCTGGCCGGCGGCGAGCTGGGGCACGCCTCGTCGGTGTCCAAGCTCTACTGGAGCGAGTACCACCGCGAGGTCACCCAGCTCGCCCTGGACATCGAGGGGCTCGACGGGCTGGTCCCGACCGGCAAGGGCCCGTCGAAGCCCATGCGCACCGACGACCCCGGGGCCGACCCGGAGTCCTCGCGTAGCTGGTGGGAGGTCTCCCTGAACGCCCGTGCCGGCACGATCTACGCCGGCACGTCCGAGGTGCAGCGGACCATCCTCGCGGAGCGGGCCCTGGGCCTTCCGCGTGACCCGCGGTCCTGATGTCGCTGGAAGCGCTTTCTGGCGGCCATGCGTTGACAGTCGATGCGAAGTAAGACACATTCCTTCAACTAGTTCCTCGTTGGCTGCGGGGGTGGCGCGACCCGCCGACTTCCCGGCCGCGAGGTGTCCGACGCGCGGGAGCAACCCGTCGCAGCGCTGTCCCATTTGACCGGGACGATCACCCGGAGAGATCATGACCGATCACATCAGGTTCCTGTTACTCGGGCTCGGGAACGGAGCGGTGTTTGGCGCGCTGGCGCTGGCGCTGACTCTCACGTATCGCAGTTCTGGCATCATCAACTTCGCGACGGGCAGCATCGCGCTGGTCACCGCGTATGTGTATTCCTATTTGCGGGCGGGCGAGCTGCTCCTGCTGGTCCCGGGCCTGCCGGACTCTGTGGGTGTCGGCGGCAGGCTGTCGCTGTGGCCGGCGCTGCTGGTCGCGGTCGTGTTCGCGGCGCTGCTTGGCCTGGTCCTGCACCTGCTGATTTTCCGGCCGTTGCGGAACGCGCCGCCGGTCGCGAAGGCGATCGCGGCGCTGGGTGTGTCCCTCGTCATCACGGCGCTGATCGCTGCGAAGCTGGGGACCGCTCTGGTTGCCGCGCCGCCGGTCTTCCCGTCCCGGCTGTGGACTGCCGGATCGCTGAGCATCTCCAGTGACCGGGTGTACTTCGCCCTGACCGTCCTGGCTCTGGCGCTCGTGCTCGCGGTGGTGTTTCGTCGGACGAGGTTCGGTCTTGCTACCCGGGCGGCCGCCGAGACGGAGAAGGGCGCCTACCTCAGTGGCGTCTCGCCGGACCGGATCGCCGCCGGCAACTGGATGATCAGCTCGGCGGCCGCCGGGCTGGCAGGGGTCCTGATCGCCCCGATGGTGCCGCTGATCCCGGTGTCCTACACGCTGTTCATCGTCCCGGCGCTCGCGGCTGCGGTCATCGGCGGGTTCCGTAACGGGGTCGTCG
>Ga0268265_10000572_pt1 | contig 37490 bp, 43 predicted proteins | sample KBSSwiS52_FD_190355 | JGI IMG/M metagenome (GOLD analysis project Ga0268265, IMG submission 190355) | Switchgrass rhizosphere microbial communities from Kellogg Biological Station, Michigan, USA - KBS Switchgrass S5-2 (SPAdes) (version 2) | ecosystem: Host-associated > Plants > Roots >...
CGGGACGGACGAACCTCTGGTCCACCAGTTGTCCCACCAGGGGCACCGCTGGATAGCCACGTTCGGACAGGATAACCGCTGAAAGCATCTAAGCGGGAAACCCCCTCCAAGACCAGGCTTCTCACCCATTTAAGTGGGATAAGGCCCCCCGCAGACCACGGGATCGATAGACCAGACCTACACGCACAGCAATGTGCTCAGGGAACTGGCACTAACCGGCCGAAAACTTACACACACCCCCACACAAAAACCGGGGACAAAGCAAAACACCACAACCGTTTTGACGAGTGTAAGACACACAATGACGCCACAACGACGCCACGCAACCACAACCCACGGGGACACAACACCCCACCCCACCACCAAAAACACCAACCAACAACACAATAGAGTTACGGCGGCAACAGCGGCAGGGAAACGCCCGGACCCATCCCGAACCCGGAAGCTAAGCCTACCAGCGCCAATGATACTGACCCTCCGGTCGGAAAAGTAGGACACCGCCGAACACAAATTAGGAATCACCCCCCACGTTCGCGTGGGGGGTGATTCTCTTTTTGCATTTTCATTCAATTAAACAACGCAAATTGAATTAGGAATTAGGGGCGTCGTCGCCGGCACCCCTGCAGCCCCGTATCCTTTTGCTGTTAGGCGCGCAGAAAGCGAGAAGGACCACGTGGCAGAAGACAGGCAGGGCGGCAGCGACGATCGGCGCGGACGCCAGACGTCGAACACCGGCGGAGCACGTCGAGGTCCGCGTGACGGGCGCAAGCCGCCATGGTCGGGACCTGATCGCGCTCGCCGTCCACAATCCCAGGATGGCGGCGCCGGGGCTGCAGTCGGCCCGCAGATTCCCGCCGAGATCGAGGCCAAGCAGTTGGCGCCCGAAATACGTGGTGAGCTAACGACATTGGACCGTTCGACCGCTGACTTCGTGGCTCGTCACTTGGTCGCAGCCGGTGAGTTGCTGGAGGACGATCCCGAGGCGGCGTTGGAACATGCCAAGGCAGCCAGGAGTCGCTCTGGCAGGATCGCCGCGGTCCGCGAGGCCGTCGGCATCGCCGCGTACCACTGTGGCGACTGGGCCCAGGCGCTCGCGGAGTTGCGTGCGGCCCGCCGCATGGGCAGCAAGTCGCCGCTGTTGGCGCTCATCGCAGATTGTGAACGCGGCGTCGGCCGCCCGGAGAGGGCGATCGAATTGGCGCGCGGCCCGGAGGCCGCAGAACTCACCGGTGACGACGCCGACGAACTACGAATCGTCGTTGCGGGTGCGAGGAGTGACCTTGGCCAGCTGGATCAGGCGCTAGCGCTGCTGTCGACGCCGCAGCTCGACCCCACGCGCACCGGTGAGACGGCGGCGCGATTGTTCTACGCCTACGCAGAGACGCTGCTTGCGGTCGGTCGCAACGAAGAGTCGATGCGTTGGTTTCTACATGCCGCCACAGCGGACGTGGACGGCGTGACCGACGCCGAAGAACGCGTCGCGGAATTGACCTGACATGTCGAGCTTGGCCGATCATCACGATTGTCTACTGCTCGATCTCGATGGCACGGTGTTCCGCGGACACGAGGCGACGCTGGGCTCAGTGGAGACCTTGGCCAGCCTCAAGGCGCGTGCCCTCTACGTCACGAACAATGCCTCCCGTGGGCCCGCCGAGGTCGCGGAGCATCTGAAGGCGCTTGGATTCGCGGCGTCGCCGGACGACGTCGTGACGAGCGCTCAGAGTGCGGCCCGGCTGCTCGCCGACCAATTGTCCACGGGCTCAAAGGTTCTAGTGATCGGAACCGAGTCGCTTGCCGCCGAGATCCGCAACGTGAACATGGAGCCCGTCCGGTTGTACGCCGACGAGCCGCGAGCAGTGGTACAGGGTCACTCGCCCGAGACCGGCTGGGCAGACCTCGCGGAGGCGGCGCTAGCGATCCGTTCTGGCGCGTTGTGGGTGGCCGCCAACGTCGACCGCACACTGCCGTCAGAGCGCGGACTGCTTCCTGGCAACGGCTCGATGGTCGCTGCCCTGCGCGCCGCAACCGATCAAGCACCACTGGTCGCTGGAAAGCCTCAGCCGACATTGTTGAACGATGCGCTTGCGCGAGGCACGTTTGAACGGCCGCTAGTGGTTGGCGACCGACTCGACACCGACATCGCCGGCGCCAATGCGGCCGAGTTGCCCAGCCTCCTGGTGCTGACGGGAGTGAGCACCGCGGCGGACATGGTGTACGCGATACCGGAGGAGCGGCCGACCTACGTGGCCCCGGACCTGCGGTCGCTGTACTCGAGTGCCGAGAGCATTCGCGTCGGGCCGCATCCCGCGTGGACGGTCGAGATCGGTTCGCGCGCGGTGACCGTACGCTCGACTGGCGTCGACGCCGAGGACCCGCTCGCGGTCGTTAGGGCGACTGCGGCCGCAGTGTGGCAAGCGGGCGCCGACGCGCATCCAGTCGCCGTCAACGCGGGGGACGACACGGCGCGAGCGGCCCTGGAGCGCTGGTCACTGTTGCGTTCGCCCGATCAGCTAGCGTGAACGGTGCCATGACTACCGACCCAGATCAGATTCGGTCGACCATCGCGACGCTGCTCGCGGCGCTCCCAGAACCGGATGCGCCCGACGCCGACCTCGAGGCGATCGCGGCTCGCCTGGAAGAGGCGCACGACCACCTCGTCGAGGCGCTCGAATCGGTCGAGCGCAGAAGCGCCGAGACCCGCAACGTGGAGCCGACCAGTGAGCCGACGTGACGCGGCGCGCTCGTGTTGATGCCGAGCTGGTCCGACGGGGCCTCGCGCGTTCGCGTCAACAGGCCGCGGAGCTGATCGGCGCCGGCCGCGTTCGCATCGACGGCATGCCCGCCGCCAAGCCCGCAACGGCCATCGCCGTGGACGCCAGGTTGACCGTCGCCGAGGCCGACGAACGCACGTGGGTATCCCGTGGCGCCCACAAGCTCATCGGGGCACTCGACGCCTTCGGCGTATCCGTCGACGGTCGGCGATGCCTCGACGCGGGTGCCTCTACCGGCGGGTTCACCGAGGTGCTGCTGGATCGAGGCGCCCGCGAGGTGATCGCCGCCGACGTCGGATACGGCCAACTCGCGTGGTCTCTGCGCTCGGATTCCCGGGTCACGGTGTTGGAGCGGACGAACGTGCGCGGGTTGACGCCCGAGCAGATCGGCGGCCTCGTCGATCTCGTCGTGGCCGACCTGTCGTTCATCTCGTTGTCCACCGTGTTGCCAGCACTCGTGTCGTGCGCGTCGGTGGACGCCGATATCGTTCCCATGGTGAAGCCACAGTTCGAGGTGGGCAAGGATCGGGTTGGGCCGGGCGGCGTGGTCAGTGACCCCACGCAACGGGTCGACTCGGTGGTGTCGGTTGCGCGACGTGCCGCCGAACTCGGCTGGCACGCGGTGGATGTCACGGCAAGTCCGCTGCCAGGCCCGTCCGGGAACGTGGAGTACTTCCTTCGGCTGCGGACGCAGACCGACGACGCTCTACGGGGTGACGCGCTCGAGCAGCGAGTTCGTCAGGCCGTGGCAGAGGGGCCGCAGTGACCGAGCGCACGATATTGCTGGTAGTACACACCGGTCGCGACGAGGCGACCGAGACCGCACGCCGGGTGAAGAAGGTGCTCAGTGACAACGGCGTCGGCCTTCGCGTCCTCGCGGCCGAAGCCGTCGACTACCAGCCGTTGTATCTGGGACCCGACGAGATCACCGCGCTCGGAAACGAGATCGACGTCGTCGACGCCGACGAGCGCGCTGCCGAGGGCTGCGAGATGGTGCTGGTGCTCGGCGGCGACGGCACCTTCTTACGTGCCGCCGAGCTTGCACGCAATGTCGAAATCCCGGTCCTCGGAGTCAATCTGGGGCACATCGGCTTCCTCGCCGAGGCCGAGGCCGACGCGATCGACACCGTGCTCGACCACGTGATCAACCGCAACTATCGCGTCGAGGAACGCATGACGCTCGACATCGTCGTGCGCGTGGATGGCCGCGTCGCGCAACGCGGATGGGCACTCAACGAGGCCAGCCTGGAGAAGGGCCCCCGCCTCGGCGTACTCGCCGTGGTGTTGGAGGTCGACGGCCGCCCCGTCTCGTCGTTCGGGTGCGACGGCGTCCTCGTCTCGACGCCCACCGGTTCGACGGCCTACGCGTTCTCCGCAGGCGGTCCGATCCTTTGGCCCGACCTCGAGTCGATCCTGGTGGTCCCCAACAACGCTCACGCGCTGTTCGCCCGCCCCATGGTCACCAGCCCCAACTCGTGCATCGCCATCGAGGTCGAAGCGGGCGGGTACGACGCGATGGTGTTTTGCGACGGTCGTCGCGAGATGGTCGTGCCTGCGGGCGCGCGGCTGGAGGTGGCCCGCTGCGGCACCTCGCTGAAGTGGGTTCGCCTGGATAGTGCGCCGTTCACCGACCGGTTGGTGCGCAAGTTCCGATTGCCAGTCAAGGGATGGCGCGGACAGTAGTGCTAGAAGAAATCCGCATCGAGGCACTCGGGGCAATCAAAGCCGCAACCGCCGAGTTCGACCGTGGACTGACGGTGTTGACCGGCGAGACCGGTGCGGGCAAGACGATGGTCGTCACCGGTCTGCACCTTCTTGGGGGCGGCCGTGCCGATGCCACCAGGGTTCGATCGGGTTCTGAGCGCGCCATCGTCGAAGGCCGTTTCACCACAAACGAACTCGATGGCGGCGTCGGCGGCAGGATTGACGCCATCCTCGACTCGTCCGGCGCCGAGCGCGACGACGACGGCAGCGTGATCGCCGCGCGTTCGGTCAGCAAGGACGGCCCCTCGCGCGCGTATCTGGGCGGCCGCAGTGTCCCCGCGAAGTCGTTGAGCACCTTCACCACCGAGCTCCTTGCACTGCACGGTCAGAACGATCAGCTTCGGTTGATGCGACCCGACCAGCAGCGCGTCGCCCTTGACCGATTCGTCGACGTCGATGCGCTGTTGGCCCGCTACCGCGGCGTTCGCGACGACTGGCTGACCGCCCGCCGGGACCTCGCCGATCGCAGGCAGCGCGCCCGTGAGCTTGCGTTGGAAGCCGACCGGCTGCAGTTCGGCCTCGACGAGATCGACGCCGTCGCACCGCAACCGGGGGAGGACGACGCGCTGGTGTCCGAGATCCGCCGGTTGTCCGAGCTGGATGCCCTGCGCAACGCCGCGCAGGGCGCCCGCGATGCGCTTTCGGGCGCCCTCGACGAGACGCCCACCGATACGGCATCCGCCGCCGACGGTGTGGGTCAAGCCATGGCGGCATTGCAAGGCACCGACGACGGCGCGCTCCGCATCCTCGGCGACCGGCTCGCCGAGGCGTTGCTCACGATCGGTGACGTTTCGACAGAGCTGGGCGACTACTTGGCCGAATTACCCAGCGATGCAAGCACATTGGAGGCGAAGCTCGCGCGTCAGGGCGAACTTCGGACGCTGACCCGCAAGTACGCCGCCGACATCGATGGTGTTCTCGGCTGGGCGAACGACGCCCGCGGTCGGCTGGCCCAGCTAGACGTTTCGGAGGAGGCACTAGCGGGTTTGGCGAGGCGGGTCGAGCAGCTTGAGGGCTCACTCGTCGAGGCGGCGTCAGCTCTCACCAAGGCGCGGACCAAGGCCGCGAAGTCGTTGGCGAAGGCCGTCACCGAGGAGTTGGCGGGCCTTGCGATGTCGGGTGCGGGGTTCAGCATCGCCGTCGTCCCCTTGGCGGCACGTGTCGACGACTCGGCGCCGCTCGTCCTCCCCGGCGGTGTGACCGTGCATGCGGGCCACGACGGGGTCGACGCCGTCGAGTTTGGCTTCACGCCGCATTCGGGTTCTGACGTGTTGCCGTTGGCGAAGAGCGCATCGGGTGGCGAGTTGTCGCGGGTGATGCTCGCGTTGGAGGTCGTCCTTGCGGCATCGGCGGAGGGCACCACGATGGTCTTCGACGAGGTCGACGCGGGCGTGGGCGGTCGCGCCGCCGTCCAGATCGGCCGACGCCTCGCGCGGTTGGCGCGCACGCACCAGGTCATCGTCGTCACCCATCTACCTCAAGTGGCGGCATACGCCGACGTTCACCTGGTCGTCGACAGTGGCGCCAGCAAGGGAAAGTCGAGTGAGGTACGTCGTCTCGACGACGACGACAGGGTCGCCGAGTTGGCCAGGATGCTGGCCGGTCTTGGCGAATCAGACAGTGGGCGGGCCCACGCGCGTGAGCTGCTGGACGCCGCTCAACAGGACGCCGCAGCGGGCCGCGTGGGGTGATTTCGTGGGGTTGGTGTGACAAAAGGTAACTTCTGAGGCTGGTGTTACGGCGCGCCTACACCTCAACTTGAGGGTTGGCCGACAGAATCGGTCTCCATGAAGATGTCAGCGCTGCTCTCGCGTAATGCCGGCCCACGACCTGGTGTCACAGGTATCGCCCGCGTCGACCGCGACATCGATCGTCTGCTGCGCCGCGTTCGCCCCGGCGACATCGTCGTGCTCGACGCGCTGGACCTCGATCGAATCACCGCCGACGTGCTCGTCGAGGCAGGCGTCGCCGCGGTCATCAACGCGTCGCCGTCGATCTCGGGACGCTATCCGAACCTGGGACCCGAGGTGCTGGTCGGCAACGGGGTGACGCTCATCGACGAGACCGGCCCGGACGTGTTCAAGAAGGTGAAGGACGGCTCCCGGGTCAGGCTCAACAACGGTGGTGTCTACTCCGGCGACCGTCGCATCGCTGTCGGCAAGGAGCGCACCGAGGAAGAAATCCACGAGCTGATGGTCGAGGCGAAGACCGGCCTGGTGGCGCACCTCGAGGCGTTCGCGGGCAACACGATCGAGTTCATTCGCAGCGAGAGCCCGCTGTTGATCGACGGCATGGGCATCCCGGACATCGACGTCGACGTCCACCGCAGACACGTGGTGATCGTGGCCGAGGAGCCCGACGCGATCGAGGACCTCAAGGCGCTCAAGCCGTTCATCAAGGAGTATCAGCCCGTACTGGTCGGTGTGGGAACTGGTGCCGACACCCTGCGTCGGGCGGGATATCGGCCGCAGCTGCTCGTCGGCGACCCGGACACGATGAGCGTCGAGGTGCTGCGGTCGGGCGCTCAGGTGGTGTTGCCCGCCGATGCGGATGGACACGCGAAAGGCCTTGAGCGCATTCAGGATCTGGGCATCGGCGCGATGACCTTCCCAGCAGCGGGATCGGCGGCCGACCTCGCGCTGCTGCTATGTGATCATCACGGTGCATCGCTCATCGTCACCGCCGGACACACCGCGAGCATCGAAGAGTTCTTCGACAGGACCCGCCAGCAGAGCAACCCGTCGACCTTCCTGACGAGGCTGCGGGTCGGCGAGAAGCTGGTCGATGCGAAAGCCGTTGCCACCCTGTACCACAGCCGCGTTTCGGGTGGGGCGATCGCGTTGCTCGTCATGGCCATGCTGACGGCCGTCATCGTGGCGCTTTGGGTATCGCGCACCGACGCCACCGTCCTTCAGTGGATTCAGGACTACTGGAACCAGTTCATGGTGTGGGTCCAGGGCTGGGTCACCTAGGGAGGCGAGAGATGATATCTCTTCGCTCGCATGCGATTTCGCTAGCGGCGGTGTTTCTCGCGCTGGCCGTCGGGGTGATGCTTGGCTCGGGCTTGCTGTCCAACACCCTTCTCTCTGGTCTGCGCGACGACAAGCACGAGTTGCAGAACCAGATCAACTCCTTGACCGACGACAAGAACGCTCTCAACGAGAAGCTCAATGCCGCAGGCGAATTCGATGCCCAGATGTCTTCGCGGATCCTGCGCGATGCGCTCGCCGGCAAGTCGGTGGTGGTGTTCCGCACCCCCGATGCCGCAGTGGACGACGTCGAAGCGCTGACGCGGCTGGTCGGAGAGGCGGGCGGAGCGGTCACCGGAACGATCGACCTGACCCAACAGTTCGTCGACGCCAATGCTGCGGAGAAACTCCTCTCGGTCGTCAACTCGCCCATCGTGCCTGCGGGACACATGCTGAGCACCAAACTGGTGGATCAGGGCTCACAGGCCGGTGATCTGTTGGGCATCGCGCTACTGACTAGCCGAGTACCCGCACCTCCCGTCGACGACGCTCAGCGCAGCACCGTGCTGGAAACGCTGCGCGATACGGGCTTCCTGACCTACGGCACCCAGCGGATCGGCGCCGCTGACACTGCACTGATCGTGACGGGTGCGTCACTCGATGACGGAGCGGGCAACCAAGGTGCCACCGTCGCACGACTCGCCGCCGGTCTGGCGACCCACGGAATGGGGGTCGTCCTCGCGGGGCGCGACGGCTCCGCATCTGGCACGGCGGCCGTTGCCGTGACCAGGTCGGACGCTGGCATCAAGAACGCGGTGAGCACCGTCGACGACGTCGGCAGCCAGTCTGGGCGCATCACCGCGCTGCTCTCATTGCGCGAAATGATCGACGGCGGGCGTCCCGGTCAATACGGCATCGGGCAGGGAGCGACCTCGGTGACGGTTCCGCAGTAGGGCCGGTGACCGGCGCGCCAAACGCGACTTGTCGGAGTCGGTGTTAGGGTGAGATTCCGTGGGTCGGCAGGCCACAAACGAGTGACAGGATCAATCCTGTGTCATCCTGCCCCTTTGCCACGGAGGTTGTTCTTGCCATCACTACGCAGGCACCCACAGTCCGCGACCAAGCACCTCTTCGTCAGCGGCGGCGTGGCTTCGTCACTCGGCAAGGGTCTTACCGCAAGCAGCCTCGGACAGTTGCTGACGGCGCGCGGTCTGCAGGTCACGATGCAGAAGCTCGATCCATACCTCAACGTCGATCCCGGCACCATGAATCCGTTTCAGCACGGTGAGGTCTTCGTCACCGAGGACGGCGCCGAGACCGACCTAGACGTCGGGCACTACGAGCGCTTCCTCGACCGAAACCTGTCCGGAATAGCGAATGTGACGACGGGACAGGTGTATTCGGCCGTCATCGCCAAGGAGCGTCGCGGCGAGTACCTCGGGGACACGGTCCAGGTCATTCCGCACATCACCGACGAGATCAAACGCCGAATCCTGGCGATGGCCGACCCTGACGACGAGGGCAATCGTCCCGACGTAGTGATCACCGAGATCGGCGGCACCGTCGGCGACATCGAGTCCCTGCCGTTCCTCGAGGCCGCTCGCCAAGTCCGGCACGAAGTGGGCCGGGAGAACGTGTTCTTCCTGCACGTGTCGTTGGTGCCCTACCTCAAGCCGTCGGGCGAGCTCAAGACCAAGCCGACGCAGCACTCCGTCGCAGCGCTGCGGAGCATCGGCATCAGCCCCGACGCGCTGATCCTGCGGTGTGACCGTGACGTGCCCGAACCGCTGAAGAACAAGATCGCGCTCATGTGCGACGTCGACATCGACGGTGTGATCTCGACCCCGGATGCGCCGTCGATCTACGACATTCCCAAGGTGCTGCACCGCGAGGAACTCGACGCCTACGTCGTGAGACGACTCAACCTGCCGTTCCGCGACGTCGACTGGACCGAATGGGACGATCTGCTGCGGCGCGTGCACGAACCCCAGGAGACCGTGCGGATTGCTTTGGTAGGCAAGTACATCGACTTATCCGACGCCTACCTGTCCGTTGCCGAGGCGCTACGGGCAGGTGGATTCAAGCACCGCGCGAAGGTCGAGATCCGCTGGGTCGAGTCCGATGCATGCGAGACCGAGTCGGGCGCCGCCGCGGTTCTCGACGACGTTCACGGCATCTTGATCCCCGGCGGCTTCGGCATCCGCGGCATCGAGGGCAAGATCGGCGCCATCAGGTTCGCCCGCAAGCAACGCCTGCCCGTGCTCGGTCTGTGTCTTGGGTTGCAGTGCATCGTGATCGAAGCCGCGCGGTCGGTCGGCATCACCGAGGCCAATTCAGCGGAGTTCGACCCGTCCACGCCGGATCCGGTGATCTCGACGATGGCCGACCAACGAGAGATCGTCGCTGGCGAGGCAGACCTCGGCGGCACGATGCGCCTTGGCGCCTACCCCGCAGTGTTGGAGCCGGGATCGATTGTGGCGCAGGCTTATCAGACGACCGAAGTCTCCGAACGACACCGCCACAGGTACGAGGTCAACAACGACTACCGAGAGCGAATCGCACAGAGCGGGTTGAGGTTCACCGGCACGTCGCCAGATGGTCACCTCGTCGAGTTCGTCGAGTACGACTCCGACGTGCACCCCTACCTCGTCGGCACGCAGGCCCACCCGGAACTGAAGAGCAGGCCGACCCGTCCACACCCGTTGTTCGCCACCTTCATCGGCGCCGCACTGGACTACAAGATCGCCGAACGTCTGCCGGTGGAGATCGCGACGCAGCGGTCCAACGGGGCCGAGCACGCGGAGCTGCAAGAGCCCGTGCGCCGTGGCTGAACACGACTTCGAGACCGTCGCCAGCGAGACGATCTACGTCGGCAAGATCTTCGCGCTGCGCGGCGACGAGGTGCTCATGCCCGGCGGCGCCACGGCGCGGCGTGAAGTGGTCGAACACTACGGCGCGGTCGCGATCGTCGCGCTCGACGACGACGGCAACGTCGTGCTCGTGTACCAGTATCGCCATCCCCTCGGCAGACGGCTGTGGGAGCTTCCCGCCGGGCTGCTCGACATGGGCGACGAGGCGCCGCACCTCACCGCCGCGAGGGAACTCGAGGAAGAGGTCGGCTTGGCCGCCGGACACTGGGGGGTACTGGTCGACGTCGACACGTCGCCAGGGTTCAGCGACGAGAGCGTTCGCGTGTTCTTGGCGACGGGGCTTACCGACATCGGCAGACCCGAGGCGCACGACGAGGAAGCCGATCTAACCGTGAAGCGTGTTCCGCTAGCCAAGGCTGTCGAGATGGTGTTCAACGGTGAGATCGCGAATTCCATTGCGGTGAGCGGGATTCTGGCTGCGAGCCAGCTCCGAGACTACGATGCGTTGCGACCCGTCGATGCACCGTGGCCCGATCGTCCGACCGTGTTCAGGACTCGTAAGTCGTGACCACGTTGCAGGAGCCCGTTCGGGGCAGCACCCGAAATCTTCTCGACGATCAGGTCCAGGGCTACCTCGACCACCTGAGCATCGAACGCGGCGCGGCAACGAACACGCTCGTGTCCTACCGCCGGGACCTTCGCCGCTACGTCGAGCACCTCGGTGCCCGCGGAATCGACGAGTTGGGCAAGGTTGCAGAGTCGGACGTCAGCGACTTCCTCGTGGCGTTGCGGCGTGGCGACGAGGATTCGGGCTCGATCCCGCTGTCTGCAGTCTCTGCCGCGCGTGCGCTGATAGCGGTCCGTGGCCTGCATCGCTTCGCCGCGGCCGAGGGCCTCACGGATCTCGACGTCGCACGCGCGATCAAGCCGCCCACCCCGACGCGCAGGCTGCCCAAGAGCCTCTCGGTCGACGACGTCGTCGCGTTGTTGAACGGGGCTGGTGGCGACAGCGATGCCGACGGACCGCTCACCCTGCGCAACCGAGCGCTCCTCGAGGTGCTGTATTCGACGGGAGCCCGGATATCCGAGGCCGTCGGGCTAGACGTCGACGACATCGACGCGCACTCGCGTTCGGTGCTGCTGCATGGCAAGGGTGGCAAGGAACGATTGGTCCCCATCGGCAGGCCCGCCGTCGCCGCGTTGGACGCCTACCTGGTGCGTGGCCGACCCGAGCTAGCTCGTCGGGGCAAGGGCACCCCAGCGACGTTCCTGAACGTCCGTGGGGGACGGCTGTCCCGGCAGAGTGCCTGGCAGGTGCTGCAGGATGCCGCGGAGCGGGCGGGCATATCGTCGGCGGTGTCGCCGCACACCCTGCGCCACTCCTTTGCGACCCATCTGATCGAGGGTGGGGCCGACGTCCGCGTCGTCCAGGAGTTGCTTGGCCACGCCTCGGTGACGACGACGCAGATCTACACGCTCGTCACGGTCAACGCCTTGCGCGAAGTGTGGGCTGGGGCCCACCCCCGGGCGCGATGACGCCAGTCGCCGTGCGGGTGGCGGCACTGGTGATGATCGCCGGAGTTGTGGTCGGGTGTTCGTCCGACGCAACCCCGTCGTCGGAATCGTCGACGTCGGCAGCGCCGCCGAGGCCCAGTCTCGACGGGGTCTACGCGCTCGCCGTCGGGCCGTATCAGGCGTACGTCGGCGACAAGTCACAACCGGTCGATACGTACACGGCAGCGTTTCGATCGGCGTGCACCGGGAAGGGCTGCGTCGCCACTCAATCAGCGGTGGGCGACGACAACAAGCCTCTCGAAGGAGCGCCGGCGCGGATACTCGACTTCGTCGACGGGAGTTGGCGCTGGGCGGGAGAAGTTGACGGCACATGCGGTCAGGACGATTCCGAGGAGATGCTCGCAGGCACCTTCTTCAAGGCCATGTCGCTGACACCTCAGCCCGACGGCACGCTCACCGGCACGCTGGTCACCCTTGGCGGAATGGAGCCCTGCCAGGTGGCCAACTACGCGCCCGTGACCGCGACGCGCCTGGCTGACGTCGAGACCGGCGTCGCACTGCCCGACCCCGCCGCGGTGCCTGCGCCGACCGCGTCCCTTGCTCAGGCCCTGCACGGGACATACGACTACCACTACACCGACCGCAAGTTCGCACAGGACATGCCCGTTACTCGTGCCACCGTGACCACGTACTGCCTACGTACCGGCACGAAGTGCGCGTCGCTGCTGCTGCGCCTTGACGATCAGGGCATGCCGGCGAACTCGCAAGTCCTCACCTACGCCGACGAGCACTGGAGGCAGACGACCGAAGGGGGCGAAGAGGCTTGCGAACCTCCGCTGGAGGGGGTCGACACGCGCACGGTGATAACCGACTTCCCGCTGCCAAAGCCACCGACGGATCCGATCACGACCCTGATCGGCGTGGAGACGACCGCGTGGGTGGGCCCCTGTCCCGAGGAACATCCGAACGACGTCGTCCTCACTCGCATCGGAGACTGAGCCGTGAGACCTTGCCCTATGCCGCGGGTATGCCCTACCGGTTGTTCGTATCCCGTTAAGCTTTCCCCGATGTTCGCCAAGTCAGTGGAGTGCCCGACCAGCGACCGCCTCGCATGAGCGAGGATGGTGGCCCGGACGTCGGCAACCTGACCGGACGTTCGCCGCGGATGATTCCGGACCCGAAGCCCAAGAGCGTGCACGGCCCGGCCAAGGTCATCGCGATGTGCAATCAGAAGGGTGGCGTCGGCAAGACGACGTCGACGATCAATCTCGGTGCGAGCCTGGCGGAGTTCGGCCGCAGAGTCCTCCTGGTGGACCTCGACCCGCAGGGGGCGCTGTCCGCGGGGCTGGGGGTGCCGCACTACGACCTCAACCACACGGTGCACAACGTCTTGGTCGAACCGCGCGTGTCGATCGACGACGTCATCGTCTCCACCCGGGTGAAGGGCATGGACCTGGCACCCAGCAACATCGACCTGTCCGCGGCCGAGATCCAGCTCGTCAACGAGGTGGGCCGTGAGCAGTCGTTGGCGCGCGCGTTGCACCCGGTCCTCGATCGCTACGACTACGTACTGATCGACTGCCAACCCTCACTGGGGTTGCTGACCGTGAATGGGCTGGCCTGTTCGGATGGCGTCATCATCCCAACCGAGTGCGAGTACTTCTCGTTGCGCGGCCTCGCGTTGCTGACGGACACCGTGGCGAAGGTGCACGACCGACTGAACCCGAGGCTGAGCATCAGCGGCATCCTCATCACTCGCTTCGACCCGCGCACGGTTAATGCTCGCGAGGTCATGGCCCGGGTGCTGGAGCGATTCGGCGATCTGGTGTTCGACACCGTCATTACCAGGACCGTCCGCTTCCCGGAGACCAGCGTCGCCGGCGAACCGATCACGACGTGGGCCCCGAAATCCGCAGGTGCCGAACAGTATCGGGCATTGGCACGCGAGGTCATCGACCGGTTCGGCGCGTGACCGCAGAGCAGTCCGAGGCACAGAGCGGGTTCCAGGTCCGGCTCACGAACTTCGAGGGACCGTTCGACCTGTTGCTTCAGCTGATCTTCGCGCACCGGCTCGACATCACCGAGGTGGCGTTGCATCAGGTGACCGACGACTTCATCGCGTACACGAAGGAGGTCGGCAGGCAGCTGGAGCTGGACGAGACGACGGCGTTTCTCGTGGTCGCCGCCACGCTTCTCGACCTGAAGGCCGCTCGGCTGCTGCCCGCAGGTGACGTGCACGACGAAGAGGACCTCGCGCTGCTCGAGGTGCGAGACCTGTTGTTCGCACGGCTGTTGCAGTACCGGGCGTACAAGCACGTCGCAGAGATGTTCGCCGAACTGGAGGCGGCGGCGCTGCGCAGCTACCCGAGGGCAGTGTCCCTAGAGCCCCAGTACGAGGCGCTTCTGCCGGAGGTGATGCTCGGTGTCGACGCGGAGAGCTTCGCCCAGATCGCGGCGGCCGCCTTCACGCCGCGTCCGGTGCCGACCGTGGCGCTCGAACATCTGCACGCGTCGTCGGTGTCGGTGCCGGAGCAGGCGCAGAGGGTGTTGAACTTCCTCGAATCGCGCGGTGTAGGGCAGTGGGCGACGTTCTCGGAGTTGGTGGCCGACTGCGATGGATCGCTCGAGATCGTCGGACGATTCCTGGCGCTGTTAGAACTGTTCCGCAACCGCGCGGTAGCATTCGACCAGGTTGAACCGCTTGGAGTGCTGCAAGTTTCGTGGACTGGCGACCGGCCAAAGAACGAACATCTGGTTGCGGCGGTGGAAGAAGACTCATGACAGACGACTACTCCGCGGAGAATCCCGCGGAAAGCACGGTGGATGCCGCCGTCGACGACGTGGTCGACACAATCGATCGCGCCGTAGCCGAGTTCGACGACGCCGTCGTCGTCGATCTCGGCATCGACGTCGCCGAGACACCACAGCTGGAGGACTCCGAACTCGGCGCGATCCTCGAGGCGCTGCTGCTGGTGGTGGACAGCCCCGTGACCGTCGACGCGTTGGCGACGGCAATCGACCAGCCCGCCTACCGCATCGCCGCGAAACTCCAACTGATGTCGCAGGACTACACCGCACGTGAGAGCGGCATCGATCTGCGCGAGACGGGCGGCGGGTGGCGGATGTACACCAGGGCACGGTTCGCGCCGTACGTGGAGCGGTTGCTGCTGGACGGCGCCAGGTCGAAGCTGACGCGTGCGGCGTTGGAGACGTTGGCCGTTGTCGCGTATCGGCAACCGGTGACGAGGGCGAGGGTCAGCGCGGTACGCGGGGTCAACGTCGACGCGGTGATCCGGACTCTGCTGGCACGTGGCCTGATCACCGAAGCTGGGAACGATCCCGATTCCGGCGCAGTGACTTTCGCCACCACCGAACTCTTCCTGGAAAGGCTGGGTCTCTCGGAGCTTGGCGACCTCCCCGACATCGCACCGCTCTTGCCCGACGTCGACGTGATCGACGACATCACCGCCTCACTCGGCGACGAGCCGCGGTTCATCAAACTCGGTGGCATGCCTGCTGCCGAGCAGCCGTTGGCATTCGACGTGGATCGAGACTGATATGAGTGAGGCAGAGGACGGCGTCCGACTGCAGAAGGTGTTGTCCCAGGCTGGGATTGCATCGCGGCGCGTTGCCGAGAAGATGATCCGCGACGGCCGTGTCGAGGTCGACGGCCACGTCGTCACCGAGCTGGGTACGCGGGTCGATCCGCACGCCTCGGAGATCCGGGTGGACGGTGCCAGGGTGCAAGTCGACGACACCCTGGTCTACCTGGCGATCAACAAGGAACGCGGCATGCACTCGACGATGTCCGACGATCAAGGCAGGCCGTGCGTCGGCGACCTCGTCGAACATCGAGTTCGGGGCAACAAGAAGCTGTTTCACGTCGGGCGCCTCGACGCCGATACCGAGGGGCTGCTCATCCTGACCAATGACGGCGAGCTGGCGCACCGACTGATGCACCCGTCCTACGAGGTGCCCAAGACGTACCTGGCGACGGTGGCGGGCACGGTGCCGCGTGGGCTTGGCCGCAAGTTGAAGGATGGAATCGAATTGGACGACGGACCGGTACGGGTAGACGACTTTGCCGTCGTGGATGCGGTACCCGGCAAGTCGTTGGTGAAGGTCGTTCTGCACGAGGGTCGTAAGCGCATCGTGCGGCGCCTCCTGGCCAAGGTGGGTTTCCCTGTACAGGAGTTGGTGCGCACCGACATCGGTGCGGTGACGTTGGGGGAGCAGCGGCCTGGCAGCATTCGGGTGTTGAACCGCAAGGAGATCGGCGAACTGTACAAGGCGGTGGGAATGTGAGCGGCTCCCTGACGATCGCCATCGACGGGCCGGCGGGGACTGGAAAGTCTTCGGTATCAACGAGTTTGGCGCGTGAACTTGGTGCGCGCTACCTCAACACCGGATCGATGTACCGGATCGTGACGCTCGCGGTGCTGCGTGCCGGCGTCGATGTCGCCGATGCCGCGGCGATCGAGCGCATCGCTTCGGCGGCCGACTTCACGGTGGGCTTCGATCCCGATCGTGACCTGTCCTTCCTTGGTGGAGAAGACGTTTCGGCCGAGATCCGAGGCGATGCCGTCACCGCGGCGGTGTCGGCGGTATCCGCCGTGCCTGCGGTGCGGACGCTGCTCGTCGCGCGCCAACGTGAACTCGCGACTGGCTCCGACAGCGTGGTGGTGGAGGGTCGCGACATCGGCACCGTGGTTCTTCCCGATGCGGACGTCAAGATCTTCCTCACCGCATCCGCGGAGGAGCGGGCGCGTCGGCGCAACGACCAGAACGTCGCGAACGGCTTGGCCGACGACTACGACGGTGTGCTCGCCGACGTGCGCCGCCGCGACCACTTGGACTCGACGCGAGCGGTATCACCATTGCGGGCTGCCGAGGACGCGATCGTCGTCGACTCGAGTGACATGACCGAAACCGAGGTCGTCGCACACCTTTTGGACTTGGTCGAGCAAAAGGCAGGTGCAAGGCGATGAGCGAGACCGAATCGGACGGAACGTGGGTCGACGAGGGCGACTGGGAACTCGGCGACGATGACGTCGCTGCCGAGCTGGCCGAGGAATTCGCACCGCCTCCGGTGGTAGCGGTGGTCGGGCGGCCCAACGTCGGCAAGTCGACTCTGGTGAACCGCATCCTTGGTCGTCGCGAGGCGGTGGTCCAGGACATCCCAGGAGTGACGCGCGACCGGGTCTCCTACGACGCGAGTTGGCTTGGCCGTCGGTTCGTCGTGCAAGACACCGGCGGCTGGGAACCCGACGCCAAGGGTTTGCAGCAGTTGGTGGCCGAACAGGCGAGCGTCGCGATGCGCACTGCGGACGCCATCATCCTCGTGGTCGATGCGGTGGTGGGCGCGACGAGCGCCGACGAGGCCGCTGCCAAGCGCCTGCAACGTGCAGGCAAGCCGGTGTTCTTGGCTGCCAACAAGGTTGACAACGAACGCGGCGAAGCCGAAGCAGCCTCGCTGTGGTCGCTCGGGCTTGGCCAGCCCTACTCGGTGAGCGCCATGCACGGCCGTGGAGTCGCCGACCTTCTCGACACCGTCATGGAAGCGCTGCCAGAGGCGTCTGCCGTGACGTCGTCGGGCGGTGGCCCGCGTCGCGTCGCGTTGGTCGGCAAGCCGAACGTCGGCAAGAGTTCGCTGCTCAACCGGTTGTCCGGTGACGAACGCTCGGTGGTGCACGACGTGGCGGGGACGACGGTCGATCCGGTCGATTCGCTGATCGAACTAGACGGCAAGACATGGCGTTTCATCGATACCGCAGGGCTGCGCCGCAAGGTCGGTCAGGCGAGCGGGCACGAGTTCTACGCCTCGGTGCGCACGCGCGGAGCGATAGACGCCGCTGAGGTCGTGATCGTTCTCGTCGACGCGTCACAGCCGCTGACCGAGCAAGACCTGCGAGTGCTGTCGATGGTGATCGAGGCGGGTCGCGCTCTGGTACTGGCGTTCAACAAGTGGGACCTCGTCGACGAGGACCGGCGCTACATGCTCGATCGCGAGATCGACCGCGAGCTCGTCCAAGTGCAGTGGGCGCAGCGCGTGAACATCTCGGCGATGACCGGCAGGGCGGTGCAGAAGTTGGTGCCCGCGCTGGAAACTGCGCTCGCGTCGTGGGACGGCCGCATCGCGACCGGAAGGCTCAACACGTTTATCAAGGAGCTCGTTGCCGCGACGCCCCCGCCGGTGCGAGGCGGCAAGCAGCCCAAGATCCTGTTCGCGACCCAAGCGACGACGCGCCCGCCGACGTTCGTCCTGTTCACGTCCGGCTTCCTGGAGGCGGGCTATCGGCGGTTCATCGAGCGTCGTCTGCGCGAAACGTTCGGGTTCGAAGGCAGTCCTATCCGAATCAACGTGCGGGTGCGGGAGAAGCGGGGCGCGAAGCGGTAGTGCGCTTGTCCGCCTTCGCGCGAATTCACGGTGCCAGTAGGGACACAGACTCGGGTCGATAAGGTCGCTGGGTGTCGGTCGCCCACATGATCCTGATCGCGGTGGCGGGCGTCGGAGCCGGAGCCATCAACGCGATCGTCGGGTCGGGCACGCTGATCACGTTCCCGACGCTCGTCGCCCTCGGCTATCCGCCGGTGACCTCGACGATGTCGAATGCGGTAGGCCTGGTGGCGGGCGGCGTCTCTGGAACCTGGGGCTACCGCGAGGAGCTGAGGGGCCAGTGGAACCGGCTGCGCTGGCAGCTTCCCGCGTCGCTGTTCGGCGCGATGCTCGGCGCCTGGCTGCTGCTTCACCTTCCCGAGAAGGTGTTCACCGCGGTCGTGCCAGTGCTGTTGATCGGCGCCCTGATTTTGGTCGTGCTGGGACCGCGCATTCAGGCATACGCGCGTCAGCGGGCCGAGGATGCCGGCCGGTCCGCCGAGCACGTGTCGCCGGGTCGGATGGCCGCGTTGGTGGCAGGCACGTTCGCGGTCGGCGTGTACGGCGGCTACTTCACGGCGGCGCAGGGCATTCTGCTGATCGGCGTGATGGGGGCGCTGCTGCCCGAGTCGATGCAGCGGATGAACGGGGCGAAGAATCTGCTGTCGTTGGTCGTCAACGTGGTCGCGGCCGTCGCGTACACGTTGGTGGCGTTCGACCGGATCAGCTGGGAGGCGGCGGGACTCATTGCGGTGGGTTCGCTCATCGGGGGGTGGCTCGGTGCGCGCTACGGTCGACGGCTCTCGCCGAATGCGCTGCGCATCGTGATCGTGATCGTCGGACTGATCGGGTTGTATCGGCTGCTGACCGTCTAGAACGTCGTCCGGTGCTTCTCTCGTTCGAGGACGGCGTCGAGGTCGGAGAGGCGATCCATCGTCGACACCGAGCGTCGAGTTCGGTTGTTGCGCTCGAGCCGGTCGCGATGGCGGTGCACGAAGTTCCAATAGCCCGCGGTGAAGGGGCAGGCGTCGTCGCCGATGCGCTTCTTCGGGTCGTAGGCGCAGTCGCCGCAGTGATTGCTCATCTTGTTGATGTACGCGCCGCCGGATGCATACGGCTTGGTGGCCAACCGGCCTCCGTCGGCGTGCTGGCTCATGCCAACGACGTTGGTGGGCATCACCCAGCGGAACCCGTCCACGTATGCGGTGGCGAACCACTCGGTGAGTTCGTCGGGGCGGTAGCCGCGCTGCAGCGCATGGTTGCCGAGCACCATGAGCCGCTGGATGTGATGGGTCCAGCCGCGATCGCGGACACCTTGGAGGGCTTCGCGAAGGCACGCGGCGGTCACCGCGTCGGCGTCCAGGTCGGTCCACCAGTCGGGCAATCGGGTCCGGGCTCGTAGTTCGTTCTCCTCGACGTAGTCTTCGCCAAAGTGCCAGTAGAGATGCCACATGTATTCGCGCCAGCCGAGGATCTGCCGAATGAAGCCCTCGACGGCGGAGATCGGCGCCTGGTCCGTGCGGTAGGCCTGCTCGGCGGCGTGCACCGCGTCGAGCGGGTGAAGGACGCCGAGGTTGAGCGGCACGGACAACAGTGAGTGCGACATGGCCCAGTCGCCGCCCATGATCGCGTCCTCGAAACGGCCGAACGTGGGCAAGCGGTGTTCGATGAATCGCGTGAGTGCGCGCTTTGCCTCGGTGGGCGTGACGGCGAACAGGCGAGGGCCGTCGGCGCCGACCGTCGGGTAGTTCGCGCGGTCGAGCTCGCGGCGGACCTCGTCGTCAATCTCGTCCTCGCGGGGCTTGTAGGGGGCGGGGACGTCGAGCGAAGTCTGGTTCTTCGGCGGTGGTTCGCGGTTCTCCTCGTCGTAGTTCCAGCGATTCCCGACCGGGTCGGAGCCCGTCATGAGGACGCCGAACCTACGTCGCTGATCGCGGTAGAAGTCCTCCATGCGGAAACGGGTGCGCGCTCCGGCCCACTGTTGAAAGTCCTTGCGGGACAGCGCAAACGTGGGCGTAGGCAGGATGTCTGCAACGAGACCACGCTCGCGCAGCCGGTGCACGAACTTCTCGGCGGCGAAGGACGTGGGTTCGTGGACCAGTACCGGACGGCCATAGTCCTCCAAGGCCTTCGTGTACGTCTCGGCCCGCAGAAGAGTCGATCGCTCGCCGAGTTCCCGGTCGGCATGCCGCAGCGCCGACAACACCAGGTGCAGCTTTTGCCGGTGGTAGCGGCGTTTGCGCAGTGCCGAGGTCGCCTCGACCAGCATTACGTCGCGCTGCGCGTGCTCGCCGCCGTACGCCGATGGCCCCAACTGGTCGGCGAACAGCCAGAGGGGAGTGTCGTCGCGCACTGTCCGGGCCATGCGACCGTGTTCCCCGCATCGAGGCTCCCGACGCACTAGCGGCGGTTGGGATTGCACGTGGGCCCTGCTGTAGCATTTCGACCGCTGCCGGGCGATCCTCGGCAGTGCGCGGGCTGTGGCGCAGTTTGGTAGCGCACTTGACTGGGGGTCAAGTGGTCGCAGGTTCAAATCCTGTCAGCCCGACCAAAGTTCTTGCAGGTCAAGGCGGCTTCGGAGGACTCCGGGGCCGCCTTTCCGCATACCTGGCCGGGGTATGTAGCGCAACAGATAGCGCAACGACTGTCGAAAACGTGTTCACAGCCCCAACGCTCCACTCCAGCCGTCGATTGCCTTGCGTGCGGTGTCATCGGAGGTGTGGCCATAGATGTCGCCGGTGATGCTGATCGAGCTATGACCAAGCAGATCGGACACGGCCTTGATGTGGACACCCGACTCAAGCCAACCGGTACCCGCCGAGTGCCGCAGCGTGTGAACACCAACGTGCTCGACACCGACGCTCTTCGCGGCCACCTCGACCACCCGCAGCAGATTCCGCGGGTCCACCGCGGTGCCGAACTCGGTCGTGAACACCAATCCTGAGTCCGTCCATTGATTCCCGGCCCGCAGTCTGTCGGCGGTCTGCGCCGCCTTGTGCTTGCGCAGCATTGCCACGACAGCGGGGGAGATGGGCACCGTTCGCCGCGACCGCTCCGTCTTCGGCTCGGAGAACACCAGCGCCTTACCGACCCGCCCGACGGTGCTCCGAACCTTCAGCCAGCCCTCATCGAGATTGACGATGCTCCTGTCCCAGGACAGGGCCAGCGCCTCACCTCTCCGCAGGCCGGTCGCCGCAATGAGCGCCAGCGCGGGGTAATACCTCGACCCTTGCGCGGCGGCGAGAACCACCGCGACACTGGCTGCGTCAAGGTGCTTGGCTTCCCGCCGCTCGACGGCGGGACGCGCCACCGCCACCGCGGGGTTACGGGCCATCAGCCCGTCACGCACCGCGCCATCAAGACCGGCGCGTAGGACCGTGTAGATCTGGCGGATGGTTGAGTCCGACAATGCCCGGACGGGCTCTGCACCTTCGGTCTTGACTGGCTTGGTCTGTGTTTTCATGCGCAGGACGAGTGCGTCGATGTCAGACGGCTTCAACTTGTCGAGCCGGATGGCGCCGAACGGTTCCGGCTCAAGGTGACCGCGCGACAGGTTTGCGTACAACGCCCTCGTCGATTCCTTGCGATCTGACACAGCCAGCGTGGTCGCCCGCCAATGCACCAGCCAATCGCCAACCGTGGTCTTGGCATCCTTGATGGGGGACCCGGCGCTCAGCCGCTCTCGGGCCTTGTCCAGCTTTGCTTTGACCTCCGCTCGCGTACGGCCATAGGCCACGTACCGCTTCGTGACGTCGTTCTCGTCTTTGTAGCTGAGAGCGCCCTTGTATCCGCTCGGCTTGCCATCCTTCACCCACTTGTAAATGCTGCCTTCGCCGTTCGCGTTCTTACTCATCGTCTTCAACCTCCACGCCGCAGTACGCGGGTTGTTGGAGTAGCCACGTCGCCAGCAATGCGCCGTTCGGATGATCTTGCAGTGCAGCGAAGTCGAGTGCGGTCGGCTCATCCAACAGCCGCAGTATCAACTGGCGAGTCGGCTGGTCTAACCCTTTGAACGTCTCCAAGTCCTCGTTTTTCAATTCCCAGTCGCTCATGCCTGCTTCTTTCCCTGTTTCGTCGGCGGAAGGTACCCGCGCTCGCGTGCTTTCTGGACGTAGGTCGATGCCATCCGGGATTTCACCCCGAAGGCCTTCGCGACGGCTTCGGTCGGCGCGCGGTCGATGTTCGCCCGGTACACCTCCGCCACACGCTGGAGTACCGCCGGGGTGATATCGCGCGTTCCCGGACCCCTGCGTTGACGTTCCATGAAACGGCGAGCAGCAGCGAACGTCGGTCCTGGGCCGTCCGCACCGGGTAGTCCCGAACGGAACACGGTCAACTTCGGGTCCGCTTGGTCCACATGAATAGAGAAAGCGGCCATCAGATCGGTGACGAGCGAGTTGATTTCGATTGAGCGCAAGTCGGTTTGGCGGATTTCTCGGTCTGCGGGACCTGCGATCAGCGCGAGTTTCACGCATTGGGGAACTCCGTCGCGGATCTCGATCCGGCCGATGTTCGTCGGCATATCAGGGCCATTGACGAACTTGAAGTTCACCCATTCGGGGACAAGTCGATCCTCGACGAGGAGATAGATGCCTGACCATGTCAGGAGAGTGCCGTTCCCCTCTTCAACGCTGAAGAATTCTTGACCGAAATCCCACCGCTGGCCCAACTCCGAAACCGGCAACTGGGCGCCTTCTGCCGGCAGTGCGACCTCAAACGGGTCCGCTCTGCTGCTGCCATCGGCGCCATCCACCTGTCAAACCTCCCACTCCGTACGGCCCGCAATGTTGTCCACTCTGCACCGAACTCTGCACCATGTCAACAGTCGCCAAAAGCATGGCGGATACGGACGAATGTAGGAGGACGGAAATGGAGAGCTCACAAGACAGGCTCCTCGTGCCCATCAATGACACGGGACCAATGCTCGGCGGCGTGGGTCGAACGATGATCTACGAGCTCGTTAACCGCGGGGAACTGGTCAAGGTGAAGATAGGTCGGCGTGGGTTTATCACGGCGAAATCCATTGCGGCGTACGTCGATCGGATCAGCGAGGCGGCCGCCGTCTGATGACCAAAAAAGAAAATCGGGCCGGAGCCACCAACTCCGAGCCCGAATCCCGAGGAAACCTCAACCCACCTTCAGATTCTACGGCACGCTGTCTACATTGCAGGCGCCCTATTTGGAGCCGCCGATCACTTTCGCGCTGCTCCGGGCCGACGTGCTGGCGCCGCTCCGTTTGTCAGGCGGTCGCAGCCTGATGAACGACAGAATCCGCCGTTGCTACGCAGCGGCAAGACGAGTGCCCCCGAGGGCGTGCGGATGCCCCGACGACAGTTGGCCGTGTAGATGCCGAAAGCTCCCGATCTCCGACCAGATGGCCGACGCCGCAGTGTCGGCAGCGGAACTACTCAATGAGGTTGGAGCACCCGGCATCTTTGACCGCCCGACGTGCCAAGCGATGTGGCGCCGCGGTCATCGAGACCTCGCTGTGGCGTGTGACCGCTACTCCGGTGGTGAGGCTACGTGACCAACCACATCGACTTAGCTGTCGCACAGGCGGTCGCAAAACGTGCCGAGCGGTTCCCGGAAGCCACCCCGCCGTCAGATGTCGCCACGCACGACTTCCCGAAGCGTTGGCCCGCGGTCGACCTTCAGGCCGCCCAACAGCCCCGCTGGCTGGCGCGCAACCGAATACCGCGAGCGGCGATTAGCCTCCTCATCGGCGATGAGGGAATCGGCAAGTCGCTGCTATGGGTATGGATTGTCGCGGCAGTGACAATGGGAAAACCGTTGTCAGAGTTCGGCATTCCCGCACGTGATCCGGCACGGGTGATTCTCGCCGTTACAGAGGACTATTGGGCAGGGGATGTGCTGCCTCGGCTGCTCGTGGCGGGTGCGGACGTCAACTTGATCGACGTGATCTGCACCGAATCCGACGGTTCGGGTTCACCGATCTTCCCTCGCGATCTGTACCTCATCAGGGAGGCGGATCCCGCGCCCGCTCTGATCGTGGTCGATTGTTGGCTCGACACCGTCGAGGCTGGCTTGTCCGTGCGCGATCCGCAGCAGGCGCGAAAAGCGTTGCACCCATGGAAGGACGTGGCGGTCACCACCGATGCGGCCGTTCTGTTGCTGGGCCACACCAACCGTGTCAGTTCGGGCACTGTCCGTGACCGTTACGGCGCCACCGGAGCGCTTCGGCAGAAGGCACGGATGACGTTGTTCGCGCAGGAGGACGAGGAAGGCTGTCTCGTCGTCGGCCCGGACAAGAGCAACGGGACCACCGCCGTCGCGGCCGCTCGATTCGTGATCGACCCGATTCAGCACTTCGAGGCGACCGACGATCACGACGGGACTGTGCCCTTGCTGCGATACATCGGCGACTCGCCGATGACGGCCCGAGAGCACGCCGCCGACACCTATGAATCCGAACACGGCGAGGACCGCCAAGACCGCGCCGAGGCCGAGAAATGGCTCGAGGAATACCTTCAAATTGAAGGGCCGAGCGCCAAGTCAAGCGAAGCAAAGCGATCCGCGAAAGCCGCCGGTATCTCCGAGCGCACATTGCAGCGGGCACGGAAAGCCCTCGGAGTGATCATCGGGTACGTCGGCAATCCGCCTTTGTCGACCTGGACCCTGCCAACCCCTGCATCCGATGGCACAACGCCAAATGATGGCACAACCGCAGGTCAGGACGATATGCCACGGTCTGCCAACGAAACCGACTGGCACAACGTGGCACAACGCCACGGCCAGCAGATATGCCACGAAAACCCCGCTGTGCCATCAACACACACATACACCGCCACGACAGGAGAGAACCACCCGCATGACGATCAACCCTGATTTCCCGATCATCCTCGATGCGCAGCGGACTGACGACCTCCGCACGATCCTCGACGACGAGCTTGATCCGCTCGTAGCGAGCATCGACGAGATCGACGGCTGCTGCACACTCCCGCTGCGTATCTCGCACAACCCGGTATGCGGCGTTGTCCTGGAGGTCGGCCCCTACGACCTCAACTACCGCGACGTCGTGCAGCTCTGCGAAGCGATCCGCAAATTCAATGAGTGGCGGCGCGCGCCAATCAGGAAGGCGTGACCATGCAAACCAACTCGAAGTACTGGACCTGCTCCGTCTGCGACGAACCGGTGTCGCGTCAGTCCGCGCACCATGCCCTCCGTCTGCGTCGGCACCGCCCTGGACACGGACCGGGCTGGGACCACGTGCGCTGCCACCAGAACGCCGAAGTGTTAGCCCCGCAGATGGATCCGGACCCTTGGACGACTTCTGTCTACAGCGTCGATGACGATCCACCCCTTCATCCCGTCCACGCCAAGCGGATCCCGTACGGCTCATGGACGCTCGCAGGAATCGAGTCCCTCCCGGCGGACTGGTGCAACGTGCGGATTTGGAGCTTCGATCGGATTTTGAATCGCGATCTGTACGTCACCGAATCCTGTCCCGGCATCCTGCATTTCGAGTCCTCGGTCACGGAGACGGTGCGGCAACTCGCCGCGCCTGACGGTAGTTTGCTGACGCAATACGGTGAACCGTGGGACGACCGCCCTAAAGTCATTGATACCGTCGTCGTCGAGCCACCCCACCGGCATAAGCAATTCGCCGACCCGGAGTGGAAGCCGGCCTATGTCGCCGGTGGGTATCTCGGCACCTGTCCAACTGACCTGGTGCGTGAGGTGTTGGCCGAACACGGCTTCGCACAAGCCATCCCGCGACCCCCTGGGTGGCATCACCCCGATGAAGGGGTGATCTAGTGCCTAGACGCCACCGCCCCACGCCCCGATTCCGGCAATGCAGGATCTGCGCGAACGTACGGACCCGACACAGGACCCGCATTTGTACCGACTGCCAATGGCTCCAGGCGTTCGCGCGGGCGGAAGCCAACAACCACGCGGCGAGGCGCGCACATGGTTGACGTCACGGACCTGGAGACCTGCCGCGTCGGGCTGCTATGGATCCGCCGTCACCGTCAGCTGCACAGCCAGCCACCCTCGCCAGCCATCGAGCGCGCCGTCGAGCACCTCGAACAAGCACTCGCGGCGTCCGCTAGCGGACCTGAAGACGAAGCAGCGGAACAGAATTGGCTCACAACCAAACAAGCCGCCGAACTCCTTGGATGCAGCACCAGACACGCCCGCCGCATCGCACAACGAACCGGTGGCCGCAAGGACGGCCGTGACTGGCTCATACCGGAAGGAGCACTGTGACAAGCCCCGATTACGGACTCGACGACGTCGCACTAGAACAACGCGTCGCCGAACTCGACGACGCCGCCTTCGACAGGCTCGTCCGACGCACCCGCCCGCCCACGCACGTCCCCGATTACCCAGCCAATTCCCTTTAACCGCAACCAGAGAAAGGAACTCCACCGTGGCCATCGATCACTATGAAGCCGCCCGCCGCCGCATCGGCAGCATCCAAACACGACTCGACGAGACCATCCAAAGCCTCAAACGCAATACCAGCTTGAGCGACCAAGGACGCCGCGCCGAGATGGCCCGAGCAACTGTCGATGCCCAGCGCATGACCGAACGGGTCCGCGACGAAATCGTCGGCGCCCGCAAGCAGGAACACGCGAGACTGTCCCGGCACTTGTTCGGAATAGGCGAAGGTGAAGGCGGCGTCGTCGCTGCCCGCGACGCGCGGGACAGGGTCAAGAAGATCGAGGACACCGTCCGTTCGGCGCTGAAGGAAGAAGACGGCGACAAGCAGACCAACGTCCTGACCGGTGCCCGCGACGCCGCACTGAAGGAACTCAAGGACGCCCAACTGTCCGGCGACCGCGGCATGCAACGAGCCATCACGAAGCTCGCCGTCGACAAGGGCTGGGACAGCCTCGTCAACGCCTACGTCGACGGACTGCCCGCCGAGGAGGTGACCGCGACCTACCTGTGCCTGAGACAGCTAGCCGCCATCCCGTCCGGTACCCGAACCGCCGCCGCCGACAACGCCGTCTTCCGCGTGCGACCACCGACCGAACTGCACGGCTACGACGACGCCGGTCTTGAACGTCTCGCCGCCAGCGCATCGACCGACACATCTCAACCGACAGCTCCCATGTGGGCGCATTCCTAGACGTGGGTTCTGGCGCCCGGGTGCTACGTCATGGCGGCCCGGCGCAGCCGAACCCGCAACGGTCCCACCGGCCGAGTGGAAGAGACGGCCACTCGGCCGGTGGACACCAACCAAAAGTCAGACACGACAGAGGGCACGTCAACCTGAAAGGAGACAGCCCGATGGGAGAGACCCCGCTATTTCTGGAATCTCTCTTCACCCACGGGGCCATCGCCGGTACGCAATACCCAGCCCCCAGGGTCGGACTCGTCGAAGTAGAACTTGAATGGACCAGCCTCAAGGCGCAACATCTCGACGACCGCTGGGTAGTCCTCCATCGGCGCACTGATGTCGAACACCAGCGGAGCAGTGCTCGCCCGAACACCACTGGCAGGGATTGGCCTGCCAGCAGGAACGAAGTACAGGAACACAAGGGCTTGCCCACCGCTGTCGAGCGGGAACTGTCCGAAGTGAACGACTCTCGTATACGGGTAATCCGGTCCAGGCCCTGGCCAGGTGGACGGCTGGAACTCGATGTCGTAGTTGCCAAGCGTGCCTTGATAGATCATGTTTTGTCTCCCCCGAGCCAATCAACGACGTCCGGGCGAATGCTACGCCCGTATGCCGCGGTTGGACCGACGAAAAACACCGATGAACCGTCGGGGTGGGGGGATGACCCCCGAACAGCCCGGACCCGCCCCGATTCGCATAGTGGCTGCCTGTCCGCGTATGCAACCGGAATTTTCCCGGAGGTGGGCTAACTAATGTCTTCTGAGGTCATTTCGGCTGGTCAGCGGCTACGTGCGGATATGGACGAGGTGCTGAAGCAGGCGTCTGAGGAGCTGGGCCAGCCCGACGATGCTCCGTTGGAGTGGTCCGAGGCAGAACTGGTCGCCTTGGATGGGGCGTGCGCTGCCGCCGATCGAGCAGAGGTGCTCCAGGCGGTATTTGACGCCGAGGTGGCGGGCGAGAAGCGGCCGAGCGTGATGGTGAAGCTGTCCGCGGAGATGCGGGCACTGGACCGCCAGGCGGTGGACATGTTGGCGAAGGTCCATCCGGGATTGGAGCCTGCGGTATCCGCGCGGCACCAGAAGGCATCACGCGAGCGGTGGGGGACCCCAAGGTTGAAGAGCGTGCGCACCTGATGGCGCGGGTCGCGAGGCGCAAGGAGGTCGTCGTCGGCACGGGCGACTTGTACGGGGCGATCGCGCGGGCGGTGGAGAAGAACTTCGCGGACTGGGATGCGCTCCCGAAGCCTCGGCACTCTCAGACTGGCGCATTGTTGCCGAATCCGTATCCGTATCAACGGGCCTTGGATGCAGTTCGCGATGGGGTGGCGGTGAATGTGGCGGTGGGCGATCTGCCCGCGGGTGTTCAGCAGTCGATCCCCCGGATCCGCACGGGATTTAGTCGCGACGGGCACCGCGTTCCGTGCCGGCCCGCGCGGGCCCTGGTGAGTCCTGACGACTCGATGGTGTTCCCCGACGAGAGCGGTCTCCCGCTGTGGCTGGAGGAGAGCGGCTTTTTCAATGACTTTGGGCCGCTGCCCGAACACCTACGGGTGGATGGGTAGCTGATCTGATGCACCCGATGGACGCTCAACCGGAGCGGTTCGGGTGGCGGATCTGGCAGCTCGACGAGACTCACTCGCGGTTGCTCTCCCCGATGTACAAGGGCGAGTTGCGGACCGGGCAGAGGTTCTTCGAAGCCAGGTGCAAGCACAAACCGAAGGGCGCCAACCGGTTCGCACTCGGGGAAGAGTGTGGATGCGGGATCTACTACGGGCCAGACCGACGAAAGTTCTTGGAGGACATCGTCGCTGGCGGTAATTCGCGGCCGGTCACGGGCGACTTCGCGTATGCGGCGGCGACGTTCGGGGCTGCCGCGGGTGATTTCGGTCCCGATCCGTTGGCGCCGGAGAAGTGGATGCGGACGTCGCGGTACTCGATCTTCCGGATTGTTCTGTTCGAGCGATCGTCGGCAGCTGGACTGTTGCGACAGCGGTACGGCGCCAACGTTCGAGTCGGGTCCAATGACCTGGGTGCAGAGTTCCTCGCTGAGGTCGAGGACGCGGTGCGCGTCGAGCTGCGCGATACGAAGCCGTCCACATTCTTCGCTGATCTGAGGCGGGAGCCGGAAACGGCCGCCGAGGGACACATCATCGACCGTTTCCCAGACCAGTTCGGGTGGAAGTTGTGGCGCATCAACCCGTCTGGCCGGTTGGAAGGCATCTACGACTGTGCCCGGTACGGCGCCAACCGCCCATATCAGCGTCCGACTACCCGCACCGGGCAGTACGTCGAAACGGACTGCCCGCACGGCAACGATGTGCCCTCGGCGTCGTGCGGATGCGGGATCTACTACTTCACGAGCCTGACGTATTGCCGCACGGCGATGATGACGTACGGCGGTGCCGAGTTGGATGCGGGATGGTCGAGCACCGGCCCGTGGGCATTCACCTTCGGGTTCGCAGACGGCGGCATCGAAGACGACCCCGACCCTGCGCAGGCACCGTTCAGTAAGCGCACCCGCCGGTTCTGGCCGCTCACAACCATCGTGTCCGAGATGCAGAGGTCGCTCAGGCCGCAGATACGTAGGAACTTCGACGCCGAAGTGGATTGGGTGACGAGCACGCACAGCTTGCGCGATGCCGAACGGGACATCCGGACACGGCTGCAGAACGTGAGCAGCCTTGACGAGCTGAAGTCGTGAAACGGGCATTCCTCGACGTCGAGGAAGGATGTCCGAAGCCGTCGAGTGTGGTCGTCTCGCCGAGTGCGCGGGTACTGGTCAAAAGTCGGTCTCTGCGATGACTGTGATTTCGTCATATGACCAGTTCAGACTGATCTTTCGGCTGTAGCAGGTGTTGCATTTGTCGGTAGTCGTCGCATCATGGAGTTATGACAGGCGCAATCAAGTACGACGCTCCAGGCCCGTGGGGTGTCACACTGAGCGCATCGAGTGCTGACTCAGGGGTTGGAGAAGTCAGATGACGAAGATCGCCACACTTTCCGATGACGAACTGCGGGCGCGCCGTGAACACATTCTTGGCAAGCTTGGTCTCACGTTCGAGGAGCTCCGCGACCGTGCCCGAGGCTATGCTCTGGCCGGGGAGGAGCATGAGGCGTGGGAGCAGCTGGAGTCGATCGCGTTCCTGTTGGGAGAAACCCGCGCCTAACAGGCAATGGCGCTGACGCATGACGAGTTCAACGACGAGGTAGACGCATTCGTACGTGACGTCGCCAACGCGGTCGAGTGCCTTGAATCCTCGGGCTGGTCGATCGACATCACGATGGCATCGGAGGACCGACTGCGTTCCGTAGTCGATGCCGTAGTGCCGCTTCACGGGCCCGAGGATGGAAACCTTCAACTTGCCGAGCTCACTGCGAACTTCAGGCTGTGCGTGGACTCCTACGCCACCCACATCGCAGTCGAACAGTCGTCGTTCGTGCTGAAGGCGAAGATCGAGCGCGCACCGATCATCCGGTGGGATTACGACCGCGCGCCTCGCAGTAAGAAGCCTCGATCACACATTCAGATCACTGCGCACCGAGGGGCGTTGTCCCACATCCTTTCCCGTATGGGGCATGACACACCGCACAGCATCGAGTCGCTGCACATCCCGATGGGTGGAGAGCGCTTCCGGCCATGCCTTGAGGACGTGATCGAGTTCCTCATCCGTGACTGCGGTTTCAAGGGCGGTCCTGACTGGAGGCGGAAGATCAGGGACGGACGTGCGCGCTGGCGACGTATTCAGACGCGAGCCGTCGTCCGTGACTCGCCAGCCTCAGCGGTCGCTGAACTCGAAGCGTTGGGCTACGCGATCGTTCCGCCAGCTGACGGTGAGCGCGAGGAGCGGACGGAACGTCTCGAATCGCAATAGCGCGCCGCGCAATTCGATGAAATGGGGGATTACCGCGTGGGTGACGATAAGAGCCCTACGAAGCTGATGCTGAACAGAGAGTCGACCGCGTCGGTGCAGCTGCAACTCCTTTGGTCCCCATCAGGCCCGGGCCCGATCGGCATCCCTGAGGCCGTTAACTGCCGCAAAATCGCGTCCGGTAGTGGCTTCCTGTACCGGATCGACGGCCAGGACTTCCTGGTGACCGCACGGCACAACTTCACCGGTCGCCATTGGCAGACCAATGCGTGCCTTGGGTATCCGCCCGTCGAACCAACGCATCTTCGGATGGCTCTTCTGCCTCAGACGCCGCCCGAAGGATGGAAGGTGTCGGTCGACCAGGACGACGAGATACAGCGGACACCGATCGCTTCTATGCAGATCTTGATGCCCGTCTATAACATCGAGCTGCTCGATGAGGATTGGAACCCGTTGTGGTTGCAGCATCCCCGCTACGGAGCACAAATGGATGTCGCAGTCATGGCGGTCACGAACCTCGTCGAGAAGGTGTTCGCTGTGCCGTGGGAGCCGTCGAAGGCGGACGGAAGCATCTGGGAAGCGGTCGGAGCCGGCGACGACGTACTCGTCATCGGCTACCCGTACGGCCTCAGCAGCGGTCCTCTGCTACCTCTATGGATCCGCGGGACGATCGCCACAGAGCCGATGCTGGGTTTTCGGGTCGACGGTGAGTTACTGCCGCTGATGCTTATCGACGCCCGGACGCGCAAGGGGCAATCTGGCTCGGCGGTGATTCGCAGACTTCCGCGCGGTGCAACGGTTTTCGCGGAAGGGGGTCAACGCGTCGAAGGCTTCACTCTTGGGCCGCGTTCAGAGCTCGTCGGTGTCTATTCGGGACGAACCAGCGACGAGTCCGACCTTGGATACGTGTGGCCAGTCGACGAAATCGATGTGATTTGCCGGTCCGGTGTGGCCGGGACCCTCCGGTGACGCCCCTACGGATTCCACCGTCGCATTGGCCCCCGCGGACTGTAATCGGGTTGCCGCAGAATCGGTTTAAGGCTGCTCCAATTCCGCGACTCGACGACCTAATTGCTGAACCTGTACCTCAAGTCCCTTGATGGCCGCAGCGACTATCCCCAACTGCTGCACGGCGACAGATCCGTGAGAGCCATGGCTGCCAGTGGAATTGGTTATCTGCTCGAAGCTATTGACGACCATCTTGAAGATGGGGGTGGCTTCCAAGGGGCCAGCGTCGATCATCGGCGAGTCGTCCGGCTCAAGGCGAACAAATGACTCCAGATCAGCCAGTGCGGCGAGAAAGACTTCGTTGGTACTCCACTCGCCGCTGTTCAATCGGCCGGCCGCCTCGATGGCGATGTCGAGGTGACCGGGTATATGCAGTTCTTGGCCCATGATGCTTCTCCCTCGGTAGGTGTGAACGTCGCCAACGTTAGGAGACAAGCCCCCGCCCCAGGGGCGGCTTAGCTGGACTGCTCCTCTACCGCGGCGAGGCGCGCCGTAAAAGCCGACAGGAACTCCTGCCCATCCGGAGTCACTAGCACGGGCAAGAGACCTGCATATACGTCACACACGCCGCCGACAAGTCGCGGGCCAGCGGCGTCACCATTGACCGCGTCGAAGACCGCGTTCAATGCCACGCGGTCTTCCTCGCGGATGGCCATGATCGCCTGCGCTGCATGGCGGTTGTAGACCTCGAAGTCGTCGGCAGCTTCCGCGGTACTGAATTCCTGGATGTGCCCGTCGATCGCTTGCGCGTCGGCGCCGAAATAATCAATGGTGACGCGGTACACCGCGTCGACGGCCCGGAGCAACTGCGACAACGTTCCGGCTTCCGCGGCTTCGGCAAGAGACCAGTGCAGCCCTTCATGATGGGACGCTGCGCGATGAGAGATCAGAGCCGCGGCGCGCCGCATATCGCTGTAGTCGGGTTCGTCGCCAGTGGCAATGGGCCAAGTTGCGACAACCGCTCCGTCGCAACGCAATTGAATGCTAGCGTAGCCCAACGATTCCGCGACCCGGATCTTGTCGTCGAAGACCTGGCGGGCATCAGCCTCAGACGGTTGGTCCAAGGCAACAGAGATGAAGCCAGCGGCCAGATTGCCGCGATCGTTCGGCTCAAGACAGGTGACTGACCATTTGCGCATAGCTGCGCATCATCCCACGGGGCATGCCTGCGGCGGCGCGCATCAGCACCGCCAAGCAGGTGTGAGCATCAATCAAGATCAAATACTGGTCTGAATTCCACAGAACAGCGGGGCTGACATCCAGGATCTGTCTGGGGGACCCTGTCTCTTGCAGTTCACCGTTCCCGTGGGTGGTGAGAGGTGGCTGTTTCCGTCCCTGCCCTCGCTATTCTGTTCTGCCAATAGCTTAACACCGAAATCGGTTGCAGCGCAATATGTTTCGCGATTACCCGTTTCACGGGCAGATGGTGAGGAATTTTCCTCAACTGCTAAGGCAAATCGGAAACATGTTTCCGAATTTGCCAAATACGTTGGGTTCTATAGAAACCGCCTTCGTGGGCGGCGGGGGTGGTCCACGGTCCACGTGTCACATTTGTTACACCTCTCCTCGGAAATGGTTCGGCTCGGAAATGGTTCGGCCCGCCACCGGAGAGTTGGTGACGGGCCGACACTCCGTCAGTGGGAGTCGCGCAACTCGCGGCGCAACGCTTCGATCTGCTGGTCTAACTCGCGGACGCCTTCGGCGAGATGCGTCAGCCCCTCTGCGAGCAGCTTGGTCGTCGGATCGTCGGTGTTCCTGGCGATTTCGCGGAACTTGTTACCGGCCGCGCTCGCCCACGCCGCTGCGTTGCTCATGGCGGTGACGGTGTCGGCGGCCACCGACAGCAGCTTTCGTTATGGTTGAGCAGAATGCGCAGAAGCCGAAGAATTGGCGTTTTGCGGGTTGTGAGCACAAGCGAGCCAACACCGTGTGCGCGGTCATAGCTTCGTCCGCAGCGAAGTTCATCGGGAGCTTCGAATGAGACGAAGGACAACATCATGAACCGCGTACCAGTTATCGCAACCGTGGCCGCAGGGCTTTTGATCGCCGGCTTGCCGCCAGCGGTCGCTGCCGCCGCACCGAACTCAGCTTCATGCACGCAGTGGGGTTTCAACGGCTCTACCTCACTGACTGACGATGACTCGACGCTTTCGTTCGACGCGACCGGTGCATCGATAAAACAGGGGACATTCGCGGAGATGATGACGACCCCCCCCCGCCGTCTCAGACGGTTACGGGAACTCAGATCGGCGCAGGCGGGCTGACCGTCCCACCCCCGGTTTTCACCTCGGGATTTGTGACTGGAGGCATCGGATCAGACGGCCAGATCGAGGTGACCTTCTCCGGCGGCCCTGGCGGGTCCGGCGGTAACGTGTTTCGTGGCCAGGTCGGCTCTAATGGATCGGCGCAAGGAACCGCCAACGACGGCTCGAAGTGGCGTACAGGTGGTTCGTCACTGAAATGCCTAAGCACCACAACGGCCGGAAAACCTGCGGCCTAAACAGCCGAATCGGCCCGCCACCGTAGGGAGTTGGTGGCGGGCCGAACTGTGCACGGGGGATTGCACTTGGTTGGACGCGGAGTTACATCGTTTGGTTCCCTGCAAACAGAGTTGGGGTTGCCGCCCTCATTGTTTCTCCCCGCTCATCCGCCTGAGGTAGTCGAGGACATCGGCAACCTGATCGTCAGAGAACTTGTCGACGTTCACCGACAGGTTGTACAGGAGGCGCCCGAGGCAGCGCCGCCACCGTTCCGTGTTGAGGCGGTTCGACACTCGGCAGCAGTCGACACAGTCCATGTGGATCCACGAAAGGCCTGTCTCGTGGTCGGTGATCTCGATGTCACTGACCACTTCGGCGATCACGTAACCGTCCTCGTTGCGACCGTCGTCCTTTGAGTATTTCTGCGTCTCCCGCGGATCGCGGTCGATCTTGAGCGGTTCCCCGCATAGAGCGGTCACCACTTTGGTGCCGTCGTCCCACGCCCGCTCGGCTTCCAAGGTGAACCGACGGTGCGTCAGATGGGGGTTGCGGGGGAATGGCATCTCCCGGTACTCGCGGCGAATCCGTGCCAGGTCGGTCAGGTCGCCGTACGGGCCGGTGTCCGGATCGCCCAGAGCGATTCGCTGTTGCTCCTCGTCGGAATCCCGGTACGACGCAGCCGCCGGCCTCAACACTGCGTGGCGCGTCTGTTCACCGCACGCCGAGCACTTCAGCGTCTGAGTGAACCGCCATCCTTGAGACGTGCCCAATGGCGTGTGGGCAAGGTTGGGGTCCTTGGTGCCGCTGCCGTGCTTGCTGCTGACAGTGCGCTTGTTGCCGCACACGCAGCACAACGCGTCGACGTAGACGGGCGCATAGCGGAGTAACTCCTCGGGCGTCCGAGTCAGCTCAATACGTCGGCTATGGGGGTAGGGCTGCTCTTTGCCGCTATTGCGGGCGCGGCACGGCTCGCCAGCTGTTGCGCCGCAGAATGGGCAGTCACGTTCGAGGGCTAGCAGTATCGTTTCCATTGAACTTCCTTCTCTTCACCGGGGTTGGATGGTTCCGGCGGCCCCCGCCAGACGGTACGAGCGTCTGGACTTCCGGGGGTCGCCGCTTTTGTTTGCGGAGTATCGTCCGACAACTGCTGAGACTAGGTCTGCACCTCCGATCTCACATGCAGAATTGATGAATCGAATCTGCTGGTGAAAGAACTGCGGATTGAAAATCAGTGGGTCCGGTTGGCTCCGGCAAACTGTCGATAAGGGCCATATTCGATGAGTTGCTGTTGACTACTGTTTGACACGCCGTCGCCGGGTGGGGATGCACGTGGTTTGACCTGCTGTATTCAGTTGGAGGTGCCGGGTTCTGACCCCTTATCCCCACTTTGCAGCAGCAAACGAGGTGTACACGTCGGTGCACCCAAAGGTGTAGCCATGGGGGAGCGGTAGCGCAACGGGTAGCGCAACGGACCCCTATCTCTGGGTGTTCGTCATTGTTCGCCGATGTTCAGAAATGCGGTTGACCTGCTAGAACTGGTTACCCACGGACGCCCGCGAAGGCTGTTCGTGAGGCTGGGGGTCAAGTGGTCGCAGGTTCAAATCCTGTCAGCCCGACACAGGAAAAGGTCATTTGAACTGCACTTATTCGGATCGACCAATTGTCCCTGTCATCGGTCCTGGGACCAATTTGGGACCATGCCCCTGCATTCGCCGGTTCGCGCCAGCCGCCGGTTCGCGCCCGCCGCCGGCGGGTGGCTTAGTTGGCGGTTGTAATCGTCGACGCGGGAGCAGGCACGGACGGGTTGGTGCGCGTCAGAATGTCGGGCATATCGTTCCAGCTGTCTAGCCAGACGGTGTTCACTCCGAGCGAGCCAAGGTGGCGCTCCTTGACTCGGTTGCGACGTCCCTGCACCGTGTATGACGCGGGCAGGTTCATTCCGTATACGAGGCGGATGTCGTCGTGGATCGGGTTGAAGTTGGGATCACTCAGGCTGAAACCCAGGAACACCGTGTCGATCATCTCGTTACGTAACGCACTCAGCATCTCAGTGCGCTCCGCGCGAGCCCGTGCGTAGTCGAGCCTGGTTAGCACGACGGTGTGTGGTTGATCGATCCACCCATGAAGCTTGACCAGATGCCGGGGCGGCCTCTCGGCACGCCGCGCTCTGAACTGTTCTTCGGTGATACTCACGCGCAGAGATTGGCCTGCACTGAGACACGCCGCCGTCGACTTCCTGGCGCGCCGGTCAATGCGAGCGATGCCGTGAACCCCGCCGCGAACGTCTGGTTCCAGCAGACTAACTTCGTGTACGCATCGTCGAACAGCGCCCCGTTCAGATTCAGTCGGGGGTCCGACACCTGGATGATGCGGTCTCCGGAAAAGACGGTCTGAAGCAGAGTCACCCTTGTAGGTTCCGATCAAGAGCTTTGAACTGCTTGATTTGCTTGCGCCGAGTCATCGGCTTGGTCTGGATCGAGTCGAAACCACCTACAACACAACGAATTTCACGGCGCAGAGCGGTGAAATGGTTGGTCAGGTTCGCGCGTTGTTTCGCCTGGTAACCGCCACCGAAGACTGCGTCGCTCGTGGGCGGTGTTCGGGTCTCGTCGAATGCGGCGCGGGCCGATTCGAAGGTGTCGATCAGAGTTTGGTGTTGACGACGGTTGAAAGTCCGGCCAGTCGCGACGGTTGAAAAGTAGGCCACCCAATCAGATTGGATGGGTGATCTCCTTGGAAGACTGGGCCTTGATCCGGCATCTTCACCACAGCGAGGGTTTG
>Ga0268265_10000573_pt1 | contig 37376 bp, 37 predicted proteins | sample KBSSwiS52_FD_190355 | JGI IMG/M metagenome (GOLD analysis project Ga0268265, IMG submission 190355) | Switchgrass rhizosphere microbial communities from Kellogg Biological Station, Michigan, USA - KBS Switchgrass S5-2 (SPAdes) (version 2) | ecosystem: Host-associated > Plants > Roots >...
GCGGTGGCGTAGCGCAGCGGCCCGCCGACGCCGTTCTTGGTGGCGCGGAACAGCGGGCCGCGGGTGTAGCCGCTGGCCCGCAGGTAGCGGCGTAGCAGGGCCAGCAATGCCGGGTCGTCGAGCAGGAACCCTGCCATCTACCGGGGCCGGTCACACATATCGACGAACCGGGCGGCGCCACGCAGCGTCACCACGACGCCGGCCGCACCAACCCCGGCGGCAACCGCGTCTCCGCATCCCCACGCGCCACGTCCACCTGCCCCTGCACCAAGCCCACCGCGCGGGTCAGGTTCGCCCCGTCCAGCCGGGCGTTGGTCAGGTCCGCCCCGTCCAGCCGGGCGTCGGTCAGGTCCGCCCCGTCCAGCCGGGCGTCGGTCAGGTTCACGCCGAACAGCGAGGCGCCGGCCAGGTTCACCCCGCTCAGCGAGGCGTCGGTCAGGTTCACCCCGTCCAGTCGGGCGGCGATCAGGTCCGCCCCGTCTAGCCGGGCGTCGGTCAGGTCCGCCTCGAACAGCACGGCGGCGATCAGGTTCGCCTCGTCCAGTCGGGCGTTGGTCAGGTCCGCCCTGTTCAGCACGGCGCCGGCGAGGTTCGCCCTGTCCAGCCGGGCGCCGGCCAGGTTCACCCCGAACAGCACGGCGTCGGTCAGGTTCACCCCGAACAGCGAGGCGCCGGCCAGGTTCGCCTCGTCCAGTCGGGCGTTGGTCAGGTTCGCCTCGAACAGCACGGCGGCGGTCAGGTCCGCCCTGTCTAGCCGGGCGTTGGTCAGGTTCGCCTCGTCCAGCTGGGCGTCGGTCAGGTTCACGCCGAACAGCGAGGCGCCGGCCAGGTTCACCCCGCTCAGCGAGGCGCCGGCCAGGTTCACCCCGCTCAGCGAGGCGCCGGCCAGGTCCGCCCCGCCCAGCGAGGCGCCGGCGAGGTTCGCTCTGTCCAGCCGGGCGCCGGCGAGGTTCGCCCTGAACAGCACGGCGCCGGTCAGGTGCGCGTCGGTCAGGTCAGCGCGAACCTCGCCGGCGTGGGCGGGCAGCCGTCCGAGGATGGTCAGCGCGGCCTGTACGTCGGTCGTCGGCGTGGTCGGGGCAGGCGGGGGCGGTGTCCCGGCGGGGTCTGGGGCCGGGGGGCGGGTGTGTTCGCGGACGAACGCGGAGAGGACTTCGACGACGGTGCGTTGGTCGTCGGGTGAGTCGGTGGCGAGGCGCTCGAGCGCGTACAGGCCACCGAGGCGCCCGTCGACGGTGTCCGAGCTGAGCAGACCGATCGCCGTCGCGTAGAACTCCCGCACGTGGGTGTTCGCGTTCGCCGACCGCTCCCGCACGTCGGAGGCCTCGTTCGCCCGCTTCGTCTCGGTGTTGGCCTGCCGGGTCTCGTCCAGCGCGATCAGCGCGCCCGCCACCGCGGTGAGCGCCGCGGCCGCCGTGAGCAGGCCGCCCTGCAGGGCCGCACGGGCCTGGACAGCGCCGTCGGTCGTCCCGGGGTACATCCGTTCGGGCAGGTGCCAGATCGCGACGACCGCGGCGACCGCGCCGGCGCCGGCGAGCCCGGCGATGATCCACAACCAGCGTCGGCCGGTACGCCGCGCCGCTCCCCCGTTGTCGGTCATGGGTGGGTTGTACGCCGCCGCCCGACACCAGCCGAACACCACCGGCGACATCGCGCAGAACATCGCCGACGTCACCGTCACCGTCACTGACGCTGACGCGGTCGCCAGCGTTGCCCCGCAGCGAGCCAGTCGCCTCTCGATGTTGTCGGTAAACGGTCGTCTACCGACAAGATCGACAACCGCCCCCAGAGCCACCGGATGGCGTCGACAAGCCGTGTCGGCTTTCAACGTCGGAAAACGGTCGGGCCGCGCTATTTTCGACACCATGCTGATCGGCTACGCCCGGGTCTCGTGTCGATTTCCGAGGTCGCCTACACGGATATCCGTACTCGCCTGCACATGCCTGCTGCAGGTAGCTGATCAGCTGGCGGAGCCACGCCACCGGTAGCGCGGAGCCCAGCCAAGCAGCGTGCGTGCGGACGTGGTGTCGAGGAGCGCCCGGAACGGTTCGACGTCGTAGCGCGCGTCCCCGCGCCAGGGCACGTCGGGAACGATCTGTCCGACCAGGGCCCGGGATCCCAGCTTGGCCGAGGAGATGTCGTCGGCGCACAGCAGCAGGCGGTGGTGGCCGGTGAGCGGCGCGGTCAGCGCACACTCGACCGCGGACGCGAGATCGCGGACGTCGAGGAAGGCGCCGTACTCCCAGATCGGTGACCACTCGAAGTCCGGGTTGTCGCGGCGGGCCCGACGTATCCCGGTGTAGGTCTCGCCCGTGAACACACCCGGGGGCCGCAGGCACACCGTGCAGACTCCGGTCGCCGCGGTGAAGGCGGCACAGGCCTGCTCGGACAGCCACTTCGAGACACCGTAAGCGCCCGTCGGCCGGCAGGGATGCTCGTCATCAAGGGGCAGGTAGTCGGGCCTGCCGCGGCCGCCGAAGCATCCCAGGACGTCAACGCTGCTCAGCACGACGACCCGCGTCACCCGATGGTGCTCGGCGGCCCGCAGCACGTGGTGTGTCCCGAGCACGTTCGTCTCGAACACGACCACGCCAGGACCGGTGGTCGTCGGCCCGAACTCGGCCAGGCCGGGGTCGTCGACCGGCTCGTCCACCGCGGCGAGGTGCACTACTCCCTCGCAGCCCGCCGCGGCCCGAGCGAGCGCGGCTGCGTCACGCACGTCATGCCCGTCAACGAGGTCGAAGCCCACGGCGTCGTGCCCGGCCACTGCCAAGGCGTCCATCACGGCCGTGCCCACGAGACCGCGGTTACCGGTCACCAGAACCCGCACACGACGACAGGCAAGACCATGCGGCCTCTGCCAGCAACCGGATTTCGCAAGCTGATCCGCAGCTCTCCAAGTGTGGTGTTGGGGTACACCCCAACACCACACGATCAACCAGTGTCAATGTCCGAAGTTCTCTGCACGGGCGACCAGCGCGTTCGCGGGTGAGTGCAGAGGAGTACGGATATCTGGCTGCCCCGTACTCCTCTGCACGAACGTCGATCTGCCCCATACTCCTGTGCACGACGGGGAGGATCTGGCCGTCCGCCGCAGGAGGTGATCGGCCAGTTGGCCTGGGTGGATGCGGCCGGTGGGAGACCGCGGATGCGGCTCACCTGGCACCTCGTTGACCTCTGGGACCCTGGCGTGCAGACGAGTTCGGACATCCGTGCACACGACTTCGGACACTGACAGGTACACGGGTCACCGCATCCATCTCGGCTTCTCCTTGCTCTTGGTCTTCGCGTCATCGGTTGTGGAGGCGTTCGGTGCCGCGCGGCCCCGACGGCTCGCGCAGCCCGCGTGCACCGGGCAGGCCGGGCAGCAGTTGCTCCAGGTGGCCGACCTCCTCGATGTTGTGGCGGACCCAGGCCCGCACCATGTCGAGGGGGAATCTGTGCCGGGTTAGGTAGCGGTTCACCGGGGTGAGCACGCGGGCGCGGGCGCCCGTGTCGAGCACGCTCACGTAGTGCGTGCCGTCGCGGCACTCCGACCAGGTGTGCTCCAGCTGCAGGATCGGGGCTCCGAACAGCCGCCGGACCAGCCGGATACCGGTCTCGTCGAGCTTCTCGACGGTGTCGACCGTGTCGACGTAGTACTCGGGCCGACGGCCGAACGCCTCGACGATGCGGAAGCGCGCGCCCTCGCCGGCGCCGCCGCCAGGCGCCGCCCGGACGAGTTCCCAGTGGATGTGGTCGAGGGGATGCCAGGCCTGGTAGCCGGGCATCGTGGTGCCGGCGTACGTCAACGGGTCGCCGATGTGCCGGAACCACCACAGCACCATCGCCGGGCTGACCCCGGCGAGCGGCCGGTGGTCGATGGTGACGCGGCGCCGGTGACCGGGCAGGTCCTGGATCGTCGTTCGCGCCGTGTCCTCGGCGCGCAGCCGATGCGCCACGGGCCGGGCGGGGGGAATGGGGAGTTTCGCCATCACGGTCTCCTTGGGTCATGTCGTGCCCTCTGGTGAGGGGGCTCGGGCGTGCGGCCCGGCCCGCGGTGATCCTGCGGTTGGTGGCGTTCGATCCCGGCGTGCGCACCCGCGTGTGCGTGTGGGCGTGCGCGCGGCCGCTCGGTCGCCACGCCCGTCCGGCACCGGCCGCACGGGGGGCGCTGGATCACCGCGGACGGGCGGGAGGGGTCGTCACTCGGCGGAGCGGCCGATGAACAGGGTGCGGTTGCGCTCGGCGATCTCGGTGATGAGCGGCGCCAGTTCCTCCATCGGCCGGCCCGCCGGCACGTTGGCGTCGAGGTCGGCGAACAGCTTCCCGGTGCCGTCGGTGAGGCTGAAGGCCAGGAACTTCACCGCCTTGCTGCGCGCCTCGATCGTGTGCACGGCTCCGGTCGGGACCGTGATCGACTCGCCGGGGCCCATCTCGTAGCGCTTGGAGCCGATTTGCACCGACAGTCGGCCGTGCAGGATGTAGTACGACTCCGGCCACGGGTGACGGTGCGGCGGCACGAAGCTGCCGCGCTCGCTGTCGATCTCGAACAGCTCGTACTCCCCGTCGGTGTGCTCGGCGCTGATCTTGACCGTCGCGGTGCTGTCGACCGTGAACAGCTCCGTGCCCTCGCCGGCGGGGCTGTGGTGAACCTGGTGAGCCATCTTCCGGCCCTTCCTCTCGGCGTCGCCGCGGCCTCGTGCCGCGGCTCCTCGTCGCCACCAGACGTTAGAAACGCGAGCCTCGCGGGCCCATCCCAGGTCAGCCAGGGTTTTCCGGAACGGGCACCCCCCACGATTCTGGGATGGTGCTGACCTGCGGCAGTCCGGATACTGGAGGGCATGGTCGACCGGAAAGGGTCCGAAAACGCCAGGCGTGCGCTCGCGGCACTGGCCGCGGCCGACGCCGAGGCCTCCGATGTTCAGGAGGCGGCGATGCTCACGGTCACGGGCGTCGTGCCCTGTGACGCCACCTGCTGGGCGACAGTGGATCCGCAGAGCATGCTGCCGACCGGCTCCATCACCGTGGACCTCAACCCATCGGCGCGGCAGGAGGCGCTGTTCGCCGAAATCGAATACGGCCCGACCGAGGTGAACACCTTCGCCGCCCTGGCCCGCCGCGAGAACCCGGTCAGCCGGCTGTCCGATCTGCCGTACGGCCAGGTCGTGGCCAGCCGCCGGGTCAACGAGCTCTACCGCCCGCTCGGCGTCGCCCACGACCTGCGCGTCTCCTTTCTCAGCGGCGGTCAGTGCTGGGGCATCGCCGGGCTCATGCGCGGTACGGGAACATCCGACTTCTCGGCCGACGAGGCTGAGTTCCTCGCGTCGGTGGCGCCGCTGGTCGGTGCCGCCCTGCGCACCGCGGCCAGGAGCAGGCTCCCCGGCGGCCTCGGCGGTGAGGCCGGTTCCGGCGTGGCCGGCCCGGTGGTGGTCGTGTTCGGTTCCGGCGGCTACCGCGCCGCGACGCCCGCCGCCCGAGTCTGGCTGGAGGCCTCGGAGGCGGCGCGGCCCGGTTGGCTCGGCATCGCGCTGCACGGCCTGGCCGCCGCCCTGCCGCATTCACCGTCGGGCGCCGTGCACGCCCGGATGCGGGACGCCTCGGGGTCCTGGGTAATGCTCCGCGCCGCCCCGCTCATGGACCTGGACACCGCCGCCGACCGCGTGCTCATCACCGTCGAGCCCGCCCCGCAGGCCGAGGTCGCGGGACTGATGCTCAGCGCGTACGGGCTGACCCCGCGGGAACGCGAGGTGTGCGAACAGGTGGTGGCCGGTGGGACGACGGCCGACATCGCCGCACGCCTGCACCTGTCGGCGTACACCGTGCAGGACCACCTCAAGGCGATCTTCGGCAAGGTCGGCGTGCGCAGCCGGCAGCAGCTCACCGACCGGTTGCGGGCCGCCTGACCGTACGGAACGACGCCCAGATCCACCAGCCCCGCGCCGCACGGCGGCGACGTGGATGATCTGGTCGCGGAGAGCGCGCAGGCGGCGTCGAGATCGCCTTGGCTTAGGTGCACGCTGACGAGGGTGAGCTGGCTGAACGCTCGGCTGCGCACGCGGTCCACACTACGCAGCCGTAAGACCTGCTCGGCCTGGCCTGAGGCGGCCCGACGAGCAGGCACAGCAGCAGGTAGTGGCCGGCCCCGAGGACCTGGTAGGTGGTCTGGCTGCCACGGGCGGCCAGCGGGGGGCGCCCCGGTGAAGTCGACGAGAGCGAGCGCGGCGCCTTTCACCGCAGGTCTTTAGGACGCGGAGGAACGTCGTGACGCTGTCGCCGCGGTGCAACCGGGCGAGCTGGGCCTCGTGGTCCATCCGGCCAGCGTTGGTGCCGAGGGTCTCGGTCCAGAGGGTGACCGCGGGCTGGATCAGCGACAACGCCGTACGCGCGTCTCCGCTGTTGTTGAGTGAGCGGGCGACCTGGACCAGGAGGTCGCGGGTCTGAGGGTTGTCGCTGTGAAGCGCATCGCTGGCGAGGAGGTGAGGAAGGAGTTTCCGCCAGTCTGGCCAGGTCGCCGGGTCGGCTGGGTCTGCGGGGGTGGCGGCGGCAAGCAGGGCGTGAACGGTGGCCTTGCGGGGTGGCGTGTCTCGTCGTTCATTCGGTCGAGCAGGATGGCCTGGACCAGGCGGTGGATACGCAGCGTGTCCTGGTCGAGGTAGGCCAGAGCCGACCGTTGCACCTGCCCGAGGAGGTCCACCCAACGGCGTAACAGCGCGTTCAAGGGCCCGCTCGCGGTCAACCCGTTCTACCTGGAGAACAACCAGCGGATCCACGGGCTGCTGCACGTCGTCGGCCTGGCACTGCTGGTGTTCTCGCTGGTCGAGCGCGAGGCCCGGCGCGCCGCCGGGCCCAGCGAGCTGGTTCCCGGGCTCTACGCCGGCCGCCCGGCCCGGCCCACCGGCCGGCTCATCCACGAAGCGCTCGCCGACCTGCGCCTCGTGCCCGCCCACGGCGGCCAGCCCGCCTACATCCCCCGGCCCACCGCGCTGCAGCAGCGCGTGCTCGACCTCCTGGGAGTCGACCCGACCAAACCCCCGTGATCAAGAAACGGGCTGGTCAAAGCACCTTTCCCAAACATGCGGAGTACAGGTGACCTGGTGTTCTTCGGGTCCGATGTCCGCAACGTGTCCCACGTCGGGCTCTACCTCGGCCTTGATGACACGCAGTCGATCATGATCGATGCGCCTCACGAGGGAGCCGAAGTCCGTGTCGAATCTTTCCAGGCGGCGGTCGGAGCCCGATGGGGCTCCCTGACATACCTCGGAGCCAGCAGACCGGATGCCGAGTAGAGGTGTTCTGCCCGGCGAGGAGGAGACGCGCCGCGCAGCTCTGTTGCCTGTGGCCGTTCGGCATTCGCCTGCTGCCGCCCGGCGTATCGTACTTGTCCGCCATCAGCGATATCCCTTCGGTCGCGGACAAAGCGATCCTTCATCCAGAGTTCGGTTTGAAGCAGGAGGTGGTCCGTGTGGCAGGTACCGCGGCGATTGTCGCTGGTCGGGACCTCGTCCGTCGCGTGGCGCAGCACGGAACGAGCGAGCGGCCCCACGCCAGCCGCCATGATCACCGAGGTGCTTCTTGTGGGTGCGACCCCAAGCATCTCCGGAACGATCACGCCTGGGAGACCAGATCCGCTCTTACGTCGAACTGCTGACTGGCCCCACGAAGGATGAGAGGGGCGGTCCCGCGCTCCCTGATGCTGGGTCATGCGCCGCATGCCAGCCGGTTGCTCTGGCGACCAACAAGACCATCAGTGTGATCAGGAGAAGGAAGATCGCGATGCGCACGGGCCGGACGATCCAGGCTGCGAGCGTCGTCGCCTCCCGGGTGAGCAGAAGAGTGGCGGCGAAGGACGGTGGTAGTGCCATGACCGCGATCGCATCGGCGCCCAGCCGAACTGGTACAGCGCACAGAGTAACCGAGGTAACGAGTAGCGCTAGAACCGCCAGATACACCCAACTCGCGTCGGCAGACAGGCTGAGATTGACGACGAGCAATCCCCTGGATGGGCGGCGCGCGTCCGTGGAAACGAAGGAAAACATTTCCCGGTTTCGGTGGAGATCGCTCACATAGGCTCGCTCCACAGGCCGCCAGAAATCGTCACAGATTACCGGACTACTAATCTCGATGCTCGCGTCGTCGGTACCGATACTTACCTGATGCGATGCTGGGCCGCCAGGGCTGATTTCCACGACTGCCACGGGATTACGCCGTATACGTTCGAGGAATGCCGGCGAAGCAGTTCGCGGCCTGTGGCGGGTAAGGATCGCAGGAGACTCCTCCTGCACCTCAACCGTGAAGGGCAGGTACGCGTTGACGGTCACCGCGCCCAGGCGTTCGCTACGGCGGCCGTATTCCGCGATCGTCGCCAACAACGGCTCCGCTACTGGACCGAGCGCGGCGAGGCTGTCTATCAGAGCGCAGAAGGCGCGGAGGTGCTGCTCCGCGTCGGCCAATGTGAGCATCGCCGGTATGTCGGGGTCCCGCCCGAGCTGACCGAGCGCGAGAAGGAGGTTTTCCGCGCTGCTCAGCGGATCGAACGGCTCGCCCAACGCCGCCGCGAGTGTCCACTGCGCGGGCTCGGCCACGGCCAGCCAGTCCGTCATCATATCTTCTGTCACAGGCAGTTCCTGGACGGCCAGATAATGTCGAAGCGTTTCGAGAGAGAGCGGGCGGTTCGACAGGACCGGCAGCCTATGAAGATCGTATGTTATTTCGCCGGGACGGAAACGCGCGATCGCGTCAATCATATGGCGGGATGGTTGATCGACCGCGATTCCCACGGAGTAGGCCAGGAGGGTTATCAGGTTCCCCTGGATCGCGACGGTCGCGGCATCTGGGACGATGTGGGCCTGCGATCCGCCGGGACCAGTCACGGTCAGAGCGGCCGGCGCTCTCTTGGGCGTTACCATTAGAGGAACGATCAGGCTGACCTGATCGGGAAGAGACCCGGTCGTGTTTATACGCCCGGTCGGTGGGACGACGGCAGTGAGAAGCCCGTCCAAAGGGGCGAATGTGACCGAGCGTTTTCGCGCACACCGGTTTGCGGTCCGCAGCACGAATCGGTCCGTGACCTGCTGCCGCACGCCAAAGAACTCGGCCGGTGGTGCGATCAGTGTCGTGGTGACCTCGCGGATATCGGTCAGATCGAGAATCGATGCCGTGGCGGCCCCGTCACGTCTGTGCCACTGTCTCGAACTCGCCATCGCGCCGCCCCGGACCCCTCTCCGCACCTCGTGGACAACGCTACACATCCAGCCGGCCACGATCGTCGCTAGTAGCCGATCCCGGCTGCCGATCCGGCCGCCAGGGATCCAGCAGCCGCCGTCCCACCGGGAGCGGCACACCGGCCCAGCTGGCGAGAATGCCTGCCGGCAGTGGTTGTCGGGCCGCAGCCAGGGTCGCCAGCAGAGGCAGCCCGACCGGCTCCCACCCGTCGGGCAGGGTGCTGCGCCACCGGTCGATGCTGTCCGCGTAGTAGCGGGCAAGTCCGGTCGGCAGCCGGTCGATCTTGGCTGGAGAGCGTTGGCGGTCGCGGATCTGATCCAGTACGTAGGCGGCGTATACCCAGACTCCTTCCGACCGTTCCATCAACGTCCGGCAGAACCGGTCCGGTGCTACCCCGGCAGCCGCGAGCGCGCCGACGATGTCGGGATCGTCGGCTGCCGCGCGTCGCAGGAAGGCCGCGAGATCGTCTCTGTTGAGGTCGCTTTCGACATCGATGCGCACGACCCGTGCCTGAAGGCGCTGCGATAGCCGCTTTCCTGGCCGGGTCAGCGCCACGATCACCGTTCCAGCCGGCAACACCGGCGGCAACCCGAACGGAAGTTCTCCCGGCTCGGCCGGGGGCGCCTCATCGAGCCCGTCCACGACCAGTACTACCGCCGTTCCCGGCGCCACGCGGTCGCGCTGTGCGGCCTTGACGAGCAGGTTGTGCAGGAACGCCGGGGAACCGGCCTCAGCTGGCAGCGTTCCCCCCGGCGCGGCATAGGCCAGATCCCAGCGGGCGATGATCTGGGCAGCGAGGTTGCGGCGGACCCGGTCCGCTGGCACAGACGCAAGACGGGTGGCATGTGTCGGCCACCGCCGCGACCCGTCGAACGCCAGCCACACCGCCAGCGCGGTCTTCCCCATCCCTGCGTCAGCCTCGACGAGCAGATATCCCCCGACGTTGCGCCGTACGCATTCGCTAATCTCGGCATCGATACGGTCCACCAGCCACTGTCGGCCGGTGAACATGCCGACCACGTCTGCCCCGTCACGGGGGTTTCCCAACCGCAGGAAACCCGGCAGCGGGTCCAAGGCGATCGACGCGTCCTCAAGGTGGGCATACTTATCGCGGAAATAGACCTGTTGGACCGTCGCGGCTCGGTGGCTGGCTGCGGAGGTTTCGTCCGACACTGCTTGTTGGCGAGTTCTGACACCGCCGGGCACGTGTCGGTGCCGCGGATGTTGGTTTGCGTCGACACCGCTTCCGCGCCCGACGGGTGTCAGGTTGTCCGCTGCTTTGTGGCTTGGGCCAGACGGTAGGAGTCGGTGCCGGTCTCGAGGATGGTGCCGCCGAAGGTGAGTCGGTCGACGATGGCTGCGCATAGCCGGGGGTCGGTGAAGGTCTTGGTCCAGCCGCCGAAGGACTCATTGGACGCGATCGCGACCGAGGCCTTCTCCTCACGCTCGGTGAGGACCTGGAAGAGGAGTTCCGCGCCGCGGCGGTCGAGTTGCATGTAGCCGAGTTCGTCGATGCACAGCAGGTCGACGCGGCCGTAGCGGGCGATGGTCTTCGCCAGCGTCATCTCGTCGGCGGCCTCGATGAGCTCGTTGGCAAGCTGGGTCGCCAGGGTGTACTTGACCCGGTAGCCGGCCATGGCGGCCTCGGTGCCGAGTGCGATCAGCAGATGGGACTTGCCGGTGCCGGAGTCCCCGATCAGACACAGCGGCTGTCCCTTCTGGACCCATTCGCACTTGGCGAGGGTGTGGATCACGGCGGGATCGATGTTGGGGTTGGCGTCGAAGTCGAAGGCCCGCAGGGACTTCTCGCGGGGGAACTTGGCGGCCTTGATCCGGCGTTCGGACCGGCGTCGGGCGCGATCGTCGCACTCGGCAAGCAATAGTTCGGCGAGGAACCCGCGGTAAGACATCTGCTCACGCCCTGCCCGGTCGGCGTAGTCGGTGAAGGAGTTGCGGATGGTGGGCATTCGCAGCATCCGGCACGCTTGGTCGATCGCGGCGTCGGCTGCTTCTTCGGTCATTCCACGGCGCTTGGTGGTCACGGTGCGGCTCCTCCGTTCGGGGTGTCACGTCGGCTGGCCAACAGCTGGTCGTACTTCTCCACGCTCGGCAGCGGCCGAGTGTCGGCCGGGATGTGGGCGCGGAGCCGGCGCTCGGTCAGCGATCGCACAGCAGGGATCTCGCCTTCTCCGCGTGCCCTGTCGCCGCTCATCAGGGACTGGTGGTCCGCTGTCGTGTCGTCGGCTCCGCCATCTGCTGTGTCGTTGTACTTGCGCGCTTCCAACGCGACAGCGTCCGCGGTGAGCGCGCCTGCACGCAGCGCCGTCGCGAGTCCGGCGACGACGTGGTCGTGTGGAAGGTGCCGGTGCAGCATCAGGACCTCGATGAGGGCACGGGTGCCGTCGGCGTCACCGTGGGCCTTGCAGGCCGCGGCCCACCAGGCGTCGTGAACGGACGTGAACCGCCCGGATGCCCTGGCCTGCTCCAGCGCTGTCGCACCGGGTAGCGCGCCCGGTTTGCGGAGGAGGACCTCGAGATAGTGGTCCAGGTCGACCCGGGTCGAGCCCTTGGTCATGAGCCGTTCGTGGCGGGCGATCTCGGTCCTGCCGTCGAACACGACCAGGTCGCTGGCGTTCAGGAGCACCCGGGCTTGACGGCCGACCATGCGCGCGGGCACGGAGTACTTGTTCATCCGGACCGTGACCTGGGCGTACCTGTCCACGCGCGGGGTGAACCAGCGGCCGGTCTCGAACGGCTCGGTCGGAAGGGGCGCGAGGAGTGGCTGCTCGGTGGCGAAGTGTTCCCCGACCGTGCGGGCGCGGGACCCGATCCGCCGGGCATCGTCGGCTTCGTCCCAGGCGTCGACCATAGCGTTGAGCTCGTCTAGGGAGTCGACCTCGGGGATAGGGACGAGGTGGTTGCGTCGGAACCAGCCGATCTGCCCCTCGACGCCGCCCTTCTCGTGCGCACCTTGGATTCCGGGCTGGCAATAGAAGGCTTCGATGCCGTAGTGGGAACGGACGGCGGTCCACCTGTCGGCCTCGACCCGCTGGCGGGAGAACCCGATCACGCTCGCGACGGCGGCCTTGAGGTTGTCGTAGCGGATCTTCCCGGTCGGCACCCCGCCGAGCACGTTGAAGGCGTGGACGTGACCCTCGAAGAAGGCTTCCTGCCCAGCCGAGGCACTGACCCTGTGCACGGCCTTGCCCGAGTAGGAGAGCCGAAGGCTGAACAGCGCGCAGGTTACGAGCTCGCCGCGCAGGCGGATGGCGACGTCGCCGAAGTCAACCTCGGCCTCGCGGCCCGGGAGGTGCTCTTGCGGGATGAACGCGTTGGCAGGTTCCCGTCCGACCTCGACGCGAATCTCACGGCGTCGGGTGGCGACGTACTCGCGGACCATCCAGTACGACACCACCCCGGCCCCGTCATGGTCGTCAAGCAGTCGATCGAAGATCCGCTTCGCCGTGTGTCGCTGCTTCCGCGGCGCGTCGACGTCCGAGCGCAGCCAGTCGTCGATCACCACTCGGTACGCGTCAATCCGTGAGCCGCGTTTGGGCGGTTGCTTTCTCTCCTTCGGCCATGCAGATTCCAGCGCCGCTGTCACGGTTCGGAAGCCGACGCCGTGCTTGCGCTGCAGCGCGCGGTTGGACATCCCAGATCGAGCATCCCGTCGGATCGCCGCGTACAGGTCGACCCGCGAACGCGGCTGCGTCATCGGTGGCACTCCTGACGTGAGCACGCCGTGGGCACGACTTTCGGCACCGGGCCACCGCCCCGGGAACGGTGACCGCATGCGACCACAGCCCGGAATCACTGGCCCTACCGAGGTGCCTGGTCATGTACTGCGCAGGGCTTCGGTGGGCGGTACTGAGTCGGCCCGGAGTGCGGGGTACGACCGACGACGGAGCCGATGAGCAGCGAGTAGGCCAGGTCGAGTCCCACTGAAGCCCAGGTCAGTACGACGGCCCGGCCTTGCGTGGTGACGAAGACGTTGGTGACGAGCACGCCCTGGATCAGGCCTGTGATGCCGCCGACGACATCAAACCTCGACACCACCTGTCCGCCCCGTGTCCCTGGCGCGACGAAGATCTGCTTGCCGGTGCCTAATCGGTCTTCCCGCAACACCTCGCGGGCCCCTCAGTGTTCGCTGCTGAAGAACCGTAGCAACAGCGGGCCGACGATCTGTGGGTCGACGACGTGATCCGGCCCCTCGAGGGTCTCCCGTTGAGCGTGGGGTAGGAGGTCTGCAAGCTCGTCGGCTGCGCGGTCGAAGAAGTCCGAGGGCAGGCCTGCCATGTAGGGGACCGTGATCGGTCCTCCGGTGGTGACCAGGACCGGTTGGGTGACCGTTGCCAGTCGATCGGCCGGCAACTGGTAGCGGTTGAGGAAGAGGCTGTCGTGGACCAGCGTGGGCGCGAGGGCGACCGAATCCGCCCAATGCGCCGTCTGCTTGCCTGCCGCTTTCCTGGCCGCGATGTTGTCGTCGGAGGCGCCGGTCATGCGCATGAACAGTTCGAGAACCTCCTCGTCTCGCCCGGCGTCGAAGGCGCGTCGGGTGTCCGCGACGTACTCCTCGAATCGCGGGCGTATGTCGTCCCCGACCGCGTAGGGCACCTCCCACACGGCGATCGTGTCGATGGCTGACCCGGCCGCGGCGGCTTCCAGCGCCAGAGCGCCACCAGAGGACGCCCCGAACAGGTGTGCCGAGCCGCCCGCCTCCGCGATCAACGCATCCAGGTCCTCGATCTCCCTTTCCACGGCGTAGGGCTCGGTGAAGCCGCTCGCGCCGCGTCCCCGACGGGCATAGTTGTAAACCGTGAAGTGCTCGGCGAGAGCAGGTATCAAGGGAGCGTTCTCGGCTCCGTCGTCCTGTGCGCCGCCTACCAGGACGACAGCCGGGCCGCTTCCCTTCCGGTCGTAGGCGATGGTGGTGCCATCGTTTGATGTCACGCGAAAGGCCATCTCGTTCATCTCACATCTCCGTTCGAGAGGTTCGTCTCAGCGCCTGAGCAGCGTGCCGACGACGGCCTCGGTGCGCGACCACCGCGCCCTTGCGATCACGGCCGCCACGACGAGAAGGGCGAGCGGCAGCCAAGGGCTCTGCTCGAGCACGAACTGATCGGTGATGACAGCACCGGTCAGCAATGCCGCCAACCCCAGACTGGCCAGGCCCGCCAGAGCCGGGATCAGAAGTCCAACCCCTCCCGCGACCTCCAGCGCTCCGACCAGGTACCGGAGCCACTGGCCAGCCCCGATGTCGGCGAACATGTCCACCATGACCGGGTCGCCGGCGAGCTTCGAGATTCCGCCGCCGGCGATGATCGCCGCCAGCACGACTTGCAGAATCCAGACCCCGATGCTGCTCGCCCGCCCGGGCGTGTGCGCAACGGTTTCCGAGTTGTTCTTGAGGATGGTGCTCATTCGGCTCGCCTTGCCGTGTCCGGGCCTGGCCGACTAGTCAAGTTTGGTTACTCGGCCAAAGTACGCGAGGAGGAGCGTCTAGTCAAGGTTGATTAGGGGACCGTTCGCCACGAACCCGGATCATCGGCCATGGTGTAGGCGCCCTCAGCCAGTCGTTTGCTCAGGCTCTTCGCCCACTCCAGTTCGGTGCGTGCATGTCCCGCCCACAGTTCGGCCTGATCGCGGACGTGTTCGGGAATGTCGGGGTTCGGGTGCTCCCGCCACTTGGCCTGCTCTACGAGCTCCGCTTCCAGGCGCGCGACCCGCTCGTTGACGTGCGCGATGGCATCTGTCCTGGTCAGCATGGGCAACATGGCGATCGACGCGTTGAGCATGGTGGGGTCATGGGTGCGCCGCAGACCGTCGCGGACCAGTTCGACTATCTCGTCACGTCCCCGAGCTGTCACGCGGTACAGAACGCGCTCCGGCCCGGAGTTGCCCGGCTCGGCGTGTTCGGTGAGGAAGCCATCAGCCGCTGCCTTCTTCAGCGCGTGATAAATCGAGCCGGGCTTGATCTTGGCCCAAATCTCCGCACGCCAGCTCTGCAGCTCGGACCGCACCTGGTAGCCATGCGCGCCGCCGGAGAGGTGCACGATACCGAGTGCCAGGAGCTTCGTCGCCGACATGCGCCCACCTCCGCTCAATCTGCTCGGACCCGCTCCGCTTGCGCGCCCGCCAGGGTGGTGTCAACTCCCACCAACACTAGGGTGCCCTCCTGGTCCGGGTGGTGTCAGCACTGACCTACAAACGGTGCTGGTGGAGACCTCCAAAGTCAGGTGGCCGGCCCCGGTCGCCGGACCGTCGGCCCGGGGCAGCTCGGCCATCGGGCTGGCCTCACTGCGCGCCGCGTCGTTCGGCGCCGGGGACGGGCCGGTGGGCACCGGCCTCGGCACGGCCGAGTCCGGGTACGACGGCCGGGCCGGCAAAGCCCTCTCCTGCGCCGGGAACGGCGGCGCAGTCGAGGGTTTGGCCCGCTCACCCGATATGGCCCGCCGCGCGGCGTCGACCAGCTCCGACCGGGCCTGCTCCTCAGCACGTCCCACCAAATCGAGTGGCACCACCTGGGCCAGCAGGCCTGAGACGCCGCAGTCGCGCACCTTCACCACCACCAGCGCGCGAGCCGCTCCGTTCGGATCGGCAGCCCACGCCGCCCGCCACTCGACCTGCCCAAACACCGAGCCCACGTAATCCTGCGACAGCACCACAATCGTCCGCGCCGCCCGAGAAATCCCCTCTTCCAGACCGGAAACCCAATTCGATCCCGGAACGAAATCCCACGCCTGGATCAGCACCCGAAAACCGGCATCCTCCAACGTCCAGGCAATCCACTCGGCCCAACCACGGTCCGCCTGGGCATAGGACACGAAAAAATCCCAGCGCGTATCTCCGCCGACCGCAACGCCCGCAGCGCCCCCGATGGCCACCCAGACAGTGTCGCACCACCACACACCGCACCAGACCACCAGGTCATAGCTACAACAGCAAGGTCCCACCCGACACCCATCCCGGCCGCCGCATGTGGGCTCCACGTGCCTCTGCGCAGAAAGCCCGCCGCGCACGCCACGAATACGATTGAGTCATCCAAGTCAAATTGGTTTGACGTTTTAATTTACCCCGCCGGGCGTCGACGGGATCGAGACGGCGACGGCCGGCCCTGCTGCGTCCCTCGCCTAGAACGTTGGCCATGGCCACTACAAACTCGCCCCCGACGCCGAACCCCACCGCGGGCCGCTCACGCATTCACGGAGCTCGCCCAGGCCCGAGTAGTGACCGGTTAGTCGATGGGCTCGCCGAGAGCAGCCCACAGAGCGGAGGTGGTCTCGGCGATCTCGATGCTGGTGCGGGCCGGGTCGGATTCCTCGTCGGTGAGGAAGGCGACCGCGAGATCGACGTGGCGTCCGTAGATGATGCCGGCGTCGTTGACGACGCCCGTTAGGCTCCCAGTCTTGTGCGCGACGGGGACGGTGTCGGGGAGCCGGGCGGGGATGCGGGTGTTGCGCAGGTTGTGCCGCATCGCGTCTAGCACGGGCCGGTAGCGGTCGTGGGAAGCAAGCGCGCGCAGGATGGTGATGGTGTCGGCCGCCGTGGTGACGTTGCGCCGGCCGGTACTGCCAAGTTGATCGTCGCGGAATCCGACAACCAGTGTGGTCGCGTGGGCGCCGAATTCTCTCGCGGTGATGTTGACGCGGTCGAGGCCGACCCGGTCGATGAGGACGTCGGCCGCAGGGTTGTCGCTGGTGATCAGCATGAGGGCGCACAGCTGCCGGAGCGTGAGGCGATCGTCGGCGGCGAAGGCCGCCAGGATCGAAGGGTAGACCGTGGAATGCAGGTCACCCCGGACAACCGACTCGGCCAGGTCGAGGCGGCCCGCCTCGGCCTCCTCGTAGACCGCGGCGGCGACCAGAATCTTCATGACGCTCGCACCGGGCTGTGGGCGGTCGGCATTGACCTCGACGTGGACCACCGGCCCGCGTAGGGACAGTGCCGCGACGCCCCGCTGCCCTCCCGCCTCGCCGAAGCTGGCGATCAGGTCTTGTATGGCCGGTGAGGTCGGCGCCTCTCGGCCCTTCGGCAGGGGGCTAACCGGCGAGGAGAAGCTGCTCATCTAGCTCCATCACCTGCGGATGATCGGCGTGGCGGCTCAGGAGCGGGTGGCGGCGCAGGTCGCGCACCGCTCGCAGGCCACGTGCCGTCCCGGTACCCGCCGCCAGAGTGACCGCCTGTCGGGCGTGCCGGCACGTCTCGGTAAGGTCTCCCAGGTCTGCGTGCGCCTTGCCCAGCAACGCCTGATAAACAGCGCGGCTGCGCACGAACGTCCCGTCCAGCCCTTCCAGCGTCTTCCCAATCATCGTTCGGCCTTCCTCCGCCCGGCCCAGGACGATCAGGCAGGTTCCGCGGTAGCCGATGTAGGCAGCCTCGCTGAAGAAGTACCACGGTGAGTCGCTCTCCGGCTCGGCAGGTAGCAGGACCTCAGCGCGTTCCAGGGCCCGAGCGGCAGAGTCGTAGTGCCCGGCGTAGGCATGAGCGCGGCCCTCGATGGCGGCCAACCAGGCGCGCAGCGCGGCCGGGCTGTCTCTGCTGACGCGGGTGTTCGCTGCCCGCGCCAGCGTGACCGCCTCGGCGGGGTCACCGCCGTGGGTCACGGTGAAACTCAGCCACCCCACCATGTAGCTGGCCAGCGCCTCGTCCCCGACCCGCCGGGCTGCGTGGAACGCCTGGCGGTAATACCGCCCAGCGCGGTCAAGGTCGTCCAGGTCAAGCCACAGCCAGGCGAGGAACTGGCACAGTTCGGCTATCAGGCGGTAGACGCCGGTGAGGCCGTCTGGAGTACTGGCCTGGGACGCCAGCCGTGTAAGCAGCTGGAGCTGGGACGTGACCGGTTCCACGAGGTCCCGTGGACCAAGCAAGTCATCAAGCCGGCGGTACTGCTGCAGGACAGCGCGGAGATGTGCCAGCACAAGTCCATCGGATAATGCGTCGGCTCTGGGACCCAGCCAGCGGGCCGGGTCCAAGGGCTGGTCGATCGCGGCGAGCGGTTCCCCAGCCGGGATCCGGGGCAGCGGCCGAAGCGGCGAGCTGTGTTTCCATCGGCTGATGTCGCGGGCGCCAGCCGCTCCGACGTCACGCGTCGAATGGGTGGCGTTGGCGTTCCTGACCTTGTCGAAGAAGAGCTGGTCGGTAGGGCTGAGGTGAGCGTGGTCATCCTGGTCAAGCAGGCTGTGAATATCGGTGTCGTAGGCTGCGGCGAGCAGCGAAAGCATGCGGGGGGTCGGGCGCCGTCCTCCAGACGGCCATGTCTCCAGGTCGGACAGCCGCGCGCCGGTCAGGCCCGCCCGTCCGTACGGATCGGCGCCGAGGTCGGCGGCGTGGGCGTTGATATGTTCCGCGGCTTCCTTCAGCGTCCAGCCGAGGGCCAGCCGATAGGCCCGACGGGGTCGTAGCCCATAGCGATCGCCGAACTCCGCGGCGACCTCGTGGTGACTCAGCCCGAGGTCGCGAAGCCGAGCGCGCAGCTCGTTCTGCTCGACGCGTTGACTCGCCCTGGACACCGACTATCCGCCCTCTCCATGCCCAGGCTCGGCGCGCGGGCCTTGGGTACCTGCCACCGGTCCCGACCTCACTGTAGCGGTGCCATCACACTGCGACTAGCCTGCGGCTTCTCGACGACGCTGCATTCGTGCCTGATGCGCCGGCTGCTGGCCGTGGTTGAGGTGACCTTGTCGGTCCATCGGTCGACCTGGCGGCGGGTTCGCTGACTGAAGTCCGGCGCCATGCCCAAAGACGCCGCGCCGTCATGATCGTTACGACTGGCGGTAGCTGTGCCGCTGCGCCCCCGCAGGCCAGATGATCTCTACTGGCAGGTTCTTGGACCTAGCGGATTCGACGCCAGCCATATCAAATTCCGCAAAATGTTGCCGCGGGTTGGAGAATGTTTATACGGTCGCAGTTCTCGAAATCCTAGCTTGCGCTTCGTGATATCCAATGCCGGCCCGGGCTCTGTTGCGTTGAGCAGGCTCGGGGCACAGCTGGGCCGGTTGGCGGCTTGATCAGATGGCCAGCGTGAGCTCGGTGAACGCGGCTGCGAGTCGGTGGTGGGGTTCGGCGTCGATGCCGAGTTCGTAGTGGCCGCGGCGGAGATTCTGCACGAAAGCATGCCCGGAGCCGATTACCTGGGCGGAGCGCAGCCGTTTCAGCCCGCGCATCGGTCGCAGTCGTGCCTTTAGCCGGCCGTGATCGGCTTCGACCCTGTTGTTCGCATATCGGGCGTCGACGTGGTGGGCGGCGGGGAGCTGTTCGTCAAGGACTCGCGGGTAGGCCGCGGCGCGGTCGGTGGTCACCTCGACCGGGCGGCGGCCGTGGGCCAGCGCCCGGGTGAAGAACCGGCGGGCCGCGGCCAGGTCACGCTTCTCGGAGGCGAGCACGTCGATGACCTGGCCGAACTGGTCGATCGCCCGGTACAAGTACGTCCAGCGACCGGCGACCTTCACGTACGTCTCATCGGTGAACCACCTGCTGCCCGGGCTGTGGCGGCACGGCCGGGCGGCGTCGATCAGCAACGGGGTGAACCGCTGCACCCAGCGGAACAGCGTGACGTGGTCCACGGTGATGCCGCGTTCGGCGAGGAGTTCCTCGACGTCCCGGTAGGACAAGGCATAGCGCAGGTACCAGCGCACCGTCAGCATGATCACGTCCGGCGGGAACCGGAACCCCGCGAACTCCGAGGCCGGAGCCGGCGGACGAACACGACGACGACGCATCACTCGATCATGCCCGATCGGCCACCCCTGCCACCGCGCTCCGGCCAACGCAACAGTGCCTCCCATTCCCGCCGAACCTGGCCGGCCCCGTTCGGCGTCCTCCCCACGCCAGTGGGGGTGATCCGTTGAGGAAAAGAGACTTCGCCCTCCTGTTGATGTCCTCCCCACGCCCGTGGGGGTGATCCGCGCCAACCTCGGTCGCTGCGACCTCGGTTCCGGTCCTCCCCACGCCCCTGGGGGTGATCCGACCACCGTCCAGATCACCATGCCCGAGGCCGAGTCCTCCCCACGCCCGTGGGGGTGATCCGGGTGAGACCGTCGTGCTCGGCGCGGCGAGCGACGTGCTCCCCACGCCCGTGGGGATGATCCCATCCCTCGACCCGCGCGACTACGGACATGAAACGCTTGGCGACCTGATCAGCGCGGTCGACCTGTTCGAGACCGAACGTCGCCCCACCCCCTCCGGGAAGGCAACCGCGATCTACCTGCAGGACAAGCGACGACAAAGCGACGAGAAATGAAGCGGATCCATCGCGGGCCGCACGTCGGCCCGGCGCGACGAACCTCCCCCAGGGCACCCCAACCGCGCCCAGCCGACCCAGGGGTAGCACGGGCACCCCGTCCCCAACCCAGCCCCCAGCCCCCAGCGAACCGCTACACCGCGAGCCAGACCGCGAGCAGGAAGCCGACCAAGGCCGGCCACCCGGTCCGTCCACCGGCCAGCGGTACGTCGATTTCCTTGCACCCCGACCACCAGCCAGCAACGACTACCCTGCGCTACGACAGAGGGAGGCCCTCAACGACAGGAACGATCATGATCCGTGGCACGGTCGTGCGAAATGAGCACACAATGAGCACACATCGACGATCATCGATGCGAAAAGACTAGATCAAATTCGCAAAGCCACAGGTCAGCGGGATGTTGATCGAACCGACGAGGAGACTCGAACCCCTAACCGCCCGACTACCCATCGGATCATCCTTACAGATGCCTTCCGACCAGATAGATGAGCGGTGCCGCAATGGTCAGCGGAGCGACCGCCGCCAGCAGCGCGGTGGCCACCGGCCTGGCTACGAGCGGACCGACCCGCACGCCGCCCGCCAGCAACGGCACGCCTGACGAGCCCAGGCTCCCGAGCGCCCCGGTACCAGGCCACCAGCTGGGTTGCCGGGTGCGCACGCCGACCTCGTGCGACGTCCCGGTCTCCTGCGACGTCCCGGTCTCCTGCGAGGTCGCCGCCGCCGGCGATGTTGCCGCCGGCTGAGATGTTGCCGCCGGCTGCGCCCCTGGCTGTGACACTGGCGACGTCTGCAGTGTCGCGGCCGCCTGCGGCGGCTCGCCGGAACGGGGCGCGGCCGTCGACGGCTGGCCCCCGACGACCGACCACGGGGCGCCGGCTCGAGCGACCAGCACGCCCATCACCGCCGCGGCGAGCGCGCCGGCCGCGGCGAGCAGCGCACCGGAACCCGCCGCCAGCTGATCCGCGTACGCACCGTAGCCGGCGCCCAGACCCGTACCGGCGACGAAACCAAGCCCACCGGCCACCAGGGTCCCGGCGCCCAGCAGCCCGGTGAGCCACGCGATCAGCACGGCTCCGCCGGCGCCGGCCAGCCCCACGGCGACGAGAAGCTCACCCGGCGCCGGCGCACCGGGCTGCGCCCGCAGCGCGAGCAGGCCGGCAAGGAACGACACGAGGGTGCCGCCGCCCAGCGCGGCCGCGAGCTCGGCCGTCACGCGGGCGCGCGCCGGCGCGTCGGCCGCCCGCGCCAGGGGCATGTCCGACGCCGTGACCACCGGGGTCTCCGGTGCCGGGGATGGGGCCTCGGGCGCCAATGCTTCGGGCGCCAATGCTTCGGGCGCCAGGGCCTCGGGTGCCGACAGGGTCTCGGGCGCTGCCTGGGAGGCTTCCGGCGCCGGCAGGGCCGCTGCCGCCGACGCCGGCGGCGACGCCGGCTTCTCCGCCGAAGCGGACGGCTGCGTCGCGGGAGGTGCGGCGCCGATCCGGTGCCGCCGGAACAGCTGGTAAACGATCACCACGGCGAGCCCGGCGCCGACGACGCCGGCGAGGCTGCCGAGGTCATGGCGGGTCGCACCGAGCACCGAGCCGTCGGCGGTCAGCGCCGCCGCGGCGAGCAGGAGCACCGTCGGCCGGGAGGCGCGCAGCACGGCGACCCAGGCCCAGCCGAAGGCCAGCTGTTCGACGAGCAGCACCGCGGCCAGCGCCGAGGTACCGGCCATCGCGGCCGCGGCCGGCAGGCCGGCGGCCAGCGCGGCACCCAGCAGCGCTCCCGTCACCCACCATCCGCGGGCGCGGGCCGGCGGCTCCGCAGGCCCGGCCGACGACACCGACGAGGCGGACGAGGCGGACGGGTCATGGGATGGCGGGTCGAGTGAGGGCGCACGGTCCGCCGATCCGGCAGGCGCGCAGGTCCGAGGATCGCGGGGACGCACTCCTTCATGCTGTCACGTCACCCGCTGGCCGCCTGCTCGACATCCTAAAACGATCACGACAAGGCCGGGCTGGCCCGGGATTGCCGGTTTGGAGGACGGATTGGGCGGGATCTGGGCATGGTCACCGACGAGCCACGCTCCCGACCGTCCACCAAGTCCACGTTCGCGCCGATGTCAGCGGCGACCTGGACCGATGTTCGGGCGTGGTCGGCGTCCGAGCGTGGTCGGCGGCTCAGGCTCTCAGCCGCCGGCGAAGGGCGGCAGCGCCTCAACGACGCTGCCAGGGCGCAGGGCGACCGTCCCCGGGTCGCGCCGGCCCACCGGCTCCTCGTCGACAAGGAACGAGCACAACGCGAGCACCTCGGCGAGCCGCTGGCCGTGCTGGTCGACGGCCGTGGCGATCATCGCGGCGAGCGTGTCGGCTACCAACGACTCCTCGGCGACCCCGGCCGCGTCTCGCGCCGCAGCCCAGTACCGGACAGTAACTTCCACCACACCCGACACGGTAGCCATCTCCTTCCTTGCCATCCTTCCATGACGAGAGAACCTCTTCCATTTCTACGAAGAGAGCTCCGCGCCGCCAAGCATCACTCACCACCTACTGAGACCGCGCCACTGAGACCGTGACCCACCACACGCCGCCGTTCACCACCGCCGCGGATGGCAGGAGCGTCGGGTCGCACCGGTCGCATGCCGCGTGACGTTTACCTCAATTACCTCAATCGGGATCGGCCCGGACCGGCCCGCGCTCACCTGGCGCGACAGCGAGTTGCGCCCCACTCTCACGGCGATCCCGACTACCGGCCAATATGTTTCACTGACGTTTCCCAGACGTTCTCTACATCGAACACGGAGTCAGGTCGGTGGCCATCCAGGAGGATGGGGAGATACCTCCCGATCTGGTCGACGAGTCCGGGCACGACGCCCGCCTCCGCGTGCCCGAACCCGGGCACGATCCACAGCCGGGCGGATGGCCCGGCGGCCTCGGCCAGCGCCCGTGGATGGTCAAGCGTGAAGTAGCCGTCCAGGTCGCCATGCACGATCAGCATCGGCGTCGGCGCCACCTGGGCGACCAGGTCGATCGGCGCGGCTGGCTGCTCGGCGGCGGCGGGCGGCCAGGGCGGCGACGGGATGCGCACCCCGAAGACGGTTCTCGCCACTACGCGCCCCACCCGCGTCTCGGCCATCCAGAGAATGCGCCGCAGCGGTGCGGTTTCGCGGACGAACCACCGGCTGGTGGCGCTGACCGCGACCACCGCGTCCGGCGGATTACGCAGCCGACGCCGACCTACGGGAACCTCGCCACGCGCGAGCGCCGCATGCCGGATCACCGCGGCGCCGCCCATCGACCAGCCGACGGTGACGACCCGCTCGTACCCGAGTCGTCTGGCTTCGCCTACGGCTGCGTCGACGTCGAAGACCTCCCGGTCGCCAAACGTGCACGCGCCGGTCGACCTACCGTGACCACGCATCTCGATCATTATCACTCCGGCGTGCCACCGCAGGCCCTCCGCGACGGATCGAACCGCCGGCTGGCGGATCTTCGCGGAGAAGCCGGGAACGAGCACGACCGCCGGTGGCCTGCCCGCAAGCCCCACCAAAGAGCCGTGATCAAGAAACGCAGTGGCCAGGATCTCAGCATCAGCAGTGGGGAGAAGCCGGTAGACGGTGGGAGCGCGGTCGGGCACTCCGCTATCCTCCTCACGTACCGGTGTGCGTTTCATGCCCATGACGGTCGTGAGACGCCCGAGTTCGACTTGTGTCTACGAAGACCAAGTACGGACCGTTCGGCAACAAATGGGTCGACGCTGCCCCACCACCATCCGCCACGCTTGGAGGAGTCGTCTTGAGCGTCGTCCTTTTGCTCACCAATGCCCCAGGTCCGTCCGCCGAGTCGTTCCCGTCTCTCGGGCTGCTCACACACACCGTGCGCGTCGCCCCGCTGGAGGCCAGCGCCCTGCTCGACGCCCCGCCGGTCGACGTCATCGCCGTGGACGGTCGTCGCGAGCTCGTCATCGCCCGTGGCCTGTGCCGCCTGCTGCGCACCACCGGCCTGACCACCCCGCTGCTCGCCCTGGTCACCGAAGGCGGCCTCGCGGCCGTGTCCGCCGACTGGGGTGTCGACGACGTGGTCCTCGACACCGCCGGCCCCGCCGAGGTGGAGGCCAGGCTGCGGCTCGCCATCGGCCGGGTCGCCGCCGCCGGCGGCACCGCCGAGGCCGGCGTCATCCGCTCGGGCGACCTGTCCGTGGACGAGACGACCTACTCGGCGAAGCTGCGCGGCCGACCGCTCGAGCTCACCTTCAAGGAGTTCGAGCTGCTCAAGTACCTCGCCCAGCACCCGGGCCGGGTCTTCACCCGCGCCCAGCTGCTGCAGGAGGTCTGGGGCTACGACTACTACGGCGGCACCCGGACGGTGGACGTCCACGTCCGCCGGCTGCGCGCCAAGCTGGGCGCCGAGCACGAGTCGATGATCGGCACGGTGCGCCACGTCGGTTACAAGTTCGTCGCTCCGCCGATCACCCCGCTGCCCGACTCGAACGGCGCCGGCCGCCTCGAGCGTGACGAGGCCCGTACCCCCTCCCGCGTCTAGGACGTTCCAAGAACGGACGCTCTGAACGGATGTTCTGAGCAGCGTGCTCGTGGATGTTTTTCAGGGGTCGTGGAGCGTTCCACGGCCCCTGAAAAGCGTCTGCTGCGGGTTGCGGAGGGCTGGTGCGCCCGGCGTCCTGGTAGCTACGGTCTGGCTGTGACCTTTTTGCGCTGGTCGGACAGTCTGACGGCGGTCGACGCCGGCGGGGTGAGCGTGCTCGTCACGGCCGCGTCCGCCGCCGACGGGGTCAAACCGGTATCGGACGACGTCGCGCTCACGATCCGGCCGGAGGCGGGCCCGACGCCGGGCCGATCGCACCTGCTCGCCGCCGGCTCGGCCGAGGGCACCGAGGGCACCGAGGGCACCGAGGCGGGCGACGTGGCCGGATACGCGCACCTCGCCCGAGTCGGCGACGGCGGGTGGGAGGCAGAGCTGGTCGTCCACCCCCGGCGGCGCCGGCGGGGAGCCGGATCCGCGCTCGTCGAGGCACTCGCCGCGCGGGTCGCCAGCGAGTCGGCCGGCGCCGCCGAGTCGGCCGGCGGGGCGGCGGACGCGGCAAGGCCGGTCACGCTGGACATCTGGGCGCACGGGGACTCCGTCGCCGCGGCGGCGCTCGCGACGCGCGCGGGGTTCGAGCGTGGCCGGGTGCTGCTGCAGCTACGCCGCCCGCTCGTGGACGGCGCCGGATCGGCTGCCGGCGGCGAGCTTGCGGAACCGGCCTGGCCGGCGGGAGTGACCGTGCGGCCGTTCGAGCCGGGCCGTGACGAGGAGGCGTGGCTCGCGCTCAACGCCCGCGCGTTCGCCCACCACCCGGAACAGGGTCGCTGGACCGAGCGGGACCTGCTGCCGCGCGAGGCGGAGCCGTGGTTCGACCCCGCGGGCTTCTTCCTGGCCGAGCAGGGCGGCGAGCTGATCGGGTTTCACTGGACGAAGGTGCATCCCGAAGACCCGACGCCGCCCGGCGAGCAGCGCGGGGCGGACAAGGCGGGCGGGGCGGGCCCGATCGGCGAGGTCTATGTCGTCGGCGTCGATCCCGCACGGGCCGGCGGCGGGCTTGGCCGCGCGCTGACCCTGGCCGGCCTGCGGCACCTGCGCGACCGCGGCCTGACCGCGGTGATGCTGTACACCGACGAGGACAACGTCCGCGCGACGCGGATGTATGAACGCCTCGGCTTCACCCGCTACGCGGTCGACGCGCAGTACCGCCTACGCGTCCCTGCCCGCTGACGCGATCGGGCCGCCGACGCGACCGGGCCGGGTCCGGCAATCAGGTCAGATCAGGTACGGCGATAGGCCGAACGGGACGAGCTGGCGGCCGCTGACGCGGTCGGCGGCTCGCCCGCACCACCCTCGACATCGAGGACGTTGGTCAGGTTCGTCACGTGCAGCAGGCGTCGCGCCATGTCGTTGAGGTTTCGGAGGATGAGCCGGCCACCGGTCGAGCGCTGCCGCCGGTGGGCGTAAAGGATGACGGCGAGGCCCTGCGAATCCAGGAACCCCACGTCGGCGAAGTCGACGACGATCTCCCGGACTCCCGCCATCCGGGCGTCCATGAGCGCTTCCCGCAGCGGATCGAGGGAAGAGTAGTCGACGTCTCCCTCGGGCCGGATCACGATGGCATGCGGACCCGTAACTTCGACGCTTACTCTCAGGATCATTGCTCCCGCCTCGCGTCCGGCCGGGGGCGTCCCAGACCGGACATTGCGGCCTCGTCCGGCGGCACCGCGGGAAGAGCCGAACTGGCCGCACGTCCCGCACGTCCCGCACGCCCGGACGGGGCGTCTCCAGCTACCGCATCACCGTCGTCACGAGGTGATCAGGCTCAGGGCACTGCACTTGGTGACGAAGCGGGGTACAGGGCCCGTCAGCCTTGCTGCTCGTACCCCCTCCCAAGGACCCTCACACCCAGTCAGCGGAGTTCGCCCACCGTTTTGACGCTGTGCACACGACGGCGGACCACCGGTGGAAACTCCACGCCCCGCGGATTCGGGCGGCCGCGCGGGCCGGCCGCGCGAAAAGCTCCCCGTCCCGCGGGATGGGATGGGGCGGTCGCGGGTGCGATCTTTGGGCCATGCGTAATGAACAGGCCACTATCCCCCGGCCGGGCATGCCAGCTGAGCCGCACACGATCGTGAGCGAGCTCGACGGGAGCACCGTCACGGTCGGCGTCCAGCCGGGCGGCAGCGACGACACCCAAGTCGTCGTCATGCGACTGCAGTCACCGTTGCTGGACGTCCTGAACGCCGTGTACCTGCTCTCGGCGGAGGCTCGGCAGCTCGCGGACACGTTGTCTTCCGCCGCTGTACTGGTTACCGGGCTGGCAACCGGCGCCACGGCCGCGCACGCCGACGACCCACCAGCCGGGAAAGGTGCCCGCTCCACGGACGAGGACAGCGCCGGCCATGAGCAGACAGACAGCGCCGACTTTGCGCAGATGCACAGCGCCGACCTTGCGCAGATGCACACAGTCACGGTGAGCGAGGGGGCGAGCGCGGGCGAACTCCGCGACGCGCTCGACACGGTCCCGCCTCATGCGGAGCTGGTCGACTTCGGTGCCGACGCCGACGTCTCCCTGATCTTCGCGACGGCACCCGCCTGCCGCTAGGCTGACGGTCCCGGCTGGCTCGCGGCGAGCCGGGCCTCGAGTTCCGCGCGGTCGGCGACCCAGTAGGGACCCTCGTCCTCCACGACGTCCGCGATGAGGACATGGTGACGGCCTGTGTGCCCGGCGGCGAGCAGGCATGTCAGCCCGTCCTCCCGGCAACTCGGGCTCACGATGGTTTTCGGCATCGTCCAGAGCAGCCACACCTCGTCGTCGCCCCAGCCCTGCAACACCGCCGTGTGGCTGCCGTCGTGGCCAGCCTCCAGCGCGCAGGTCACCTCGTCTGGCACCTCATAGGCCGCACCAGGCACATCGCCCAGCCGCTGCACGATCTCCTCAGGTACCCGCTGCCACTCGCCGCAGGCACCGTCGTCCACGGTCTCACCCATGTCCCGGCTCCCTCGCCCTTTTCTGGCGGACTCCGTCAGCCCGGCCACGCGGCCCCCGCAATTCGACGCCAGCAGCGTCGACCCGCTTGACGCACAGATATAAGCACGCAGGATCGCGGGGCTCAGCACCGGGTCGAAACGTTCCGTATAGATAAAGTCACCCATCGCACACGAAGGGGGAGTTTCCGGCCGCCCTGTTCCATGCCGGCCGCCCATACGGATCCGCATAGATCAGCACGGATCCGCACGCATCCGCATGGATCCGCACGGATTACGGCTGCCGCGCCGGCGAGTTGGCGACGATGGCGATACCGATGGCCGCGGCAAGCGACGGAGCCAGGCTGATGAGGTCGCCGGCGCCGACCTCGGCGCCGGCGAGACCACCCGCTCCGGCCAACCGGTCGAACCGGCAGTCGTTGAAGCGAGCCGCGGCGACGGTCACGCCGGTGAAGTCGGCGCCGGTCAGGTCGCAGCGGACGAACTCGACGTGGTCGAGCCGGGCACGGGTCAGATCCATGCGACCAGCATTGCGGAAAGCATTCCCGCGCCCGCTTGGCCTCCGAACCTAGCCGCGGATGACGTCGACGAGGCTCAGGATCGCCAGGACGACGAAGGCGACCGCCGCGACCCTGGTGATGACCTTGACTGGCACGACGCGCAGCAGGCCCCGGCCGCCGGCGATCGCGATCGCCGCGACCGACCACAGCGCGAGCAGGGCGCCCAGCCAGACCGTCAGCGGCGAGCTGAACCGAGCCGCCAGGTTCGCGGTGGAGATCTGGGTCAGGTCGCCCATCTCGGCGACGAAGATGACCGTGAACGAGGTCGCCGCCACTCGCCAGAACCCACGCGACGCGGCCTGCCCACGCGCCTCCCACGCGGCGGCGCCGGCGCCGCCAGTATGTCGACGGCCAGACCGCTCGGCACCCTGACGTACTGACGGACGTACTAGCGGACGTACCGACAGACGTACCGACGGTGCCGGGCAGCAGGACTACTCCCCTTCGGCGCCGACCCTACCGGACGAAAAGGAGCCAAGCCTCCGCATCCGGCCTGCAAGACGTCGCCGATGGGACCAGGATCGCCGGGCCGGCAAGAAGCCGTACCAGCGACACCAGGCCCGAGATAAGATCTTGAAACTGACATTCGGTGCCGGTTTGCCAAGAGCCGCCCGAACTACCTGTCCCGTTCCTGTGACATCATCGCTCGGCCGAGTCTGCGCCAACGTCGCACCAAGGCGCGATGGAGGCGTCCCACCCGTCGTCGAGGAGAGACGCATGGCTTCCAAGAAGCAAGTCAAGGCGTACGCGGACCAGGCGAAGTCGACCCTGCGCAAGGCGGTACAGCAGACCGGCTTCGACGTCATCCGCCGTCGCCCCGGCTTCGAGGCCGTCGGCATGGACGCCTTGGCGGTCGCGACCATTCGCGAGACCTCGCCCTACACGATGACCGACCCGTCGAAGGTCTTCGGCCTCATCCAGGCCGTCCGCTACCTGGTGACGAACAAGATCCCCGGCGACATCGTCGAGTGTGGCGTCTGGGCTGGCGGTTCGGCGATGGCGGCCGCGCGCACGCTGCTGCAGCTGGGCGACACCTCGCGCCACCTCTACCTGTTCGACACCTTCGAGGGCATGTCGCCGCCCACCGGCGCCGACATCGCGCCCGACGGGCAGACCGCCGAGCATCTGCTCGCCAACTCCGACCCGAAAGACCCCGAGTCGGCCTGGTCGATCGTGCCGCTGGAGAAGGTCAAGGAGAACGTGGCGCAGATCGACTACCCCGCCGACAAGATTCATTTCGTCAAGGGCATGGTCGAGGACACGGTGCCGGCGGCCGCCCCGGAACGGATCGCACTACTGCGCCTCGACACCGACTGGTACGAGTCGACCCGGCACGAGATGGAGCACCTTTTCCCGCGGATCAGCCCGAGCGGGGTGCTGATCGTGGACGACTACGGCTGGTGGAAAGGCTCCCAGCAGGCCGTCGACGCCTACATCGCAACCCACCGGATCCCGCTGCTGCTCACCCGACTAGGCCCGGAGGGCGGCGCCATCGGCGTGGTCCCGGCCGTCAGCCCGGTCCCCACCCCGACAAGACCGACAGCCGCGCCACTCGGCGCCAAGACCTTTTGAACTGACCGCGTAGTGACCCCATGAGCGTTGGCCCAACTCGTAACGTTCAGTGGCACGCCACCGCGCTGGCCCGGAGGCACGCCTCCGCGGAGGAGGACGGCACGCGGAGGTCCCGTGGGAGCGACAGGGTCCCTGCGGAATCGGCGGAGCTTGCGGAGCCGATTTCGGAGGTCGGGAGTACGGGGCCGGAGCGGGCCGCCCGGACGGAGCGAACCATTAAAACAGCGCGCTGGCCCAGTGGTCGCCGGCGGCTTTGGCGCCGGGTGGGATGGCGAAGACCGCGCTGCTGGTGTGCTTGATGTACTCGTTGAGGGCGTCGGTTGCTGCTAGTCGGCGCTGGATCGGGATGAATCCGGTGCGTGGGTCGCGCTGGAACGCGATGAAGAACAGGCCGGCGTCGAGCTGGCCGGTCTCCTGGTCGACGCCGTCCGTGTATGAGTAGCCGCGCCGCAGGATCGAGACGCCGCTGTTGGTCGACGGCGCGGCGAGCCGGATGTGCGCGTCCTCGGGGATGACGAGGTCGCCGTCCTCGTTCTTCGCCGTCAACGGGACGGCGTCGAACTCGCCGGCCGCGCCCAGCGGCGCGCCTTCGATCTTGTCGCGGCCTATGACGGCCTCCTGGTCGGCGAGGAAGTCCCGGTCCCAGGCCTCGAGCAGCATCCGGATCCGGCGGGTCACGACGTATGTCCCGCCGCGCATCCAGGCCTGGTCGGTGTCCGCGCCAGCCCAGACGAACGAGTCGAGGGCTTTCGCGTCCTCACGTTTGATGTTGTTCGTGCCGTCTTTGAAGCCCATCAGGTTGCGCGGCGTCTGCTGGGCGTCGCTGGTGGTGCTGGTCCGGCCGAACCCGAGCTGGAACCAGCGCAGCACGGCGGTGCCCTGGGCGAGGCGGCGCAGGTTGCGCACCGCGTGGAAGGCAACCTGCGGATCGTCGGCGCAGGCTTGAATGCAGAGGTCGCCGCCGCTGCGGTTCTTCTCGAGGGCGTCGCCGGGCATGGACGGGATGTCGACGAGAGCGGCCGGTCGGCGGGTGCTCAACCCGAACCGGTCGTCGAACAGCGACGGGCCGACCCCGAAGGTTATGGTCAGGTTGGCCGCGGACAGGCCGATTGCCTCGCCCGTGTCCTTCGGCGGCGACTGCGGCGCCGTCTCGACGTCGCTCACGGGCTGCCCGTCGGCCATCCGGCCGGCCGCGTCCGTCCATGTCCGCAGCAGGTCACGCAGGCCGTCGCGGCTCACCCCGGCCGACACGTCGAAGGCCGCGAAGGCGAGCCGGTCCTGGGCGACCGTGGTGATCCCGGCCTGCTGACGGCCGTAGAACGGGACGACGGCGCGCGCCGGGGCGGGCGCATCGGGTGAGTCGTCCGAACAGCCGGCCACCGCGGTGGCCGCTCCCGCCCCGGCCAGCCCGGCGGCGCCCAGTAGCGCCCGCCGCCGCGACAGTCCTCGATGGTCGACCATCGCCATCCGCCTTTCCGTCCCATTTTGATCAGGATTCCGCGCCCGTTTCCCGAGGCACGCCCTCGACAGTCCGGTGGCCGCCCGGGCGAACGACCCGGGCGGCAACCGGCAGCCGGCAACCGGCACCAGCAACCGCTGTGCCGTTACTCCACGACGGTTCCGGCCACCTGCGACAACGGCTCCGCGAGGGCGTCGACCGCCTGGGTGAGCCCGCGCCGCTGGTCCTCGGTGACCTTGTCGTAGGAGACGTAGCCGGTGCCCTCCTTGTAGGGCTCGATCGCCTTGTACATGGCGGTGAAGCCAGCCCGGACCGACGTGGCCAGCGTCGGGTTCAGCTTCTGGACGGCGGGCTCCAGCAGGGTGAACGCCTTGTCCGCGCCCTCGATGTTGCCCTGCATGTCGAGGAGGTCGAGCTTGCTGTACCGCTCCTCCTCACCGGTCACCTTCGTCAGGCCCACCTCGTCGAGCAGCTCCGTCGCGCCGTTGGCGACCTGCGCCGGCTGGAAGGTGGCCGTCGCGACGAGGGTCTGGAGCCGGCCGACGTCGGTCGCGAGCTGGTCAGCGATCGGTCCCATCCCGTCGAGCTTCTTGTCGGCGAAGATCGCCTTCTCCAGGCGGTGGAAACCGGTCCAGGACGCCTCGTCGGGGGTGTCGTCGATCCGGGCGTCGATGGCGGGGTCGAGGTCGCCGAACGACTCCGCGACCGGTTCGATCCGCTCGTAGTTCAGGCGCGGCGCGCCGTAAAGCTCCGCGGCCTTGGCGAGGTCGCCGGCCTTGACCGCCGCGACGAACGGCGCCGTGTTGGTCACCAGCTCCGCGACCTGGGCCTTCACGTACACGGCGTAGTCGGTGGCTGCCGAGCCCAGCTGCGCGGTCACCTCCGGCGAGAACGTCGCCCCGGCCGTGGCACCGGCCTTGGCCTCGGTGACGACGAAGTCGGTCTTCTCCTTGTCCTCGCCGCCCGCGGCGCCCGGGCAGTAGAGCTGGTAGGTGCCTTTCTTGACGTTCAGCGAGAAAGTGCCCGACAGGCCGGGCGTCAAATTCTCCTTCTCTCCGAGGATCGTGTCGCCGCTCAGCAGCTCGACCTCGGTGATGGCGTCGGCGCCCTTGTTGACGAGCTTGAATGCCGTCGGGCCGGCCGGGATGGTCGCCGGGTCGGCCGTACAGCCCGCGGCTGTCATCGTCACGGTGACGGTCTGCTTGCCGCCGCCCGACGAGTCGGAGTCGGCGGAGCCACTACAGGCGGCGGCGCTCACGGCGACAACGGCTGCTACCGCGCTGAACGCGACTGGGCCCAAGGGCATGCGAAAATGATCTTCTTTCGCATGCCCGGCGGCCATCACCCTCCGGGCTAGTGGTGCGCGGCGCACGAAAGTACCCCCAGATCGGTATGAGAATTGCTTTGGAAAGGGCGCTTGGAATCGCTCGAAATCTCGCGTCCGGGCTGCCCGGTGGCTACGGTGTCGCCGCCGAGGTGTCGTGTGGGACGGACCGCGTCCCGTTCTGGCTCTCGGCCACCGGCCCGAAATCTTCTGGCGTTTCGACGGGCGCCGACGCCCCGGCAGACACCGTGGTCTCGGCAGGCGCCGTGCTTCCGGTGAGTGCCGTGGTTCCGGTGAGTGCCGTGCTTCCGGTGGGTGCCGTGGCCGCCGGTCGCGGCGGGCGTCGACGAGCGGGCCAGGCGACGAACAGCGCGAGCGGGACCAGGTAGACGACCCAGGCGATGAACTCTGCGACCACCGGCCTCGGCTGCAGGCCCAGCACGCCGGTCAGCACGCTCGCCAGCGGCGTGCCCGGCCGTACCAGCCAGGTCAGGTCGAACATCCTCTTCTGGCCGGCGTCGAGCCAGCCGGCCTCGTGCGCGGTGTGGGCGGCGGTCGCCAGCAGCCCGGCGGCGACCAGGACGAGGACCAGGCCGGTCACGCGGAAGAACCGGGAAAGGTTGATGTGCACGCCACCCCGGTAGATGCCGACGCCGACCACGACCGCGACCAGCACCCCGAGCAACGCCCCACCGCCGGCGGTCGCCGGCGAAGTGCTGGCGTTGAAGGCGGCGATCAGGAACACCGCCGTCTCGAAGCCCTCCCGCAGCACGGCGAGGAACGCCATCGCCACCAACGCGCTGGTCGACCCCGTCTCCAGGGCGGATGCGGTAGCGGTCTCGAGCGAGCGCCTGAGGTCTCGCGAGTGCCGCCGCATCCAGACGACCATGTAGGTGACCATCGCCACGGCGATCAGCCCGATGACGGTCTCCAGCGCCTCCTGCTGCCGCTGCGGCAGCTCCCGGTCCAGCAGCTGCAGGGCGATCCCGATGCCCAGGCAGAGCAGGACGGCCAGCGACACACCGATCCACACCTGCCGCAGGGCGTCACGACGGCCGCTCTGGCGGAGGAATGCCGCCACGATGCCGACGATCAGAGAGGCTTCCAGCCCCTCGCGCAGGCCGATCACAAATGTGGGAAGCACCGGCGGCCCTCCCTTACCTATCCGTCTGATATCCGCCTGAAATCCACCCGCCGCCGAACTACTACAATCATGTAGAAGTCGGGCAACTATGGTTAACCTCGCCAAAGTTAGGCCCACCTAAGGGTTTCGCGCAAGAACCCAAGAGCCTGGAAAACCGGGGTCACATCGCCGCGCGATCGGCATGATCGGCTCTGGCGCAACCCGGCGCTATACACAGCGCCACGCTCGCGCCACGGCGGGTGGCCGCATGCGAGCGCGCCGCGCGCCACGGCGGACACCCACAACGTTGCTCTGATCGAACACATGTGCGAACGTGGAGCGCGTGGACGTGCGGATCGTGATCGACGGCGAGACCTTCGAACTGCCGGCCGACACCGACCCGAACGAGCTTCGCAGGCGTGTCGCCCAGGCGGTCTTCCGCTGCGAGGTCGAGCAGCTCTACCTGGCCGACGGCGAGACCATGCTCGTCAACTGGCGCTCGGTCCGCACCATCCGGATCCACACCGGCCGGCCCGCTCCCCGCCCGCCTGCCCCAGGCCACCTTGGTGCCAATGCCGACACCGCCACCACACCCGCGTCACCCCCGCCGACGCCAGCCGACGACCCCCCGGCTCCCTAGACGGATCACGGCCGCGCGGTGGCCCCGGGCGGGAACCTACAGGCCACCTTCCCCCTCGCGGCCGTGATCCCTGATCTTCACCGCTGGCCCGGCCAGCGAAGCCCGTTCAGGTGGCACGAGCCTCAGGTGGCAGTGGCCTCAGGTGGCACGGGCTTCGCCCCAACCGCCGCCGCCAGGGGTGTGGACGGTGACGACGGCGCCGGCGGGGAGCGAACGACTCGCCTTGGGCGGCAGCGGATCGCCGTCGACGTCGGCGCTGCCGACGGCGCCTGGCCCGCCACCGGCCGCACCCGCAGGCGCGTGCCGGCGCCGGTCGGCGAGCACCGACAGGGTCGCGGGGGCCAGCACGCGGATCGCGCGGACCAGCCCGGCACCGCCGGGATGCACGCCGGCTCCGGCCGTCGTCTCGTCAAGCTCGTAGCGCTCGACCCGCAGCGGGTACTCAAGCTCAAGCGCCTCGATCGGGGTGTTGAGAGTGTTCGTCATCCCCACGTGCACCCCGGACGCGCCCGGCCCGCGGGCCGAGCCGCCGGCGCCACCCGCGAGGGTCTCGTAGTACGTCCACCCTTCGCCGCCGATCACCAGGTTGTTCATCGTCCCCTGCCCCTGAGCCGGCAAGACCGGCAGCGCCAGCGAGTCGGCCGCCTCGACCGCGATGGTCGCGTCTCCCGTGGCAACCGAGGCCAGCGAGCCACCCGCGGCGGCCGAGCCACCCACGGCGGCCGCGGCGGAAGAGGCATCCGCGGCGGCGACCGCCTCGCCGAGGGCGGCCAGCACCGTGTCGGCGATCCGTTGCGACGTCTCGACGTTGCCGGCGACGACCGCCGACGGCCGGCGGGCGTCCACCAGCGAGCCCGGCTCGGTGACGACGGTCAGCGGCGCGTACGTGCCGTCGTTCGCCGGCACGTCCTCGGGCAGCAGCACCCGCAGCGCGAAGCAGCAGGCCGAGCGGGTCACGGCACGCGGGCAGTTGACGTTGCCGCGCACGGCCGGCGACGTGCCGGCGAAGTCCACCGTGAGGCTGTCGCCGGAGATCGTCACCGCGACCCGCAGCGGGATGTCGACGTCGTCCGCGCCGTCGCCCTCCAGCTCGCTGGCCGCCTCGTACCGGCCGTCCGGCAGCAGCCCGACCAGCGCCCGGGCACGTCGCTCGCCGTAGCGCAGCACCTCGGCGAAGGCGGTGAGCACCGTGGCCCGGCCGTGCCGCGCGGCCAGCTGTGCCAGCCGGGTACCGGCGAGCCGGTTCGCGGCCGCCTGCGCGCGCAGGTCGCCGCGGCGCTGGTCGGGGGTGCGCGAGTTCGCGCAGATGAGGTCGAGGATGTCGTCCTGCCACTCGCCCGCCCGGACCAGCCGGACCGGCGGGATGATCAGACCCTCGGCATAGATCTCGCGTGAGTCGGCGGGCATCGAGCCGGGCCGCATGCCGCCCATGTCGGAGTGGTGCGCCCTCGTGGCGGCATAGCCGATGATCTCCCCGCCGGGCTCCCCGTCGCCGGGTCCCTCCTGCGCACCGGCCAAGCCGCCCATCGGAATGGTCAGCGGGCTGACGAGGGTGACATCGGGCAGGTGGTTGCCGCCGGCGAACGGGTCGTTGAGCACCCACACCTCACCAGGCCCGCTCTTGGCCCCAGATGTCGCAGCCGCGCCGCGTTCGGCGACCACCCGGACCGACTCGTAGAGCGCCCCCAGGTGCACCGGCACGTGTGCCGCCTGCGCGACCATCCGGCCGTCCGCGTCGAACAGCGCCGCCGAGCAGTCCCGACGCTCCTTGATGTTCGACGAGTACGCGCTGCGGACCAGCAGCGTCCCCATCTCCTCGGCGATCCCGGCGAGCCCGCTCGCGAGCACTGACAAGGTCACCGGGTCCAGCCCGGCCGGCACCGCCTCCACCCCTCCAGCGTGGCACCTCTCTGCCCGGCACGGGCCACGGGTCTTGGCCGCCCCACGAAACCGGCAACCCAGCTCCGCGCCGGGTACTGCGCGGTGCCATTCTTTGGGGTCGTGACTACTCCGACGGCTGAAGCCGCCGGCCTCTCAGGCCGCTTGCGCGACCTGACGGGCCAGCCCAGCCCGAAGGATGTTGACCGCCGCGTTGACGTCGGCGTGCGCCGTGTGCCCGCAGGCGACACAGGCGAACGCGGCCTGGGTCGTGCGGTTCTCGGCGGCACAGTGACCGCATTCGGCGCAGGTGCGGGACGTGTGGGGGGCGGGAACTGGGATCACCGTCCGCCCGGCGCTTTCAGCCTTGGCGTGCAGGATTCCCAGGAACACCCCCCATCCCGCGTTGTGGATCGACCGGTTCAGCCCGGACTTGGCGGCCTGCCCGTTGGGCAGGAACGCCCCCGGGCTGTCGGGGTCGGGCTTGGCGTTGGCCCGGCGGGCCATGCCCTTGATGTTGAGGGTCTCGTGGGCGATCAGGTCGTGGTCGCGAACCAGCCCGAGCGCGGTCTTGTGCGCGAGGTCGGCGCGCTGGCGAGCGACCTTGCGGTGCAGTCCGGCGACCCGGGCGACGGCCTTGCGGCGCCGTTTCGAGCCACGTTTCTTCCGCGACAGGTCGCGTTGCGCGGCAGCCAGCCGGCCGGCGGCGCGTTCCAGGAGTCTGGGGTTGCCGTAGTGCCGGCCGTCGCTGGTCGTGGCAAGCGAGGCAATCCCAACATCGACGCCGACCACGGCGCCGGTCGTCGGCAGCGGCTCGGCGGGCACGCCGTCGCAGGACAGCAGCACGTACCAGCGGCGGCGTGCC
>Ga0268265_10000578_pt1 | contig 37091 bp, 53 predicted proteins | sample KBSSwiS52_FD_190355 | JGI IMG/M metagenome (GOLD analysis project Ga0268265, IMG submission 190355) | Switchgrass rhizosphere microbial communities from Kellogg Biological Station, Michigan, USA - KBS Switchgrass S5-2 (SPAdes) (version 2) | ecosystem: Host-associated > Plants > Roots >...
CCAAATCAGAGCCTCTTTAGATGACGCCGTGGACTCGGCCTACGAAAGATACAGGGAACGTTGTGTTGGATAGATCCCAATTTATCGGCGGCTCAGATGCCGCGGCAGTCGTGGGCATGTCCCGGTGGTCGACACCCCTTCACGTGTGGGCAGAAAAAACGGGCCAGATTGAAACCCATCAGTTAGACAGCGAAGCAGCCGAGCTCGGCACCTATCTTGAAGAGTACGTTGCCCGCCGGTTCACCAAAGAAACCGGCAAGAAGGTCCACCGGGTTAATGAGACGCGCTTCCATCCCAAGTACCCGTTCCTGGGCGCTAACATCGATCGCCGCGTAGTAGGCGAAGAAGCGATCCTTGAGTGCAAAACGACCAGCGCATGGAAGGCCAAGGAATGGGACGGCGAAGAAATCCCCCACGAATACATCATTCAGGTGACGCATTACTTGGCGGTGACGGGTGCCAAGAAAGCCTATATCGCAGTCCTCATCGGCAACCAAGATTTCAAATGGAAGACGATCGAGCGCGACGAGAAGCTCATCCAAAATATCATCAGCCGCGAGGTGGAGTTTTGGAATAAGTTTGTCGTTCCGAAGGTCATGCCAACCACCGTTTCCAAGAACGACTCTGACACCCTCTATCAGCTCTTCCCCGTGGCAAGTCCCGAATCCACTGTCGACCTCGGAGACGAAGGTGCCAGGCTTATTGAATCGCGCAACGCTCTCTACCAGGACGCTATTACTTTAGAGGGTCACATCGCCGAGGTTGAGAACTCGCTCAAAGCCATGATCAAAGACAACGAGTCTGGCATGGCCGGCAAATGGAAAGTGTATTGGCAGAACCAATCACAGACCCGCCTCGACACTAAGCGCATCAAGCTCGAAATCCCAGAAATTTATTCGAAGTATGGAACGGTTTCCAAGTTCCGAAAGCTGGTTGTAAGAGAGGAATCCACCAATGGCAAACGTTGAGGCCGTAAAGAACGCCGTAGCAGAGCAGAGTAAACCCAAGACACTTCAATCGATGATCCAAGACTCCATCAAGGAGCTTGGTCGAGCACTCCCGGAAGGTATGCGCCCAGAACGCTTGGCGCGTATTGCGTTGACAGCCATCCGGTTAAATCCAGAACTCACCCGTTGCACCCCGGAGTCCTTCCTGGGAAGCCTGTTTGTCCTTGCCCAGATGGGGCTCGAGCCCATCGCCGGCCGATCGTATTTGTTGCCGTACAACAACAAGCGGAAGGTGGGAAACGACTGGGTTCAGGTGAAAGAAGTCCAGGCTGTGATCGGATATAAGGGCTACGTTGAGCTCTTCTACCGTCACGAGTCCGCTCTTTCTGTGGACATGCAGACGGTCCATGAGAATGATGACTTCTCCTACCAGTACGGGACTGATAGTTTTCTCCACCACAAGCCAGCCTTGAAAGATCGCGGGAACGTCATTGGATTCTACGCAGTCGCCAAGATGAAGGGCGGGGCCTCCATCTTTCGCTTCATGTCCAAAGATGACGCGCTAGACCACGGGAAAAAGCACTCCAAGACATGGGACGGAAACAAGTTCTCAGACTACTCTCCATGGAAGAAAGAACCGGACGCCATGTGCATGAAAACGGTTCTCCTGCAACTCGCCAAGCTTTTGCCGCTTTCTGTTGAACTCCAGCGCGCGATCGAGGTGGACGAATCGAGCCGCGACTTCCGCAAGGGAATCGAGGATGCGATGGATCTTCCGGTCACAACGAACTGGCAGGACTCTACAGAGACGCAGGCCGAGGCCAAGCTTGCGGGTAAATCGAGTGAAGACATTCCGTTTGGAGAGTAATTAAAAAAGGAGGGGGGAACGTTGTTTGCCAAGCTTAAATCTAGACCTTAATTATTTTGATCATCCCAAAACACTGCGTCTAGTGGGCCGCCTTGGCCCAGGATCCGACGTATTACCCATCCGATTATGGTCGTTTGTGGGGCGTCATCATCCAACCACTGGACGCTTAGCAATGCTTGAAGCAGAGCTTGAGCATGTATGTGGTTGGTGGGGTGATAAAGGCGCAATGGTACGCGCAATGGTCGACATCGGGTTCATTAAAGAAAATGGTTCCTTTTTTGAGGTAAACGACTGGTTTGAGCATAGTGGTCATCTTGCCGCTTATAAAAAACGTGCTGTAATTGCGGCAAAAAAGAGATGGGGAATTAAGCATGCTAGAAGCAATGCTAGAAGCATAACTAGCAATGCTGTAAGCAATGCCCCTGCTGTACTAAGCAGTACGTTACTAAGCAATACAAAAGAAGAAAGAAGACGTTCACCTCCTTTTCAAAAGCCTTCAGTTCAGGAAATCGAAACCTACATCAAAAGCAAATCCTACAGCAGTGTAAACGCACAACAGTTCTTCGATCACTACGAATCAAATGGATGGCGGGTAGGTAGAAACCCCATGCGCGATTGGCAGGCAGCCGTTCGTACATGGGCAAGAAATGAATACGGAGGAATAAAAAATGGCGGGAATGAACCCAATGGTCGCAAGAGCATCTTTGGCTTACCAAATAAAAAAAGCGGGTCGATCCGATATTCTGGCGCGGATACGGAATTACGAAAAGTCCCATCTTCCGCAGGGGAGATACTTGCAGGGATCCGAAATAGCCACGCTACTACACCGGATGGAATCAAAGAACGGACCAATAAAGATTGAAATTGCCAACCCCACAGACGATGACATCGCCATGATGGAGTCCTATTGGCAACGCTTTGAGCGCGAGCACATCTGGCCTGGAGAGCGATTTGAAGAAGAACATCCAGAAGTCGTGGCCAAATCAAAAGCCGAACAGATCCACGACTGGGAAGACTGGTTCTGTGAACGAATGTTACTTACGAACGCGGCCTGATGATCATTGGTTTTGTGGCCTTCGGAATTTTCGTCTTTATCTGTGGATTTATCCTCGGTCATTTCTGCGGGTTTTGCGTAGGTTTAGAGCATCAGAGAAAGGGATCAAGCAATGCCTGACTTAATACAAGTACGAAAGAAGCTAGAGTCTTTAGCGAGTACGCTTTCGGGACGAGATGGTTTTCATGCGGGACTCTCAAGCAATCACAACGCGGTAGAACTCGAGTTTGGCCAAGCGCTTTATGGGGCCATCATTCACAACAAATCGGTTTCCGTCGTTGAGTTGGGTACCGGCGCCGGCTACAGCACAACCTGGATGCTCCTTGCTCTTGAGAAAAACGAGAACGGGTATCTCTGGAGCTTGGATCCCTCCGTCCCTCAACCGCCTGTCTGGGAAACAGTGGGATGTCCTACAGGCCGGCTCATTTATATCAACGAAGTTCTCGAAGACGGATACGACCAACTCCCCAAACGAATCGATCTTCTCTTCCATGACGCGAGTCATGACTTTGCCACCATCATTAAAGATTTAGAACTCCTGATTCCACGCATTTCCAAAGACGGTCACATCGTTGTTCACGACGTCAATTACAACCGCCGCATGGGGGACGCGCTCCAGGAATGGTTTGAGCAAAAGTCCGATGAGTGGACCTACCAAGAAATTTCAAGCGGGTGCGGTATTGGAATTGCCAAGCGGATTGCAGTTCCCGTCGTGCTCGAGAAACCAAAAATCAAACAACGGAGGGTCAAAAGTGGCCGACAGAATTGAGGGGGTCGTGAAGTGGTTTAACGACGGGCGTGGGTACGGATTCATTGAAGCGAACAGCGTTCTTTATTTTGCGCATTACCAAGAAATCATCGGAGAAGGGCACAGAACGCTTCTCCCATATCAGAGAGTGGAGTTCGTTCCGTTTGAAAATGCGAAGGGTCCACGGGCCAGGGACATCAAGATCGTGGCGGCAAGCGAGGCCGAACAAAAATTCGGAACCTGATTTCATTGTCATTTAGATGCAAAGCGAAATGACCCCCTTGAAATTTAGCTGCTAACATGGTAGCATAGCATGGTGAGGGAGGAACCCATGACTAAATCACTTGAAGAGCGGAAGGCTGAGATTGTCCAGGAGTTCATGGCCATCATGAAGCAGTGGGACGCTCAGGTTGAGGTGCATAATCCGGGACCCGATGACATTGCGCGACTGGGTTTCCTGCGCTTGAAAATCGATGGCTATATCTTGGCGCTGCAACGCATTGAAAACGAAGAAAAGATGGGAGCAAGTCATGAGCGCTCCTAAGAAGGTCCATGAAAACATCTGCGCAGATCTTTGCGGGCTCCGGTACCGGCATACGGTTGAGGAGCACGAGGCCAAGCCCAAGGATCCGAGCGATCGCAAGATTCATATGCAGCCGGTCTGCGACGATAAACTCTCTGGCGAGAAGCTGGCTTGGACCTTCAAGCCTGAGTGGAAGCGGAAGTTCGTTGATAACTTTACCGATTTTGGCGCAATGGAAGAATGGAAGATCGTTCCAGGAGTGGTTGTCGAGTGTCAGGGCTCGCATCATCTAATCATTGAGACCACGATTCCAGGAAGCGAAACGAAAGAAAAAGTAGTGAAATGTCGCAAATGTCGGTATACGTATCGACATAAGGGAATATGAAACTCTATATCCTTCTTGCGGCCGTCTTCCTCTTCGCGGGTTGCCAAAAACGGGGAAGCATTGGTCTGAGCAGCACCGCTTCCAGTGGCGGGGCCTGTCTCTTTGACGGACAATCAAACGCGGCCCAAATGGATATGGAGTACGTGCGAAAGACGCTCGGTTGCCAAACGGTGAATATCGCTGTTGGAGATACATCACTTGCCCAACACATTAAGGGCGGCGAGTTTTACGCGAACCTCATTGCCACGCTCAAGCAGCTCATGAAGAGAGGCCCCGTGATCTACGTCTTTTACCAGGGCGAATGGGAAGGCAAGAACGCCATAGGGCACGACACATGGAACCAAAGGTTCACGGAACACATTCAAAATATACGCACCGAATCAGGCCTGACATCAATGCCCGTCTACTTCTTCCGGATCAACGAGCATCGTTACGACCAATACCCCGCTTATGCGTGGGAAAAGGTGCGAGACGAGCAAGACGGGGTTCATGTCCAAAGCACAACCATGATCTCATCGGACGGCTGTGAGCTGTCGCATGACGAGCTTCATTACACCACGGACGGCTATCACTGCCTCACGGACCGCCTGGCGTCCGAGATCAGAGGAGAATGAGATGAAAGCTCGAACGGTCTGCCGCCACGACAATAAACTAGAAGATGGCAAATGTCCTGTTTGCCTGGTTCCCAGAGAGCAACAGCATACTCCGACGCCGTGGTATTCAAAAGAAGACGGCGAAGAAGTGAACAGAACCCATTGGGTTCCATTTCAATCTCTTTGGTTTCAAGACGAAAAGATCGGTGAAATTAAAGACCAAGCCAACGCCGCCTTCATCACCCGCGCTGTCAATAACTATGACGAGCATGTGGCCCTCTTGAAGAAATCCCAAGAGTTAATGACTGAAAAAGAATGGGTTGTGTGGGACAAGGCAGTTAGAGATGCAATCGCCAAAGCGGGGTCCAAATGATCAGCGCAATCAACATTCTCAACATGATCCGCCAGGAAAAATCATTTTGGGCGGCTGCGAGCGACGATCCCAAGGTCGTTTGGTATGTGAAGGGTCTCGAATTTGCGCGGAAGGTTGTCGTGAAGGAACACTCCCGGTGCAAGTCCATACCCTCCATGTCCTACCAGGCATGGCGGCCGGGCAAGATACGCCAGTCTATCCAGTTCGCCATCCGACTTATTTACGCGGGGAGCAAAAAGCAGGCGATTCGAGTGCTCACCAAGATCTTGGTCAAAGGACAGGTGAAGTGAGAACTGCTATCATGGTGGCACGAGGAGGTGCACCCATGGGCAAAACGTTGTCCCCAAAGTGTCATTGTTTGAGATGTGACTTTGATTGGTATTCGAGAAAGGTCTTAGAGCTCGGCAAGTTACCAAAGCGGTGTCCCAATTGCCTTTCCCCCTATTGGAACAAGCCCTATGTTCGAGAACCTGAAAGGAGCAAGCAAAAGGAATAAGTCGGGCGTTATCAGTATTTCGTTTGGAGAACATGAGACTGTGGCATAAATTTCATGCAAAACCGACGGAAGTAGACGGCATAAGATTCGCTTCAAAAAAAGAAGCTCGCTACTACGAGCAGTTGCTTATTGCTCGGAAGTCTGGCGAGCTCCTTTTTTTTCTGCGCCAAGTCCCATTTCACCTACCAGGCGGTGTCCGCTTTGTCGTTGATTTTGCCGAGTTTTGGAAGTCTGGCGAAGTGCGTTTCGTAGATACCAAAGGATTTAAGACTGAATCGTACCGTGCCAAGAAAAGAATGGTTGAGGCTTTGTACCCCATGACCATCATGGAGAGCTGAAAGGAATGGCTTAAATGAGCAGAATCGAAATGGCAAATTCAGTCGATGGCAAGATGATTACTGTTTGGATTTCAGATCAACTCATTGAGGGTTCTATGACGGTGGCAGTTGAATTGGCAAAGAAAGACATAGCCAAGATGATTTGGGAAGAAAACAAAACTCAGATCATGGCGAAGATGGATCTAACAGGGTTAGCCAACTTGATCGCTATTCATGCTTCCGATGCTTTGAAGGAAAAGAAATGACTTTGACTCTCCCTGTGGAACACTGCACGAATCAGAATACACAGGGAGAGTTTCTGTTTTAGAAAAAGGAGAGTTATGAAAATATTGGCGTGGACTCTGCTTGTTTTTCTTGCGTTGAACGTTATTTTAGGACCACTTAATTTTGGACAACCACGCGAGCCCGAGACTTACAAAACATGGCTTGGTAGCTGGCTTGGTGTCGTATTAATGCTGCCGCTCATTGGAAGAATTCTGGGTTGGTGGTAAACAAAAAGGAGCCTTACATGAAATACCTACTGTTGCTTCTGCTTGCCGGTCCCGTTGTTGCCGCATGTCCGAACGGTTGTGAAGAGCACGAGGGCGTTTGTGCCTGTGACATTCAGCCATTCAAAGCCGATCCCGTTGATGTGGCAAGCGATGAGGCGCCACGAAAAGAGCAGCAGCGCCAATGGGAAACCGGTGACGTGAAAGCGGACATGCCTCAGAGCCTCATTGCCAGTGACCAGAAACTTGAGCAGGAAAAGGCGGATGCGATCGCGGAAGGTAAACAAGCTGCTGGAATACCACAAGGAGAAATGAAATGAACACAGTCATGATCTTGAAAGTCGTTGGGATTGTCTTGATTTGCGTTGGGATCCATTTTGGAATAAGCGGTCTCTTGCCTCTGATTGTCTTTGGGGCTGGACTTGGATTTTTGTTTTTGCCTTAAAAATCCATAGCGATCACGACAATTTGCGCTCGGTGGCAGGGATCCGATGTTGGAGCGATCCTAAACACGGATGGCGATCCGGCCCGGGCGCATAATTTTAGAGGAGAAGAAATGATTGAGATTGGGCCGAATTTACTCGAACTCATAAAGACCATAGTCATTGTTGTCGGAGCACTATTAGTGTTCTTCATTTTCATGAGCAATTTATGAGTGCTCGAGAGGAGAAGATTGCGGAAGAGGTATTCAGTATTTGCATGACTGAATTCTCGACAGATCTGATCCATGAAAAAGCCATGTGCAAGGTTGTAAGGGAGCAGATTGCTAAAGTTCTTGAGGGGTATGCCGAGGAGGTGCGGAACACTACGCATTGCAAGGTGCGTTGCGGATGTTTCGCTTATGAACAAGCCATTAAAGAAGGCGAAGCTAAAGGCTACATCCAGGGACATTTTGCAGGATCGAATGCTGAAAGGGACAAGGCGTATATGGGAGAAGTTCGAAACATTGCCCTTGAGGAAGCAGCGAAGATTGCAGAAGAGGGGCCCGGTCCTGCTGGAGTCGTTCATTGTGATGGGGATGTGCGAGATCCAGGAGTTGTTGTGAGCGGATTCCAGAAATGGATTGCAGATAGAATCCGTTCACTAAAGTCGGAGGCGAAGAAATGAAATTCAGGAAGAAACCAGTTGTGATCGAAGCAATGCAATTTTTCATAAACACGCTTGATGGGTGGCCGCTAGGTGTATACAAAGACGGAGACAAGCACTGCATCGATACGTTGGAAGGACCCTTAAACGTATCCGAAGGCGACTGGATCATCACGGGAGTGAAAGGCGAAAAGTATCCGTGCAAGCCAGATATCTTTGAAGCGACCTACGAGCGGGTCGAATGACTCCATTTACAGACGACGAGCTTGCCGAGTTAAAAATATATGTCCAATCTCCGGCAGCCTTTTTCAATGGGATGGACAAACTCCAAAGACTGAGTACTCGCTTGGAAGCGGCGGAGAATTGGGCATTCACTTTGAAAAGAAAAGAATCTGCAAATCATCCTGAGTCCATGATGGCAGAGGACACATGGCGAAAGGCTGCGGGGAAATGAGCGCAACTTGGGATTGTCTAAGACACGGTAATTACTCAATCATAGGCGAGTGCCTTGGTTGTTTAGACGAGAAAAGAATTCATTCTGAATGTGAGTCTGAGCTATCGACTCTGCGTTCTGAGAACTTTCTCTTGAAGGAAAGGCTCTCCAACGCAGAAATGTTCATCGTTCATGACACCAATAAAATTGCGAAGCTCGAGGCTGTCGCGGAGGCGGCGAAGAATCATTTCTGCAGTGCCAGGGACGGATATCCTGATCCAGACGATGAGCTAAAAAAAGCGCTGGCAAGGCTTGAGGAGAAATGACAAATGTTATCAAGGGAAATGGTTGAAATGGCTACGAATAACGCGCTTAAAGATAGAGCCAAAGCTCTCGCCGTAATCACCACAGCCGACAAGGTTATCGCATTCAAAATGTTTCACGATTTCGGTTTGTCCTCTACCGAAGAAGATTTAAGGAAAGCTCTTGTTGCAATCGGTTGCACGTATCCGTCCATCTGATAATGAAATTTTAATGAATAACCAAGAAATCAATGAGGCCGTGGCGGCGAAGTTGGGGTGGAAGGCAGTAAAAATAAAACAAATGCTTCCAGAAAGAGAAGAAACGCGGTGGATGGATCCTTCCGGAGTTGTCCAGCCTTGGGGAAAATGTCACGACTACTCCACTTCTATCGAAGCAGCTTGGGAGATTGTGAATTCACTAAAGGATCACGGCTTTACTTTGAGAAAAGCTGACCCGCTAGTGAGATGGTATTGCTCAATATTCGATTGGGTTACTCCAGGGGCGCTTAACGTTGAAGAAGAAGCCGAAACAGCGCCTCTTGCAATTTGCATGGCTTTCCTCAAGCTGCCATGATGGAATGGTGGCAATTCTTCTTGATTATCGGACTGCTCATCGCAATCCTACTTAAATGATCATCAAACGATGCAAATACTGCCAATTGACAGAAGAACAATGCGAAGTCCTTACTCTCTGTCCGTATTCGCCATTTGGCAACCATAAAGTGGAGGAAAAATGATTTGGATCTTAATCATCTACGCAAATGCTCTTTCGCCGGCCATAGAACAATTCGCATCTGAGGAGACGTGCAACAAGGTTTTATACACGTGGGTGAAAGACGGGCCGCACGGCGCCAAGGGAATGTGTATTCAGGTGGATAAGAAGTGAGAGAGATCAAATTTCGCGCATGGGACAAAAAGGCAAAAGCTATGCGTGTCGTTTGGGATATTGGCTGGAAAGGTTGGGATTACCCAGACGAATCCATCAATTACGTCAAAGTCGAAGGTGATGGAACGTATGAGCTTTTGGAATCAGAAGTCGAGCTCATGCAGTTCACAGGCCAAAAGGACAAGAACGGAAAGGAAATTTACGAAGGCGATATTCTTGGTTTCGACAACGCAAGGACAAAAAACTCCCAAGGAGAATATGGAAGAGTCGAGGTTCGGTTTGGAGAATACGATGATTCTGAAATTGAGTATGGGAGTCCCGGAATTGGTTGGTATGTTGTCGGGTTCCACGGGTATTTGCGGTTGGATGGCGACAACGACAAATATTATATAGGGCAAAATGGCGAACAAGAGTGGAGTTTGGAGAGATGCACCCAGTGGGAAGTCATCGGTAACATCCACGAAAACCCGGAGTTTCTCGAAGAGAAGAAATGAGAAAGTATTTAACTCCGCTATTTTACCTGCTCTGTGGTTTCGCAGGATTTTATTGTGGTTTTACTTCAGGAAAAAATAAAAATCCGGCCGTTTATAGGTTGGCCCCGGAACTAGAAGCCAAGATGTGGGAAGATTCTCGATCCATTAGGGCATGGATTGACGATTTGAATGGCGCCAAAGTCGGCCACATAAGAATTATTGGAAATGCTGTTTGGAAGAAAGAACGATTTTTGGAATAAATTTACCCTAGGCCCTGGGAGGCAGGGGCGGTAAGTTCGGGTTGCCAGCCGCGCAAGCGGTGACCGTGACGTAAGATGGTTCTTAATTGGCAGCTATGGGTAGTGGGTTGGGGAACCCCACCGGGGTAAAATTTCAGTAGAATACGCCATGCGATTATTCCTCATGGCGGTGCTGTTGGTTTCAGGGTGTGCCCACAGGATTGAATACAGACCTACCACAGAACGTGGCGAGGACTGCAAGCATGAATGCCAGATCGCTGATTCTCATTGCATGAATTCCCCCCGAAGATGCCGTGAAGCAGCCAATAGGTGTTTGCAGGGGTGCATGGAGATGTATAAATAGCCAGTCTCCTTGACTTTTGATTCGAAGTAACGCATACTTTTAAAAGTTTCGCCTGCCAGATTGACTGTCTGACTGACTTAAAAACTCAGGGAGGCAGTCCAAATCAAAAACGGGAATAAACCAAAGAAAACGGGTTACAAGGGTGGAGGCCCTCGATTCGGAATCGAGAAGCCGGCCATCCCTGGTCCTGGCAGACCTCCTCTCCCTCCAGAAGAAAAAGAAAGACGTAAAATCCTCAGACAAAAGCTTGAAGAGATCGCGCCGGACGCCATCAAAGTGGTTGGCCAGATCATGGTCGATCCCAATGCAGAGGATAAAGACAAGCTAAGAGCCGCAGAGATCGCTTTATCGCACACTGTTCCTAAGCTGGAGGAGGTGAGCGAATCTGATAACCCCTTCTCAAACATCCATCCAGCCCAACTCCCCGGACTTCTCCAGCATCTCGACAGAGAGCTTGCAACGCGCCAGAACGGCCATGCAAACGGCAATGGAGAGGGCGCGTGAGATCTACGCCTGCGTGTACTACGAGCCTAACGGCGCGCAAGAGAACTTCATCAACCTTGTGGGGAAGAAGACGCCATACATTGGTATTTTCTCGGCGGCTAACGGTATTGGAAAGACCACGGCGATTGCCAACATCCTGGCAAACATATTTTGGGGGCCACAGAACCGCTTCTTTGAATACCCAGTATTTAAGACTTGGCCGTATCCGAAGCGCCTTAGATTCGTTACTAACCCAAATCTGCTTGGCGAAGACGGTCCGCTCCACACCGAAATCAAGAAATGGTGGCCTCAAGGCAAATACACCTGTTCTAAAGCTGGCAAGACATACTATTCGAAGTATCGGGCCAACGGTTTCCTCCTCGAAGTTATGTCTTACGACCAGGCGCTCACCGAGTTTGAAGGCAAAACTCTCGGTGCCGTGCTTTTCGATGAGCCACCAATGAGAGCGATCTATAACGCCTGCATCTCGCGGTTGCGTATGGGAGGCGTCTGCATGGTCTTCATGACTCCGCTTACCGGTGCCGGCTGGTTCTTTGATGAAGTAGTCCCCCGCCACCAAGAGAACATTGTCTACGGAGACATCGAAGAGAACTGCAAAGAGCATGGCAAGCGTGGCCAGCTCGAGCATGCCAATATCGAGCGTATGATCGCCGAGATGGATCCCGAAGAGATCGAAGCTCGCGCTCATGGTAAGGCGATGTACCTCCAAGGCCTCATATTCAAAAACTTTGATCCGCGTGTGCATGTTGCAGATCAGCATTTCACGGTTCCTGCAGGAGCTCAGGTGTGGCAGATCGTAGACCCGCACGCGGACAAACCTTTCGCAACCATCTGGGGATTTGCCGATCACTCAGGAACGCTCTTCGTGGCGGACGAGTGGCCCAATGAGGACTTTTACAAGATGCACGGATGCACTTTGGGGATCCAGGACTACAAGCGGATCTTTGCCCAGAAAGAGCAGGGCTGGCATGTCACCAAGCGGATCATGGACCGTCATTTTGCGGAGGTGCGAACAGTCCACACACGGAAGACCTTGCGTGAAGAATTTTCTGCCGCAGGACTTCATTATGATCTTTCCTACCATGGGGGCATCGAGGAAGTCGACGTTGGCATTGTTAAAGTCCGCGACTATCTGCGATACGACACGTCTAAGCCGATCGACTCACTTAATCGGCCTCTGCTTTACATATCACCCAAATGCACCAACACGATCAAATCCTTCCAGCGCTGGTCGATAGATCCAAAGACCGGCAAGCCTAAAGACGATTTCAAAGACTTCTGTGATGTGGTGCGCTATTGGGTGATGGGTAATCCTAAGCACTCTGCACCTGTGCCTATGCCTGAGCCCAGGAGACTATTTGGATGAGCATCACACTGACCAAGTATCAAGCCTCCAAGGTGATGGAGCTTATGTGCCCGAATTGCGGTGGTGAGCTTGCGAAGAAGACCAATTTGGAGTGCCACTGCAGTCTTTGCAACGTGACATATCGTGGGGAGGAGAAGAAGGATACCGATGGTCCTAGCGCTTAGACAAGAAGACATGCCGGGTGAGTCGTTGTTTCCAGAGAATAGGCCTCCTATTCCAGACGAGCTCTTCCACAAGCAGCCCGTGATGGCCAATCCCTTACAGACCTATCCTCTCGATTACGTCATGGACCAAGAGATCACGTCCATGGTCGTGAACCGCCAGAAGGCTTCTGAATACTGGCGCCGCGAGAAGCGTATTGTCTGGGACCGGTGCTGGGACCACTACAAACAGATTTATGACGCCACGGGTAAAGAGCAATGGCAGTCCAAGATGTTCATGCCGCAGACGCCTAAAGTCGTTGAAACGATCGTTGCCAACCTTCATGCCACATCCATGGCCCCGCATACCCCCATCGAATACCAAGCAAACCTCCCGCAAATGGAAGCTCCCATCAAAGACCACAACGCCATCATTTCAAACGACATGGACAAGTCGCAGTTCAAGATCTCATGGACAGATGTTTTGCGCAGCACCGTTCTTCTGGGCACTGGCTGCGGAAAGATCAACTACGCCAAGGAGATGCGCAAGGTTCTCGTAAAGAAGCGTAACCGCATGGCCGCTCTTAACCCCCTCTTTAGCGCGATCGGTGCTGCTCCAGTTGACAATGAGCGCTTCACTGAAGAAGAGATGATGACCAAGAACTGGGCCACCATGGAATACCGGGATCTTTACGACATCTATCCCGAACCCTATACCTTTGAGATCGATGACTCCCATTGGATCATCGAGAAGGCGAAGATCACAAACGCCGAGTTGATTGCTGGCGCCAATGATCCGGATCCCGCGATGCGTCTGCGCAACGTGACGCCGGCGCTCCTATCCCGTACAAACGATTCTCGGCTCATTTCCGACCCTGAAAAGCAAGCTAGGCGCCTGGCTCTCATGCAGCAGCAGGTCAATATGGACTACCAGGAGCCCGATTCTCCGCACGAGCTCTACGAATACTGGGGACCTGTGCCTGAACTGTTCCTCTTCCCCGATCACAAAGATGACCCGCAGGCCAAATACCGCATGCTTCCCGGCTGGATATGGGTTGTAGACAAGCAGTGGGTGGTCCGCAAGCAGCTCAATCCATTCCGAGACGCCATGCCTCCCTACATTCGCGGCCATTACATCCGCGTACCGGGCCAGTGGTACGGTATCGGTGCAGCCGAGCTGATGATCGGCCTACAGATTGAGCTGAACGAGCTTCGGAATACCCGTGTGGACCAGACGAATTTGACCCTTAACAAGATCATGGCGGTCCTCAAAGACAAGGTTCCTCCTGGTGAGTGGCAACGTCTGAAGTCTGCTCCCGGGGCCATCTGGCTATTTGAAGGCATTGATGACGTGAGCAAGGCCATCAAGACCATTGAATACCCTTCTGCGGGCCAAGATGCCTATTTGAACGCCAACGAGGTCAAGCAGGAGATCCAAGAGGTGACCGCGGCAACGAGCGCCACTGTTGGCGTTGGTGGCGATACGGGAGATGCGGGTGGGAAGACATTCCGTGGCCAGCTTCTCAACAAGCAATCCGCTACAGATCGCTTCATGCTCTACGCGCGCGGCCTTGAAACAACGGGTATTGGTGATGCCTACCGCAAATACTACCAGCGCATTTACCAGTTCAAGTCCTATCAGGACCTGGGTGCCATCCTTGGGCCTGAGAAGGCCGAATCGTTCGAGTTTATCCCTCCTGAGAAGCTTGATGAGTACGCCAAGCTCGTGCCTCTTGGGGTGCTGACCACTGAATCCAAGGGCGTCAAGCTCGCTCAGCTTGAGGCTTTCGATAGGCAGTTCAAAGACCAGTGGTGGTACAAGGGTATTGATGTTGCCCGCAAAGAACTGAACGAGATGGGTTATCCCAACACGGATCAGTTCGTGTTCTCCGATGAAGAGATCGAGCAATACAACCAGGCCAGAAAAGCGGCTATGGCTTCCGTTCCTGGTGGAATGGGCACCGACATCAATAAGAACCCTGGAGCCCCTCAGCCTGGCGGTGGTGCGCCGCCATCCCCTGCCAGACAGCCTATCGCAGGTAATTCTCCCGGGCGCAACCAATTCCTGGGGCGCTTACCAGTACGGCCAGCGAACGGTCCTGGTGGGAGTCCAATCGACATGTCAGGAGCACCAATGGGATGAGCAGAAGATTTGATTACGTCAAATACGATTCGGAATCCACTTCGCTCCAAGAGACCTTCAAGGAGTTGTTCTTGGATATCGAAGAGTTGGCCGAGCAAAGCTTTTCGAAAGAGTCCAGGGCTAAAGCACTCCTCATGACATATTTGGAGATTGCCTATATGTGGACAGGTAAAGCCATCCGTGATCAACAGATTGAAAATGACTCTCAACCAGACCATGTCCCGGAAAGAAGCGACCAATGAGCTACACCACAAGCAAAGACTCCGATGGCGTTTGGGAAGTCCGTTACGCGGGCAAAGTCGTATTCAAAGCTCTTCTGGAAGAAGTAGCCGATGACTTTGCGATTGCGATGGCTGCGGCAAGGCATGAAAGATTGAAGCGAGAGGAGGCTATTCGTGGCACTGTTGGAGCATAAAGACTATCGACTCACAGATATTGGAAGACAAAACTGGGAAGTCTGCGCGAGAATGCTCGTGCACGACCTTTTGGATGAGGCCAATGAGAATCCGGCACTCGCCAAGATCCTTTCGCACTACAACATTTCGTATACGCCGGATGGCGGCTACACCATGGCGTTGCCGAGACTGAAAGTTCTGGAGGTCACATGCTTACGGCCGAAGCCGAAAAAGCTCAAAAAGACTCACAAGTAGCTCGAGCTGAGCAGTACCGGACCATGATGGAGCTCTCGGCATGGAAGGATTTCTCCAAGCAAATGGATTCCGTCTTTGAGCAAGCCACAAAAGACGAAGACGCGATGCCGATTGCAGACCTTGGACTTGCCAAGATCGGTGAATGCCGCGGCAGGCGAAACGCCATTACGAAGCTCAAGAAGCACATTGATTACGTTTTAGCCGGAATCGTTTAGCTCTTTAAATATCTCGTCGTAAGTCAAGAAAAGCCTTAGCGGAGGCCGCTACCTCTGTTATGGCTTTTCTTTTTTTATGCCGATTTCGTCCACAAGCCTCCGGAAGGGGCCGGACAAAAAGGAGACGTGAAATGGAAAACAAAGACCTAGGACCGAAAAAGGGTGAGACCGCAGAGCAATTCAAGTCTCGCATCGAGGAGACCCAACGGGAATTAAAGCGTATGGAATCTCAGGGCACGAAACCTGAGACGCCTACACCTGCAGCTCCCGCTCCAGTTGCGACTGTTGAAGCTCCTGCACAAGTCAGCCCCACGGTACCGCCAGTCATAAATCCTGATCCTGCTGGGCCGCCAAAAGGCGTTGTTACCGGCAATCAGGAAGTCGACAAGTGGTTGGAGAAAAAAGGATTCAAATCAACGGAAGACATGGCTCAGTCGTTGAGAGAGTTGGAACGCGAATTACATCGTAGGACCCAAGAAGGGAAGCCGGTGGCCCCAGCGCCCGGAGGAACGAATGTTCCGACCGCGCCTGTATATCCGCCGTATTACCCTCCCGCACCGGTTCAGCCGGCGCCAAACTATGGGTATCCGCCTCCACCTCCAGCTCCTTATCCCCCACAGTACGCGCCACCGCCAGTTGATGTCGAGAAGCTCGCTTCTCGCTATGGAATGACCGTTGAAGACTTCGAGAAAGTCTCGGCGCTCGCAAATGACATGGCAGAAAGCAAAGTGGACCGCATGCTGCGCTCGGCCATAACGCCGATTCAACAGCGCGTATTGAGAGTGGATAACGAGGTCTCGCGACAGAAAGAAATGGTCGACCTGATGAGTGATCCGCTATTCAAGAACCCACAAGTGCAATTTGAAATGCACCGGGTTCTCGAAGCTGACCCAACGATTGTCGAGCGGTATCCGCAGCCCCATCGATACGCCTTTAACGAGGCGCTCATGCGTGTGGCCCGGAACAATCTCGGAGGATCAAACGCAGCACCAAAAGCACCGGAGGCTCAACCGGTCGCTCCTCCATCAACGAAACCGCCGACTACGGCCGGTGGAAATGGTGGGGGCGGGGGAGGAGCGCCGTCTGGACCTGTGCCAGAACAAGTGACACCGGAGATGTTCGCACGGATGACTATGGAACAGAAACGGGAACATTTGAAATTGGTCGGAGCGCGTTAGTGTTGCTCAAGAGTCCTCATTCTGACATTGGGGTGATATAGAAAATGGTTACTACTGACTCAGGCGGCGCAACAATCTCCACGATGATCGGCAACTATTACGACCATACGTTCTTGGAACGTTTAGAAGCCAATCTCGTGTACGACAAGTACGGCGTACAGAAGCCCCTTCCAGAGAACCAAGGTAACACCATTGTTTGGCATGCGCTATTAAATCCCTCTGCGGGATATAGCTTGCCAGATGGATCGATCCCAGGCGCCAGCGCAGTTAGCGCACGCAAGGTTTCGGCGGTGATTAACTGGTTTGCGGATCTGCGTTCTGTCACGGATCAGGTTGTCGCAACAGCAGTCTGTCCAGTAGTGGAAGAAACAGTGCAGGCGATGGGTTATGGAGCGGCTTTGACCGTTGATAACTTCATCGCATCCCAAATCGGCTTCGGATCGGCAGCTTCGACCGGTGTGGCTAACGCCACGTCGACGAAGATTCCATCCGTTTGGTCGCAGGGATTCCCAGTCTTGGAAGGTAACTCGAACCTCGTCTTCTGGCCGACCTCTGGTCTGGCTACGGGGATGTTGAACGGGTACTTCTCCACGTCTCCTGTCATTGCGCACATTCGAAGAGCGGTCACTCAGCTCAAGAAGATGAACGCAATGCCGTTCGATGATGGCAACTATCGTGGGGTCATCGACCCAACGGTATCTGACTATATTCGATCGGATTCTGCATTTGCAACGTGGATGGCTTATACCAACCGCGCGGCGATGGAGAAGGGACAGCTTGGCGTGATCGAGAAGGTGCTCTTTGACGAGAGCTCCAATGCGTTCACGGCGGCAGTGCTTGCTTCCACATGGTCGGGCTTTGTATCGGGCGGCGGAAATCTCCATGGCACTCTTATCTTTGGTAAGGGCGCTTATGGTGTTACCAAGCTCGGCGGCAAAGACGCGAAAGTATCGGTGGTCTCAGGCCCCGATAAGTCGGATCCTCTGAACCAAATTACGTTCATTGGTTACAAGATCCCGATAGCGGCAAAGATCCTGAATCCCTCGGCGGGTGTGATTTACACCTATTACGACGGGAATTAGTTCGTTCCGCCCTGGGGAGTGCGCTCTTCGAGCCTCCCTCTTAGAGACGCTCCCCGGGGCTATTTTTTAGGGAGGCATCATGAAGACAAAAAAAGCTGTGAAGAAAGTAGTGGAAGAAGCTCCAAAGAAAACGACAGCGCGAAAAGTCCCGACTTTGGATGTTGTGGACAGTGGCAACGAAGAAACGTGCAAGGAATGCGGACATCCTGACTCCAAACATTACGGATCCGAGAAAAAATGGTGCAACGAGTCGGGGTGCCAATGCCAGGCCTTAACGAAGTGATGAAGGGACTTCTTCATTTCGTTTACATATTTTCAGGCCTCGTTCTCATTTACCAAGGCCTCAAAGGATTCTTCGAATGAAAAGCATGGTGATCGGTCGCGGTCAAATCGGAAGTGCGCTGAAGGAGATCTTCTCGAAGGCGCATGAATGTTTTATTCGCGACGTGATGATAGAACCTGATGATCCGGGAGAAGTCGATGTTCTCCACATCGCCTATCCCTACAACGAGAACTTCATCGATCACACCAGGCATTACATCGAGTATTACAGACCGGAGCTGACCATCATCCATTCTTCGGTGGCAGTCGGAACAAGCAATAAGTGCGGGGATAATGTGGTGCATTCTCCGGAGCGAGGCCGATTCCCGAATTTAGCCAAGGAGATGCTCTATTTCCCCAAATTCGTAGGGGGCGGCGATAACGATGACCGGAACCTGGCCAAGACCTACATGGAAATGTGTGGATGGGAAGTGGTTCAAGTCGATGACAGCCGGTGGACAGAAGCCGTAAAGCTCATTTCAAACATCCATTTGGGGCTTGAAGTGGCGTGGCGACAGGAAGTCGGGCGCATGTTCGAGAGTCTTGGCCTTGAAGGACAGGCGGTCTACAACTTCTGGGAAGACTCCTACAACGTCGGCCACGCGAAACTGGGGCATAAGCACCTCATTCGCCCGATCGTAAGGCCCGATCCTATTGGTGGGCACTGCATTTTGCCGTGTATGGAAATCATGGATAGCCAGGTGAAGAGCCCGGCCTTCCAATTCATAAAGGATTCGAATGAAAAAAGGAAGCAAGAGATTAAACGGACCCATAGCAGTCCTCGAGAAGCCGTCGGCTTCTGAGCCAAAGTTCATCACTTTCGGGCGCCCGGACATCGGGGAAGCCGAAGTGGAGGCTGTGAACAAGGTTCTCAGATCCGGATGGATCTCGACTGGTCCTGTGGTGCGCGAATTCGAAGAAGAATTCAGAGATTTCGTTGGGGGTGGATATCCCGTGGCCGTGAACTCAGCGACCATGGGCCTCATGCTTTCCCTCGCTGTTGCCTGTATCGGCGAGGGAACTCAGGTCATTACGACCCCCCTGACATTTGCCGCGACATTAAACGCGATTCTGGCCGTGGGTGCCAGGCCTGTATTCGTCGATGTCGATGATCACGGCAACATCAATCCAGACCTTTTAGACAACATGCGAGAGTTGAAGGGAAACGTCCGTGGAATCCTCCCCGTCCATTACACGGGTGCGGCCTGCGACATGCAGCGCCTGATGGCCTTTGCCGCCCGTCACGAGCTCAAGATCATTGAAGACGCGGCCCATGCTTTTGGAGGCGAGTACGTCGGTCCTTCTCAAGGAAACAATGTTCCGGGTCGGCGCATGAAGATCGGGACCATCGGCGACTTCACGGTTTTTAGTTTCTACGCCAACAAGAACATCACCTGTGCCGAAGGCGGCATGGTGGTCGCTAAGCGCGGCGAGTGGGCTGAGCGTATCCGCTCCTTGTCAAACCAAGGCATGACGGACGGAGCCTGGAACCGCTACGGAAGTGGCCCCATTCGCCACTACGAAGTCATTCATCCTGGCTACAAGGCCAATATGTCGGACGTCCAGGCAGCTATTGGCCTCACGCAGCTACGGCGTTGGGACGAACTCAAGAAGAAACGCTCGGCCATCTGGAACATCTACGAGGACGCCTTTGGCTGGAAAGAGCCTGGACATTCCCAGCATCTCTTCACCATCCGCGTGAAGAACCGTGATTTCTTCCGGAAGAAGCTCCATGAGGCGGGAATCGGGACAGGCGTCCATTTTAATCCTCTCCACCTAGAGCCTGGATTCAAGTTCTTGGGGCACAAGCGCGGCGATTTCCCCAACGCAGAGGCGATTGGCGACACAACCGTAAGCCTTCCCATTTCAACAACTATGACGGAAGAAGACGCAAAGAGAGTAGTCGAAGTCGCAAAGCAATTAAGGGAGGATCTCAATGCCGGAGTTTAAGCCAGAACCGCTCGTTTCATTCATCGTACCCATCTACAAAGTAGGCAAGGACATCTTGAAGCGCTGCCTGATGAGCCTGTCGGATCAGGACTATCAGAACATTGAAGTGATCTGCGTGTTCGATGGCGTGGACGCGGAGCTTGTGAATGTGACCGTTCCATTTCTTGAAGACAAAAGGTTCAAGGTTCTTGAGATTGATCATGCGGGCGCCTGTGCTGCTCGAAATGCGGGTTTCAAAGTTTCGACCGGTGAGGTCCTATCTTTCTTCAATTCCGATTACATCGCTAAGCCTGGGATGGTGCGCATGTGGGTGAACGCTCTGCAAGACAACCCCGATTGTGGATTTGTCTACGGGGCCTATGAATACACCTCCGCGCAACGCTCGATGTACCCATCCAAAGAATTCGATCCATGGCTTCTTAACGTAGCCAACTACATCGACTGTGGATTCCCTCTTTGGCGCAAGCATGTCGTGGAATGGGACGTGAACTGCAAGAGTCTTCAAGATTGGGATTTCTGGATTCGTGTTGTCGAAGGAAAGTCTTGCAATGAGTGTGGCGGATCACATCCTATTTCTACGCATCCGGTTAAAGGCCACTTCCTTGGACGGGAGATCAGCTTCTTGGCTGAGCCGCCACGCGCCGGCGGCTTGTCCATGGACTCCTCCGGAAACTGGGTTGACCGCGTTCACTACATCAAAGAGAAGAACGGGATCCCTGAGCCTGAGATCTGCGTGGCGTCTCTTGGTGCCCCAAATCATGGCGTTGAGATTGCCAAGATGATTGGCGCGGACTTCCGGGATGACACGATCTTTAAGCCTCATGCCTACAAGGCGCTTTATCTCATCGGATGGTACATGAAGCCCACCGATCAGGGAAACCAGCACCCCTATATCATGATGCACTTCGACAAAAACAAGGAAAAGAAGATCGTTCATTTTGTTGGAGCAGACATCTTCTGGCTCAGGAAGTTCTCCTTCGAAGGACTCAAGAATATTTCAGGTGCCTTAAAGGCCAAAGCAAGCCACATTCTCTGTGAGACAGAGCTTGCCAAGGAGGAGCTCGCCGATCTCGGGATCCCGGCGGAGGTCGTGCCGATACCCAGCTACAGCGAATGGGAAATGAGAGACCTCCCAAAAGACTTCTCCGTGTCCATCTTCCTCACAAATAAGAGCGATTTCGACAAGTATTGCTTTGAAAATACCTTGTCCATCGTGCGCGCGATGCCAGACGTCCAGTTCACGGCCTACGGAGATGGTGGTTGGGACATCGATTACCCGAATCTCAAGCACTTCCGGAATCTCCCCAGAGACCAGTGGGAGAAATATGTCTACGACAACTCGTGTTATTTGCGTCTTGTTCGCCATGACACGCTACCACTGGCCTCTGCCGAGTTCGTTATGGCCGGGCGTGACGTCATCACGAACATTCCGCTTGCCTACCAGGAATACATCGACACCCGCGGCAAGCTTGAACTCAACGAATGGGACCGCTTCCAGTCGGGCTTGAACGCCTATAACTGGCCAGCCACCAAGAAACAGATCGTTCAGCGAATCCGCGCGGTCCGCGCCAAGAAAGCGGGAAACGCTTTTATTACGGAGCGTGTGGAAGCCCGGGAATACTGGACAAAGCTTTTGGACAAGAAGACGTACATCGAAAAGATCCAAGCCATCGCGCTTGGAAAGGAGACTCAAAATGCCAACGTCGAATAGCAAGCCAGCGCAAAGTGCGGCCACAGATAAGCCACTCGGAGCTCCAGGTGGGAATGAGCCGTATAAGACCGTTCGAGCCAAGAATTGGGCGCAGGATGACGGCGACAGCGTTGCTCCAGGATCCAATGACCCGTACGCCACGCAGAGCATGCCGAATATCGCTCAGGGGGCCTAAATGAAACTCTCAGCGAAGATGCCGGCCACGATGGACCCGCAAATGGCCGCGCGGATGCCAGCGACACAGGAATCGGAAGCCCCTTCAACGGGTGGCGATGGTCCGATGATGGCGCCTCAAGTGGCCATTAGACGTGATTCCGCGCCCCAAGATGCTGAATGGCAAGCCATCAACGAGGATCGTAAGGGCTGGATGAACGAAGACCACAAGACGGGATCTACATGGGAAGCAACGGACCGCAAAGAAACGGCCACCGGCGGTCGGCCGCAACGAACGGTATAGGAGGCTTTTATGGCTGATGTGCCTAAAGATCCAGGAGCAGGCGTAGGAAAGTCCGGCGTCGTAACGCCTTGGGAAAACGGAAACCGCAAGAATTCGGAGTGGATGACGGCGGACCTCGGCAAGCAGGGGTGGCCTGAAACGAATCGAAAGAACCCTTCTGATTCTGGTCGGCCTTGGAATCATCCTTGGGAAAAGACGTGTGACTATCCGGCGGGTGGATCGAAACAAACGAATAACGACGAAAACTAGGGAGGCTAGTGTGTCAGAAGATCCGAAAGTCAGTTACGTATTACCAACCCACAACCGCGTGGAATGGGTTGCCGAATCTATTCAAGGGCTCTTGCAGCAGACCGTCAAGGAAGTCGAAGTCATAGTAGTCGATGACGCTTCCGATGACGGCTCTCTAGAGCTGCTTGAATGGTTCGTTTCACGGGATCCCAGGGTGAAGCTGATCGTGAATCAGAAGAACATGGGCGCCGGCGAATCGCGGACGATTGGTCATAAAGCGGCGCGCGCTCCGATTATTGGGGTGACGGATTCTGATGACTTTTCGTCTACGGACCGCACGGAGAAGATTCTCAATTGGTTCAAAGAAAACCCGCAGTCTGAGCTCGTGAACTTCGGATACGTAGCGGTCGGATACAACAACGAGGTCTTGGAAGAATTTCCAGGGCTGCCATTCGATGAGAAGCTTTTCAAAGATACAGGCGGAATCGTTCATTTCTCAAATCCCACGGTTGCCGTCAAGCGAGAATCGGTTCTTCAAGTGCCGTACCGGAAAGAACAAGATGGGAAAACAGATGATTACCAGTTCGTGGAAGACTGGATCAAAGCAGGGAAGAAGATCGACTTTTGCCCTGAGATCATTGTGGGGCACCGTACGCTTCCGAGTTCGATCATGGCAGCCAAAAGAGGCTTTAGGCCGGAATGGGCTGTGAAACGCTAATGGTTGAAGTCATCACAGGAAAAACTAAAGAAGAATGGCAGGCGGAGTATAAAAACTATCCGTCGGTGACCCCGGATGGCTTTGCCTCTTTCCATGAAGCTCGCGTGGCACCTATTGCGTATGAGATTCCCTATGGATCAAAGGTGCTCGATGTGGGAGCCAATGACGGGGAGTTCATGAAGCTCTTGAAGGAAAAGCGCGATTGTGAGGTCTACGGCATTGATCCCTCAGAAGTGGCGATTGCCAAGGCCAAGGAAAAAGGAATCGAAGTCATTCTTGGCGACGCGGAGCATTTACCATTTGAAGACAATACTTTTGATTACGTGACCTTAAACGAAGTTCTCATTCATCTTGTCGATCCGGTGGCTGTCTTAAAAGAAATTCGCCGGGTGCTTAAACCAGAAGGATCACTTCTGGGAAGCGCACCTCATTCCAATCTAGAGAAATTCATTTGGGATGATAACCGCAAACATCACCGGTATCTAGATGAACCCGGCCTCAGGGACTTGCTCGAGCCCATATTTCCCTTCTGCTTCGTACGAACGCTGAATGCTGCTCAGTTTGCAGTATCTATGGCGCAGTCATTTCTGGCGGACAAGCCTGCAGAGCTCCTTTTTAAATGCGGTGCGGCCGACATTGATGACTGGGAAAAGACCGGTTTAAGCGACACCAAGCCTCGCGTATGGTTCGGCTATACCCAGTTGGGAGGGACTGTCTATTACCGGATGCTTGGATTTGCCGAAAAGATGGACAAATTGGGACTCATTCAGGCCGCTTACGAGCGCGCGCCATGGGGCCAAATCGATGAGAAGTCCATGCACTGGCAATCCAATATCCAAAACAAGATCATTTTGAATCAGCTCGACCAGCTTCTGAGAGTTGCGCATCTCTCTGTTTGGCAAATCGTGAATAACCGAAACGTCATTGCATTCCTGCGCTGCGCAAAGGATCTTGCGAACAACCAATGGTTTCATGCGACTGGCGAACGCAAAGCCTTCATCACGGAGATCGATGACAACATCTTTGATGTTCCCTCCTACAACATTGCTTCTCATCCCTATCACCCGAATTCCGAAATGGAATGGGTCGCCAACGAGCAGATCAAGCTCTCAGACGCTCTCATCTGTTCCACACAATTTCTCGTCGATAAAATTCGCGCCATGTATCCTGACAAGCCCGTGTATCTGGTCCCGAATAGCCTCGACTTTGACATCTGGGACAACGTAAATCCTGGAACCGATCTCCCCAAGAAAGAGCCTGGCGAAATTCGCATTGGCTATACGGGATGCTCGAACCACCGGGGCGATCTCGACATGATCAAAGATGCTATTTGCGCGATCCTCAAAGAATTTCCGCACGTGAAGTTCATCCTCACCCCTCAGCCAGAGCCAGGCGGACTCTTCATGGGGTGGGAAGGTGTACCGAACATTGGTGTCGTGACCAAATGGGTGCCGATCGATGAATACCCAAATTTTGTGGCGGGCTGGGACTTGGACATTGGCGTTGCCCCGCTTCGCGATAACGACTTTAACAGAGCCAAATCCAATTTGAGGTTTCTCGAATACTCCGCTTTGAAGGTGCCGACGGTGGCAAGTCGTGTTTATCCGTTCAAGAACAGCATCCGCCATGGTGTAGACGGAATCATCTGCAACAACAGCCAGGAGTGGTACGAGGCTCTAAAGAGCCTGATTGTTGACTCAGGGAGGCGTACCCAGTTGGGCAAGCAAGCGTATGAAAGAGTCCGCAAGGACTTCAACATGGAAACGACTGCGAAACACTACGCCGAAATACTGAGGACAATAAAATGCAACGTTCAGATATCGAAGCCGAAATTGGGCGACTCCTTGGAGACCCCAACAACACTCGTTGGTCACTCACAGTAATCGACACGCGGCTTGATGCCGCCGAAGTCGATGTCCAAAAGTGGACCAATGCCGTTAAGACGGTTGGCACCTACACTCCTACGGCAAACACCGCAGAAGTCACGGTCAACACGCGAGTTTTAGATATTCTGCGTGCGACTTTTACGCTCTCTGATGGAACCGTAAAGGGCGAAAAGACAGGCTTTGCGCCAGTCACAAAATGGTGGCTCGATTTCAATCGCCCGAATTGGCCTAACGAGGCCGCCGGCGAACCCGAACTCTGGACCTTTGATGCGTCAAATTCTCAGGTTATCTTGGTTCCAAAGCCTGCCGCGGAAAGTGCGAACGCCAACGCACTCACTCTCCTAGAAGTCAGAACTCCACTCACGCCTATTTCTCAGGGGAGTTCAACATCTGTTCCGTTCGACGCGAACGCCTTGATGGTTCCGTACCACCGCGCCCTCATCTATTGGGTGGTGAGCGAGTGCTACAAGGACAACACTGATACCGACAGCCTCAACAAAGCCAAGTATTTTCGCACGAACGATCTCCAGAACCCCGGCGAATACGAGAAGGAGATCAAGCAAATCCTCATGAAATTCGACGTTCCAGAAGCGATTCCTTCTAAGGTGATGTACCAGCCCCAGGGAGGCCGCATTAGTGGGTATGGTCTCGCGCGGAAAGAAAATCCATTGGGATGGTCGAATGTCTAAAAAGCTTCTTACATCGTTGGCGCTTCTGGTCATTCTGGCGGCGCCCGCAATCGCCGATGACCAAGTGATTGGTCCATTTGGTGGATTGAATACTCAGGACAATCCGGCGTCCATTTCTGCCAGCCAGTCCCAGGACATGCTGAATGTGGACATCAACCCAGGCGGCAAGAGCGTCAAGAAGCGAAAAGGGTTGACGCGGGATAATACGTTCACGATCTCGACAGGGCCGGTCCATGGCGCCTACAGCTTCTTTGACGCGCAAGGAAATGCGGTGCGCCTTTGGGGTCAGGATACTGGTCTTTGGGCCTCCGTGGCCGGCGGAACCTATGTTCAGGTAGCAACTGGAACAACGGCCGCCACATGGCAATGCACGGACTATCTCGGGTTTGCCTACTGTGTCACGTCCGCAGGCGATACTCCCGTAAAAACGGCGGGTACGACTGCCACAACTACGTACCAAGGTTCCATACCACTTGGGACTATGATTGCGTCTACCCCAGAGCGCCTTTTGGTGGCAGGAGTCGCAACGCAACCTCAGAGACTTTATTACTCCGCCGCAAGCGATTTCACGAACTTTACCGTAGGCGCGACTGCCGCTTCAAGCTCGTACGAAGATATTACCTCCCCAGGATCCAAGATCACTCACATCGCCTATTACTACGGTAGGTGGATGTGGTGGAAAGACCAGAGCTTCGGCTACTTCTTGGGCACCGACCAAACAAATTTGACATTCTTCCAAACGAGCGGATCGCTTGGCACCTTCGACAATACAAGCGTCTACGATCAAGGAATCACATATTTCCGTGGGACAGACAATCAGTTTTATACTTACGACGGGACCAATTTCCAACGCATCAGTCGCGATATAACCCCAACGGCGAACTCCGCCAACCGGCGCAAAACCGCTTCTTGGCAATACACGACGGCCGCAGATTGGGCATCCGGAAGCACCACTCTAAACGGACCATCCCTTTCCCTTAGCACTGCCATTGTGTCGGGTTCCATTTACCCGAGCTCGATCACCGTGATAGATACTTCTTCGACCACTTTCAGCCAGGGTGCTGGACCCGCCATCGACACGTACACGGTCGCGGGTGCTGTGACCTTACGAACCTACCTCTATGACGATTTCGCGTCCTTGGCAAATTGGACAACAGACAATGGCCCCTCCGGAAGTGGCCCTACAATGACGGCTTCAGGTGGCGTTGGAACTTGCAGCTCGGCGGCCTCATGCACAGGAGTATCTTCGGTGACGGTCAATGCGGACTATTTGATTCAGATCAGGGCTTCGGCTGGTTCTGGATCGAATCTACTTCTCTATACCCTAAATAGTTCTAACGCAGGCTACCGGTTTCTTTTTAACGGGAATGCGGCTGGTGCTTTTTCAACGGTCCAAATAACGTCGTTCACAAACGTCTATACCGGTGCTGGATCCGCAACACTTGGAACGCGCTCCATAAGTTTTTCTGGACCTTCCACATTTACGGTAACGCGCAATTCCGGCACGGGAGACCTTACCGTTTATGTGAACGGTACATCAACTCTTACCGTCACGAATTCTGATGTCACCTCATTTGCCGCCATTCGCATGGTTATCCCAGACAACACATGGAATGTCGACGGTTTTTACAACATCGCGCGAGTTGGAAACTACACGTCGCGGGTTTTTGATACAGCCTTCTCGACGCCGATCTATGGCTCTTTCACGACAGGAACCAATAGCACCGGAACATTTACGTATGCGGTTCGCTGTTCAAGCAATTCTGCCAATACCTATACCGCCGATGCCACGATCACGAGTGGATCCAATATAACGGGATGCGCGGTCAAAAGATATTTGGTCTATTCGGCGACAATGACCGCGCCCGGTCACTCGGCAACGACTCTCCCGCAATTGCAGGATGTCTCTGTCATCGCCGCTTCCACAGGGACCTATTACTCGGCGGTTCGCAATGCCTCAGGCCTGAGCTCTTTTGGCGCGCTCGGCGTTACGGATGCGACCAACGGCAACAGCACGATCACTTACTACACACGCTCTTCCACCGCCCAATTCATAGTCACCTCATCCACACCGAACTGGGTGGCGCAGACCAAGAACGCTCAAGTGGCAGCGTCGAGCGGTACCTATTTCCAACTTCGATCCGACTTCTTTCTGACTGTCGCTTCGGAAACCCCACACATTGATGACTTCACATTTAACTGGTTCGAGGGCAACGCGGCGGACAAGATGTATGCCAGCTACTTTGACAATTCGGTCTGGTTTTCCGTGTCTCTTGGGTCTTCCACAAGCACGAATAACCGGATTCTTCGTTACGACCTGATCACTCCTCAGTGGAATCTCTATGACATTCCATCCAATGGATTTCTTACTTACAACGCTGCCCTCTACATCGGAGCCTCCAATACTGGGAAATCTTATAGTTTTGGAATCGCCGAGAGCGATGATAGCTCGGCTATCAATTCCTACTGGAAAAGCAAAGACTTCTTCGGCTCTTCTCCTTTTGTTCTAGAAGATTTCCGAACGTCTTCTTGGTACTGCAAGACTTCTTCAGGGACAACGCTCACAGCGACGTATACGCTCGATCAAACAACGACTACTGTTCAAACGATTAGCCTCTACGATTCGCGAGCCAATTTCATAAGAGCCAATAAGAACTTCGCAGCAGGAACAACAGGCAATACGTTCAATGTCCAAATCGGCGACAACTCCACGAATCCATCTTGGGAATGCTACGCAGGCAATATCTCCTACCTGCCAAAACCTTGGGTGGTATATCCATGAAGCGGCTACTTGCTCCATTACTTCTTGTGCTCGTCTGCGTTACTTCGCGTGCTGAAGGCCCAATCTACAAGCATTCCGATAGTGCTATCGATCAAGAATTTCAGAATGTCTACAAAGACATCAAGAGCCCAATTATTAATGCGGGCATTGCAAGCACAATGACGGTGACCCAATTAAACGTATCCACAGTCAATGTTTCTGGGCAGATTGTTTTCAAGGATGGAACGACTCAAACGACTGCCGCTTCAACGTCTGGATTTGCCACGCTGACAGGTACGCAAACATTCACAGGATCAAACACCTTCACAGGATCGAACCTATTTACATCGAGTGTAACGATCAAAGGAACAACCGCAGGAGACAATGCGCCGGCTGGATACGTCGGAGAATTCGTTGTTTCAAGCATCACGATTGCGACAGAGATTAACGCTTTCGGGAATGGCGTTTGGGGCGATGTTCAGCAGATATCCCTTACGGCAGGTGATTGGGATATTACCGGAATTGTAGCGGAAGATCTGAATAGTGCAACGACAACTGGTTTTGACATGGGCATTTCGACAAACACAGGGAACAACAGCATCAATTTAGTTTACGGTGACTCGCTCGTTGAGGGGTTCGCGCCAAACGCAACTGTAAATAGTTTTGCGATGGTTCCTGTTCTCAGACGGTCATACAGCGCAACAACAACTGTTTATCTTAAGGCAAAAGGATTTTATTCGGCAGGAACGCCGAAGTTCTACGGAAGAATTTCGGCAAGACGGGTCAGATAATCTCGAAATTTAGGAGGCTTCTATGGTAATGGCGTACGGCGGTGGTGGTCAAGATGTCGAATATCCGGATCAAGTCCAAATGCCGGCCGAAGATACTTCGGTAGACTTTCTCATGCCTCAAACGGATGAGCCACTTCTTCAAGGCGATCCACGAAATTTCGTTTGGGGTCGTGACAACTGGCAAGGCCCAGGCGGGGGTCAAAAAGCCGCCGAGATGGTGGCATGGACAGACTTCTACAAGCAATTCGGTAGAAACCCCACTCAATCTGAGCTGAACATGCTCTCTTCGGCTTACCTATCAGGAGACCCAAATCTCCTCAATTCTGGGACGGGCAAGTCGGCACTGACGCAATACTACATGAGCCTGTCGAACACGCCAGCCAATTACTACAAGCGTCAACAGGCAACCTGGGCGAAAGAAGCTCCCAAACAATACGATAACGTGAATTCCGTTTTCAAAAGTCTATACGGAAGAGATGCGACAAAAGACGAGATGTCGCACTACTCAAACCTCCTGGCTTCCGGGCAAGCCGATACGTACCAACTCAGCCAGTTTCTCCAAACGCTTCCCGAATACACGAATAAAACCGACGAAGATTTTCGAAAGTCTTTGTCTGGGGAACTCGAGTCTTCGGATCAATCATTCTTCAACAGAGCCAAGGAGGATGTGATCTCGCGCTATGCGCGTATGGGCCGCACGACATCGCCGGCCTTGGATGTGGCGCTCACGGATCTGCAAGCCAAACTCAACGAGAACCGGGGCCAATTCATGGCGCAGCTCGCGGCTAGTCAGTACGGAAAAAATAAGGATGTCGCTATCAATTCATTCGGAAAGACGCAGGACGATGTAATGGGCCGCATCAATCAGAATGCCGATTACCAATACAAGGGATATCAGGACTTACTCAAACGCACCCAGGACATTCAGGATTACGACACGCAAGCCAGAAACTTTAGCCGCAATATGGATCAGTACGGTCCACAAGGTCCCAACGCACTGGATTATCTCAACACCGCATTTAATGGTGTTCGGGCTGGCGCACAAGCTTACGGAGCATTTTAAGGAGGAATCATGTCTTTAACCTATCAACCACCGTTTCAAATAAATCCAAATGCGAGAAGTGGCATGGCGGAAAGTCTCTCTGAACTGAACAAAACAATGTCTGGAATCGGAGACAGTTTTCAAGACAGCCGCTACAAAAAAGCGCTCTTGGAATTGCAAAGACGAAAAGAGGCAAGAGATCAGGGAATTTATGACTACGAATATGGATCGCCAACGGGAACCTCTGGTCCCCAGCCATCTGGGTGGGCGCCGCAAGGCACCACAGGTCCTCAGCCCCAGTCTTCTATGCCGGGAGTGGATCCTAATTTCGGAGATTGGAACGCTCAAACCGCGTCTGAACCAGTCGACCATACGGCAAACTTCTTGAAATGGAAGCAAGGTTCTATGGGTGCGACTCCAGGCTATGAGCAGACCAGCCAAAACACCATGCCTCAGCCTATGGGTGGTGGCGGTCCAACGGATGAATACGCAAATCTCATGAGAATGCCTGGAGCCAAGCGCAGAGCCGAAGCCTTGGGTTTTATGAAAGAACGCCGTCAAATGGAAGGCACAGAAGCTGACACGCGCCTTAAGTCTGCTCAGGCCGAGTGGTACAAGCGCCGGTATGCCGGCGGACCAAGGGGAGGTAGCGGGACCGATTCTGACCCAACCAAGATGACAACCCGAGACATCACCGCGTACCGCAATCAGATCAGTAAGGACCTCCTTTACGGGATCCCAGGAACGCCCGAATACGAAGAAGGGCAGGCCTATTTGCAAGTGCTCGATGATGAACTCCAAAACCGCTTGCGCAGAAACCGCACGCCACGGACAGGAGGAACGAACACGCCTCCCATGGGACCGCAGGCCTCTCAAGATCCGACGGCCTGGCTCAAGAAAAACTTCCCGAACTATCCGGCAACGGCCAGGAATCTGTCTTGGGCACAACAGCAGATGTCTAAAAGCGGGCGGTAATGGATTTCGAACTTCCTCCGGATCAGCCAGAAGATCAGCCACCGGATTCGCCTGAGATTGAGATGGCACCCCCGGACGGCCCTGAATTAAATGCGCCTCCTGAGCCACCCGAACAGGCTCCCTCGCCGGCGATGGAGGCGATACGCTCGGCTGCCAGAAATCTCACAGAACCCCTGACCGCGCCATTTGCCAAAGCCACAACCACCATGGAACGCATTGCGGCGCCGGCTGTAGCCGCCCGGGACTTTGCCAAGCGCCCGCTATTAGAACCCATACCGGGGGCGGCGCGGGCGGCGCAGAACGTCCGCGAGTTCTATGGGCCGTCCGATGAAGAATTAGAGAAAGAGGCTGGCCGTACAGGGAAAATGCCGTACAAGAGCATGTTCAAGCGCATGGGCGGTGAAGCCTTGGCCATGATGATTCCTCAAACGCCGGCGGATGTCGCCATGATGCTCGCGTCGCCAGCAGCCGAAGGCGTCGCAAAACAGGCTTTGACAAAGACTTTTCCAAGACTCGCCAGACCACTTTTTGGCGCTGCCGAAGAAGTTGCGCACATGGCCCCCGCGATCGATCTGCCTCCCGACGCCCCAACCGCGCGGCCACCCGTCTCAGAAGCGCGGCCTCCGGCAGAACTTCCGGTCATTCAACCAGGGTCTAAGACAGGGGAACCGCATGCCCTATTTTCTTTCAACGATGATTTCGGGCCCGAAGGAGCCAAGCGGTCTCAATACACGGTTTTCGGGGATCCCTCGAATCCCGTAATTCAAAAGGTTGGGTATGGGTCTACGGTAGGTAAAGATGTTTTAGAAGAAGCTGGAATTCCCGTCACGGGCCGCGAGCCCAGGACTGTTGGCAAATGGGAACCGCTTGATCTCGAACAGCTCTATCCGAAGGCGGCAAGCGCCGAGGCGGGCGCGGTGAAGCTTGGGCCCGATGTTAAGCCAGGCGAGCCGTCTCCGATCGACAATTTTAAGAGGGAATTCTATGACCGAATGGAACCCATCAAGTACAAACCGGGTGAAGAATTTGCTCCAGAATTCCCGAACGCCGGCGGCAAATATACAGAGTCCTATGTATCGGCGAGGACCCTCCCGGGAAAGATCAAAGCGCAAAGCGAAGGGCTTCTGAAAGAATTGAATGACGTCATCGCTCCTCTTGAGAATTTCGAAGACCGAGAAGCTTTGAACCGGATCTATACCATGCGAAACTTCGCCGATCTTGACCGCATGGGAAAAACCACGAGCGGAGTCACAGCCGATGTTGCAGAAACAGAACTCGCGCGACTGCAGTCAGAGCTTGGTCCCGAACGCTTTAAGAGAATTGCTCAGGTGGCGGACTCCATCGCGGACATCCAAAACAACAAGGCGCTCGATATCCTGGTGGAAGGTAAAGTTATCACTCCCGAATCGGCGCAAGCGTTGCGGGAACGCTATCCCAATTACATGCGCTCCGAAATCCTCGAAGACGAGCTCGCTCAAACGCGGCCCGAGTTTCGACGATCCGATAGCGGTGAGCCCATCGGAAAAATCAATAAATCGTTCCTCAAGCAAAAGCAGGGGACGCAGAAGATCATTAACACCGACGTGCTCGATGTGGTCCGGCGAAGCCTGATCACGAAAGTCTCGGCAGCTCAAAAGCAGAAAGTGGTTGACCAGATCGCCACACAGTTTGGTAAGGAAATTGGCCAGTCGATCTTCAAAGAAGGAAAGATCGTGACCGAAGTGGACCCTTCCAAAATCCCGAAAGGATTTGTTCGCAGTAACGCCAAATCCTCGAGCGGAAAAGTCTTTGCGGTCCGCAAGGATATCGAAGACATGCTCCAGGGGCTCAACCGCGAGCAACTCGACTTGGTGACCAAAACGATGTCTAGCTTCAACCGCATCTTTAAATCGGGTGCCACAACTTACCGGGCCCCATTTGTTCTATCCAACTTCTTCCGCGACGCGCAGGAGGTGTTTCTGAAAGGTCGTGCCATTCCAGGACAAGCAAGCAAAGTCATGTCCTATGGGAAGGCACTGTTCTCTTCCGTCAAAGAAGCGATGGGCATTCCGGATGAGGTGTTTCACGAATGGATGAAAGGCGGTGGATCCTACGGGGGTGTCGTAACGTCCTACCCCAAGCAGGTCCCGATTCCAGCCAAACTCTTAAGTCCGAAAGACAAGGCCGCGCGCGTAATTATGAACACTGTTTCCTTGCCATTCGACGCGGTTCGCATACCGGCTGAGATCATGGAAAACACGTCGCGCCTGGCCGAATACATCCGTCTTAAGCCGACGAAATTACCGGAACCCCTCAAGATCTTAAACTCCCGTGACGTGACGGTGGACTTCGAAAAGATGGGCGACGCTCTGCGCGTGTGGAACAACGTCATTCCGTTCCTCAACCCGGCCGCGCAAGGAACATTCAATATCGCAAGGCTCTTCCGGGACCAGCCACTACTGGCCGCCGCGCGGGTCGGCGCATACGTGGCAGCCCCAACCGTGGGCCTCTATTCCTGGAACAAGCAGTTCGGAAACGACAACAAGGTTGATCCTTACATCAAAGACAATTTCTGGTACATCAACACAGGCGCAACCCGCCAAGTGGACGGCGAAGATCTGCCCGTCATTCTCACAATACGCAAGGGCGAGACAAGCCAATTGTTCTCGAACCCTGTTCAGTCGCTTCTTGAATACAGTAGCAAGGACCTGAATTTTCAGAACCGGATAGCGAACTTTACTCCGCTTGGGATGGCCGGGAACTTGGTTTCTTTCGCGATGCCGCCTCTTTTGAAAGAGCCCTTCGAGCAATACGCCAACTTCGATACATTCCGTGGCGGTCCGATTATTCCAGAACGCCTCAAGAACGTAGCCCCCGGGCGCCAGTTTACGAATGGCACCACCGATACCGCGCGGCTGATCGGAGAAAAAACGGGTATTTCTCCAGCGAGACTTGAGCACGGTATTCAAGGAATCTATCCCGCCGCCAAGCAAGCGCTTGAGATTTCAGACTCAATCCTCAAACCACAACCGGAAGTGAAGCGCCAAGACAAGGGCATGTTTGAGAAGTCGAGAAGCTTTCAGCCGCTCATCCGAACTCCATCCGGGTTCTTTAGTCAGGAAGAAGCGGCCGCCAGACGCTTTGAGACAAAGACGAAAGAAACCGGCGCCACCCCACGGTTTATGTTTAAAGAAGCCTATAGGCAATACCTGCGGGAAAGAACTCCCGAGAACCTGAAGAAGGTCCAGAAGTGGATTGCCGAGACCGCTCCAGAATCTCGCGGGCGCGTCATCCTTGAAGTGAACCGGGAGATGGCTGGCAAGGGACTCGAGGATAAAGAAAAGGCGCGGCGTCTCTTGCCGCTTAAACGAAGAGGTCGATTTGCTCGAGAGCTACAGGATCTAACGACAGAGTGAGCTGCCCGCTTTGTGGTCAGCTTCTCGTGGTGGAAGAAGATTGGGAGCTTGGTCGTGTCCGTCGTTGTCGAAAGGACGATTACCGGGAAGTGGCAAGGTTCGATTCAGATCCCGCTTCCCACCTTCTCGACCCGCAAGAAAGGAAAAAAGATGCCGCCTAACCAACGATGGAATTTTTTTACGGAACAAGAAGTGGAGGGCCTCAATGAAGAATTCGTTGCCAAGCTCGACATGGCCAGAAAAATTGCCGGAATCCCATTCATCATTACGTCTGGGTTTCGTTCACCTGAGAAGAATAAATCCATCATCGGATCTGTTCCAGATTCCGCTCATCTTAAGGGTCTGGCGGTGGATCTTCGAGTGGAGAACGCACATGAGGTATCCCTCATCTTCGATGCGGCCAAAGAGGTGGGAATAACCAGGCGTATTGTCTACGTGGATGAGAAGTTCCAGCCCGTGCATGTGCATTTGGACGTCGATCCCGATAAAGTAGCGGAGGTTATTTCAGTCAGGCCAGAAGCCAAAACGGTATAAGGAGGAAGTATGAAACTATGGGAAAAGATTAAGCTCTTGTGGAAAGGACGCAAAGTTGCAACCGACCTATTGAATATCAAAAGCAAATGGAAAGAGCCAGCCTTCTGGGCAACGTTGCTCGGGAACATCGTAACAGCGATTGCGAGCTACAAAGGCCTGGTTCCGCCTGAATATACGAAATGGGTGATTATGGCCAATGCCATTTTAGGCGCAGGCTACAACTACGTTCGCGGACTCCAAAAGGCGCAGTCGGACGGCGTGAAGCCCTATAGCAGTTCTTCTGAAATGTGGCTTGGGCTCGTCACGATGGCGAACAATGCCCTTTTGGATATGCAAACGGGCGGAATCGCCACTCCGACACTTGCAACAACCACGGTCGTTCTTGGGCATGCCATTGCGGCTGCAAGAGATCTTTCGAACATGCGACCCAAGGAAGCTCTTGAACGCGCTCAAGAGCCGGTCGTGACAAAAACAGAATAAATAGCAAAGGGGTTGCAATGAATAAGCATGGTGCTCGCGAATGGGTTTCGACGTTGGAAAAAATCATCGATACCAAGTTAAGGAAATGGACCAAAGGAAACAAGATTGAAAATGGCGAGGCTGTGCAATTGCGGTGGCAGTTTGAGCAGACGCACATTATTCTCGACGTGTTCTGGGAAGACCACAAAGAAGCTTTGCATCTGGCCTATTTGAATCCCCGGAGTAGTCACCGTTTTGAATGGCACGGCTTGAGCGACAACAGCCTGAACAAGGTGATGGACCGCATCGGCAACATGGCGCAAGTCACGATGTACCCTTTGAAGGATGGATGATCGTAGAGATGATTGGCGTTCAGGGGTTGATGAAAATTTAGTCTCACTCAATACGGCCCAACGGGTGACCGATAGGGAGGTTGAGGATTTAGAGCTGAAGTATGAGGGTCACGACAAAATCCTGCGAGGTGACCCAGAGCATGACACGGATGGATTGGTCGCTCGCTTGCATACGCAGGAAAATTTGGTCAATGAACTCCGAGCTGAATACGGAGCCCTGAAGCAAACGATACGTGGCTATCATGATGGCTCACCAGGACTAGAGGGGCGTGTCGATGCCCTTGAAGGGATAAAGAAGAATAGGGAGAGGAAAGAAGGCTACTATTGGCAATTCATCACGGCGGTTGCAGTGGCGATAATAGGCTTGGTGGGGATCATTCTGACCAATCTCAAAGAGATCAAAGCACACCTCCCAAAGAGCAAGCCGAGCCCATTGTCCCAGAAGATCGAAAAGGCCAAGCACAAGAAGGGCAAGCCGATCATCAAATACCGAGTCCGCCTATCCAGCGAAGATCCACCCTCCAGCGAAGAACCATCGTTCACAGGCCACCAGGAACCGGAGCCAAGCCCAAGGTAGGCTACCCTTGTAAGAACTGCCCACATCTCCACATCGATCATTCCCATTACGACAAAAGAACATGCCTCATTGAGCCGTGCGATTGCGTTGGCCTACTCATCGACCACAATTTGATACCCTCTCGGGAGATGTAAATGGCCTCGGCCGGACTCGAACCGGCACCGTCGTTGCCAACGGGCAGATTTTAAGTCTGCTGCGTCTACCATTCCGCCACGAGGCCATAGGGAATATTCACCTATTGAGGGGAATTTTTCAAATAGTTGCCCACTATCTGCCCACCAAATCATCAAAACATATCTAAAAATCAATATAGATAACAGGATTTTAAGTCCTGTGCGTCTACCAATTCCGCCACAGGGCCAATATTGAC